>Ga0299907_10000717_pt1 | contig 17158 bp, 14 predicted proteins | sample RVTome_16_FD_198680 | JGI IMG/M metagenome (GOLD analysis project Ga0299907, IMG submission 198680) | Soil microbial communities from uranium-contaminated site in the Upper Colorado River Basin, Wyoming, United States - RVT152D67 (version 2) ...
TCCCCTGGTACTACTTCAGCGCCGGCGCCCCGATCAACAACGGCATCGACTCCGCTCACCTCGCGGTCCTCGTCGGCCTCACCCTGGCCTGCTTTGCCATCGCCTATGTCGGGGTCCAGCGCCGGGATCTGAGGGAGAAGGGCACCAGCGTGACGTTGATCGACCGCCTGCGCACCATGCCGTCGACCCAGAAGATGATGGAAAGGATCGCCGGCTCAGCTCGGGTCTCCCGTATCTCGGTGAAAACGGCCTCGGAGCATCAAGGGCTGCTGACCATCACCGCGGCCATCATCTTCTACATGGGCGTCCTGATCCCGCCGCTCTACAACTTCATCCCCGATGAGTTCATCGACATCTTCTCCAGCTTCCCCGATGCCCTGGTCGCGATGATCGGCGGGGTCGATATGGGCACACCGGCGGGTTTCCTCACCGGTGAGGTCTTCTCGCTGACGGCGCCGGTGACCGTCATCGTCCTCACCGCAACCATCGGGTCGCGGGCCCTTGCCGGCGAGGAGGAGAAGCACACGATGGGGCTGTTGCTCTCCAACCCCGTCTCGAGACGTCAGGTGGTCACCGAGAAAGTCCAGACGATCGTGGGCTTCTCGGTGTGGTTCGGTGTGGCTACCTTGGCCGCGACCTGGATCGGTGTGCGACTCGCCGGCCTCGACGAGGTCGGCATCGAAGGCATCGCGTCGGTCTCGCTCCTGCTTGCCTTGTTCGGGATGGTCTATGGCGGGATCGCATTGCTTTTCAGCGCGGCCACGGGTCGGCGTCGGCTCTCCACGATGTTGACGACGGGTGTGGCAGTCGTCACCTGGTTCATGTTCTCGTTCTTCCCGCTCTCGGAGACCTTCGAGCCAATCGCCAACGCCTCCCCGTTCCGCTGGTATCTCGGCAACGACCCGCTTGTCAACGGCATGGACTGGAGCGGTGCCGTCTTGTTGGCGGGCACCTTCGTCGTGCTCGTGGCGGCATCCATCCCGCTTTTCCAACGACGGGACCTGCGCGGCTGACCCCGAAAAATCAGCCGGTCAAGAGCTGAACCGACTCCCGGTACGCGGTGGTTCGCTCGTAACCGGAGTGCCCGAAACACTCTTCGACCAGACGGTTGCACGGGGGAGTCTGCGAATCGTCCCAGTTCCCCATGTAACCGACGTGGTGACCGCCGATGGGGTCACTGTCCCGCCACAGGTTGATCCACACCGGATAACTGGGCTTCTGCTTCGGTCCCTCGATCTGGTCATCCGAGATGCAGTCGGGCATCGGGGCGGATGCCATCGCCTCGGTCAGCTCACGGAGTCCGACCCCCGGGAAGACACCCGGGTAGAGCCGGCCCAGTTGCGACCCGAAGCTGATGAACCCTTTCGGGTGATGTTTGCAATTGAGCTGGCTCAGGGTCACCGCGGCGATCAGCGAGCCCTGGGAGTGGGCCCCCAGTACCTCGACCGGGTGATCGACCAGTTCCTGACCGAGGCCGCGCACTGCGATAGGCCCGTAGGCGGGTGGCGCCAGAGGCTGATACCAGCGTGGCCAAAAGGAGCCTAGATCCCAGAGAATGCCGACCTTGCGTCTCCCCTCGGTCCCTTTGCGCAGGCCTCCGACGATGCTGCGGAGCAAGAACCCACCCGGTATCAGCACCACCGCCCAGGTGGCGATCTCGGTGGGGCCCACCGACGGCGCCTCGACATTGGGCAGTCGCAGGCTCCTGTAGAGCCACCACATCAGAACCGCCCCGCCCGCTCCGATCACCAGCGTGAGAATCAGGCCGAGCCTCAGCCGGGGGGAATAACGGAAGACGAGGGCGAGAGCCCAAATGACGATCAGAGCGCTCCCGGCGAGCAGTAATGCCCCCAATACGGTCCAGTCGTTGGGATTGCCGAGTCCGATCGGATCGAGCGCGCGGAGGCCGTCGCCACGGCGGATCAGGCGGACGACGGCACTCAGGGCCACGACGCCGGCGGCGAGGCCAAAGACACCAGCCGATATCAGTATGGCGTGGCCGTTGCGGATCACCGATCTCCCGATGTGCTCGGGGCGGTCGTCCACGACTCTGTCCCGGCTCCCCGATGCCAGAGCGAGAGCAACCCCGGCGAGGAACAGGATCATCAGGAGCATGGCGACGGCGACCCAGCCTGCCCCGTTGTCCTGAAGGGCGGTGACCGGGTTGGAGGGCTCCCTGAGCGCGGATAGGGCGGTCCCGGTGAGAAGACCGGTGGCGATCCCCAGCACGCCTCCGAAGAGGGCTGCGATCGCAAGAGCGCCGATCGTCCTGAATCCGCCGATGGCGGCCGGAGCCGCGAACAGGAACATCACAATGGCCGAGGCGAATACGACCCGATGCATATGGGTCTCCTCCCAGCCCATGTCACCAGTGAAGATCGAGACCGAGGTGATCAGGACACTGGCGATCCCGAGCAAAGGCAGAGGGACGGTCAGCCAAGAGCCCAGGGGCCGTAAGGGACGGACCGAGGTGAGGATCAGGGCGAGGACGGCGCTGCCCGTCAATACCAGGGATACCCAGATCATCGTTTCCAGCCCGGAGAGGGCTGCGGCGGAGAGCGAGACGACGGAGGTGGCGACGCCGAGGTGGAGCCGGCGGAGCCGGTTCACGATCGAAGGGGTGGTCCAGGTGACCGGGTCGGTGACCAGCGCACCGGCCGGGTCGCCCTCGTCCAAGACTTCTGTCGGAATCGTGTCGGCCGCGCCGACCGGAGGCCGGACCGTCGCGGTGAGCATGGCACTCCGGGTCGGGGTGATGAGCAAGCGGAATCGCTTGGTGAACCCGTAGCTCATGAAATGCGATTGGGTCGAGAACCGCCACACGATGGCCGTCGCCACCAGCCCGGTGACCGCGGTCAAACCTCCAACCATCGGCTCGACCATCGATTCGTCGACCCCGACACCTGACATCCACAGGAAGGGGATGAGGATGAACGCGGTGGAGAGCTGGGAGGTGAAGAGACCGGTCAACCCGAGGCCGGCGCCCCGAATGCAGAATCGCACGATTCCGTTGAGCCATTCATACCGTCTCACTTGGGCCACCCATCCGGCGACGTTGGCGAAGGCGAACGGGCCGAGCAGGATCCAGAAAGCGGTCACCCAGCTGCCGGCCGTCAGCCCTCCCCAATGGAAGGCACGCGCCTGGGGGGCGAATCCCTCGTCGGCCGTCGGGGCCCGGTAGGCCCGCGTGTAGTCGGAGGCGGCGTCGCCCCCATGTAATCGGCCGCATCCGTCTTCCTGGCCGGTCACAGGATCGGTGTAGAGCATGTTCCGTGGAGGTGTCCCGGACACGCCGTGGACCCGAAGCTCGGTAAACGCCATGACAAACCTGTGTGGTCGACCCTTGGAAGCTAGCCAATGCCTACTCTCTGGGGATGGATGAAGAACGCATAGCCCTGTTCATCGATTTCGAGAACCTCGCGATCGGCGCACGAGAGGCGTTGGGCGGCATGGAATTCGACTTCGAGCCCATCGGGAATGCGCTCGCCGAGCGGGGGAGAGTCGTCACTCGCAAGGCGTACGCCGATTGGTCGATGTTCGCCGACGCCCGGCAGAAGATGACCCGGGGTCATGTCGAGCTCATCGAGATACCGCAACGCATGGGTGCCACCCGGAAAAACGCAGCCGACATCAAGATGGCGGTGGACGCGATCGAGGTCGCCTTTGAGCGCGCCTACATAACCACCTTTGTGATCTGCACCGGTGACTCCGACTTCACCCCGCTCGTCCACAAGCTCAGGGAGTTGAACAAGAGAGTGATCGGGGTCGGTGTCAAGGCGTCCACCTCCAAGATGCTGCCCCCCGCCTGTGACGAGTTCTTGTTCTACGAGAACCTCGAGGGCGTGGAGCCGAGCCGTCAGACCCCGGGAACCAAAGTCGAGGAAGACCAGGCCACCGACGTCGCCGATCTCGATTCCTTGATCTCCTCGACCCTGGGCGGTTTGTCCCGATCCTCAGGAGACGAGGTCGTGGCTTCGTCGCTCAAACGCGCCCTCCTTCGCAAGGACTCGACGTTCTCCGAGGCCGACTACGGGTTCCGGGCCTTTGGCGAGATACTCCGCCATCTCGAGGAGAAAGGGCTCATCGAGTTGACCGACGGGCCTTCCAAGGGCGATCCCTTGGTTTCGTTCCCGTCGGGAGGCTCGGCCGAACAGGAAGCCTTCGATCTCTTGGGCAAGGTCGTCGCCGACCTCGGGGCGAGGGGCGATCCGATCCTTCTCTCGGGTCTGAAGAACCAGATGCGGAAGAGACAACCCGGGTTCTCCGAGAAGAAGTTCGGGTTCGGTGGGTTCCTCCAGTTCTGCAAGGCGGCCGCCACCCGGGGCATCATCGATCTCACCTGGAACGACAAACTCGAGGATTACACCGTTACGACGGGCTGACGACAATCGGCATCCCTCCCAGGCATCGGGGATACCGCGATCACTAAGGTGTCGCCTCTGTGAATACCAGCTTGGGTTTGGCGGGCCTCGGGAGACGCCTCGTTGGCGTCTTCATCTTGGTGGCCTTGGTGCTCGGCCTTTTCGCCATCTTCGCGTCGCCGGCGATGGCCGAGAACGAGATGGTCGGGACCCGGTTCGTCTACACCGACCTCGAGAGCGGTGAGCGGGTCCCCGCCCCGGGCGTGCTGGTGACGGTCGACGACTCCAACGGCGAGTTCGTAGGCGAAGGGGAGTCGGACGCCGACGGAGTCGTCGAGATCCCCGTCGATGGGCCAGGCGAGTATGCGATGACGGTCGACCCGGCGAGTCTGCCGCCGGGCGTCTTCCTGGCCGACGCGGAGAGGGCGACGGTTTCGGTTCAGGTGCTCCCCAACCAGGTGGGTCGTGCCATATTCCAGCTGGCCAACGAGTCGGAGGCGGGTGCCTCGGCAGGTGGGGGGGTCACCTTCCGCCGTGTCGCCCAACTGACCGTCGAGGGTCTCAAGTTCGGGGTCTTCCTGGCTATGGCCGCCATCGGGCTGTCCCTGATCTTCGGCACCACCGGACTGATCAACTTCGCCCACGGCGAGATGGTCGGCTGGGGAATGCTCATGGCCTATTTCTTCAACGTGTTCGGTCTGGTCGGTGTGTTCGGGTTCATGGAGGGCTGGCCGGCGCCATTCGGCGGTGGCGTCAACCTGGTCTGGGCCATCTTGATCGCGGTGCCTTTGGGAATGGCTGGTGGCTGGGTCTTCGACAGGTACCTCTTCGCGCCACTCCGCAACCGGGGCGTGTCCTTGATCGCGGCGATGATCGTGACCCTCGGCCTCTCGATCTTGGTCCGCTATGTCTACCTGTTCGCCTTTGGTGGCGTGCCTAGGTTCTTCCTCGACTTCACCGCCCAATCCGGGATCGAGATCGGTGTGATCGAGATCACGCCCAAGGACCTGATCACCGGGATCATTTCAGTGTTGATCCTGGTCCTGGTCGGCGTGTTCCTGCAGCAGACGAGGTTGGGCAAGGCGATGCGAGCCGTCTCTGATGACAGGGACCTCGCCGAGTCTTCGGGTATCAATGTCCAGCGGGTCATCAGTGTGGTCTGGATCATGGGTGGTGGTCTGGCAGCCCTCGGCGGGGTGTTCATCGGGTTGTCCGAGCAGGTCTCGTGGAACATCGGCTTCAGGATCCTCTTGCTCATCTTCGCCGCGGTCGTGCTCGGTGGGTTGGGCACCGCCTACGGCGCCCTGATCGGAGCCCTGGTGGTCGGGGTTGGCATCCAGGTCTCGACGTTGTGGATCCCGACGGAGCTCAAGAACGTTGGCGCCCTGATCCTTCTCATCGTCGCCTTGCTGATCAGGCCCCAGGGAATTCTCGGTAGCCGGGAAAGGGTCGGTTAGCCATGGACGGATTCTTCGTATTCGCCATCGACTGGGGCTTCATCTTCGACCAGAGCGTCAAACAGGCCGTCGACATCAATGCCATCGTCTACGCCTTGGCCGCGATCGGGCTCAATGTCCACTTCGGCTATGCCGGCCTGCTCAACTTCGGCCAGGTCGGGTTCGTGGCGATGGGCGCCTACGGCATGGGTCTCGGGATCACCTACTGGCAGACCAACCCGGCGATCGCGGTCCTCATCGGGATCATCTTCTCAGTCGTGTTCGCCTTGATCCTGGGACTTCCCACGCTGCGGCTCCGCGCCGACTACCTGGCCATCGTCACCATTGCCGCGGCCGAAATCGTGCGATTGATGGCGCGCTCCACCGCACTTCGTGACATCACTCAAGGCGCCGAGGGCCTCAACGAGTTCATCGGCCCCTTCCGGGATCTGAACCCATTCTCACCGGGGGCGGAATATGGTTTCGGGCCCTTCGTCTGGTCAGGCAACCGGTTTTACACCATCGTCATCGGCTGGACTCTCATCGCCCTGTTCCTGCTGCTGGTGTGGCAGTTGATGAGAAGCCCGTGGGGTCGGGTGGTCAAGGCGATCCGTGAGGACGAGGACGCCGCCCGGGCGCTGGGGAAGAGCGCCTATTGGTACAAGCTCCAAGCGTTGATCCTGGGTGGGGTCATCGGTGGGTTCGGAGGCATGGTGATGGCCCTGGGCAATGCCACCGTACAGCCCGATTTCTTCGTGGCGCCGCTCACCTTCTTCTTCTGGCTGGTGCTGATCCTGGGTGGCGTGGGCCGGGTGTGGTCGCCGGTAGTCGGCGCGATCATCTTCTGGGCACTGATCACATTCATCCAGAACCTGGGGCGACAGCTGGTTGCGGACGGTCTCATCCCCACCTCGATCATGGATACCACCCAGGTCGACCAGATCAGGTTCTGGATCGTGGGCGCCGCCCTGGCCTTGCTCATGGTGTTCCGACCCCAGGGGATCTTCGGCTCCCGGGAGGAGATGGCTCTCGATGCCCACTGACCTCTCACAACTGGAGCGGACGCCCGGTGTGGCCAAGCCCGACCCGATCCTGGTCGTCGACAACATGCGGAAGCGTTTCGGTGGCATCGTCGCCGTTGATGTCGACCATCTCGAGATACAGCGCGGCGTGATCACCGCTCTCATCGGGCCCAATGGCGCCGGTAAGACCACCTTCTTCAATGTCCTCACCGGCTTCGACAAGCCGGACGAGGGCAGCACCGTTTTCGACGGGGATGTCATCAACAAGGTGCGACCCGATGTTCTCGCCAAACGAGGGATGGTGCGCACCTTCCAGTTGACCAAGGCTCTCACCAAGCTCGCGGTGATCGAGAACATGAAGTTGGGGGCGAAGCACCAACGGGGGGAGAAATTCCTGAGGGCGTTGCTCAGCCCGATGTGGCGCCCCCAGGAACGCTCCATCGAGGAGCGAGGCGACGCACTGCTCGCCAGGTTCAAGATGGATCACATGCGTGACGAGTATGCGGGCTCGCTGTCCGGCGGCCAACGCAAGCTTCTCGAGATGTCGCGGTCTTTGATGACCGATCCGACCCTGGTCATGCTCGACGAGCCGATGGCCGGAGTGAATCCGGCTCTCAAACAGAGCCTGCTCGATCACGTGAGAGGGCTCAAGGACGAGGGGATCTCAGTGGTCTTCGTCGAACACGACATGGACGTGGTCCAGGGGATATCCGACTGGGTGGTGGTCATGGCCGAAGGCGCCATCATCGCCGAGGGCCCGCCGGAGTCGATAGCAGAGAACAAGCAGGTCATCGACGCCTATCTCGGGGCCCATCACGACACCCCGCTCGACCTCGACGCCGAGCTCGAGGGTGCTCATGGAGAAGAGGAAGAATGAGCGAGACGACACCGATCATCGAGATCGACTCGGTGGTCGCCGGATACGTGCCTGAGGTGGACATCCTCAACGGCGTCAACATGGTCCTCAACGAGGGTGAGTTGGTGGGCATCATCGGCCCCAACGGCGCCGGGAAGTCGACCATGCTCAAGGCATTGTTCGGCCTGATCCCGGTTCGCTCGGGACGTGTCACCTTCAACGGCGAGGACATCTCCAATCTCAAGGCCCACGAGCTGGTGGAGATGGGGATCGGATATGTCCCCCAGATCAACAACATCTTCCCGAGCCTCACCGTGGAAGAGAACCTGGAGATGGGGCTCTTCCTGAGACCGGAGAAGGTCAAAGAGCGGATCAACTACGTGGTCGACATGTTCGAGCGTCTCGGGGAGAGGATGGACCAGCGCGCCGGCTCCCTGTCCGGTGGTGAGCGCCAGATGGTCGCCATGGGCCGGGCGCTGATGGCCGAGCCCAAGGTCCTCCTGCTCGATGAGCCATCGGCAGGTCTGTCCCCTGTCCTCCAGGACCAGGTCTTCATCCGCACCCGTCAGATCAACCGGGCCGGGGTCTCGGTGATCATGGTGGAACAGAACGCGAGACGCTGTCTCCAGATCTGCGATCGGGGGTACGTGCTCGACTCGGGCACCAATGCCTACACCAACACCGGCAATGAGTTGCTGCACGATCCAAAGGTGATCGAGCTCTATCTGGGGACTTTGGCCAAGGTCGACTAAGCGACGATTGTTTCCTCCCCCAGGAGCGAAGCGACGTTGGGGGAGGTGGCCGGTAGGGCCGGAGGGGGCTCTGAGCTCGCCCCCCTCCCGGCTTCGCCGTACTCCCCCAACGCTCACCCCGTTCGCTGGGGGGAGAAACAAGCCCACTCCGTTCGCTGGGGGGAGACATGGGCTCACTCCGTTCGCTGGGGGGAGAAACGCGACCATGTTTCCTCGCCCAGGGGCGACAGAAACGGATCGATCAGCCTCCGTGCAGATTCGCCCCGGTGGCGTCCTTGACCCCGTATTGGCACTCGCCCACCGATTCGAAGGCGGGGATGAGGTCGGGATCTCTGTAGGAGCCAAGTTCGGGTTTGGCCACATCGATCACCTTCTCGTACGCGACAAACAAAGTAGGGACGACGTCGCGGTAGGTCGGCTCGTCAATGATCTGGTAGGTGGTGATCACCTGATCCTGTGCCGCGGTGATCAGTGCATCCACGCCATTCAACTCCCGCTCGATCTCGGACCTGAAGAACTGCTCGAAGCGGTTTGCCGGCAGCGCGGCGAGCCGGTCACGAAGGTCTGTCATCAGCAGGCGAGATCGCTCGATGGCGTCGTGGTAGATCTCGAGACGTGCATCGGGACTGTCCTCCCGGTAGGCAGCCCGGGACATCTCGTTCATGGTCGAGCCGACGCTGAGCTGCCATTCCCACATCATCGGGCAGATCGACTCGGCAGCGCTCACCATCTCTTCGTTGAGCGTCTCGGCCTCGGGCTCCTCGCTCTCCGCGGTGCAAGCCACGGACGCCACGACTACGACGGCGAGCACGAATCGACGCATTCCCCGAGTATGCCAGCACCCCTGGAATGGAAGAAGGGGCCGGCTGAGCCGACCCCTTCCTCACAATCAGGCTGGTTCTCTTAGAACTCAGCGAACACGTACTCGTCCAGATCGGTGTTCGGCGTGTCGCCACCGTCATAGGTAGCAATCCGGAAGCTCGCCGCCGCCGGCTCACCGGCATCGATGAACTCGTAGGGTCCGCCGACCCCGTCGTAATCCGGGTCTCCACCACCGTCGATGATTGCAATGCAATCGGCGAAGTTGGTGCAGGTGTCACCGTCCTTGGTGACACCGTTGATCTCGGCAGCCACGGCCACCGGATCGTCGGTCCCTGCCACAGCAGCCGCGAGGGCGATGATGGTGATCGCGTCATAGGTCTCAGCGCCATAGGCGAAGACTCCGTTGACGCCACCTTCGATGGCCCCATCGAGACGGCCAGTGAAGTCCGTGATGGTGCTGAGGTCGACCGATGGCTCGGTTCCCCTCATACCGGTGATGATCGAAGGATCGGCCAATTCGGCGCCGATGCCACCGATGTTGCCGTCAACACCCCACACATTGGTGTCCGAGGTGGGGCCAATGCCCCGCTCGTGCATCGTGGTGAGGATGTTTGCCGACTCCTGGAACCCGATGACCAGGATCGCGTCGGGGGCTGCTGCCACCAACTGATCGACCTCGGCGTCGAAGTTCTCGGTGTCCACCGCGTAGGCGATGAACGGCTCCACCGTGCCACCAGCGTCCTGGAAGAACTGCTGGAAGTCTTCGGCCAAGCCCTGACCGTAGGACTCCTGGCGGTAAAGGACGCCCACCGTCTGATTGCCTTCAGCGGCGATCTGATCGGCGAGGACCTTCCCCTGCAAGACGTCGGACGGGGCGGTACGGAAGTACATCCCGTTGTCGTCGTACGTCGTGAAGTCCTTCGACGTGTTAGCCGGGCTGAAATGGATGATGTTGGCGCCGGTGATCTTGTCGATGACCAGCTTGGAGACGGCCGACGAGGCCGCACCCACGATGGCGTCAACGTTCTGACCCATCAATCGATCCGTTTCGGGGTTGGCGATGTCCTGGTTGGTGTCACCTGAGTCGCCCTCGACGAGCACGACATCGTTGCCGAGGACGCCGCCTGCGGCGTTGATGTCCTCGATAGCGAGCCGGGCTCCGGCTACCTCTGGTGGACCAAGAAACGCGAGGTCACCAGTGACTGGAAGCAGAGTCCCGATGGTGAGGGTTCCATCCCCACCTTCGCCACCATTGCCATCCGGGGCCGAAGTCCCGTCACCCGGGCCGGCCGTAGTGGTGCTTCCCTCGCCATCTCCGTCGCCGCATGCAGCGGCCACCATGGCGAGTACCGCGATCAAGGTCACCAACCGCAACCAATATTTGTTGCGCATGTACCTTCTTTCCTCCTGTTTTGGGTCTTGCCCGAGGGCAAGTGCGCAAACGATAGACAAAGATGGAACCAATCGTCCAACAAGGAACGGCCGATTGAGCCGGATCGCAGACATCGTCATAGTCGGAGGAGGGATCATCGGATCCTCGATTGCCCTGCAGCTCGCCGGTCATGACGCCGGCTCGATCGTGGTGCTCGACAAGGGTGTAGGGCCGGGTGAGGGGTCCACGGGCGCCTCATCGTCGATTTCACGCTGCCGGTATACCTACCCCGAGGTGATACGGCTGGCTCACCACGGACAGCGGGCCTATGCCGACTGGGGAGACTTCACCGGGCTCTCCGCGCCCCGCGCTGGTCTCATCACGACCGGGATCCTTTGGATGATGGGCGAGACCACGGCCAAGACCGCCGGCGACGCCGAGCGAATGCAGACCGTCGGGGTCGATGCGGAGGTCCTGGGCCCTGATCAGGTGTCGCGACGTTTCCCCATGCTCAACACCTGTGGAGAGGTGGTCGACTTGTCGGGGGAGGTCGACCACCAGTGCATCCCCGGCCGGTCCTTTCTCTACGAGCCGACGGCGGGATATGTCGATCCGGTGGCGGCGAACCAGGACCTGCTCGAAGCGGCGGCCGGACAGGGGGTTGCCACTGAGTTCGCTTCGGAGGTGGTGGAGTTGATCATCGGAGGGGGGCGGGTCGAAGGAGTGCGTCTTGGAGACGGCGATGTCATCTCCGCCGGCTTGGTCATCAACGCCGCCGGGCCCTGGTGCAACGTCGTCAATGCGATGGCAGGCTGGGAGCATCGTTGGACTCTGCATCCCACCCGGATCCAGACCGTTTATCGGGAGTGGCCTTCCGACCTGGGAGCGATTCCCGGAGCTGCCGACTCTTCGACAGGGATCTACTTCAGACCCGACTCGGGCGGTCGACGGGTCCTCGTCGGATCGGTCAGGGAAGAGGACGAGTTGGAGGTGGTGGACGATCCCGACGACTTCAAACGAGGCCCGGACGCTGCTTTCACCGAGAGGACTCTCGCCTCCTTCCATCATCGGGTTCTGGGCCTCGAGCCAAGGGGCCAGGTGTCCGGGATCGCCGGTCTCTACACCATCAACCGCGAGGATGTCCATCCGATCGTGGGCCCTAGCGGCATCGACGGCTTTTGGGTCGCCAACGGCTTCTCGGGTCACGGTTTCAAGCTGGCGCCGTCGATCGGCTCCCTGATCGCCCAGGCCGTCACCGGCCGAACCATGGCAGGAGACACCGACGTCCCGATCGACTTCTTCTCTGTGTCCAGGGACCCAATCGCCCTCGATGTGAAACACGTCCTGGCCTGATGAGATATCTCGACGCGGAGGCAACCCGACGGGCACTTCCGGCGTCTGACGCGATTAGTGCGATGGAATGGGCGTTCTCCGAGGTGTGGGAGATGCCGACCCGCACCTCGCTGGGGCCGGCCCTGGTGATGCCGGGCATGTTGGACGACGTGATGGCGGTCAAGGTGGTCTCCGTGGTCCCGGGCAACCCGGCCGGGGTGGTCGTCGTGTTCGACGCCGACGGCTCACCGATCGGGGTGGTCGATGGTCACGAGCTGACTGCGATACGAACCGGAGCCGTCACCGGGCTTGCCACCCGGCTGCTCTCATCGCCCGGAGCCACCAAGATGGCGATGCTCGGCGCAGGTGCGATGGCCACCGACATGATCGACTCGGTGAGGGCGGTCCGTCCCATTGAAAGGGTCATCGTCTGGTCGCGTCACCATGACAACGCGGCGCGGCTCGCCGAGACCGTTGGAGGGGAGGCGGTCGTGTCGGCCGACGAGGCCGTTGCCGAAGCGGAGATCATCTCCTGTGCCACACCGGCTCATTCCCCCCTCTTCGACGGCGAGTCGGTCCGGGAGGGTGCCCATGTCAATGCGGTTGGGGCCTTCCGGCCCGAGATGGTGGAGCTCCCGGCCGGATTGTTGGATCGGGCCTACGTGGTCGTCGACGACGTCGCGGCCGCCGCCGCCGAGGCCGGTGACCTGATTCAGGCGGGGCGTGAGCCAACGACGACCCTGCGGGAGGTCCTGGCCGGCGCCCACCCTCAGATCGGGGAGGACGTCACCGTCTTCAAGTCGGTCGGGATCGCGCTCCAGGACGTCGCCGCCGCCCACCGCGCGCTGGCCAACGCCACCGAGCGTGACCTCGGAACCATTCTGTGAAGATCCAGGGCGCTCTGACCGCCCCAAACCTTCACAGAAAGGTCAGCTGGCCTTTTTCGCGCCCCTGATCTCGAGGGAGTCGAGAAGTCGTTGTGAGCTCTCCGCGATCTCGGCCACGGCGAGATCGAAGACGTCGGCATTGTGCGCCGCGGGTCGGCTGAAGCCGGAGATCTTGCGGACGAACTGCAATGCAGCGGCTTCCACCTCGTCGGCGGGCGCTGGAGTCGCTCCTTCCCGGAGCACCTTGATCGATCTGCACATCTGAGGAACTCTACGGTCGTCTGCCGGTTGGTCACAGCCGGACCCGAACGGCGCGCTCGACTTCACTCGACGCGAGGGCGAAAGCCAGGCTGATCACGGCCGGGACGATCGCCGCCGCCATCTCCCCCGCGAGAAGGGCACCCGCCAGACAGAGGACACCCACAAGGACCCGCGACGCGTGGAGGCGGTCCCGGCGCAGGAAGGACTTGCGACGGCTGTCCACCTGGGCCGTGGGCACCGGCGGGTCGCGCAGCACAGCCAGCAGGGAAAGCCCGGCAACAGACACCACCAGCCACGGGCGGAGGTCGGGCAGCTGCTGGGGAAAGGCGCCCGCCGCAGTGGCGACGACGCCCGCTCCGGCAGCCGCCGCCACCGACGCGATCACCGCTTGGCGCGAGGTCTCGCCCGACAAGCGTTGGTCGACGTGGATGGCAACCGCCAGGCCGAATCCTGCGACGAAGCCGAGCGGTTGGAACGAGATGAGGCAAGCGCCGGCGGCGATCGTGGCCAGGTCGGTTCCCAAGGGCCGGCGACCCGTCGATTCGAGCACCAGCCGCGCGGCCACACCGAGGCCGCCGAGGAAGAATAGGTCGACCGGTTGGCCCACCAATACCCAGACCCCTGCCGCGGCCGCCGACACCAGCGCCGTCGCATCACGGTCGGGGTCGATTTCTCGCCCCAGGATCCAGACGAGAAAGGTGGCACCGCCTGCCCTGATCGCCATCCACAGGGATGCGTCGAAGAACCAGGTGGCGACGACACCCGAGAGAGCCGCCAGAAGCGCGAGCCCGACCGCGGCTTGGTTCGACCACCGGGTGAGGTCCAGGTCTCTGAGGACATGGCTCCTGAATGCCATTCGCCCATTCTGGGCTTGACTCGTCCTCGACGGCGAGCCGGATACCCTCCCCTCGTGAGCTCGCCCCTCGACAAGATTCGACAGCTCCCGGCCGTTGGGGTGCTTGCGGAGCGTGAATGGGGCGGCTTTCTCGCCATCTCGGCACTGGTCGGCGTCGGAGTCGGCCTGGGAGGAGCCGGGCTGGTTCTTCTCATCGATCTCCTCGAGCAGGTCCTGGGAGGGCTCGAGTTGGAGCGAGGAAATCTCTGGCTGTTCCTCACCGTGCCGCTCGGCTTTCTCCTCGCCTGGTTCGTAGCCCGCACATGGGCTCGCGAGGTTGCCGGGGACGGAGTCCCCGAGGCCAAGGCGGCGTTGATCGTCCACGGCGGCCATATCCGTGGGCGGGTCGCTCCACTGAAGATCCTGGCCACTGCAGCGACGATCGGTACCGGGGGTTCGGCCGGCCGGGAGGGGCCCATCGTCCAGATCGGCGCCGCCATCGGCTCCTGGGTCTCGCGGACATTCCGGCTCGGTGAGGACCAGGTCCGGTCATTGGTTGCCGCCGGAGCCGCGGCTGCGATCGGCGCCTCCTTCAACGCCCCGATCGCCGGCATGCTCTTCGCTCTCGAAGTGATCCTGTCCAGCTTCGCCGTGCGCCACATGTCGGCGATCGTCCTGGCATCGGTCACTGCCGCGGTGACCTCACGGACCATTGTCGGCGAGGAGTTGGCCATTCGTAGCGGGACCTACCGATCGGTCGGTGTCTCCGAGCTCCTGCTCTATCTGGGGATGGCGCTGGTCGTGGTGATCGTGGGCCTGATCTTCCTTCGCCTTCTCGATCTGACCGGTCGCTTCTCCGAGACTCATGGTCACCGTCTCGGAGCGCTCCGCCCCCTCGGCGCCGGTCTGATGGTGGCCGTTCTGGTCTTCGTCGAGCCAAGACTCTTCGGGACCGGCCAGGAAGTGACCAATTCTCTTCTCCTGGGCGGCGAGCTCGACAGTGCCCTCGGCCTGGCCAGCGAGGCCTGGTGGTTCTTTGGTCTTCTCGCGCTGGGAAAGGCCATGGCGACGGCGCTCAGCATCTCCTCGGGAGGGTCCGGAGGCGCCTTCATGCCGTCTCTGTTGATGGGCGCTTCGGTGGGAACGGGTTTCGCGCTCCTCGTCGAGCCGACCTGGGGAGACATCCAGGTCGGCGCGTTCGCCGTGGTCGGAATGGCAGCGATGTTCGCGGTGGTGGCCCGGGCGCCTCTCACCGCGATCCTGATCGTCTTCGAGATCACCGGAGCCAACGACTATCAGCTCATCCTCCCGTTGATGCTGGCGGCGACCCTGGGCACCTTCCTCGCCGAGCGGTTCTCGACGGACTCGGCCTACACGATGCCTTTGCGCCGACAGGGGATCAAGGAGCCGTCACGGGGAGAGGTGGACATCCTCGACACCGTGCTGGTGAGCCATGTCATGTCGGCCCCCCAGTTCGTCGCCTCTCCCGACGACTCGTTGGCCGTGGTCGACGGACAGCTCCATCGTTATCGCTACCACGGGATACCGGTTGTCGAAGGTGGTCGCCTGGTCGGGATCATCACGGTCTCGGACATTGCACGTTCCGGCGGGCCCAACGACGCCGTGTTCGTCCGGGAGGCGATGACACCACAGCCGGTGACGGTCGAGCCCGGCTCGCCGGTATCGATGGCTCTGGAGAGAATGGCCGTCCTCGGGGTGGGGAGGCTTCCGGTGGTAGCCGCCGACGATCCGAGTCGGCTCGTTGGCGTTTTCCGACGCGAAGATGCCGTGGCCGCATATCACGAGGCCCTGGTGGCGAGCACCGACATCGCGATGCACCGCGCCCGTCTCGCGCAACGAACCGACCCGGGCGCCGGCTACTACGACTTCCGGGTCCCGCCGGGGTCGATCGCCGATGGCCGCCCCGTCAAGGAGATTGCATGGCCCGAGGGGATAACCCTCGTCTCGGTGCGGCGTGGTCGGGAGGTAGTGGTGCCGACCGGCGAGACCGAGCTCATGGCCGGCGACGTGCTGACTGCTTTCGGGACTGAGATGGCCCATCGGCAGGCGATCGAGCGCTTCAACCAGGGCGCCGACGAGCCGACCGCGGAGATCAAGCTCGAAGAATTGATGACCGATACCTCGGGCGAAATGCCACCAACTAGAATCGATGGTGATACGACAGAAGGGGGGTTCGATTGACCGGCGCAATCGCAGGTGTAATTGCCCTGATCGTGCTGGCCGTGGTCGCGATGACGCTCATGCGCCAGCGGAAACGGGCCGCCGAGATCAACCTGGACGACAAGTCATGGCTGAGGTCACCCGAGCCCGAGCCGGACCCCCTGATCCGCCACTCGCCGGTCATGGAGTTCCACGTCCGCGGTCATGAGGCTCGGGTCACCTTCAACGTCCCGCTGCCCGACGAGGACGACGACGTTCTCAATGACCTTCTCGTCGACGAGGCCGTCGAGGTCATCCGCGAGAAGAAGCACGAGCTCCCGATGGCCGATGTCACCGAGGTCGTGGCCCTGGCCGGACAGGACCAGCCGCGCGTGGTCGGACGTGCCAAGCTGCCCACACCGGGTGAGCTCCCGCCTCCGGTCGTCACCGAGATGTTGAACCTGAGCCATGTCGCCAAGGATCCATTCGACAGTCAGTTCGACACCGAGAAGGTGACGTCGCTGGAGACGAAGGTGCAGGTGCCCAGGGACGACCTCGGCCCGATCCGCGAGGAGCTTCGCATCCCGAAAGGCCTGGAGCGCGGTTTGCGAGCGCGTGGCGTCGATCCCGACACCATGGGCGGGCCCGCCTTCGTCGTTTCCCTGCTCCAGCTCTTCGACTATCGGGTGTCGCCGGCCGGCGAGCCCAACAGCTACATGGCGATCAAGGGGGATTCGACCACCTTCATCAAGACCGAGACGCATGACCCCGGCACCCATCCCGAGTTGGAGGAGCGTGTGATCAGGAGGTTCATGGTCGAGTTCGGTACCTCCGGAGCCGACCGGGGCATGCTCATCACCGACAAGTTCGGGCCCTTCATGGTCCACGACGTCGAACGCAACGACCGCAGGGTCCGATTCATCACCAGGGAGAGGACACAAAACTTCATCGATTCCATGGCTCTGGGTTAGTTCGCCGACAGCACGGGGCCTTGGGTAGGATGAACCGACAAGGAGGAATCCGATGTTTGGTCTTAGAGGCCAAGAACTGCTCATCGTGCTG
>Ga0299907_10000718_pt1 | contig 17153 bp, 13 predicted proteins | sample RVTome_16_FD_198680 | JGI IMG/M metagenome (GOLD analysis project Ga0299907, IMG submission 198680) | Soil microbial communities from uranium-contaminated site in the Upper Colorado River Basin, Wyoming, United States - RVT152D67 (version 2) ...
CCGAACTGAGACGATGTTTCCTAAACCCGGTGTCGCAGGTTCGACTCCTGCCGAGGGCGCTCAAGACTCTGACCTGGGCTTTCGCGTTCCAATACCTTCGTGAGAGTCGAAGCGGCTCAACCGGATGCTCCGACCATTAATCCGACAGGCCGCTCCCACGCTCCTTGAGGTCTGCGGCGTCGGCTACGACTATGACACCACCGGTTGGAACCCAGGTGGCCCAACCATCTTGTTACTGGGTTCGTGACACAGGTGTGACACAGCCCCATTCAGGACTGAAACACCTGATAGACGACGTGCATCCGCTGGTCTTTCAAACCGGAGAGAGGTCGCAATGATCTCTGGTGGGTTCTACTCCCTTCCGCCTCCGCCGGGCTGGCGATCTCGCGGCTCTGGTGGCACTCCTCTGCGAAAAATCCCATCGTCGCGTGGTACGAGTGGGCCGTATCGTGTCTTTATGGGTATGGACGTCGAGAAATCGTGACCGTGACCGCTAGCTCGGACGTCGAGTCGTTTACCCGGTTCATGGTCGCCAACGAGACCAGGCTCCGCCAAGCACTGATGGCTAGGTGTGGTAGCCAGGTGGGGCGGGAGGTGGCACAAGACGCCCTGGCGTATGGGTGGGAGCACTGGGAGCGTGTTAGAGAGTTGGACAACCCGGTCGGCTATCTCTACAAGGTGGGTCGGAATCTGAGTCGTCATCGCCGACCTCGGCTGGTCATGTTCGTCGAAGTTCCCTACGACAGGACACCGGACATCGAACCGGCCCTGCCCAGGGCATTGGCGGCACTGTCGGCACGACAGCGGACCGCGGTCGTGTTGGTTCACTGTTTCCAATGGACCCTGAGTGAGGTTGCCGGCCTGATGGGAATCTCCAAGACCGCCGTGCAGAACCATTCGGAGAGAGGGATGGCATCACTAAAACGCCAGATCGGAGATGTTGGGTCATGAGCTTGGAGAAACAACTCGCCGACTACGGGCGACTGCACGAAGACCTATTCGGCCCGTTCAGCGTCGAGGAGATCACCGACCCCACGGTGGGAGACAGTAACAGCGTCACCCCGCGGCTGAAGATGCGACGCCCCGCTCTGATTCTGGCCGCCATCGTCGCTGTTCTCCTTCCGATCGGCGGCATGTCGGTGTGGATGGATAGAGCTGACGATTCGGCCGTTCTCGACCCGCCCACAACGGAAAGCATCACCTGGTCCGACGTATCCAAGGACCAGCTCGGCAGCTTGGCTCGGGGACCTCTTCCCCTCCCCTCGGTGGTCAGCAACGGGGATGTGTACCTCGCCAGCGATCGCTCTGATGACGACTATGAGGAGAGACAAACTTGGACTTCCACCGACGGGATGACCTGGGAGCAGGCAGAGAACGGCCTACAGCCTGTCTCGGGCCTATCAGGGGGATTTCTCGCCTACCGAGGACACATCGACGTCCCGCCCGTCCAATTCTTGCGTTCTGATGATGGGAGAACCTGGACGGCAGCGACTCCATCAACCGACCCAACTCGACTGGCAAGCATTACGTGGTCCGGACTATCCGTCGACGAAGTCCTCCGTCTTCGACTTGCCCGACTTCCCTCATCACATGTTCATGAGGCGGGAACTGTCTTCAAAGTAGGCAGCCGCTTCGTCACCTACTACTGGAACTCAGTCGAAACCGTCGAAGCCGCTGTATCCAGCGACGGCGAAACGTGGGAGCCGGTCGACGTGCCCGAATTTCTCGCCGAATGGTTGGACTTTTCCAGCCCGCGGGCGTTGTCGGACCGAGACATTTCGCAGCGGCTGTGGTCAGGAACCTTTTCTGCTGGACACGGAAAAGTGCTCGCTGTCACCTCCGATTCGGAGGGGCATCATCTCTGGGAGAGCACCGACGGGATCACCTGGAATGAGATCTCGGCGACCCTGCCTGCGGCGCTGAGGTCTCACCCCGCCACCTCGAAGGAATTCCGCGATCTCGCGGGGGCCGCACCCTCGATTTACGGCAGTCACCGTCTAACAGCGATGGACTCCGGATGGACCCTGGCCCCCTGGCATTACCCGTTCGCTCCGGAAGGGTCCGGCACCTACCACTCGCTCGACGGAATGATCTGGAATCAGTTGTCGCCGGAGGCGGCCACCGCCTCTCAAGCAGTGGTACACACGGCCGGGAACAAGGTCTTCTTCTTCAGTTCCGACCAGGGGCTCCAAATTGCCACCATCAATCCGGAGTCATAGCCCAAATTGGGGGGTCACACTCTCACTATGACGATGAGGAGCTTGGGTCATGAAGTCTCGGTAGCCGACGCTTTCACGGAGTTCGAGCGAGTTGCCGTGCCGCGACGGCGGTTACGTGCACGTCCAATCACGATGGCGGGGATAGCCCTCCTGATTGCCGGATGCAACTCCACCTCCGCGAACCCAACTCCGACGGAGCCGAGTTCGACCGTATACGTCGGCGCCACAGCGGGCGGGACGGAGCCGAGCCCCAAGGCGTCTCCGAGCGCCGCCCTCGGAGACTTTCCTGATTTCCCAGAGGCTCTCCTCCCGGAGCCGATGGCCGCTTCACTTCAGGCGGTCCTCGACGACCAGGTCGACCTGGGGAGGTTCCGCGGCGTCTCGGCGGCGGTGATCGTCGGCGGCGCGGGGCACTGGGCTGGTGCGGCGGGTACCGATCTGGAGCAGGTCGACCTGACGGCGGACTCACCCATCATCATCGCAAGCATCGGCAAGACCGTGACGGCCGCACAGATCCTGCGTCTTGTCGAGGAGGGAGAAATCCGCCTCGGCGACACCGCCGCCGACCATTTCCCTCCAGAGATCGACGGCTATGACGCCAACGGGGCGACGATCAGGGACATGCTCGGGATGCGGAGCGGCATCGCCGACCCCGCGAATTACGGTGCGGTTGTCGACGACGGAGCCAGCATCTCGAAGCTCGTGGAGATGCTCTCGGAGCCAATCTTCGCACCGGGCACCAACTTCGAATACGCGAACATGAACTACGTGTTACTGGGGTCAATCATCGAACACGTGACGGGTCAGTCGCTGTGGGACGTGTTTCGCTCCGACGTCCTCGACTACCCCGGCCTCGACGGGGTGCAGTACCCGGTACGTAGCGCTCTGGCGGCCGACGGCTGGATGATCGAGTCCGATCCTGCATCGTTGGCACGCTGGGGGTACGAGCTATACGGCCGCTCTGTCCTATCCGCTGCGTCCCTCCATACGATGACGGACTTCGGCGACCACTTCTACGGCCTCGGCGCGATCGACTTCTCGGACGCCAACCCCGCGACCGATGACAGCGGCTTCGGTGAGCCGGCGATCGGCCACGTCGGCGTCGATTACGGCGTCGTGACGTTCCTCGTTGCCTTCCCTCGAACTGGCGAGGTCGTCTCATTGCAGACACAGGGTGACTCTCCGGGCGCATTCACTCCGATGATCAAGGACTTGCTCGCGGTCGCTCGTGACCGGTAGCTGACGACCCGCCATCACCCTCGCGTCACCCATCGTTTCGGGAAGCGAGATGTTCTCGCTTTGCCGGAGGGTGACGCTCCGACCGCGGCTTCGGTGTCAGCGGGAAAAGCAGGGGTGCGGCGTTGTAGCCGAAGGTTCTCAACTTGCGATCCAGCCGGCGATGGCCGAGGTTGCGGGTTCGGCAGTGGCCTCTCCTGGTGATCGAAACCAACCGTGATCAACGGCTTCACAGAAGAACTCCACCACCAATTGTCGTCTCTTAACGACAGCATGGTGAGCCACCGCGCCCGGTGCGCCATGCGCATGCTCGACGATGATCCGTAATCGCAGATTTTTTCTATCGAATCGTTCAGGCGTTGAGCGTTGAGATGGGGACTGATACCGGATCGCGTTCCAGCCTGTAGTGCGATAATCCCTTATGTTTATTGCCTTTTTCGGCTACCTGGTTGATGACATTGATCCTGAGTTTCCTAAACCCGGTGTCGCAGGTTCGAATCCTGCCGAGGGCGCGCCGTTTAGACTCGAGCCATGTGCGGCCGCCTCTTGATCTGGGTCGCTCTCGTTGCCGTGGCAGCCTGCAGCGGTGGTGGCGAGACTGCGACCACCAGCACGACAACCACACTCGCCGAGACAACGACCTCATTCCACAATCCCTTCTCCGACATTGTCGAGGAGCCGAGCAACTTCTCGGCGGAAGATGTCGTAGATATCGTGGGCCTCTCGATGGACGACCAGCCCTGGGTCGGCAGTTTTCCCGCCGATGATGTCACTTTCTTCGGCGAGTTGTGGGAGTTTGATCGCCTCGATGCCGGGCTCATCGCAATGGGAGAGGCGGCCAGTTATCTGGGCGGCCCGGCGTGGGAGAGGGTGGGCCGGGAAGGGCGGGAGCCCGGATACTTTCTCCAGGAGAACACCGGGGTGATCGGCCGGATCGATGACGCCACAGCTGAGGTGGCAGACCTCACATCCGATTCGGTCGACGACCTGGGAATGATGGTTGCCGGAGCCCTGGCCGGAGCGGGTCTGGAGCCGATTCAGATTGTCCCTCGGGAGTTCGGGGGTCGGGAGTTGTATTACGACCTGATCGGATCCGTCGACGACCTAACCCGGGGATACCGGGTCAAGATAGTCACCGAAGAAGATGGAACTCTGTTCCGGGTCGTTTCGGTGGAACGTTCACTCATCTGCGTCCACGGTGCGGCCGAAGCCGGCGACTGCATCTGAACAGACGAGAGGGGGCCCCGGGATGAATCCCGGGGCCCCTTTCTCTCATGGACCGACAGGTCACTCCGGGCGAAAGCCCCTGCGGAGATCGTGAGGGACCTCGACTGTCGCCGTGAACTCTGTTGAGTTGCCACAGTCGTCCACCGCCAGGTAGGTAATTGTGTAGACACGACCATCACCTTCGTCATCTCGTTCTGCCCTCAACCGGAAGTGGGTGTCATCGAGGACAACGATGTCGCCAGACGCCACTTCCTCATCCGCCTCAACAGAAACCAGCTCAACGGTGAATGGGCTCGTATCCGTCACGTCGAGGTCGACCGAAACCGACTTCAACTTCCCGTTTGGTGGCCAAATCACATCCGGTGTCGCAATAGCCGAGGCTGACGGCGGGATCGCCTCGCACACTCCGACTACGACGGGGTCGTGGTCCGAGGTGCGAAACTCGTCCGGTGCATAGAGGATGTTGACGTGGTTCGCCGTCTTGAAGTCGGTGTTGTAGTCGAGGACGCTCGGCTCGTCGGCATTGATGTGATACGGCGCAGCGCCGATCACCTTCGCGACAATGCTGGGTGAACCCAGGGCGTAGTCGAGATAACCCCACTGACCGTCGAAGACGAAGCTGTAGGTGTCCGCACCGTCGAACAGCCTGGCCAGGTCGACGTAGCCGGCATCAACGAGGACGTCGATCGGGTCTTCCATCGCATAGGAGTTGAGGTCACCGATCACCAAGGAGTCCGGGTCGCCCGAGTCTGTCGGATCGCTCGCAACCCAGTCGACAAGGGCTTGGGCTGCACTCGTCCGGGCAGCGTTGTAGCAGGCCTGGCCGTCACCCTGGTCCTGGTTCGCTCCGGTCGCACCGCCACAGCCCTTCGACTTGAGGTGATTCACCACCACGTTGAAGGTCTCTCCCGACCCGGTGAAGGTCTGGGCGAGCGCGGGCCGGCTCAGGTCGTCGTCGAACCTTGGATCGACTGACGAGTCGAGGATTGCGTAGTCGCCGACCGGGGTCGCCTCCGCCGGCTGGTAGATGAACCCGACCTTGATCACATCGCTGCCGATGGTTCCGGTATCGATGTAGTCATATGTCCCGGCACCGAGCTCGGCGTTGAGAGCGGCAACGATATCCGCCATCGCCTCGACCCCTTCACTGTTTTCGACCTCGATGATTCCGAGAACATCGGCGTCGATCTCGAGGATCGCCTCGACCAACTTCGCCCGCTGGCGATCAAGTTCGAAGGCTGTGTTGGCGCCGCGGCATTCCTGGGGGAATCCGACCGGGCCACAGTCGAGACCACCATCGTCGAGGGTGACGAAGTAGTTGAGCACATTGAAGCTGGCGACCTTCACGTCATTGCCCACCTCCGGGGCTGCATTCGGACGCTCGTTGACAGCTTCGAACACCGGTACAACACCGCCCTCGACCAGGCCCGAGTCGCTCAGGTCACCGACCACCCGGAGGCGGTAGGCGTTGCCCGAAGCGCTGTTTCCTGCCCAGGTGTAGGTGAGGACACCAACAGCACCGGTGATGGTGTCACCTCCGCGCAGCGTGTTGGCTGCGGTTAGTTCGTCGCCTCCCCTTCCGAAGTGGATCGGGTCGGGATTCTGGTTGTTCAACTCATCGTCGATGATCAGGCGGTTGAGATTGTTCTGGTCCTGGAGTGCGCTTGCTGGTGCCCCTGGCTCGACCACTGACGTCGGTTGCGCCAGGCGGTCACCTGAGGAAACCACAACCTGGCCGAACCGGCCCAGCTGGAAGAACTCGGTCACGTACAAGGTCTGGGGGAAGGTGACCAGCATGCCTTCGTAGCGCTCGAGATCGTCGGCGCTCGCCAGGGGAAGGGATGCCGCGGCGGCGCTGACGGTGTTGTCGGATGAGATCACCTCAACTGAGTCGGGGAATCCGATCTGGGTCTGCCCCTGGAATTCCGCAACGGTCCCCTCGACCCGGACCTTGTCGCCGAGATCGACGCTGTCGAGGTTTCCGTGGAAGACAAAGATTCCTTCAGAGGTGTTGGGGTTGCCGTCCTGGTCTTCGTCCTCCTCCTGAACATAGAAGCCGCGCAGGGCCGGACTGAAGCCCTCGTAGTCGCCCACAACCACACCTTCGATGGTGACGACCTGGCCGGCAAGCGGACTGGTATCTTCAGCGCCCTGGACCGTGCTGATCGGGCATATCGCGTCACATTCGACCGTGACGCTCTGGGTACACGTGTCGGTCTGGGGCTCAGTGTCGTTGTTGGTGGCGGTCACCGTAACCGAGTACGTACCGATCGGGACGTCCGCATCGACAGCAAGATCGGCTGTGGCGGTTCCACCCTCACCGCCCGCGGGGACCAGATTCTGGATAGCGATCGTGCCTGCAGCCGGGATCGGGTTCGCCGTTGCAGAGATGTCGACCACTGTTCCATCGGTGTCACTGGCGGAAAGCGAGGCGGTGGCAGCAACACCCTCATTAGTGACCAAGGGCACGTCACAGACGGTGACGACGGGTGCATTTCCGTCGCCGTCGCAGTCGGCGGTGTGAGCGCCGAGGAACGAGAAATCGTTCTGACCATGAATGTCCCATTCAACCGAGGCGTCAAAAGCATCTGCGGTGTTGGTGTCACCCTGACAGACCGTCGCCTGTCTCACCAGAGTGTCATCAAGTCCGCCGCCGGGCCATTGCGTACCGGGGTCGACACCCACCTGGCCGAACGAGTCGACGACTCCGGAAGCGCCCTGAAGCACAACTGCATCGTCACCGTTGAAGTTGGCGACGGCACTCGACTCCAGGTCTGTCACCGCAAGGATTGCCGCGTCGGAGCTGGCATGGGAAACGACATACACGTCGCCATCGTCGAGGGTACCGGAGAGAGTGACCGACTGGCTGACCGTGGCGGATCCGTTGCTGTACAACTCGAGCGTGTAGGAAGAGAGATCGACACTGCTGCCGGTGCCGTTGTAGATCTCGATCGATTTGTTGAAGCTGCTGCCTTCGATGTACTCGGAGATCAACAGGTCCGGTGTCGCCGCACCCAGGGGGGTGGCTGGGGCTGCTACGAAAGTCGTGGTCAGCATCGCAAGTGCTATCAACAGTGGGCCGACGCGTCGATCACTCAATGCCGTGCGGTTCATTTTGAATTACCTCTCTGGTACGGCCATACGGTCCGTCCCTCGTCGTGGTCTTCACCCACTGTCCCGCCCCCGGTAGACACGGATGTCAGACACGTTGGTCACTTACCGTAGCAATTGAAAACTCATTCTGTCAGGTGCCGAGGTTTAGTCTGGAAACCCTTCCCGAGTGTGTCACAACGGTCACCCGATGATGAACGTCCCGTGTCATACCGGGCCGATACTGGGCCTCCCCGAACTGCTCAATCCGACCAGTGTCAGGTATGCACTGCCGGAAACGGGCGCATCAGAGAGGGCTCCGTCAGGGAGTGGTACGTTCGTGGCCACCCCATTCAACAAGAACCCCACCCTCTCGACTTCGTCGACCGCCGTCAGCGTCAGAACGATCTGTGCGATAGCCAGAATTTCCTCTTCGCCACCCACAGTGGCGAACTCCCGACTCAGATCGACAAAGGCAACATCCCCCTCCAGCTCGACGTCGAGAATCCGGGTACCGGCGGGGATGGCTGTCCTCAGCTGTGAACGCCCTTCCGGGTCGGTGGGTCCGTCGAGCAGTGACGCCATGATTTCTGTCAGACGTGGCGGCCCTGGCAGGTCGCGTGTGACCGGTATCAGTCGTTCCTCTCGAACCATGTACATCGACGCTGCGACCAGGCTTTCACTTGCTCGGTCCGCCATACGCGAAGCCGGCTCGTATTCGACGTCGACGGGCACCGGGCCTTCATCAACCGGGACACCACATCCGACCAATAATGCAACCAGAAGGACGACCGAGACAAGACTGCGAATCATGGTTCCGCCGACACCTCCACCACAAACCGGGCTCCCCCGGCCGACCGGTCCTCGACCCAGATCCTTCCGCCAAACACCTTCACGTCCTCGAAGGCGAGCGAGAGACCGAGCCCGCTGCCGGCATATTGGCCGGAGCGATTGGCGTCGTTACCTCGGGCGAACCGCTCGAATATCCTCTCCCGCTGGCTTTCGGGCACGCCGGGTCCCTGGTCCTCGACCGCGATCCGCATCGTCCCGCCACCGCCTTCGGCCGACACTCGAACTACCCCCCTCCCATATGCCTCGGCGTTGTCGATCAAGTTGGCGAGCACCCTCTCCAACCGGCGCTGGTCAATCCAGATCATCGACCTGGTCGCCCCATCATCGATGTCTATTGGAATCTCGGGACGCCTGAGCCGGTTCATCATTGCGCTCAGGACCGACGCGGTCGGGAGAAGCTCCATATCGGGTGTGACGACACCAGCATCGTGCTTGGCCATCTCGATCAGGTCTTCAACCGTGTGCTCGAGCCGACGAACGTCGCCGGCCAGCAAGTCAAGAGCCTCCCTTCCTTCAGTCGACAGCTCGGACTTACGTCCTTCCAGGACCGACAAGGACGTAACCAATGTCGTCACCGGAGTCCTCAATTCATGTGCGACGTCGGAGGCGAATCTCGCTTCGCGGGCAATGCGCTTCTGGAGTGTTTCAGCCATCGAGTTGAACGACGCCGTCAGAGGGAGGAGATCGCGATCCAAATCCTCGTCGAGTCGCGTCTCCAGCTGGCCGGAGGCGATTTGCTGGGCGACTGCGGTTACCTCCCGTAGAGGCCGCAGAACCCTCCCGGCGATTACCCAACCGAGAATGACGCCAACAAGCGTCGTTCCGATGCCGGCAACAACCAAAACGCTCTGGAGGGTGGTCAAGGTGCTTTGCAGGTCCCTGAGCTGAAAGACTTCAAAATACGCTCCGAGACCATCGTTCAAAGGAGTTCCGACAATTAGCACCGGGGCTGAGTCGATCACGACGTATTGCCTCGCAGCGTTCCCCGATGTGACCGTCGAGACGAGAGCCTGGGGTAGGTCCTCGGGTCGAACCTGAAGCGAAGCGGCAAACCAACTCCCGTCCGCAAACAGGAATGGAGTGGAGCGCGAGGCTGGACGGATCGATGCGAGTAGCTCACTGGGGTTTGTGGAACCCGGACCAACGGTCTCCACCAGTAGGGCGTCGCGGGCAACCTGATCGATTGCCGATTCTTCACGGTTCTCCAGCACAACCCGGCGCACGGTCGAATACGTAAAGGTTCCAAGCAGCACCGACAGAAGGATCGCCACGGAGGCGAATCTGACGACGATCCGTGCCCTCAGGCCGAATCTGGCCCCTACGTGTGTGCGAGGTCCGTCAATCAGCTGGTGTTCTCCTCAATCGGTGGATCGAATTTGTACCCGAGCCCGCGGACCGTCGTGATGAATTTGGGGTCAGATGGATCCGGCTCGATCTTCGTGCGAAGCCTCCGGATGTGTGCGTCTACGACCCGCCCGTCGCCAAAGTAGGTGTATCCCCATACGTTGGTCAGGAGTCGATCGCGGCTCAGAACGCGGCGGTGCTCCTGGGCGAGCTCACAGAGCAAGAGGAATTCAGTCCTGGTGAGCGGCACATCTTCGCCGCTTATCGTCACCCTTCCTTCGTCGGGAACAACTTCCAACTCGCCGAATACGAGACGATCCACACCGCCAGTTCCCATCCTGGTCCGTCTCAGCAAGGCCCGAATGCGGGCGGAAAGCTCCTTGAACACGAAGGGCTTGGTGACGTAGTCGTCCGCACCAGATTCCAGACCCGCGACAACGTCGTGGGAATCGTCCCGGGCGGTGATAATGATGATCGGAACCTGGTGTGCCTGCCGGATCTGACGGCACAACTCCAGTCCGCTCCGGCCGGGCAGCACCACATCAATCAGCACCAAATCGGGAGAATCGCCCGATAGCCTCTCGAATCCTGAATCTGCGTCCGCTGCCGTTTCGACGACGTATCCCTCGTCGCGAAGTGCCAGCCTCAGGGCGTCCCGGAGTCGCTCATCATCTTCGACGACCAATAGGCGGCCGAGGCCTCGGTCACCGGATTTCATGCCGAGAACCACACGGAGAGGGACCGAAGCTCTTCATTTCTGTCCTCTAAGTCGGGTTGTCCTGCACGGGATATTCTCGTCGTAAGGATCCGCCGATCATATAGAGCGGGCCGAATGCTGTGGAAGCCCGCCTTTCGAAATGTCATCTGATTGTCACATCTCGGGAGCGAAAGAGTCATATCCATTTCAGACAATCAGGCATGGACCGCAACGCACGACTCAATCGGGACACTGGACCGTGACCAGATTCGGCTCGGATCGAGAGATGTGGACCCTCCATTTCGGACCTTGCTTCTGTCACGCCTACCCAGCATCTGAGGAGTCCTTCGACTTCATGCGCTTCCGCACCGCGAAATTGGAAGCAAGCTTGCTCCGGGTGAACATCCTTGTTGTGTCCGATCGCGTGATCGATGGATCTCTGCCCACATTTCACATGCTGCTCGATCGGGTGCCGTCGCCACGACTGGTTTTCGCGGCGGCGATATGTCCGAGTGCTTCACGTTTCTGGGATGCGTTGCCCGTCGGCTGGACACCGACCTCGGAGCTCCTGCAACTCGACGCACACATCTCTGAGTGCATCCGGGGAAATCCCGAGATCCTCACGACCCGCGTACTGGCAGAACAGTCCGGGGCATCAAGAGAGTCGGAGACGGTCTAGCGGTGGGCATCTAATGCACAATGAGATCATCATGATCGCAATGGTGCTCGCCGCTGCGGTCGGCGGTGGCAAGGTGGCCGAGCGTCTCGGATACCCGTCGATCCTCGGTGAAATCGTCGCTGGAATCCTGTTCGGCCCACCACTGCTTGGGATCCTCAGCACCAATGGGCCCCTGGCGATCCTCGGCGAGTTCGGCGTGCTTCTGATGATGCTCTACATCGGCATGCACCTCCAGCTCGACGACCTCAAGAAAGCTTCTATGCCCGGCCTCTACGCCGCAATTGGCGGGTTCCTGGTCCCCACGGCTCTGGGGATCGTCTTGATGCTCTCCTTCGACAAGACACCGCTTGAAGCATTGTTTGTGGGTCTGGCGATGGGGGTCACCTCACTGGCGACCAAGTCTCGAATTCTCGTCGATCTGAAGATTCTCGATACCCGGATCGCACATGTTCTTGTCGCGGCGGCGCTGATGTCCGATGTCGCCGTGCTCGTGGCCTTTGCGGCCATCATTGAACCTGGGACCGGGGAGGGAGTCTCAGTGTTAACTGCCCTTCTGGCCGGTGGGAGGGCTGTCGGCTTTGGCGCAGTGGCATATCTGATTGGACGCGTGGGATTGCCGCAGTTGATGAAAGCATTCGGAAACCCGGACCCTGACCGGGGCCGCGCCCTTCTCTCGGTCATCGTCTTTGGCCTCGCCATGGCATGGGCGGCCGAGGTGTCCGGGATCCACGCGATCCTCGGGGCATTTGTGGCAGGACTGTTCATCGACACATCGATAATGACGTCGAAGGCGTCTCGAGAAGTCCAAAGTCGTCTCGCCACGGTGTCGGTCGGGACACTTGCTCCCATATTCTTCGTTACTGCAGGTTTCGAAGTCTCGCTCGAGGTGTTCCGTACCGACCTATCCTTACTGGTCCTGGTCATCGTGGTAGCGACAGTGGGGAAGATCGTCGGGACCGCACTCTTTTACCTCTTGAGCGGAAACGGCTGGCGGGAAGGAATCATCCTGGGAACCGGGATGAACGGCCGCGGCGCTGTGGAGATAATCGTGGCAGAAATCGCACTGGCCCAGGGCCTCATCGACAGCCAAGTGTTCTCCATCCTGGTCTTCATGGCGATCTTCACCACGGCAACGGTCCCGGTACTCCTCACGATTGGTGTGAAGTGGCTCCGGGGACGTGGTGAGCTGGTCAAGGCGGGCGACAGGACAACGACAATGATCGTTGGCGCGGGACCCCTGGCCCGCACTCTGGGAGCGATCCTCCAAGCGACCGCGCCGGTCTTGTTGATCGACACCAACCGGGCGAACCAGATCGCCGGTGAGAGGAAAGGTCTGAAGGTGATCGCGGGCAGCGGCTTCGAAGAGACCACGCTTAATGACGCAGGCATCGATCGTGCCTCGCGGTTCATAGCCGCCACTCCAAACGCCGAGGTGAACCTACTCTCTGCGCAGTTGGCGGTGGATCTCGGAGTTCCCGAGGTCATGGTTCTGCTTCGCGAAGCGGACGCCGCTTCTTTCAGGAGCCAACTGGAAAACTCCAGCATCGAAGTTATCAAGGCACCTAACTCGCTTCAGGATTGGGAACACGCATTGCTCGTGGGCGCTACCGAGCTCATGACCGTCCCCGCAGGCGTCGAAGACGAATCCCTGGGCAACGGTCAGCCTGACGGTCAGCTGTTTCCAATTGTCGTCATTGGCACCAACGACACCTATCCCATCACTACCCAGACCGTCTTTACCGACACGGACGAGTTGATGCTCCTTGCCCGATCTCAAACGCCACGTGTCAGCAAGGGCGCAGTTCCCCCGACGCGCTAGTGGTCGGTCGGTTCAACCGCTACCTGCCTGACCGGGTATCTTCACCATTACATGACCGATTTCCATTACGAACCGTTGACGTTTCTCGACTCGTCTTTCCTCGCGCTGGAAACCAGGTCGCTTCACATGCATGTTGCCGGCATCGCCATCTTCGACGCTGAGCCAATCGCAAACGACACCGGCGGAATCGACATCGAGCGGATACGACAGCACATCGAGTCAAAACTCCAGTACATACCCCGCTACCGGCAACGTCTCGAATGGGTCCCCTACGACCGCCGCCCCGTATGGGTCGACGACGCTGCGTTCAACTTCGACTACCACGTTCGCCACACCTCCCTCCCTCGCCCCGGGACCGAACAGCAGCTCAAGGCGTTGGCGGGCCGGATCATGTCAACGTCACTGAACCGGGACAAGCCCTTGTGGGAGCTGTGGGTGGTGGAAGGCCTCGACCAAAACAGGTTCGCTCTGATCGCCAAGATCCACCATTGCATGATCGACGGTCTCTCCGGGGTCGACCTCACCACGATTCTCCTCAACGTCGCACCCGAATCCGAGATCGAGGAGACACCGCAATGGGAGCCGAGATCCTCCCCCACATCGAGCCAGCTTGCCGTCGCCGAAGCTGCACGTGCGACGCGCAAGCTCATCGACCGTCTGGGCCATCTGTCCGAGGCAATAAGGGACACGAGAGACCTGTCGGACCGAACCCTCGATAAGTCAGCGGCGGCAATGAGTTCACTGAGATCTGGATGGCTCACCGCATCGGACCGAACCCCGCTCAACCCCGACATCGGGCCCAACCGGCGATTCGATTGGACGGAGATGCCGCTCGCAGAAGTGAAGGAGATCAAGAACAGGACCGGAGGCTCACTCAACGACATCGTCGTGGCCATAACGACCGGGGCCGTGAGACGGTTTCTCGTCGAAGAGAGGGACTTCGACGTGAGCGGATCCCAATTCCGCGCGATGATCCCGGTCTCGACACGCGCCTCTAATCAGCGGGGGGCACTGGGAAACCAGGTCGCCATGTGGCTTCTCGAACTCCCCATTGGCGAGGCTGATCCCGCCCGACGTCTCGAGCTGATCAAAGAGCGCACCCTCCAACTGAAGAAGACCAACCAGGCCCTGGGAGCATCGACCCTGGTCGAGGTCAGCTCAGGAACACCGACCACCCTGCTCTCGATGGCCAACCGGATCGCCGGGTCGAAGCTACGCCCCTTCAACATGACCATCACCAACGTTCCGGGCCCGCAGTTCCCCATGTACTTGCTCGAATCGCGAATGATCGCCAACTACCCCCTGGTCCCGCTCTGGTCCCAACATGGCGTGGGGGTGGCGCTGTTCTCCTACAACGGCAGTCTGCAATGGGGTGTCCACGCCGACTACGACGCCCTCCCCGATTCGGACAGGTTCGTTTCGGCTCTCCAGACATCGTTCGAGGAAATGAAGAGCATCGCCGGAGCCTGAGGTGGGATTGGGGAGGGCGAGCTCTAACCTTCCCCGATGCCTCCAGCCTCCGACATAGTCAGCGCGCGCCGCACCCTGACAGCTGCCTTCGTCGGTGCGGTGGCGATCTCCTTTTCTGCGATTTACTTCGCACTCTCCGATGTCGACCCCGTGACCGGAACCATCTTCCGCACGGCCTACGCAGCCCCGGTGCTTTTCGTCATCTGGTGGATCGGGCGACACCGGGATCAGCGCCCGGCGTGGAGGCGCTGGCTCGCGGTGGGAGCTGGCTTGATGCTCGGCATCGACATCGTTCTCTGGCATGAGGCAATCGACTTCATCGGCGCCGGCCTGGCCACCCTGATCGCGAACTCGCAGGTGATCTGGGTCGCTTTCGGGGCGTGGCTGATCCACAAGGAGCGGCCGAACAACCGGGTTCTGGCGACGGTGCCCGTGGTCCTGTTCGGAGTGGGCCTCGTGAGTGGTCTGGGACAGAACGACGCCTTCGGGGCCAATCCCGTGCTGGGCGCGGTGCTTGCCCTCATCGCCGCTTTCTTCTATTCCGGATTCCTTCTCGGTTTGAGGGCTTCGAATGAGAGCTTCGCTCCACCCGCCGGACCTCTCCTCGAGGCAACGCTGGGGGCGCTGGCATCTGCTTCCGTCCTTGGCCTGGTTCTGGATGGCGGTCTAGACCTGGCGATCACATTCCCGGCTCACGGATGGTTGATCGCCCTGGCTTTGACGGCCCAGGTGTTTGGTTGGCTTCTGATCGGGCATGCCCTACCCCGCCTTCCTGCGGTCGAAATCGCCACGATCATCCTCCTTCAGCCAGTGTTGACCATCGTCTGGGGTGCGATCATCTTCTCGGAGAGTCCATCGCTGCTGCAGATCATCGGTGCTGTGATCGTGCTAGGCGGAGTGGGCTTCGTCGCTTACATCAGGAACCGGGCGTCGTCCCACTCCCCCGCCGCGTTGCAGTCGATTTCGCTATCCCCCGAGGACGACAACTAGCAGGATCCCGGTTGGGCCCTGCAGGACAGATGCCCCGACGCGGTCGTACTGCGCTGACGCCAACAGCGCCAGAGATTCCGGGTCCTGGAAGAGAGCGTCGACGGCTGCTCTCGTCGCTGCGGCTAGCGCCATCGCCTCCCCATCGACTTCGAGGAGGATTCCGGCTGCCGCGATGTCATCACTCACCGAACCGCCAGGTGGGGTGTCCCGACTCACTCGCCCCGAGGTATACATCACGGTGGCACGGTTCTCGGCGACGCCGACCAGCGGCTGGGCGAGGAGCAGAGCACCCGCAGATCTGGCCGCCCGCATCTCATTAATCCGGTCAACTACCAGATCGACCTCATCGCGTACCTGGCGGAGCTCATCCGTCGGAGCCGGAGGGATTTCGAGAACCTCATTGCCCTGGGGAACCGCGCTACTCGATCCGAACAGGTTGCGGAGGGTTGCCAGAGATCCGAATATGCCGTCGCCACCCAGCGTCTCGAACACCTGCTGTGGGGCTGCGTCCTCACCGGCGATGGCCTCGACCACTACCGAGTTTTCGAGTTGGTCGGACCAGGTGTCGGGCAGCGGCAGCCCGCCGGCGACGTTGACAATCACGAGGATGAGGGCCATACCCCATAGCGCGGCGACCGCCGAGCCTCCGATGCGATTGGCCAGGTTGAGCCCGGGAAGTCGCATCACCTGCGACAGGAAATGGGCGCCAATGCTCATCGCCACACCGAAGAGAACGAACAGGAGAATTCCTGAGCCAATACGGGCTACATCGGATGAGACATCGAACTGGTCACTGAGGAAGTTGCCCAGTGGTTGGCTGAGGGTGAACGCAACCCAGATCCCGAGAACCAGACCGACCAGGTCGAGGATCTCGCGCACGAACCCGCGTATCCAGCCACGCACCGCCAGTCCGGCAAGTCCGGCTCCGAGGACAAAATCAAGCATCGTTCCTACTTGCTACCCATGGCCGGGCCGCTAGCAGCGGATTTCGCCCGATTTATCCAAACCGTTCTGTGTCGATCCGCGTTAGGGCGTAGTACGCCAAATCGACACAGAACGGTTTGGGGCCGGGCCTCCGCTCTGACTACACCCCTACATCCCGGCGGTTGAAGGCGAACGCAGCGGCAGCAACGAACGCGACCGCCACCGAGCCCAACAGCAGGGTGTTTGCCGGATCGATACCGTCCCGAAGCGTTCCCGTTGCGTCAGACCAGAAGAACGGCGACACCTTCTGCAGCCAGGCTAGAGCGTCTACCTGCGGCGCCAAGCCGTTGGCAAGGTAGGCGACTACGACCACAGCTGAGGTGATGCTGATCGCAAGACCGCGCCTTCCGGAGATAGCTCCGACGAGGATGGCCAATGAACCGAACAACAGACTCATCAGAGCAAGATTGAGCGATGCGGCAGCGATGTGCCCGAACGGCAAATCGAGATCAATAGGTCCGCGCAGTACCAGGATGGCCGCCATCACGACGAGCCCGGCCATCGCCGTAGTCATCGCCAGGGCGATCGCCTTCTGCACCACAACTC
>Ga0299907_10000719_pt1 | contig 17131 bp, 14 predicted proteins | sample RVTome_16_FD_198680 | JGI IMG/M metagenome (GOLD analysis project Ga0299907, IMG submission 198680) | Soil microbial communities from uranium-contaminated site in the Upper Colorado River Basin, Wyoming, United States - RVT152D67 (version 2) ...
GACTCCTCTGGATGCAAGGGGAGTGCCCGCCCCCCGGGCGCTCCTGGCGGCGCTCCTCCTGGCGGCCTGCTCGGAGGGAGGCCCGGGTGAGGTCACGCCCCCCGGTTTCGTGGGGGTCGGGACCTGCCGGGAATGCCATGCCGCCCAGGTCGCGGCCTGGGAGGGGTCCCATCACGACCTCGCCATGCAGGAGGCGACGGAGGAGGCCGTCCTCGGCGACTTCGACGGCGCCACTCTCACCTACGCCGGCGTCACCTCGACGTTCTTCCGCCGGGACAACCGGTTCTTCGTCCGGACGGACGGCCCCGACGGCCGGCTTGCCGATTACGAGATCGCCTACACCTTCGGCGTCGAGCCCCTCCAGCAGGTGCTCATCCCGTTCCGGGGAGGCCGTCTCCAGGCACTCGGGATCGCGTGGGACTCGCGGCCGGTCGAGGAGGGCGGGCAGCGGTGGTTCCACCTGTACCCCGGCGAAGCCGTGGACCACGAGGACGAGCTCCACTGGACCCGGGCCGCCCAGACGTGGAACGGCGGGTGCGCGGCGTGCCACTCGACGGGCCTCGAGAAGGGGTACGACGCGGACACGGATCGCTACACGACGACCTGGCGCGAGATCGATGTCTCCTGCGAGGCGTGTCACGGGCCGGGCTCCTCCCACGTCGAGTGGGCGCGGTCGGGCGGTGGCGAGGATGGGGCGTGGCGCGGCCTGCCGGTCGCGTTCCACGACCGCCGGGGGGTCCGGTGGGTCATGGATCCGGCGACGGGGATCGCGCGCCGGAGCGAGGCCCCAGGTCGGCAGGTCGAGGTCGAGGCGTGCGGCACCTGCCACGCCCTCAGGTCGACGATCCGCCCCGACCAGGTCTGGGCACGGCCGCTCCTCGAGACCCATCGCCCCGAGCTCGTCCTCACGGGCTTCTACTTCCCGGACGGACAGATCCGAGACGAGGTGTACGAGTACGGGTCGTTTCGCCAGAGCCGGATGTACGCGGCCGGCGTCACGTGCAGCGACTGCCACGACCCGCACACACTGGATCTCCGCGCGGAGGGCGATGCCGTCTGCGCGCAGTGTCACCTTCCGTCCCGCTTCGACACCCCCGGCCATCACCTCCACGCGCCGGGGTCGCCCGGCAGCCGTTGCGTGGCGTGCCACATGCCCGAGCGGACCTACATGGTCATCGATCGGAGGCGGGACCACTCGATCCGAGTTCCCCGCCCCGACCTGGCCGACCGGCTGGGAACGCCGAGCGCGTGCGCGGCCTGTCACGCGGACCGCACGAACGCCTGGGCGGCCGCGGCGCTCGAGCGCGTGCACGGCTCGCCCGGACCCCCGCCCGCGTTCGCGGGGGCGTTCGCGGCCGATGACCGGGGATCCCCGGAGGCGGGACGGGCACTTGCGGAGGCGGCCGCCGATCCGGCCCTCCCGGAGATCCTCAGGGCGTCGGCCCTCTCCCGGCTCGGGTCGTGGCCCGCGGCCGCCTCGGGAGGGCTCATCGAGGCCACGGTCGCCGATCCCGAGCCGCTGGTCCGGCTGGGCGCGGTGCTCGCGGCCGCCGGGCTGGGTTTCGAGGAACGGCTCACCCTTGCAGGGCCGGCCCTCCGCGATTCCGTCATGGGGGTCCGCCAGGAGGCGGCGCGGATTCTCGCTTCCCTCCCCGACTCGGCGCTGAGCGGGGACGTGCGCGACGCCTTCGACCGAGCCGCCGGCGAGGTCCTGGCCGGTCTCGACGCCAACGACGACCGGCCCTGGGCGCTCCTCGATCGGGCCGCGTTCCAGGCCGCGCGCGGCGAACTCCCGGCCGCCGAGCGGTCCGCACGGGCGGCGATCCGTCTCGAGCCCCACCAGGAGCAGGCCTGGGTCGCGCTCGCGGAGGTCCAGCTCCTGGCGGGCCGGGAAGACGAGGCCGAGCGGACGCTCCGCCAGGGGCTGGCGGCGGCCGAGGAGGCGGCGGACCTCGAATATGCCCTCGGCCTCCTTCTGGTCCGCGGAGGTCGTCTTGGCGAGGCGGTCGAGCCGCTCGGACGGGCGGCCGCGATCGGACCCGACGTCCCCCACTACCTGTACGCCTACGCGGTCGTGCTCCGCGAGACCGGCCAGAGGGCACGGGCGCTCGAGGTCACCGGTCGTCTCCGGGGTCTGGTTCCGGATGATCCGGAGGTTCGGAGGCTGGTCGAGGAGCTGCGAGCGGGTCGGTGATCCGGCTCGGCCCGCCGCCCGCGAGCCGACTAGCGGAAGTCCTTCATGAGCTCGGTCAACGCGTCCGCCCCAGGGCAGAGCTCTGCGTACGGCAGGTCGACGAGCGGCGTCTCCACCGTCTCGGAGGTCTCGTGCATGTCGGGGAGACCCTGCTCGAGGTAAAGGAGGCCGGTCGCCACCTCGCCGCGTTCCTGGAGTCGGCGGACGTGCGCGTAGGCGACGTCGCGGTCGGTCGGGTCGTAGTCCTCGGCCACCTGCCTGAAGCGGACCGTGCTGCCGTCGTGCATCGCGATCACGCGGACGTCCCGGTCGCCGTCCGTGTGCGCCGTGATCTCGCTCCTCAGCGGCACGAAGTCCACGGGCGCGACCTCCAGCGAGTGCTCCCGTGTGTAGCGATAGCTCTTCGTGGACCCCACGTGATCGTTGAACGTAACGCACGGCGAGATGACGTCCACGAACGCGAACCCACGGTGAGCGAGTCCGGCCTTCAGGATCGGCACGAGCTCGTCCTTGTCCCCGGAAAACGAGCGCGCCACGAACGAGCACCCCAGGCTGAGGGCCGTCAGCGCCGGATCGATGGGACGCTGGATGTTCGGGATCCCGCGCTTCGACTTCGATCCCACGTCGGCCGACGCGGAGAACTGCCCCTTCGTGAGCCCATAGACGCCGTTGTTCTCGAGGACATAGAGGAGATCCACGTTGCGGCGGATCGCGTGGCAGAACTGACCCAGCCCGATCGAGAGCGAGTCGCCGTCCCCCGAGATCCCGATGTAGACGAGCTGCCGGTTGGCCGCGTTGGCGCCGGTCGCCAAGGCGGGCATTCGCCCGTGGACCCCGTTGAAGCCGTGGGCGCCGCCCACGAAGTAGGCCGGCGTCTTGGCCGAGCAGCCGATCCCGGAGAGCTTGGCCACCCGATGCGGAGGGATGTCCATCTCCCAGAAGGCCTGGACGATCGCCGCCGTCACCGAGTCGTGGCCGCACCCGGCGCAGAGGGTCGACATCGAGCCTTCGTAGTCGCGCCGGGTGAGGCCGAGCGCGTTGGTCCTGAGGCCCGGGTGGTGGACCTTGGGCTTGGGGATCGAGGTCATGTCACTCCAATTCTAACACCTGGCGTCGGCGGCGGTCACTCAGGCCGGTGCCGTCCGCCGCCCGCCCCCTCTATGGCGATGGCGTGTCGGGGCTCGTAGAGGAGGACCTCGACTCCGCCCGGCAGGCCGAGCATGACGGTGATCCCGAACCCCTCGTCCTCGGGCTCGCCCTTGACCTCGACCCCCTTGGCGCGGAGCTCCCGGATCGTGGCCTCGATGTCGTCGCACATGAATGAAAGCTGGTGCCGCACGCCGGACTCGTAGGTCGGACCCTCGGCGGGGTGGACGCCGAGCTCGGCCGGCGGGAGGGCGAAGATGAGCCACCCCTCGCCCGCGTCGACATGCTTCCAACCGAAGGCGTCACGGAGTATCGCCCGGAGCGCCTCGGGCTCAGGGGTATAGAGCAGGACGTGAGCACCGACGATTCCCATGGTCACCTCCGGGGGTAAGTGCCGCCTCCATCGCCTTTGAGGTCAGCAGGGCTCGACAGCGCGAGCTCCAGCACCTTCTCGATCTCCATCTCCCTTCCGGCTTGACGCAGGCGCTCGATCTCCTCGTCCTCCACGCGGGAGCGGATCTCGATCACGGCCCGTTCGTACTCGGCCTGGTCAACGGGGGCGAGCTGAATCTCGCCCGCCTCGCTCATGGGATCGACGGCGCCCATCAGGATCAGGGCTCTCTCGAGCGCGTTCTCCCGCACGTCCAGCGCGGCCAGGCCGAACAGGCAGATCGCCACCCGCCGCCGGTTCCCGAGCTCGACCAGGAGCCGAAGCGCCTCCTCGTAGCGTCGTCGCGCCTCCCCCAGGTCACCCTGGTAGCGCGCCACGTGCGCCGAGGCGAGACGGAGATACGCGATGCCGGGCTTGCTGTCGATCTCCCGACAGACCCTCAGCCCCTCCTCGAGCAACGCCGCGCTGCGATCGAAGTCCTCCCGGTGTCGCGCCACTTCACTGAGTCCATGCAAAGCCCAGGCAACCGCGTTTCGATCGTCGTGCGCCCGGCCGAGGTGGAGGGCCTCGTCGTACAGCTTCTCCGCCCGTTCGTAGTCACGGACATGGAGGCCCATCTTGGCCAGCCCGCGCAAGGCAGCGGTCACCTCGGTCGGACTGCCCATTTCTCGACTCAGCGTGAGCGATTCGTCGAGCAGCTCGATGGCATGCTCATACTCCCCCTGCCTGCTCAGGGCGTACGCCATGCTCCGCAGGACCTGGGTGACCTGCCGCACGTCGAGACGCTCGCGCTCGACGCCCAAAGCCTCCTGGTAGAGCGCCAGCGCACGCTCGTGCTCCCCGTCGACCGCGGCGATCGCTCCTCGAGCGATCAGGAGGTTCGCCTGAAGAGGCGCGGGCAGCAGACTGCGCCGGGCCAGGGCCTGATCCAGTCGCCACCGCATCTCGGTGAAGTGTCCACGCAGCCACATGAACCACCACAGGGCGCTTCCCAAGCGCACGGCAAGCTCGATCTCTCCCCACTCCAGTGCCCAGTCCAGGACCGCCTGCACGTTGGCGAACTCCGGCTCCAGCCGGTCCAGCCATTCGGTCTGCCGCTTCCCGGCCAGGCCCGGCTCCGCGCGCTCCGCCAGCTCGAGGAAGTAGAGCGCGTGGGCGCGCTGGAGGTCCGTGAGTTCGCCGCCATCCGCGAGAAGACGCCTGCCGTATTCACGGATCGTGTCCAGCATCTCGAACCGCGGCTCCTCCCCAGACGTTGGGACCTGCCGCAGCAGGCTGTTGTCGACCAGCGCGGACAAGTCGTCGAGGACCGTGGACTCCTCATCGCCCTTCGGATAGCAAATCGCCCTCACGGCCTCAAGCGTGCATCCGCCGACGAACACGCATAGCTGTCGAAAGAGGCGCTTCTGGGGATCGCTCAGGAGGTCGTAGCTCCAGTCGAAGGTCCGACGAAGGGTCTGCTGCCGCTCCGGGAGATCCCGAGGGCCGCCCCTCAGCAGGTCGAACCGTTGGCCGAGACGCGAGAGGATCATGGACGGCTCGAGGAGCCGGACCCGTGCCGCCGCGAGCTCGATCGCCAGCGGGAGGCCATCCAACCCGGCACAGATCCCGGCCACCGCGCGGCGGTTCTGCACGGTGAGCTCGAACTCCGGATCGACGGCCTGTGCTCGTTGAACGAACAGATCGATCGCGCCGTACGCCCGAAGCTCCGCGATCTGGGGGACGGACTCCGGGTCGGGGACGTGGAGGGGCGGCACCGGGAAGACCCGTTCGCCCCGGAGCTGGAGAACCGCGCGGCTCGTCACGACGATCTCGACGGCGTTGGTCTCCTCCAGGAGGTCGGCGATCAGATCGGCGGCGGGGAGGACGGTCTCGAAGCCGTCCAGCACGAGCAGGCATCGTCGCCGATCCAGGCTCGACCGGAGGTTGTCCTGCACATCCGCCCCGGCTTCTAGCGGGTTGCCCATCGTTCGGGCGATCGTCACCCCCACCAGCCCGGCATCCCGGAGCGTGCCGAGATTGACGAAGAAGACTCCGTCGGGGAAGCGCTCGACCACCTCCTCCGCGACATGGATGGCCAGCCGGGTCTTTCCGACCCCCCCGGGGCCCGTGAGGGTGATCAGGCGGACCGTGGGATCCTCGATCAGCTGTCGCAACCTGACCGTTTCCCGCTCGCGGCCAACCAGGGCAGTCGGTTGCCATGGGAGGTGACCGGGCGCTTCGTCACGACGACGCGGGAGCGCCCGGGGGGCCTGCCGGAGCCGATGGGCGACGGCCTTGACCTCGACATCCGGCTCCGCGTCGAATTCCTCGCGCAACAGTGTCGCCAGTCGCTCCGCTTCCTGGAGGGCGGCGGCCCGCTCCCCGATCGATTCGAGCGCCTCCATGAGGCCGATCACGACCCGGGAGTTGGAAGGGTCGAGCTCGACGAGCTTCCGCCACAGCTCCACCGCGGCAGGCCGGTCGCCCCGCTCGGCGGCCTTCACGGCCAGATCCTGCAAAGCCGCGGCGTACACCTGCTCGATCCGCTGCCGCTGACGGTCGATCCAGTGCTCGAACTCGGCCGCCTCGGATACGTGAAAGCCCTCGAGGAACGCCCCTTTATGAAGCTCTATCGCCTCAGCGGATCGCCCGTCCGCCAGGGCCTCCTCGAAGGCGACCGCGTCGCACCACACGCTTCCCGGATCGAGACCGACGTCGACGCTTCCCCGGCTGATGACGACCTCGGCTCCGAGGTGGGTCCTCAGGAAGTGCAGGGTCTTGTTGAGCGCGTTCCGGGCACGCTTCTCCGACAGCTCTGGCCACAGGAGGGACAACAGCGAGTCCCGCCTGTGGAAGCCCCGGGGTTCGGCGACGGCCAAGTAGACGAGGAGGGCAAGCCTCTTTGGCTGATGGACGACGCCCTCGAACTCGGTCCCCTCCGTTCCGCGAAGGGATACGTGTCCGAGGGTACGAAGGTCGATCCTGTGCAGCGGGGTGGACGTGAGGCCTCCCGTCCCGTGGTTCCACGGAGACACGGATACGATACAAGAGCGGATGTCGGGGCACAATCGCGGCGGAAACGTCGAGAAGTTTTCCGATCCGAGCCAGGGAAGCGCCGGGGCATCGCCGGGGAATCGAGGCCGGATACGCTGCTCGTGTGGTCCTGGATCAAAGCACTCCCACCTGGTCCCCGTGGAGGCCCGTAATGGCACACGAAACGCGATTTCGCCGACCGCGACCCCTTGCGGCCGTCACTTTCATCGCACTCGCGGGGTTCTACGCAGCGTGCGAGAGCGAGGAACCGATCGGACCCGTCGAGGCCCAGCATTCGATGGGACTCGTCGAACGCTCTCCGGACGCCCGTGAGATACGGCTCATGAGCCGAAACATCTACCAGGGGTTCTCGACCCTGGCGCCACTGCTCCAGGCGACGCCCCAGCAGCTTCCCGTCGTGGCGGCGGGAATCTTCGGCGAGGTCGTCGCCACTGACTTCCCGGCGCGCGCCGAGAAGCTGGCCGACGAAATCGCATTCACGCAGCCTCACCTCGTGGGGCTCCAGGAAGTCTCTCGCTATCGCCGGCAGATCCCGGCGGACTTCGCGCTCAATGCATCCGAGGACGTGTTCGACTTCCTCGAGATCCTTCTCGACGCCCTGGAGGTGCGCGGCCTGGACTACCAGGTCGCGGCGAACGTTCAGAACATTGACGCCGAGGTTCCGATCCTGTGGCCCGGGTCGCCCAACGGGCTCGCCGACATCCGGCTCACGGACCGTGACGTGATTCTCGTGCGCCGGGATGTCGGCTGGGATCAGGCGCAGGCGCTCAACTACGTCGCCAAGTTGCCGGTGAGCGTTGGCGGTCAGCCCCTGCTCGTACCACGCGGCTTCACGTCGGTGCGGGCGACGATCGGCGATCGGACCCTTCGCTTCGTCAATACTCATCTCGAGGCGTTCTCGCCGCTCGTCCAGACTCCTCAGGCCCAGCAGCTCATCGCCATGCTGGGCAATGAGGCGCTTCCTACCGCGGTCGTTGGCGACCTCAACTCCGAGGCAGACGGAAGCACGACGCCCACGTACGGGATGATGTTGGCGGCCGGCTTCGCCGATGTCTGGCCTCCGAGGGGACGGGGTGAGACATGCTGCCACGCGCCGGACCTGATCGGACACCCGTCTCACTTCGACGAGCGGATCGACTTCGTTCTGCTGCGAGGGGACTTCGGGTTTGGGCCGGGCGGAATCCCCGGTTCGACGCAGAGTTGGCTGACCGGCGTGCGTCCCTCGGAACGCACGGACTCAGGCCTCTGGCCATCCGATCACGCCGGAATCTTCACGAGCGTGCGCTAGGGCTCACCCACGCGCACTCAAAGGAGCGAAACGATGAACCATCTGATCCTCGGATTCGCCATCGTCTCCCTCTGGGCGACCACCGCTTCGGCCCAGGAACCGCTTCTCGTCTCGAGCGGCGCTGTTGAGGTGGGGGACCGGCTGCGGGCGACGTATCTGCCGGATCCGACCCATTCGGGGCGGAAGGGTATCGTAACCGGGGAGTACGTCGGGCTGGGGACGAGCGCCCTGCGCCTCTCGGCGCTACCGGGCGGCGAGCAGGTCCACGAAATCGACCTTGACGAACTCCTGCGTCTCGAAAGGTCCCGCCGGCGCACCATCGGCGAGGGAGCCGGCCGGGGGGCGCTTTGGGGAGCCGTGGCCGGTGCGCTCGTCGGCATTGGAGTGGTCGCCGCATGCTCGAGCGACGACTTCTTCCAGTGCGGCGGAAGCGACTTTCTCGTCGGCTCGGCGATCTTCGGAGGGCTTGGCGCCGGGGCCGGCGCCGCGATCGGGATGGCCGCGCGTGGTACGAGATGGGACGAAGTCCCTCTGCCCAAGTCGCGCTGAGTATTGACGGTATGCTTCCGGCATCCCCGTCCATAGGTATCGCCGGCGTGTCCTACCGTCTTCCGAGCACCGTCCTGTCCCTGGACGAGCTGCATGGACGGGGAAGCCTGCGCAGCGCCCCCGAAACGCTGGCCGGCTTCGGCTTCCGGCAGGTCCACGTCGCCGGAGGCGAGAGCGCCGTCGAGATGGCCCTGAGCGCGGTCGATCGGCTCCTCGACGAGACCGGCGTCGACCGCGAGGACATCGGCGTGGTGCTCTACGCCGGTGCCCTGCCCTCGAGCTCGACCCTGGCCACCGACAGCGGCCAGGCCGGAGGCGAGCTGCACCTGTCGGAGGTCGAGGACCTCTTCAAGTATCCCGTCTCCCGGATCCAAGCCGAGCTCGGCCTGGACAACGCCACCGCTATCGGCCTGAGCCAGCAGGGGTGCGCGTCCCTGTTCTCGGCGATTCGCATCGCGCGGGACATGCTGCTGGCTGAGCCGGACCTGCGGGCGGCCGTGTGCGTGGCGGCGGACAGGTTCCCCACCGACGCTCGCCGAGAGATGATCTACAACGTGATTTCGGACTCCGCGTGCGCCGTGCTGGTGAGGAGGGACTGGCCCCGGAACCGGATTCTGGCGTGCGGCCACGTCACCAAAGGCGCCTTCTGGGACGCTTCGGAAATGGAGAACGAGATCATCGCCGCCTACTTCCCGACGGCGCGGACGGTGATCCACGACACTCTCGGTCGAGCCGGGCTGAAGCTCGACGACATCGCCTGGATCGTGCCCCACAACGTCTCGCTCAGGAGCTGGGAGATCCTGCTCGGGCTGCTCGGGCTGCCGCGCGAGAAGCTCTTTGCCGAAAACATCGCGCGTGTCGGCCACACGATCGCTTCCGACGGCCTCCTCAATCTGCGGGACCTTCTGGACGCGGGCCGGGTGCGCGACGGCGACCGCCTGCTCCTCTTCACGTTCGGCTACGGCCTGAACTGGAGCTGCATCGTGGTGGAGCACTGATGACGACGGAGGGGACGGCCCTGGTGACCGGCGGCACGGGGACCCTCGGCCGCGAGCTCGTGCGGCGCCTGGCCAGGGACCCGCAGGCCCCGGGGATCGTTGTCTTGTCCCGCCACGGGCGAGAGGCGGAACCTGCGTTCCCGTCCAGCGTCAGGATCCTGCATGGCGACCTGCGGGCGGGCGCCGGATTGGACCTCTCCGTGAAGGCGCGCGAGGAACTCTCGGCCGAAGTGACCGAAATCCTCCACTGCGCGGCCGAGACCCGGTTCACGCGGTCGCTCGAGGAGGCGCGGGCCGTCAATGTCGTCGGCACCCGGTCGCTGATGGAGTTCGCGGGGACCTGTCGCCGGCTTCGACGATTTGGCTGCTTCAGCACCGTCTACGTGGCCGGACTTCGGACCGGACGATTCACCGAGGACGATCTCGAGGTTGGAGAGGCCGGGTTCGCCAACTCATACGAGCGTTCCAAGAGCGAGATGGAGCGAGAGGTCCGCGCCTGGATGGCCGATCTGCCGGTCGCCGTCTATCGCCTGAGCACTCTGATGGGCGATTCCGTAACCGGTGCGGTCGGCCGGCCCAATGCCTTTCACCACGCGCTGAGCCTCCTCTATCACGGGTTGGCCCCGATGATCCCCGGGGATCCGCAGCATCGGGTGGATCTCGTGGCGGTGGATTATGTGGCCGCTGCCGCCTGCTGGCTCTTCCGACACCGGTTCGAGGCCGGGCGGACCTACCATCTCTGCTCGGGGTCCGGGAAGTCCGGCACCCTGGCCGAGCTGATCGATGCGGCAATCGACAGCTTCCATCGCTTTCGGCCCGATTGGCGCCGGCGTCAGGCCGAGAAGCCCGCGGTCGTCGACCTGGCCACGTACGAGCTGTTCGTGAGGTCGGTCGAGGAGACGGGAAACGAGGTGCTGCTCCGCGCCACGCGCGCCGTCCAGAGCTTCGCTACCCAGCTCGCCTATCCGAAGATCTTCGACACCGCCCGCACCGAGGCCGCGCTCGGGGGGAGCGGGCTGCGCCCCCCGCCGGTCCTCGATGTCCTTCCGAAGGTCGTGCGCAGCTGCATAGAGGCCGATTGGAGGCCAACTGCTTCATGAGCCACGTAGAGCTCGAGCGCCAGCTTCTGGACTTCGTGATCCGCATGCTTCCCGAGAGCGACCCCCCGCTTGCGGTCCACGTGGAGACCGCCTTGTTCGAAGAGGGCGTCATCGACTCGCTGAGGGTCCTCGACCTGATCGCGTTCATCGAGGAAGCGACTCGGTCCAGGATTCCCGACGAGGCGGTGCGCTTGGCGAACTTCCGCTCGGTGCGGGCCATCGCCAACGCTTTCGCGAACCACGGGGACGGGTCGACGGGAAGGGCGAAGGGAGCGCCGGGCGACGACGGGGAGCCGATCCACGTCTTCGAGCGCCGTCCCCGCAGAGCCGGATTCTCGAGGCCGGTCGAAGAGTTGGCGGCTCGCGGATTCCTTGCGGTCGTCCCTCCCGGCCGGATGGTGTTCCGCGGGTCGGCGGAGAAACTGAGGCGCTACTTCGACTCGGTCGTCCGGACGTGGGCGGCCGGGATGGGCGCCGAAGTGCAGCGCTGCCCGAGCCTTCTGTCGATCGAGACCCTGACCCGGGCCGGCTGCCCGGGTGCTGCGGCATCGGGCGAAACAGGCCTGCCGCCGGCCGCATGCTACCACGTCTACGGAGCCCGCGAAGGCGCGCGTCTCGGCCACGCTCCCCTGCTCGTGACCGGTCGGGGTCGATGCTTCCGGGACGAGCCGTTGCTCGAGCCGTCGCGGGGACGGCTCCGGGTCTTCGAGATGCGGGAGATCGTGGCGCTCGGAAGCCGGACCGATGTGGATGAGTTCAGGCGGGAGATGATCGACAGGGTTGCGGCGCTCGTTTCGGAGCTGGGCCTCGAGGGCCGCATCGAGACGGCGAGCGACCCCTTCTTCCTCCAGGGGCCGGGGCTTCCCGAGCCAAAAGGCCGACGGTTGATGCAGCAGGTGCTGCCCCTCAAGTACGAGCTCCTGCTCGCTCTCGACGAGCGCAACACGTGCGCGGTCGCGTCCTTCAACCATCACCTGGACTTCTTCGGTCGGCGCTTCCACATGCGCCTGGCGTCGGGGGCGATCGCACAGAGCGGATGCGTCGCGTTCGGGCTCGAGCGGTGGGTGCTGGCCTTCCTCGCTCAGCATGGGATCGACGAGAGGACCTGGCCGGTGGCGGTCGGTGAGTTCCGCCTCAAGGAGGTCGAGCATGGACGCATCGCCTGAGCAGAACGGCGCGGCGCTCGCGGGCTCGTTCTTCAACCGGACCCGCACCTCGCCGTCCATCCCGAAGCGCCTCCTCGGCGAGCGGAAGGTTCATCTCCTGCCGTTGTACGCGCTTCTGCGGACCAGCGATCTGGCGCGGGAGGGAATCGAGAATTCGGCGAGCTATCGATTCGCCGATCACATCTACCGTTGCCAGCCCAGCGGAAGGCTCGGAATCGGGAGACTGCTGGATGGCGCCCTGCTCCGCTCCCCCGCGGCGCGCTCCATGCGAAGCCGCTTCTCCCACGTCCGGGCGGAGATTCTGGCCGCGGCGCGGGCTCATCCGGCGGACACGCCGTTCCGGGTCCTGTCCGTGCCGTGCGGCATCGCGAGGGATCTGGTCGAGTCCGCGGAGATCCTCCGAGGCGCCGACCGGACGCTCGCGGATCGGGCTTTTTTCTTCGGCATCGATCTTGATCCTCGCCCCCTTGAGCTCTCCCGACACATGGCGGAAGGACTTCCGGGCTTTCGGTTCATCCGGGCCGATGCGCTGAACCTGCGGGCTTATCCCTCCGAGCTCGACCTGATCCTCTCCACCGGCCTCGGCGAGTTTCTTCCCGACGAGCAGCTGGCCCGATTCTATGCGGCCTGTCACGGCGCGTTGCGCCAAGGCGGTCGGTTCGTGACCTCCGCGACTCGGCGTGACCGCCTTTCCGATTTTCTCTTGCGCGAGCTGGCCGAGCTTCGCCCGCACTACCGCGAGTCCGACGAGGTGGTCCGTTGGCTCGGGCGGACCGGATTCCACGACGTCTCGGCTCGTCCGGATGACATCGGGCTCCAGACCCTCGTCACCGCGCGGCGTTGACCGACGGAGCACAATTGAACAGGAGGAGACCATGATCTATGAAGGACACCTGGCGGCGGCGGAGCGAAGCACCTGGCCACTGGGCTCCAGCATCGACTGGGATCGCATCGACCGGGGGACGGCCCTGGCCGAGCCGGAGATCCTGGCCGCCCTCCACGACGCGGCGCTCGTCGAGGGTTACCTCCCGCTCTTCATCCCGCGTCTCATGCAGATGGTGTGGGACGACGTGGACGCCACGGCCGTGTTGAGCGTGGAGCTCTACGACGGGCTCAGGCACTTCACCGCGCTGAAGCGCTATCTCGATCGGGTCGGGTACACCTCCGCGGCAGCCATGGAGTCGGAGCTGGTCGAGGCGCGTCGGAGGGCGGTCGACCTGCCGTACGAGTCATCGGACGTCCTGGCTCACTTGACGAACTTCATGTGCTCGGAGCTACTGGCCGCGCGTTTCTTCCGGCAGCTCGCCCGACGGACTCGGGAGCCCGTCCTCAAGGAGCTCCTCTCCTACATGGCGCGCGACGAGTTGCGGCACAGCGCCGGCGCGGGGGACCTGCTTCGCAAGCGCATCCAGACCGACGCCTCGGCGGCCGATCGAATCCTCGTCGTGGCCGAGCGTTTCCGGCACTATGGCAACGACGTCGTGGCCGTGCCCGTGGCCGAGCAGAATGACTTCCATTCGATCCTGGCCGTGAACCGCAAGGTCCGCCAGATCTGCGGCACGGCCCCGACCGAGCACCTCAAGGAGGCGATACGATGGAGATCAGCGAGAACGAGCTCTGGATCCTGAGTTACTATCGGGAGTCGGAACTGGCCGGCGCGCTCATCCTGGGCCGTCTGGCGCGCCATACCGACGACGACGACCTGCGCGTGAGGCTCACGGAGCACTGCGCGGAAGAAGCGAACCACGCTTGGCTTTGGACCCAGACCATTCTCGAGGTCGAGGGTAAGCCGCTCCGCGTATCGGAGACGTACCAGTCACGTTACTACGCTGAGATCGGTCAGCCGGCAACGGTACTCGAGGTGCTGGCGCTGACGCAGGTCTTCGAGAAACGTGTGCTGAAGCACTTCCGCGATCATCTGCGACAGCCGGACACCCACCCCGCCGTCGCCAGGACCCTCCAGCGGATGATAGCGGAGGAAGTCGGCCACATCGGCTGGGTGAAGGATCGTCTGGATCGCTGCGCGGACCAGGTGGGGGAGGCCGTCGTCGAGGAGACCTTGCGTCGATTCGTCGAGATCGACCGGCAGGTCTACGCGGACCTGCTCGAGCACAGGGGTGATTTCCGGGAGCTCCTGGATCCGGCGCGGCGCACCCCTCGGACGGGAAACGGCGCCGGAAGAGAGCCCTCTCCCGCAGCCTTAGCCAACGCGGCCATGGGGATCGTCTCCGGGTCGCTGGGAATCCGGTCGGAGGTTCTCGAGCCGGGCACGTCCCTGAGCACCCTGGGCTTCGACTCGCTGAACCTGCTGGCCACGATCTCGGCGATCGAAGAGGCCTTCCGGGTCGAGTTGTCGCCTTCAGACATCGCGGGGCTCACCACGCTCGACGACCTGATCGAGAAGGTGGCGGACCTGGCCTCCCGGCAGCACTGAGCCCAGGTCATCGGCCCTCCAGGGAGACCTCGATGTCACGCCGCGGGATCAGCCCGCCCCAACTTCCCTCGGGCGCGGGCTGGACGAAGGGGCGGAGCTCGACCCAGGACAGCTCGGGATGCTCGTGGTGCACGCGATGCATGGACAGGCCGAGCGACAGCCAGTACATGAGGTGCCCGTAGTAGTCGTGCGACCGCGAGGATGGGGGTCCGACGGAATGGCCTTCATGGGTCTTCAACGCGAACGGATACCACAGGAGGATCGAGACCAGCACCAGGGCTGGGAACATGCCCAGGAACAGGCGCGCCGGACCGACCGCCATGAGGAGGACTGCCAGCACGACGCCGATCGCGAGGTAGTTCCCGAAGAGGTCGTTCAGGTCCTTCCGGCGGAGCAGATGACGTCGCTTCAGCCAGAAGGTCCATTGATGCGAGATCGCGACGGCCCGAAACGGGATCTCGATCGGGTGTCGGGGCTTGAGGAAGTAGTCGGGGTCCCGGTCCGGGACGTTCGTGTGCGCGTGGTGAAGGTGATGGGTCCTCTGAAAGCTCGTGAACGGGACCAGGCTCGGGATCAGCGCGATCCGTCCCCACAGGAAGTTGACCCTCCGTGTTCGTCCCAAATGCCCGTGGACGCCCTCATGGGCCATGACCGTGCCCAGGAAAACCAGGTAAGCCCGGACGGCGATGTCCATGCCATACAGCCAGGCGCTCGGAGGGCTCCACAGCAAGCTTCCGAGCGAGCCTCCGATGACGATGCAGATGATCGACCGGCTGATGAGACAAACACGCCGCTCCGCGACGCTTTGCGATTTCCGCATGACTCTCCCCTCTCTTTCGAAGGTCGGTCTCCGACCTGGACCTCTTGGCCCGAGGGTACCGCATTGCGCTTCCTTCGCTCTTTCCTGGGGGTTCCCTGACGGGGCGGATGGGGAGTCGATCAAGGGGGTACGACGAAGCCCACCCTTCGCTTGACTTCCTGAATCTTCGGCTGAGCGATCTCCCTGGCGCGAGCCGCACCACGCTGAAGTAGGCTGTCGAGTTCGAGTGGGTCCGCCACGAACGTGCGGTACCGCTCACGCACGGGCCGCAGCACCTCGATCACCACCTCGGCAACCTCGCTCTTCAGGGCGCCGTATCCCTTGTCGGCGAAGGCGGCTTCGATCGCCGGGCGATCGAGACCGGTCAGCAGCTCATAGATCTCGAGCAGGTTGTTGACTCCTGCCTTTTCGGGGGCGTCGCTGAAGACGATCTCACGCCCGCTGTCGGTGACCGCCCGCGAAATGACCGAGCGGATCTCGTCGGGCTCGTCGTTCAAGCGCACTGCGTGGCCACGGATGTGCGACTCTCGCTTGCTCATCTTCCTGGTCGGATCGTCGAACCCCCGGATTCGGGCTCCGCTCTCCGGGATGACCGCCCTCGGGAGCACGAACGTATCGCCATACAGATGGTTGAAGCGCTGGGCGATGTCGCGGGCCAGCTCGACGTGCTGTCTCTGATCTTCGCCGACCGGAACCTCATCCGCGTCGTACAAGAGGATATCGGCCGCCTGGAGGACCGGATAAGCCAGAAGCCCGGTGCCGACGCTGCCGCGTTCCGAGGACCTGGCCTTGAACTGTGTCATGCGCTCCAGCCATCCGACGGGGGTCACACAACTCAGAATCCAGCAGCATTCGGCATGTGCGCGCACATGGCTCTGCACGAAGATCGTGCTCTTCGAAGGATCGAGGCCCACAGCGAGGTAAATGGCCGCCGACTCGTGGATCTCGCGACGTAGGGTGTCAGGTTCGGGCAGCTCGGTGATCGCGTGCATGTCCACGATGCAGAAGTAGTTCTCTTTTGCATCCTGCTGAAGCACCCAGCGGCGGAGAGCGCCGAGATAGTTACCCAGGTGCAGCGTTCCGGAAGGCTGGATGCCCGAGAAGACGCGGACCCGGCGCCGACTGGCTGAGTCGGTGCTGGCCATCGTCCGGACTGTGGAAGCTCGGTCTTCAGGAGTCATTGGCGCGCGTGTCCGGCCGATCGTTCGACGCCCGTGAGTACGGTCAGCATCTCGCCCCTGCCGAGGCCGGCCTCGCTGTCATCCGTTGTCTGTGGGTCATCGTCGCACCCTCCCCTTGCGCGAATCGTCACGACCGTTTTCAGTATGCCAAGACAGAGCGTGCGTCGCGGGCCGTCCGCAGCCGTACGATCGTAGGCCTGCCATTCGACCCCCATGCACTCGCACTGGTAGGCGGAGCCCATGGCTCCACCATCTGCGCAAACACGGATCAAGAACCACCCGAGCGCAAACGGGGCGGCTGCCAGGAGCAGCGAGCTTTGAAGCGGCCTAGTCGCTACCAGACCCGTCAAATCTGCCATGCACGATCGAAATGGCTAAACCAACGCCGAGAAGAACCAGAAGCCAACAAAGCGCCTCGAGCAAGACCAGCGGCAAAGGTTCGTGCATGACGTTCCACGGAAGATAGAACTCGAACCATGGGACCATGAGCGCCCATGCGATGAGCCCGAAGGCCAGTCCCTTCCTACTGAACGAGCCGGGGAGTCTTCTGCCAAGCGACTCGTATACGCAGGCGTATATCGTTCCGATTAGGAGAAGCCCCAGAGGAAGCACCTCGGCTCGTTCGGCGATTCGTGGAAGTGGCGGTTGAGTGAAGACCGAAAGGAACTTGGCGCTTTGCCAGCCGGGATCCGCGAGAATCATCTGCGCCGGACCGAACACGACGAGTAGCCCAACCCCCCACGCCGCGGCTGCTGCGACCCCGCTGGCAAGGATACGAAACGCTCTCATCCGGCCGCGTTGAAACGGCAGATGCGAGCGAAGAGCACC
>Ga0299907_10000720_pt1 | contig 17122 bp, 20 predicted proteins | sample RVTome_16_FD_198680 | JGI IMG/M metagenome (GOLD analysis project Ga0299907, IMG submission 198680) | Soil microbial communities from uranium-contaminated site in the Upper Colorado River Basin, Wyoming, United States - RVT152D67 (version 2) ...
CGAGCCCCCCGGCGCTGGTACCAACTAGAGGCGGGCGGAGTCAGGGGCCTTCCAATTGGTTCCGGGGGGCTCGCAATGAGCCCAGACCTGGTGTGCTCTCCTCCTCTCAGACCTCCTCTTCCAGGTAGCTCTCATCGCCCGAGACCCGCTCGGCGACGTAGCGATCCTTCTCCCACAACTCGATGTGGTCGAAGACGCCGAGCACCGCTATCTCGGTCCCCGCCACCAGTGAAGCGAAGCGACGCAGGTCATCCTTGACCAGAACCCTCCCCGACTTGTCCGGTGACTGCAGGTCGGCGCCGGCGAATACGGTCCGGGAGAAGCGACGCCCACCCTTGTCCTGGGGCCGCTCGATCACCTCGGTGGCCTTCGTCTCGAAGTCGTCCGCAGCGAAGATGACGAGCTGTCCGTCCTGGCCCTTGGTGATGACACAACCCTCCTCGAGACGACGACGGAACGAGGAGGGCATGACCACACGCCCCTTCCCGTCCAAGCTGTGGAAGTACTCGCCGAGGAACACTTCGCATCGTCTCCGTTCATCATCCGCAACCCCCTCCTGCACCGGGGTGTCTCGCCACTATGACCCACTTTGCCCCACATGTCAACCTTTTGCCCCACATCATGGGGCGGCGGACTCATCTGGTGGGTCTAGGAGTGCGCTCAGCGCACCTCACGGTCCACTCGATGGGAGCGACCGGGGATCAGCCGATGGGATCAGGCAGACGCGGCCAGGAGATATGGGTGCCAGGCCGGGTCGACCTCGAAACCGGTAGACGCGTAGATCCAAGCGAAACGACGGGGCGGTCCGGGCTTGATGCGGAGATGGAGCCCACTCTCTGCCGGGGTGCGATTCCCCTTGCGGACGTTGCAGGGCCGGCAGCAGGCAACCACGTTCTCCCAGCTGTGGTCGCCGCCCTTCGACCTGGGTGTGACATGGTCGATCGACTCGGCCGGGCCACCGCAGTACTGACAGGCGTGACCGTCCCGCCCGAACACGGCCCGACGGGTGACCGGGACCGCGCGTCGGTAAGGCACCTTCACGTAGCGGTTGAGCCGCACCACCGAGGGGAGCTCCACCGAACGTGTCTCCGACGACCAGATCTCGTTACGACCGACGACGACCGTGGCCCTCTGATTGAGGACGAGCACCACGGCACGACGCTCGCTGACCACCGACAGCGGCTCATAGCTCGCATTGAGTACCAGGGCTCGAGTCATCGCACAGACCTACGCCGGGAAGGCTAATCGGAGCTCGTTGCTGAAAAAGCCCAACGGTGAGGTCAGCCGGCCTTGCGGCTCGACCTGCGGGGCGGGAGCACTCCGAGCGCACCGGCGATGGCACGGGTCAGGCCGCGCGCCCAGCCCTGGGATATCGACGCCGCAGCTTCCGTCTGCTGCTCCCCGTCCGAGGCCGTGACGATGAGGACGTCTCCTTCGACGCCCACGTCGACGATCTCGATCGGGATCCGACCGATCACCTGGCACCAGGCGTCGGCGAGACCCTGCGCAATCGAGAGTGGTGTTGCCGCCACCACCCGAAAGGATCGCACGGTAGGGGTCTCTACCTCTACCCTCGCTCCTCTCGTGATCGGTGTGATCCTCACCGCGACCCCGATCTCCGCCGGCCCGTTGGATCGCTCCACCGGTAGCGGCGACAGACGCTCGTGTCGAACCCCGTAGGCAGCCAGGAGCGCATGGAGCTGCTCCATGACGGCGACCTCGTCGGCATCCGGGGTGAGCCGCACGTCGATACCGCGACCGAACCCCTCCAGATCGACGACAACCGACGCCACCCCCGGAATGTCCTCGAGCCGACTCACCAAACTCGGCTTCATGCCACCCGCTCCCACTTGCGCACTGCGCGCAACTCCCTCCGCCAGGCCAGATACTTAACCAGGTCCTCCCCACGCGTGGCGGTCAAACTGTCACCGTACGCAGTCAATATTCTCCACTGCATATAGGCTCTTGACAACCCCAATCCCCCACTCCGTCGCATCCCCGCCCAAGCACGCATCGCCTCCCAACACAGCACGGGGTGGCTCAGCAGTGCCGCGATCGTCGCGCGGTCGAGAACCAACACGCCTCCCAAGCCGTCGATGACGCCCGCCGGGTGTTCAGGCTAGCGCCCACAACCCCGATTCACCGTTAAAGTTCCCAACTTGAGAATGGAGGAAAGAGAGATCGACGCCTCCCCGAATTCCATCGAAATCTTCGGAGAACGTTTCCATCGCATCGTCTCCAACGTGGAAACCGTGATCCAGGGGAAGCGCGAAGCGATCGAGCTCACGGTGCTCGCCATGGTGTCCGAGGGTCATGTCCTGATCGAGGACGTCCCCGGGGTGGGCAAGACCCAGTTGGCCAAGTCCCTCGCCCGCTCCATCGATGGTGAGTTCCACCGGGTGCAGTTCACCCCCGACCTGCTACCTTCGGATGTGACCGGAGTGTCCGTGTGGGATCGGAGCGAGGGCGAGTTTGAGTTCAAACCGGGCCCGATATTCGCCAATGTCGTAGTAGGCGACGAGATAAACCGAGCAAGCCCCAAGACTCAGTCGGCCTTGCTCGAAGCCATGGAGGAGCGTCAGGTCACCTCGGACGGGGTGACCAGGGCCCTCATACCGCCGTTCATGGTGATCGCCACCCAAAACCCCTTGGAGCACGAAGGGACCTATCCCTTGCCCGAGGCCCAGCTCGACCGTTTCATGATGCGGGTCGTCATCGGCTATCCCAGCCGGGACAAGGAGCTCGAGATGTTGGACACTCATGCGGTGCGGTCCACATTTCACGATCTCCAGGCAGTCGCCGACTTGCACGAGGTGACCGAGATGATCGAGATCGCCCGGCACATCACCGTCTCCGTCGCGGTCAAGAACTACATCGTCGATCTGATCGAGGGAACCCGTCTCCACCCCGATGTCCTGTTGGGAGCCTCACCACGCGCCGCTCTGTTCCTGCAGCGGATCGCCAGGAGCAGGGCCGTCTCCGGCGGACGTGACTATGTCTTGCCCGATGACATCAAGGAGGTGGCCCCATCGGTGCTCGAGCACCGTATGTCGCTGCGGCCCGAGGCCCAGATGCGGGGTGAGACCGTGACCGGCATCCTCGACGACGTGATGGGAAGGATCCGGGTCCCCGGGACCACCTCTCGGATCGCCACCTGATGCCGACCACGCGGGGCTGGGGTCTGCTCGGCGCCGGTCTCGCCCTCATCGTCCTCTGGTGGCTGTTGGGAGACGAGGAGCTCCTGCTCGCCGGGTCCTTTCTCGTGGTGGGCCTGATTGCCGCAGTCGGCTACGTGAGGGCCCACTCCCCCGACCTGAGGGTGGGACGGCGTCTCGGCACCTACTCGGTGCACAGTGGGGAGACCATTCAGGTGACACTCACCCTGCGCAACGAGGGACGACGCCGCCTCACCAACCTGTCGGTGGTCGACGAGGTGGAGAGCCTGGGGACGGCCAGCTTCGAGATCGGAAGCATCACGCCGGGCTCGACCGCCACGGCCAGCTACCGGGTGATGTGCCGTCCAAGGGGGATCTATGCGGTAGGCCCCGCCCGCGCCGTCGCCAGCGATCCACTCGGGATGGCCGAGCTCGCCGCCCCCGAAGGGCCTGTCGACCAGCTGGTCGTCTACCCGGTCGTCGAGAAGCTGTCCGGTTTTCCCCAGGTGAGAGGTCAGGACCCCTCGATGGCCGCCTCGCGCCCCGAGCACTCCCAACGCGGCGGTGAGGACTTCTACACGTTGCGGGAATACCAGCTCGGCGACGACCTGCGCAGGGTTCACTGGCCGTCGTCCGCCAAGACCGACCGACTCATGATCAGGCAGCTGGAGACGCCTTGGCAGTCGCGCGCCCTGGTGCTCCTCGATGTGCGGCCGTCGGCGTACGAGTCGGTCGATGCCTTCGAGACGGCGGTCTCGGGGGCGGCGAGTGTCGTGACCCATCTGGTGCGATCGGGGTTCGACGCCGACCTCTGGGCCGGTGACCCGTATGCGATCGACGCCACCCGCTACGCCGCTGCCATGGAGCGGTTGGCGTTGGTGCAACCGGACGCGGCCATCGATCTCCTCTCCGTCGCCTCCCACATTCGGCGTAAGGGAGGCGGCGGCGCCCTGGTGATGGTGACGGGCACGGCGGACCGGATCATGATCAACGTCCAGCAGCTGCTGTCCCGGGACTACCCGACCACCGTGCTGTTGGGAGCATCCAGCACGACGGCTCAGACGCTCGCCGGCTTTCATCGGCTCGGCGTGATCACGGTCGATGTCGCACCCGGTGAGCCCTGGGCGCCTCGTTGGCTGACATCGATGGGAGCGACGTGGGACGTCGAATCGGCCAGCTAGCCGGGGGCATTGCCTTCATCCTCGCCCTGGCCCGGCTGGGCAGGCTGCTCGAGAGCGGGCCGCAATACCCACGGTGGCAGCTCATCCTGGCTTCGGCCGCGTTCCTCGGTGGCGTGGCCTGGTGGCTGCTCGATCAGTTGACGCCGAGCCGCGCCATCAAGCTGACGGTGTTCGCGGCGGCCGGCGTGCTGCTCGCCATGCGCATCGGCGCCCCCCAGACCCTCACCGGAGGGGTGATCCCGACGGCCGAGACGTTCGATGCAGTCACCAGGCAATTGGATCTCGCGTTTCGCATCATTCGCTCCGGAGTCCCGCCCGTGGTGCCGCATCCCGGACTGCTCTCCATCCTGGCAACGGTGATGTGGCTGGTCGGCGCCCTGTTCAGCTGGGGAGCCGGCCGGGGCCCGATCGCGGCGATGTTCCTCCCCTCACTGGTCATGTACTTCCAGTTCGCGGTGTTCGATCGCATCGAAGGCGGGTTGGGGTGGCTGGGCGTAGCCGCTCTGGTGCTCAGCCTCTCCGTCCTTTCGATGGCGCTGGAGCGCGGTGGTGAGACGGGACGCGCCCGGGACGGCGACGGGCATCCCATGGCCAGACGAGCCATAGGGGTCACGGTGGTGACCGTGACGGTGCTCGGATTTGGCTCGTTGGCGCTGGCCCACAACGCGGCGGATGTCATCAATGAGTACGGGAACAAGTGGTGGGGCGGCGGGAGTGGCTTTGGCTTAGGGCCGGGAGGAGGTGCCCGCTTCGACGGTCTGGTCGACCTCCGTCAGCGCGTCATCAACAGAAGTGACATCCCGCTGTTCCAGGCAACGGTGAGTGGAGACGCCCCTCCCGGCAACGAGATCTACTGGCGAATGGAGACCTTCGACTTCTTCGACGGCGAGCAATGGGAGCGCTCGGACCCGACTCTCGTCGTCTACGACCCCGATCAGCCATTGGCCACACAATCCAATGTCTATCAGGGGACCAATCACAACTTCCTGCAACTGGTCCAGATCGTCGAGCTCGACAGCTTCGTGGCGCCGACCGCGGGGACACCGATCGAGCTGCAGAGCCCGGGCAGCGTGGGCAATCCCCGACGTCCCACGGAGTTCCATGCCTTTCGCGATGCCTCGATCATGACGCCTTCCGGTCTGGACCGGGACGACACCTACCAGGTTCGCTCGATCATGGCCGACCGGACTGCCGATATCGGAGCATTGGCGACAGGTGCGGACGGCAACCTGACCCCGATGTTCCAGAACGCAGCGGAGGGCGGCGTCTTCCCCCACGAGCCGCGGGTGGTCGGCGACGACCTCACGGTGCCCGAGAACCTCGATCTCTACCGCGTCCTTCCCGAAAACACCCCCCAGACCCTCGGGGCCCTGGCCCGGGCACGGGTCCGCGGCGCCACCACCGACTTCGAGCGGGCCTGGATGCTCCAGGCATGGTTCCGAGACAGTGGGGACTTCCAATACTCGACCGATGTCGACACCGGGCACGACGCCCTGGTCCTCGTCGACTGGCTCACCGACCCGACCTCGACCAACTATCGCACCGGCTACTGCGAGCAGTTCGCCGCCTCGATGGCAGTGCTCGCCAGGGCCCTGAACATTCCCACCAGGGTGGTCTGGGGGTTCACACCTGGGGAGGTCTCCACCCGGCCCGACGGGACCGAGCTGATCACGGTTCGCGACACCAACGCCCATGCCTGGGTCGAGGTTTGGCTGCGTCCATATGGTTGGGTGGCATTCGACCCCACACCCCGAGGCCAGTTCCTCCCACCCAGCGTCACCCAGGACTTCGACCCGGTCGACTATGTGCCGGAGCTGACCACCGGCAACTCTCTTCCCAATCCCACGGACACTCCCGGGATCGACGATGGCGGAGGGCTGATCGGCGACGAGCCGCCGGCGGAGGGGGCCGGTCCCCGGTGGTGGCTGATCTTGCTCGTCGGGTCCGTCCCATTGCTGGGGGTCGTGCCGATGGTCAAACGGCTACGTCGCAGGAGGAGGTTGGCCAGGGTACGTGGCGGAGACATCACCGCCGCCTGGGACGAGATCGTCGATCGGCTCACCGATCTCGGGGAGCAGGTGCCTTCCTCCTCCACGCCCATGGAGCTGGCCAGAAGCACCGACACCGTGCTCCTTCCCTTGGCGAGCAGCTACTCGTCGACCGTCTACGGCGGCCGGAGCGGTCAGGCGCAGGAGTCGGATCTCCTCGGTGTCGAATGGTGGATAGAGCGGACCTACGACGGACCACGCCGGGCGATGGCTGCCCTCAGCCTGCGCTCTCTGCTCCGGAGGTGAAGAGCGGGCTCCCGCCCGTCAGCCGGAGGCCCGTCGCTCCTCCGCGACGTCCTCTTCGACCCGCCGCAACATCGTCAGAAAGTTGTCACGGTCGAGCTCGAACCTGGTCACGTCCTCCTGCACCTCGCGGGCGATCTCGTCGATGGCGACGAAGAACGCCAGTTGGCCCTCGCGTAGGGCGTCCATGAGCACTCCGTCGTCACTGCTGACCCGGAAGATGCTCTGCCCGTCGGTCACCAGCTTGACATCGGAGAGATGGGTGTCCATGTCACCTTCCCGCCGCAGGTAATCCCATGCCCTCCGAACCCGTTGCAGCGACATCCCGTTGTCGAGCAGGCTGCGAACGACTCGCAAGGCCACGAGATCGCGGAACGAGTAGAGACGGCGAACCCCCGGGCGCCCACCCGTTGGCTGAACCGAGGGTTTGACGAGTCCCACCTTGTCCCAGTAGCGCAGCTGGTGATGCGTGCAGTTGCTGAGCCGGCATGCCTGCTCGGCGGTGAATGCTTGATCCACTCTGTCCTTCCAAAACCTCGTCGACAGACCCGGGGCGGGGCCTGACAATCCTCCCGATCGACCGCTCCATGCCCGATCGAGGCGGCCGACGGGGCGGGAACGATAGCGGCTTCGAGCCGTCGTCGCAGTTCGAGGTGTGAACGGCTATTCGGAGATGGAGTCGTCGGACTCGACCGGCTCGGAGTCCCAGCCACGAAGACGCAGCGCGTTCACCAACTGGGTGGCGGAGGCGACTAGTAAGGCGAAACCGGTGACGGCGATCCAGGTGGTGTCGACGTACGCGATCACCAGGGCGAGACCGGCGATGACGCCGAGGAACGAGAGTCGGGCTCCGAACCGCGCCGGCTTCTCGATCTTCTTGACCGCCCGCGCCAGCTCCGGGTCCTCCTCGTAGAACTGTTTCTCGATCTCAGCGAGGATGCGCTGTTCTTTGTCGTCCAACGGCATTCGTCACCACACCCAACGAGGGCATTTGCCTACCGAAACAATACACCCATCGGCAACACAGATATCAGGGTTGATCATCGCCGCGAGGCTCTCTGGGGACCAGACGGGCCGGTGTTATCGCCCCGTCACCGAACCGGTCCCTGACGTCGGCCACCGCGTCCTCCAAACGGTCCCACCCTCCGGTCCCCGGGATGTCGAGTTGCTCCGGGCCTCCGGCCTCCTCGAGTGATGTCGCTCCCAACCCGAGCAGTCTCACCGGGCGGGTGACGTCGAGACCGGACAGGAGCTCCCTGGCCAGGTGGAAGAGTTGTCGGGAGCCGGCCACTCCCGCCGAGACCGTCAGTGACCGGGTTGGGGTGGTGAAGTCCTCGTAACGGATCTTCAAGGTGATGGTCCGTCCCCTCAGCCCGGAGCGACGAAGCCGACCCGACAGACGCTCGGCAAGAGCCAGCAGTGCAGACTCGACCACATCTGCTCCAGCCAAATCGTGGTCGTAGGTCTCCTCTACCGAGATCGACTTCGCCTCGAGGTCCGGGATGACCCGACGCGTGTCGCGGCCATGGGCCAGCTCGTGGAGCAGCCGACCGTTGGCCGGCCCCACCGCCGCCACCAGGGATTGCTCGGGAAGATCGGCGAGGTCACCGACCGTCTCGACGCCCAGCCTGGCGAGGGCGGCATGGGTGGCGGGGCCCACACCCCACATGGCCGTCACCGGGAGTTGGCGGAGGAAACCGATCTGGCGGGCAATCGGCACGTGGAGGATCCCATCGGGCTTGGCTCGCTCGGAGGCCAGCTTGGCAACGAACTTGACCGATGCGATCCCGACCGAAGCCGGCAGGCTCAGCTCCGAGGAGATGCTGGCCCGGATAGCCTCGGCGACCGCAACCGGTGAGTGGTGATGCCGCCGGAGCCCGGCCACGTCCAGGAAGGCCTCGTCGAGACCGAGCCCCTCGACCAGAGGCGTGAACTCGCGGAAGATCGCGAAAACCATGGTCGACACCTCTGAGTAGAGGTGGTGTCTCGGTGGCACCAGAGTCAGCTCCGGGCAGAGACGCCGTGCCATGGACGTTGGCTGGGCGGACCTGACACCATGCACCCGTGCCTCGTAAGAAGCACTGGCGATCACCCCTCTGGGGCCGGCCCCGCCCACGGCCACCGGCACATCCACGAGGTCGCGCCGCTCGAGACGCTCGACTTCGACGAAGAAGGAGTCCATGTCGACATGCAGGATGGTCTCGGTCCACACTTCAGTTCGAAGTTACCCGGTGTTGCCCCGGCGACCGGCCAGACTGGCGGTTATGGCGGCTCTGGTTCACCTGGTCCATCATGCCGAGGTAGACAACCCGGACAATCTGGTGTGCGGATCGATGGCCGGGTTCGACCTCTCCCCCCACGGCCTGGAGCAGGCCCGTCGGGTCGGCCGCTATCTCGGGCCACGCCCGGTGGTCGCCATCTGGTCGTCACCACAGCAACGGGCATTGAGAACTGCCGAGGAGATCGCGGCCCGCTCCGGCGTGCCGGTGCGCGTTCACAACGATCTCACCGACTGGTCGCTCACCGACCGTTGGAAGGGAAATCCCTGGAGCATGATCCCGTCTCGATTCCCCGGTGAGCTGGAGGCCTATCTCGAGCACCCGGCCGAGCTGGGTTTCATCGACGAGCAACTGGGCCGGGTAGCCGAGCGGGTGGCCAACGTGACCCGTGAGCTCGACGAACAGCATCACCACGGGGACGTGGTCATCGTGTCCCATCAGGATGCGATTCAGGCGGCCAGGCTCCACTTGACCGGTTCATCCCTGACTACCTTCCACCAGGACCGGCCCACCGACGGGTCGGTCATCACGGTCCGTCCTGGGGAAACCTGGGTCGAGGAAACGATGTGGCGACCGGGTGACACGCCACGCTTTGGAGAGCGCCCACCGCTCCGCGTGGTCATGTCCGGCACACCGGAGGGCCCGTCTTCGGCTTGAGGCCCACGGCTGCGACACTCCGACCGTGAGGACCGCCCTCGCCATCGCCACCACGCTCCTGGCCGCGCTGCTGTGGACTGCGGCCCTCATTGTCGACCCGGAGCCGTTCGCGGCGGCGCCGGCCCTGCTCATCGGAGTGGGATTGCTCTCCATGGCCTCGGTGGCCACCGTCGGGATGATCGTGGTCGGAGGGAGGTGGGCCCACCGGCTCGGGTTCGCCTCACTGGGGGTGACTGTCGTGCTCGCCCTGGCTCGAGACATCGATGTCGTCTGGGCCGCCGCGATCGGGACATCGACCCTGGCGACGATCGCCATCCTCTCCCCCACCGTGACCAGGACGATTCGTCGTCTGCCATCCGCTGCCGGGCCGTCTCCCCGAGCCGTCTTCCCGGCTCTGATCCTGGTGTCGACGCCTGCGCTGCTCGGCCTCGTCGGTAATGCGGCAAGCCCGTGGGCTCTGCTCGTCGTCTGCCTCACCGCGCCGGGCATCGCCCTCCTCTACAGCCGGGTGTTCCCGGGCGGGCTGATCGCGATCCGGTTGGCATGGCCTGCACTCGCCATCGGCCTCGCTCCATGGCTCGGTGTGACCGCCGGGCCGACCTCGGCGCTGCTCGGTGTCATAGTCGCCGTCCTGGCGTGGGATCGGGCGGTGCGGGCCTCTTATCACCCCCCACGTGAGGTAGGCACCACCTTCCCGATCCCTCCCGAGCTCGCCCCCAAGGAGGTCCTGGACGCGGCCGAGCTCGATGACCGGGGGAGACCGCGTTGAGGAAATCGCCGAACCCCTGGATCGCGATCCCTTCGCTGCTAATGGGAGCCCTGGCCGCTGCGCTGGGATGGGCCGTCACCGACGTCAGTTGTCGTCAGCCAGACCTCGACGGGCTGGTCTCACCGTGCATGGGATGGTCCGTGCTCGTCGCCGTGGCCTCCTTCGTCGGTGTGACGGTGGGAGTGGGGATTCTCTTGGTCCTGGTCTATCGCAGCCTGGCGGAGTGGAGACAGAGAGGGCGCTGAGCGCCGCCCACACCGTGGCGGAAGTCGGTGGGCGGCCCTAAGACACCTTTTGGTGCACAAGGTCGACGGCCTGGCCGACGGTGACGATCGACTCGGCTTCATCATCGGGGATCTTGATGTCGAACTCGTCCTCGAGAGCCATCAGCAGCTCCACGACACCGAGACTGTCCACGTCGAGATCTTCCTCGAAATGGGCGTCGTCGTTGATCTTGTCGGCATCAAGGCCGAGCTCCGAGACGAGCACTCCGTTGAGCCGCTCGCTTACTTCCGCTCTATCCATTTGTTGTCTCCCTCTGGTTGGTGTTGGCAGAACCTACAAGGCGAGGCCGCCGTCGACCGAGATCACCTGGCCGGTTATGTACGAGGCGGCGTCCGAGGCGAGGAAGCCGACAACGCCGGCCACCTCGTCCGGGGTGCCGAACCGGCCCAGACTCACCGATGATCGCGCCGCCTCATTGGCTCGGGCGCCCAGGTTCTCGGTCAGATCGGTCTCGATGAACCCCGGAGCCACCACATTGGCAGTGATGCCTCGCGAGCCCACTTCCTTCGAAACCGACTTCGTGAATCCTATGATTCCCGCCTTCGACGCCGCGTAGTTGGCCTGCCCGGCATTGCCCACGATGCCGGCCACCGACGCGATGGAGATGACCCGGCCCCATCGCGCCCTGATCATCCCCCGCATCGATGCCTTCGTGCAGAGAAAGACGGAACGGAGGTTGGTGGAGATGATCCGATCGAAGTCTTGGGCGCTCATCCTCACCAGCAGCTGATCGCGGGTGATGCCGGCGTTGTTCACCAGCACCAACGGGGGCTCGAAGCGCTCGAAGATCTCCTCGAACATCGACCTCACTGCTGACTCATCCCCCACATCGGCCCGGACGGCGATCGCTTCACCCCCATCGGCCTCGATATCGGAGACGACCCCTTTCGCAGCCTCTGCGTTGCTCGCGTAGTTCACCACCACCCGATGGCCCCTCGACGCCAGCTCGACGGCCATCGCCTTGCCGATTCCGCGCGAGGCCCCGGTGACGAGAGCTACTCGCCCCTCGGGCCCTCGATTCACTGGAGCTTCTCCGGGAGGCCGAAGAAGTCGAAGTTGGGTTTGAGCAGCTCCATCGTGTCGCGGTCGGGAGGCGGGAGGGCTGCGTCCGACTCGCCGAGGGGGTCGATCCTCGGTCCCCATCGATACACGGCCGAGCCCCAGGTGAGCCCGCCACCGAAGGCAGCGAACACGATGGTGTGGCCGGGCTGGATCCGGCCTTCTTCGAGGGCCTCGGTCAACGCCACGGGGATGGTGGCCGACGAGGTGTTCCCGTAGGAGTGGATGTTCACATACACCTTCGACTCGTCGAGCCCGAGGCGTCGTGCCGTGGCGTCGATGATGCGGACGTTCGCCTGATGAGGGATGAGGAGATCGACGTCCTCGACGCCGACGCCCGCCTTGGCGAGGGAGATCATCGAGGACTCCCCCATCTTGGTGACGGCCCGTCGGAACACCTCCTGGCCCTCCATCGACACACCACTCAGTGCAGGATCGGCCGGCCCCCGATCACCCATCGTCCCGTCCACGGGGACCTCGAGGATGTGGCCGATCGAGCCGTCCAGCCCGAGGTCAGATGCGAGCAGTCCGTGGTCACCGTCGGTGGGCTCCAGCACGACCGCTCCGGCCCCGTCGCCGAACAGGACGCAGGTCGTGCGGTCCGTGAAGTCCATGACGTAGTGCAGCTTCTCGGCGCCGATGAGCAACACCGTCTGATATGCCCCACCGCGGATCATGTTGGAGCCGACCACGAGGCCGTAGACGAAGCCCGAGCATGCCGCATTCAGGTCCATGGCCGGAGCGTTCCATGCCTTCATCTTCTTCTGAACCAGCGATGCCGCCGAGGGGATGAGTGAGTCGGGAGTGCAGGTGGCGACCAGGAGCAGGTCGACGTCCTCGGGGCTCTTCCCGGCTGCGGCCAGCGCCCTCATTCCGGCGACGGAGGCCATGTCCGAGGTCTCGACGTGGCTGATCCTCCGCTCCTTGATCCCGGTGCGGCTGGTGATCCACTCGTCCGAGGTGTCGACGATCTGCTCCAGGTCGTGGTTGGAGAGGACGTTGGGGGGCATGCACTTGCCCCAACCGGTTATCTCTGTGTTCATCATGGGCGCTCCTGAGTCATCCAATCGTAACGAGCGACTCGATGGCGGACGGGATGTCCGGGAGCGAGGACACCACCTCGACGGTGACGTCATCGAGGGTTCTCCGCGCCATCCCGGCCGTGACGTCGCCGGGACCCACATGGATGAAGGTGTCGATGCCGGCGGCGGCCATGTTCTCCAGGCTCTCTTGGAAGCGCACCGGGGCCACGACCTGCCTTTGCAGCGTGGTTGCCAACGCCTCGACGTGATGGGGCTGGGCCGTGGTGTTGGACCACACCGGGAACGCCAGCTCGGCGAAGTCTGCCTCACCGAGCGCGGGGCCCACCTCCTCGGCAGCGTCGTCCATGAAGCTGGAGTGGAACGCGCCGGCGACCTTGAGCGCGATGGCCCGCCGCACCCCCAACTCACGAGCCTTTTCGACCACCCACTCGATGTCGGCGGCAGAGCCGGCAACCACGACTTGGCCCGGTGCGTTGATGTTGGCGACGGAGAGTCGGCCACCTCGACTGCGGCGGAGCTCGCAGACCTTCTCCGCCAGCTCGAGGTCGGCTCCCAGCAACGCCGCCATCCCTGATTCGGCCCGGCTCGCGGCGCGCGCCATGGCCTCACCGCGCCGGGCGACGATCGACAGTGCTTGCTCATAGCTCAAGGACCCTGCCGCGGCCAGCGCGGTGTACTCCCCGAGCGAGTGGCCGGCGGCACCGGCCGGAGGGGCTGCCAACCCGGCGCGGAGGTGCTCCCAGAGGGCAAATGAGATCGCGAACAGCGCGGGCTGGGCGTGCTCGGTCCGGGTGAGCTCCTCCTCCGGGCCGTCGAGGCACATGTCACGCAGCGACCAGCCGAGGATGCGATCGGAACGCTCCCCCAGCAGGTCCGCCTGTGAAGCGAAGAGCTCGGCCCCCATGCCGACCTGCTGGCTCCCCTGTCCGGGGAACAGGACCGCAAATGTCATAGAAGAGGTTCGACTTGTCGGGACGGGCCCGAGTTACGCGAGCGCACGGAAGAGCCGCTCGACATCGGCCTCATCCACGTCCCGGTGGGTGACGATGCGCCATGAACCGGCCAGCGGCGGGTTCACCTTGATGTTGTCGGCCCGTAGGTCGGCGGCCACGTCTTCCCAGGGCCTGCCCAGAGAGGAGAAGTCGACCTTGACCAGGTTGGTCTGGACATTGGAGGGAACGACCGACCCGGGGAACCTCTCGGCGAGCCCCATGGCCAGCTTTTGAGCCAGCACGTGGTCATCGACGAGGCGGGTACGGTCGGCGAGAGCGACCCGGGCGGCTGCGGCGATCACGCCGGCCTGGCGCATGGCTCCACCGAAGCGTCTGCGCAGGTAGCGAATCTCGGCGATGGTGTCCGGGTCGCTGCAGACGATCGAGCCCACCGGTGCCCCGAGCCCCTTGGAGAAGCAGAACTGGATGGTGTCCCCCAGGTCGGCCCATTCGGGGCCGTCGATCCCGGTGGCGGCGACGGCGTTCCAGATCCTCGCCCCGTCGATGTGGATCTTCAGCCCATGACGCCGGGCCCGGTCCGAGGTGGCCTCCATCACCTCGAGGGGTATCACCCTGCCCCCGGAGAGGTTGTGTGTGTTCTCCCACGTCATCAAACGAATGCGCGGGAAGAACCCGGACAGCTCCATCGCCTGGTCGACGTCCTCGGGCAGGATCTGGCCTCCCTCCCGGTCGACGGTCCGATAGCCGACCCCGGACAGTGCCTGTGAAGCCCCTGCCTCGATCGAGCGAACGTGACTGGCGGCGTTGGCCAGGACTTCTTCGCCGGGTGAGGTGTGAAACATGATCGAGAGCTGATTGCCCATCGTCCCGGTGGGGACGAAGATCGCATCCTCCTTGCCCACTGCCGCAGCGGACTCTTGTTCCAGCAGGTTGACAGTGGGGTCGTCGTGATAGACGTCATCACCCAGCGGCGCATTGGCCATCGCCTCCAGCATCGCCGGCGTGGGCCGGGTGACTGTGTCCGATCGGAAATCGGCCAGGCCGTCTGCGAACGCCACTCTCCGATGCTACGCGCGGCCTCGGGCTAGAGCTTGTCCAGTGTGGCGCCGATCCGCTCGGTCGACTCATGAATGCGTGCGACCTCATCGACGAGGGCAAATCTGACGTGGCCCTCACCAGACGGCCCGAATCCCACTCCTGGGCTGACGGCCACGCCTGCCCGCTCGAGCAGGTCGATCGAGAAGTCGAGGGAGCCCATCTCGGAGTACGGCCCGGGTATCTCCGCCCAGACGAACATCGTCCCCAGCGGGCTCTCCGCCTTCCAGCCACAGCCATTCAACCCGTCCACGAGAGCGTCTCGTCGGAGGCGGTAGGTCTCGCAGACCTCACTCACGAACCCGTCGCCAGTCTCCAATGCCCGGGCGGCCGCCATCTGGATCGGCTGGAAGGTCCCGTAATCGAGATACGACTTCAGCTTGGCGAGGGCGGCAACGACCTCGGCATTGCCCGAGCAGAACCCGACTCTCCACCCGGCCATCGAATGGCCCTTGGTCAACGAGTAGAGCTCGACTGCCACATCGGAAGCCCCGGGCACCTGGAGGATCGAGGGCGGGACGTACCCGTCGAAGCCTATGTCGGCGTAGGCGAAGTCATGAACCACAACCACCTCTTGCTCACGGGCGAAAGTCACGAGCCGCTCGAAGAACCCGATGTCGATCGTCTTGGTGGTCGGGTTGTGGGGGAAGCTGACCACGATCACCCGCGGCCGTGGCCATGAGTTGCGGAACATCCGATCCACCACCTCGAAGTAATCCTCCTCCGATGAGATGGGTGCCCTTCTCACCTCGGCACCGGCGATGATCGGGGCGAAGATGTGGATCGGGTAGGACGGCTCAGGGACGATGGCGACGTCTCCGGGCTGTAACAGCACCCAGAGGAGGTGGGACAACGCCTCCTTGGCGCCGATGGTGGCGATGATCTCGCTCTCGGGGTCCAATGTCACCCCGAACCTCCGCAGATAACGGCCGGCCAGGGCGCCCCTGAGATCGTCGATCCCCCGTGACACCGAGTAACGGTGATTGTGGGCGAGACGAACCTCCTCGACGAGCGTCTCGACGGCATGAGGAGGGCTGGGTATGTCGGGGTTCCCGAATCCGAGGTCGATCACGTCGACACCCGAGGCGATTACGTCGGCCTTTCGTTTGTTGACCTCGGCGAACGCATATGGCGGGAGCGACCCGATCCTCCGAAAGTCCATAGGATCGGTCAAAGTAGACCGTCCCGGCCGGCCAACCGTGGCTTTATGTCAGCCGGTCAACCGATCGATGATCCGCACCAACCTCTTGGGCATGATCGATCGCGAGAGGGCCATCACGTCTCGGATCAATGCCAACAGGTCACCGGGGCCGTCCCAGTGCTCCTCGACCAACTCGGCACCGGCGCGATCGATCAGGGAATCGATGGCGAAGATGAGGACCAGCACATCGTCCGCCCACCCGATGATGGGGATCACCTCGGGAATCAGGTCGATCGGGCTCGCCACGTAGGCGGCGGCCAGCCCTAGTGCGATCTTGGCCCGTCGCGGCACCCGGGGATCCTTGAGCAGTCTGCTCACCAGCTTGACGAGGTTGGGCATCATCATCACCGCATCGGCCAGCAGCCGCTTGCCCTGGATGCTCGCCCCGTTGGGCGGGAGCACCTCGTCGGGTCGCAAACGCTTCGGGGTCTCCTCAGTCACTCGATCTCGATTCGCTCTCGCCCATTGGATTCCGGGTCATCTCCCCCACCCTGGTCGCCCAGTGCGCCTATCTCCTCGATCACGGCCTCGACCGCCTTGAGCCCTTCGATGCCGGCCTGGATCATGTGGAAGACGACGCGACGCCCGGCCCGACCCAACGCGGCCACCGTCGGTGAGCTCTCCTTCACTCCCTGACCCCGAATGTCACCTGGAGGGTACCGCCCTCCAGCTTGGCCCTGGTGACTTCGCGACGCAACAGGGCGTCGGGCAGGATGAACGACCGGCGGTATGAGCCGAGCCGGACGTAGAGCTCGTGCCCGTGACGGAACACCTCGAGCTCGGACTTGTCGAAGAAGGGCACGTCGAGCTCCATCGTCACCCCATCGCTGTCCTCGACGACCCGGAACGGGCTCGCGGCTTGGAAATCGGCGATCGGGTCCTTATCGCCGTAGAGCTCGCCGGCCATGATCCTGAGCCGCTCGATCCCCACCATCTCGTCGTCGAAGAGACGAAGCATCAGCCTGGGAACCTCGGCGAACGCGTCGTGGATCGAGTCGAGGTGGCCCTTCTGGATGGCACGCCAGCGCTCGAAGTAAGGGTCCTCCACCATGTCGGGCAGGACTCGATTGACCACCACACCGTCGACCCCGTAGCCGAACAGCCCCAGATAGCTGTAGGTGCGACGGGCCTCGTCGATGACCATCTTCTCGGGG
>Ga0299907_10000721_pt1 | contig 17115 bp, 15 predicted proteins | sample RVTome_16_FD_198680 | JGI IMG/M metagenome (GOLD analysis project Ga0299907, IMG submission 198680) | Soil microbial communities from uranium-contaminated site in the Upper Colorado River Basin, Wyoming, United States - RVT152D67 (version 2) ...
GATCGAGATCCGCATGGCCTCCGCTTCGAGGCTGAAGCGGTGGAACTACCGCTTCTGGATGCGGCAGGCCGACCGGATCGCGACGGACATCGCCGCGAACGGCGGCACGCACACGCGGGCCACCCGGCTCCGGTACGTGCTCGGCTACCTGTTCCTCTACCGTTCGCTGCGCGATCGCATCGGACTGCGCAAATGCCGTTTCGCCGGTTCGGGCGCCGCCCCGATCTCCCCCGAGATCCTGCGCTGGTTCTTCGGCATCGGGGTCGTCGTGCACGAGGGCTACGGCATGACCGAGAACGCCGGGGTCGCAACGATCAACCGGCCCGGACGCATCAAGCTCGGCACCGTGGGTGAGCCTCATGACGGCATCGAGCTGTGGATCGACGAGCAGACCGGTGAGATCCTCACCCGGCACCCCGGCGTGTTCGCCGGGTACTGGAACCGGCCGGACGCGACGAAGGAGACCGTGGACGCCGACGGTTGGCTGCACACCGGCGACGTCGGCGAGTGGGTGGACGGGACCCACGTCCGGATCGTGGACCGGATCAGGGACATCATCATCACCGCCGGAGGAAAGAACCTCTCGCCGTCGGAGATCGAGAACGCGCTGAAGTTCTCGCCGTACGTGCGCGAAGCCGTCGTCGTCGGTGACAAGCGCGCCTACCTGGTCGCGCTCATCGGCATCGAGCTCGACACCGTAGGCGATTGGGCAACGCGGAACAAGATCCCGTTCACGACGTATCGCGACCTGTCCGAGAAGCCCGAGGTGCTCTCGCTCATCCAGGGCGTCATCCACGCCACGAACGAGCGATTCGCCCGGGTAGCGAACGTAAGGAAGTTCCGCATGATCCCCAAGGAGCTCGACCACGAGGACGGAGAGCTCACGGCTACGCAGAAGGTGAAGCGCGCCGCCATCGCTTCGATGTTCTCGCCGGCGATCGAGGACATGTACTCCAACGGCAAGGCGTTCGCCGGCGGCGACCTGAGCGACGTGCACACCAGCTCAAGGGCCGCAACATAGACGAGTTCCTGACGAGCACCGTCCGCGGCCTGGCCCAGGGCTCCCTGTACGTCCTGCTGGGCCTGGGCTTCGTGATCATCTACAAGGGCACGCGCGTCGTGAACTTCGCCCAGCCGGCGCTCCTGCTCTTCGGCGCCTATTGGGTGTCGTACTTCGCCGTAAGCCTGGGCTTGAGCTTCTGGCTCGCTCAGGCGGCGGCCGTCGTGATGACGGTGCTCGTCGCCGTGGTCATCGAGCGCGTGGCCCTGCGTCCGATGGTGGGCGAGCCGCCGTTCTCCGCGGCGGTGGTCACCGTGGGTGTGTTCATCGCCCTCCAGGTGATCGCCGGAGATCTCATCGGCCTGGAGCTACGTCAGGTCGGCGACCCGTGGGGGCTCGGCCGGTTCGACCTGAGCGGGATCAACGTCTTCCACACCGACATCGCCAAGCTCGCCACGGCGATCGTCGTCGTCGCGGCCCTCGTTGCGATGTTCCGCTTCACGCGCATCGGTCTGGCGATGCGAGCGACCTCGTTCGACCAGGAGGTCGCGCTCGCGCAGGGCATACCGGTGGGGCGGATGTTCGCCGTGTCGTGGGCCTTGTCCGGTGGGCTCGCCGCGATAGCCGGGACGTTCGTCGGCACGGGCGGGGCCGGCGTCGACGCTAGCACCGGCTTCGTGGCGCTCAAGGCGCTGCCGGCCATCATCCTCGGCGGCCTCGACTCGATACCGGGAGCCATCGTCGGCGGCGCGGTCATCGGACTGGCCGAGGCCTACGCCAAGACCTACCAGCCTGCGAACTTCCCGTGGCTCGGCGCGAACTTCGACCAGGTGGTCCCGTACGTCGTGATGCTCCTCGTGCTGCTCGTGCGGCCGTACGGGATCTTCGGCACGAAGGAGGTCGAGCGCGTGTGACCAGGGGCGCGGGGGTTTCTCCCGCATGAGAGGACGACGCGCGCTCCACACCTCCTACGCCTCCGATCAGGCGCCGCTGAACACGCCGGCGAAGCGGCTGTGGTTCGCGGCGCTGGTCGTCGGACTGGTGCTCTTTCCCGCCTTCGCGACGAACGAGCTCACGGCGCTCTTCGCCACGGCCTTCATCGCAGCCGTCGGGGCGATCGGACTCAACGTCGTCACCGGATACGCCGGACAGGTGTCGCTCGGTCATGCCTTCTTCCTCGGCGTCGGCGCCTACACCGCCGCCGTGCTCGGCGGGGAGCCGGGCCGGCCCGTCCTCGGTTTCGGCCTCGACATCTGGGTGTGGCTCCCCGGGGCCGGTCTCGCCGCAGCACTCATCGGTCTCGTCGTCGCGCCGCTCGCCGCACGGTTGAAGGGTCTGTACCTCGCCATCGTGACGCTCGGGCTCGTCTTCGTCGGCGAGCACGTGTTCCGCGAAACCCGGTTCATCACCGGCGGTGTAGGGACTGGACGTTCGGCGGCGCGTCTCACGTTCATGGGCGAACGCTTCGATCGCCGGACGGCCCTCGGCGGCCTCGAGGTCACGCGCGAGATGAAGCTGTACTTCCTCGCGCTCGTCGTCCTGCTCATCCTCGCGTTGCTGTCGCACAACCTCACGCGCTCGGCCATCGGGCGCGCCTTTGCGGCCGTCCGGGATCGCGACATCGCCGCCGAAGTCATGGGCGTCGGTCTGCTGCGTCACAAGGTGATCGCCTTCGGCGTGTCCTCGTTCTATGCCGGTATCGCCGGCGCCCTGCTCGCCACCATCACGGGATTCATCGAGCCCGGCACGTACAACCTGCTTCTCTCGGTGCAGTACCTCGCGATGGTGCTGATCGGCGGCGTGGCTACGCTCTCGGGCTCGCTGTTCGGGGCGGGCCTCGTCATCCTGCTGCCTCGTCTCGTGCAGGAGCTGCCCCGGTTCGTCCCCTTCATCACGGGACAGTCCACCGGCGGGCTCATCACGACCTTTCAGCTCCAAACGCTTCTCTACGGCGTCTTCATCGTCGTGTTCGTCGTCCTCGAGCCGCGCGGCCTGTTCGGGCTGTGGGTCCGGGTCCGCAACTACTGGCGCGCCTGGCCGTTCTCGTACTAAGAACCACGGGGGTTGACAGCAACAGACGAGGGGGAATACGAAGAAGGAGTCCGCAGCGGTCTACACGGGGGTGCGCATGCGCGTGGGCAAGCTCTGGAGACTGACGGCCGGCTTCGCCGCGTTCGTCGTTGTGTTCGCGGGATGCGCTTCCGAAGGCGGTGGAGGCGGGGGCGACATCGCAACCGACGTCGGCGTCACCTCCGAACCGTGCCCCGGCAGCGACAACCAAGATCGCGGATGCATCTACCTCGGCGTGCTGTCGGACCTGACCGAGGGACCGTTCCGTGCGCTGGCCGTACCGCTCACGGAGGGACAGAAAGCCTTCTGGGAGCGCGTGAACTCGGGCGACGGCATCGGCGGCCGCTACGACGTCAACATCACGACGTACACGCGCGACAACAAGTACAACCCGCAGGAGCACGTCGCGAAGCTGCGTGAGATCCTGCCGAACGTTCTGGCGCTGGCGCAGTCGCTGGGGACGCCGATGACGATCGCCGGGAAAGACCTCATGGACGAGAACGACCTCGTCGCTGTTCCGGCCAGCTGGTGGTCGGGGTGGTCCTTCGAGGACCTCGTCATCGAGAGCGGACACAACTACTGCTTCGAGGCGATGAACGGCCTCGACTGGTTCGCCGAGGAGTACGCCAAGCCGGACGCGATCATGGCCGTGCACTACCCCGGCGACTACGGCGGCGACTCCGCGGCCGGGGTCGCGAAGTGGGCCGAGGCCAACGACGTCGACTTCCCGTCGGGCAACAACGTCCAGACGTTGCCGAACGCCCAAGCCGGCAACCAGGACCAAGCCGTAGGAGCGATCCTGCGCGTGAGGCCCGACGTCGTCGTGCTTGCCACCGGTCCGGCCGAAGCCGCCGAGATCATCGGCAAGACGGCGGCGCAAGGCTTCGAGGGACGCTTCGTCGGCGCGGGCCCGACGTACAACCCGGCCGTGCTCCAGAGCGAGGCCGCGCCCGCCATCAACTCGCTCTACAACTTCACGGGCCCGTGGGCTCCGTGGGGAGCCGACACCGGTGCGCACAAAGCCATGGAGGAAGCCGTCGGGGACGAGCTTCCGGCCAACGAGGGCTTCACGTCGGGCTGGATCTGGTCGTACCCGATGAAGGCGCTGCTCGAGAAGGCGGTGGCCGACGGTGAGCTCACACGAGCGTCGCTGCGCGAGAACATCGACCAGATCACCGTCGACTACGAGGGAGCCCTTCCGCGCCGCAACTACTCGGGAGACGCCGACAACCTCGCCTTCCGGGAGTCGGTGATCGGTAAGCCGGACGAAGAAGCTCCGCTGGGCTCGTCGTTGCTGCGCGACTTCGCCGTCGGGCCCACGGCGCGAGACCACGACTTCACGGAGGCGTGTCAGGCGGTCTAACCGAGGAAGACTTCACCACTCGACGAGCTTCCAGATCTCCGGACGAAGCTCGTCGGGCTCCCCGACCTCGGCGAAGATCGACGCGGACGTTCGCAGATGTGCGCGCGCCTCCTCGTCGCGGCCGGCGATCCGCAGCAGGTCGGCGAGGTTGGAGTGCATGGCCGCTTCGCGGTGGCGGTCGCCGACCCGGGCACAGAGATCGAGGGCGCGCTGCGCGTGGCGCAGCGCGCCTTCGATCTCGGTTCCCTTGAGCGCCAGGGCCAGGTTGTTCAGCGCCGCCACGGTCGCCGCGGGGTCGGCGAGCTTCTCGCTCAGGGCCAGGCTCGCCTCGAGGTGGCTTCGCGCCGCACCGAGGTCTCCTCGGTGCGTCGCGAGGATGCCGGCGATGTTGTGCACCTGCGCGAGCGCACGATCGTCGCCGGCACCTTGTGCCGCCGCGAGGGCCTGCGCGGCGAGGTCCTCCGCGTCGACCGTCCGGCCGCGGCGGTGCGCGTTGAGACTGCGGTCGGCGAACAACCGCGCCCGCTCCGCACGCTCGCCGGTAGCGAGCGCATCGAGGGCTTCGGCGTAGAGGACGTCGGCGCGGTCGTAGTCCCCGAGCCGCTGCTGCAGGTCGGCCTGCTTCCGCCGCACGCTCCCCAGAGGGGCGCCGAGCGTCAACGCGGTCTCGTAGCTTCGTCCCGCTTCGCCGTACCGGCCCTGCAGCGTCAGGAGATCGCCGACGAGCTCGTGCAGGTTCGGTGCGTTCGGCCGCTCGGACTGGGCCGTGCTGGCCTCGTAGGCCTGCGTCGTCTCGGCCCCCGGCTCCACGCCGAGCTCGCGCTCGAGCAGCGCCACGCACTCGCGGTACTGCCTCGCCGCCGCGGCGCGATCGCCCTTCCGCGCGTGCAGCCTGATCAACGACCGGTGCGCGGCCTCGTCCAGGGGGTCGAGCTCCACCCAGCGGCGGGCGTGCGCGATGGCCTCGTCGACGTCGGTGCCTTCGAGCGCATCGACCAGTCGCGCCAACGCCGACGTGACGTCGCGACGTATCCGATCCGTGGCGGCGAGCTGCCACTCGTCGAACTCCACGCTGTCGCGCAACGCGAAACCCGCGAGGAGATTCCCTCGGTGCAGCTCGACGGCGCTACGCAGCGAGTCGATCTCGTCGCCGGCCAGCAGGTGACGCATGTGGACGACGTCGACCCACACCGATCCCAGGTCCAGCGTGATGGCGTCGCCTTCGACGACCAGGCCCCGCCCCTCGAGAGCGCCGCTGAGCGAGGACAGCGTCCGGCGCAGTGCGGCTCGCGCTTTCGCATGATCGGACTCCGGCCAGAGCAGCGCGGCCAGCTCCTCGCGTCCGACCGAACGTCCCGCGAGCGCGAGATAGGCCAGGAGCGCGATCGCCTTACGCGTGTCGACGGCCACGAGCCGGCCGTCGCGCTCGATGCGCGGGGGGCCGAGCAGACGAACGGCCAGGTCGGGGGAAACGGGGGTCCTTCGGCGCGCCACGCCGTCAACGATAGCCGTCGTGAACCTTGGGCTCCGATCGCGCGAGAGCCCCGGGCTACCATCACCTCAGACATGTCGAAGCGTCCCTCACGCGCCGAGCTCAGGGGTTCATTCCCGGTCCGCCTCGCCGTCTGGGGCTTCGCGCTCATCGCGCTCTCGGTGGTCGTCGCGCTGGCCGCCGGCAACGCAACGGGCGCCTTCGCGGCGATCCCGCCGCTCCTGGTGGCGGCCGTCGTCGTGGCCGTCCTGCTCGCGACCGGCCGCGGCCTCATCGGCGCCCTCATCGTGGCCGGGCTGGCGCTGCTCGCCTACGTCGTTCTCGAGATCGTCAGCGGCCAGTTCACCGTCCGGCATCCGGACAGCTTCGCCGACTTCGTTCCCGGGCTGATGCGAGCCGTCGGTGGGCTGATGGCATTCGTCGGAACCATCACGGCCCTACGTCGGCGCCGGCGTGGCGCACTCCGACCGTCCGGGAAGAACGAACGGAGGCTCCTGAGGGCCGGCACCGGTGCCCTGGTTGCCGTAGCCGTGGTGTCGGCCGTTCTCACATACACGGGCAACTCGGACGCCGATGCGCCTCCGGGTGCACTCGTCGTGGAGACCCAATCCGACCACTTCGAGCCGTCCGAGATCCGAGCAGACGCGGGCGAGACGCTTCAGGTCTTCATCAAGAACACCGACTCGTACGCCCACACGTTCACGATCGACGAGTTGGATGTCGACGAATATGTCGGGCCGCGCTCCGAGCGCCTCGTCAGCTTCCGGGTACCGAGCCAGCCGGCCCAGCGCTTCGAGCTGTGGTGTGCCGTCACCGGGCACGAGAACATGACCGGAACGCTGATCGTGTCAGCCTTCGTACCCTTCTAGCGCGACCCCCGACGCACCGGCGTCGAGGGTGGCTTGGTCGATCTGGAGGCCGAGGCCGTCGGCCAGGCGCGTCAGGTAGTTGAACATCCCGACGATGTGGGCGACCTCCAGGCATGCCCGGTCGTCGAAGCCGAGCTCCCGCAGCGGCGCCCAGTCGGCCTCGACCATCTTCGTCGGCGTCGCGCTGAGCTTCTCGGCGACCTCACACAGCGCGCGAGCGCGAGGCGTGAGATCGAGCTCGCGCCACCGGCGCTCTTTTACCGCAGCAACCAGGCTGGGATCGCCGCCTTCGGCACGCAGAAACTCTGCGTGAGACTGCGTTCAGTAGAAGCAGTCCTGGGCGGCCGACGTCACGGCCGCGACCATCTCGCGCTCGGAACGCTCAAGTGCCCCGGGCCCGAACATCACCTGAACGAAGTGCGCGCCGAACGAGGGCGCCATCCCGGGATGCGCCAGGATCAGGCGCGTCATCGCCGGGACGAACCCGAAGTCGTACACCCCACCCCGGCCGAGAACCTCGCGGACCTGCTCGGGCGTCGGAAGGTCTACCCAAGCGTCGTCCCGGCTCATCAACGCAGATGCTAGCGCCTACGTGAACGTGAACTCCTCGCTGTGGATCCGCGCCTTCGGGACGCCCATCGCCAGGAACTGACGCTCGAGGGCCTTCATCATCACCGGCGGACCGCAGATGAAGATCTCCTTGTTGCCGACGTCCCGGCTCGCCGCCTCGATGTCGTCGGCGGTGATGTATCCGATCCACGTCCTGCGTATGGGGATCACGCGCAACCCCGGCGACCGGTCGGCGATCTCGAACAGCTCGTCGAGGAAATGCGCCTCCTCCTTGCGCTCGGTGCAGTAGTACAGATCGATCTGGTTGTCCTGCCCGGCGATGCTGCGCGCCATGCTCAGGAAGGGCGTGATGCCGATGCCGCCGGCGATCCACACCTGCGTGGGGTTGGGGTGGTCGAGGGGACGAAACCCTCCGTACGGTCCCTCGACGAGAGCCGTCGCTCCTACGGCCAGGGAGCCGATCTTCGACGTGAAGTCGCCCAGCGCCTTCACCACCACGCGCAGGTTCGGCTCGGAAGCTCCCGATGCGATCGAGAACGGGTGCGGGTCCGGCCGCACGTTGCCCCGGAGGAACGTCAGCACGGCGAACTGTCCGGGTCGGAACCGCAAGGGCGTGGCTTCCGGAGACATCACGATCTCGTGGGCCGACGGATCGAGCTCGTTGACCTCCGCCACCTGGTAGCGGTGTCGCGGCACCGCCCACGGCCCCAGGACCGACCGGTACAGGTACGCGGCCCCGGCCACCAGAGAGACCCCGACGAGGTAGACGCGCAAGGCCGGAGAGGTCCCTTTCGATCCGGGGACCAGCAGCGCGTGGAGAGCTCCCAACGCGAAGACCGCACCGAGCACGCGCTGGACGTACACGAGCGTCTCGTGCGCGATCGGGACGAACAGCGTGACAAGCACCCCGCCGATAAGAAGCGACAGCGCCACCACCCCGAGGCTGATGCGCCACCCCTGGCCGACGAAGGTCAGACGGAACGCGTCGGCGAGGGTGTCGGCCCGCAGGCCGGCGACCATCAGCACGCCGTGACCGACGAGCAGGGACAACGCGACGACGCCGAGCCGGCGATGGGCTCGGTAGACGCGGTCCATCCCGCCGAAGAGCGGCTCGACGAGCCGGAGGCGCGCCCCCAGCACGATGTTGAGCGCGTAGGCCGTGAACCCCGCCAGCCCGAGAGCCGTGCCGACGCTGCGGGCGGCGGCGGCCGGTGTCTGGAAGCTGCGGGCCGGGTTCGGCGACACCGCCCAAACCGCGACCGGGACGAGGCACAGGCCGAGGACAACGAGCCAGCCGACGAGCTCCCGGCGCCGTTCCATCCCCCCATCTGACCAAAGCCGCTGTCGTAACGCTTCCCGGACGGGTACAAGAGAATCTAGGAACATGCGAGTCGCCGACCGGTCAGCGGACCTCGCTCAAGCCTGGCGGCGCGTCCTTCGGCGTGCGGCCATCGTCGACGCCGTCATCCTTGCCGTCGCCGCCGTCACCCTGACCGATGTGGAAGCGGCGGCCATCGCCGCCGCCTTCGTCGTGGGCCTGCTGTTGCTGCGGGTGCGCGGCGGCTGGTTCGGCGTGATCGCTCTGGGGCTGCTCTTCGCCGACGTGGCCGCGTGGATGCTTCCCGGTGCGATCAGCAACATCACGCACGGCGAAGGCTTCGGCGCCACCGCATTGCCGGCCGCGCTGTCGGCCGTCTCGCTCGGTGGGCTCGTCGCGACCATCGGCTCCCTCGTGCGGCGTCGCTCGGCCGCCGGCCCGGGCGAAGCACGCTTCGTCGCGGGTGCGACGGTCTTCATGCTCGTCGCAGCTCTCGTGGGCGGAGCCGTGGCGCAGGTGGGAACCGAGGAAGCAGCGCCGTCGGGCGGGCTCGCCATGGACATGAAGGACGTGAAGTTCATCCCCGACGAGCTCGAGGCGCAAGCGGGATCGGTAACCGTATCCGTCCGCAACAGCGACCTCTTCTGGCACACGTTCACGATCCGAGATCTGAACGCCAACGTGAGCGTGCCCGTGCAGGCCACGCGCGAGCTCACCTTCGAGGCTCAGCCCGGGACCTACGAGTTCATCTGTGCGATACCCGGACACACGCAAACCGGTATGAAGGGGACACTGACGGTGCGATGAAGCCGGCTGTTCGTACCGACGCGTGCACCGTGCTCGTGATCGGATCCGGCGCCGCGGGTATGCGCGCGGCCATCGCCGCCCACGAGGCCGGCGAACACGTGCGCGTCCTCGGCAAGCGTCCGCGCATGGACGCGCACACCGTCCTGGCCTCCGGCGGCATCAACGGCGCCCTCGGCACCCAAGACCCCCAGGATTCGTGGCAGCAGCACTTCGCCGACACCGTCCGCGAGGGCTACTTCCTGTCCGACCCAGATGTGGTCGAGATCATGGCGCGCGAGGCTCCGCGCACGATCCTCGAGCTTGCCGACTGGGGCTGCGAGTTCGCGTGCCTGGACGACGGCCGGCTCGACCAGCGCTTCTTCGGCGCCCATCGGTGGCGGCGCACGTGCTACGCCGGCGACTTCACCGGTCGCGCCATCCTCCGAACGCTGCACCAACGAGCCGATCAGATCGGCGTTCCCGCGGTGATCGAGGACCAGTACGTCTCGCATCTTCTGGTAGCCGACGGCGTGTGCTTCGGCGCCCTCGCGTTCGATCTGCACTCGGGCGAGCGAACGGTCCACCTGGCCGACGCGGTGATCCTGTGCACGGGAGGCCACACGCGACTCTGGCGGCGCAGCTCGTCGCGGCGTGACGAGAACTACGGCGAGGGCTGGGCCCTCGCGCTACGGGCCGGGTGCCGGGTGATGGATCCCGAGCTCGTCCAGTTCCATCCCACGGGCATGGTCGCACCGGAGGACATCGCCGGCACGCTCGTGACCGAAGCCGTGCGCGGCGAAGGCGGACGCCTCTACAACGCCAACGGCGAGCGGTTCATGGAGCGATACGACCCGGACCGCATGGAGCTGTCTTCGCGCGACCGCGTGGCGCTCGCCAACTACACCGAGATCCTCGAGGGCCGCGGGACGCCCAACGGCGCTGTGCTGCTCGACATCACGCACCGGGACAAGGACTACATCCTCGACAAGCTCCCGCGGATGTACCGCCAGTTCATCGAGCACCAGATGCTCGACATCTCCAGGCAGCCGATGGAGGTCGCGCCCACTGCGCACTACTCGATGGGCGGCATCGTGACGGACCACGAGACCTACGCGACCGACGTGGCCGGGCTGTACGCGGCCGGCGAGGTGACCGGCGGCCTCCACGGAGCCAACCGGCTCGGTGGCAACTCGCTGGCCGAGGCCGTGAACGCCGGCCGCCGAGCCGGCGAGGCGGCCGCCGCGTTCACGACCGAAGGCGAGGTGGTCGTCCGGTCCAAACGGGTCATCCGTCACGCGCTCGACGAGCTCGACGGGTTCACCAAGCCCGGACCCGAGCTTCCCCGGCCGCTCCAGCGCTCGCTGCGCGACCTCATGTGGGAACGCTGCGGCGTCGTGCGCGACGAGCCGAGCCTTCGCCTGGCCCTCGACGGGATCGCCGACGTCCGCGCTGCGTCCGAGGATGCCGATGTTCGTCCGGGGGCCGAAGGATGGTCCGACCTCGCCAACCTCTTCGACCTCAGGGCGGGTCTGCTCGCGGCCGAGGCGACCGTCCGCGCCGCCGTGGAGCGGCGCGAGACGCGAGGGGCGCACAACCGCTCCGACTTCCCCGACCTCGACCCCGGACTCCAGGTGAACTTCCACGCGCGGCTGACGGATGGAACCGTCGAGATCGTGAGCAAGCCCGTGCCGCCCGTCCCCGACGAAGTGGCCCAATGGCTGAGCGAGGCGCCCGCGTACTCGATATCGGACCGCTTGCTGGAGTGACGCCGTAACGTTTCCGGGACGCTCGACCAGGACATTAACCTCAGGATCACCCGAGAAGGAGGGGCAGATGCGCATAGGACGGCTGTTGGGCGCGATCGGTGTGGTGATCGCCTTCGTTGCGAGCGGCTGCGGCGTGGAAAGCAGTCCACACCTCGAGATCGTGGCCCGCGACTTCGCCTTCTCCGGCGCCCCACAGACCATCACCGGCGGACCCACGACCGTCACTTTCCGCAACGACGGCAAGGCCCATCACGAGATGGCGTTCGTCGGGGTCGGTGACACGTCGCTCGAGACGTTCACCAGAGAGTTCCCGCCCGTGCTCGAGGGCGGACCATTCCCGAAGTGGTTCACGGCGGCGGCCGTTCCCTTCGACCTCGAGCCGGGCAAGTCCGCGACGACGACCTTCACCCTGGCCCCCGGTAAGTACCTGCTCATGTGCGCGCTCAACGACCAGCCCGGCCCCCAGGACGACGAGCAGCAATCGGACGCACCGCCGCACTTCACGCTCGGCATGGCCCAGTCCGTAACGGTCGAAGGCGAGACCGACGAGTTGCCCGCGAGAGGGGGCGAGGTCGTCGCGAAGGATTACACCTTCGAGACGTCTGGGCTGAAGCCGGGCCGCAACGAGGTCGTGTTCCGCAACGACGGGCCCAAGCAGGTGCACTTCGGTGAGCTTTTCGAGTTCCCGGCCGGCGTCACGGAAGCGCAAGCCTTGGACGCCTTCAATAAGGTCGTCGCCTCACCCGAAGGTGAACCACCACCGGCCGGGCTCCCGGAACCCGAGACCATCGCGTTCTCCGGGATCTACAGCGCGGGCCTGGGTGGGACCTGGGACTTCACGTTGAAGGGCGGCCGCACCTACCTGCTGGCGTGCTTCATCCAGGACCTGACCGGTGGTCCGCCGCACGCCATCGGCAACAACATGCTCACGACGTTCACCGTCGGATAGAGGAGCGACGATGACCGAAGCGACGCAAGAACGCGAGCCCGCACCTCCGCCGAGCGAGCACGGGCGGGCGCGGTGGAAGCGGCTCGCCGCGCTCGGCTTGCTCCTCGCCGCGGCCGCACCACTGCTCATCGCCGTCGCCAGCCTGATCGCCGGCTCCGGCGCCGAGGACTTGGGGTTCTTCTTCGTCACGGCCGCCATCGGGATCGTCGGCGCGATCCTCGTGTGGCGATTCGGAACATGGGCGAGCGTCGTTGGTGTCATCGCCGCCCTGCTCATGGGGATGGCGCTCTTCTGGACGGTCTTCAGCCTCAGCTATGTCTCGAGCTTCGCGGACTTCACGACCGCCGTGCTGCTCCCACTCGGCGTCCTGGTGGCCGTGGTCGCCGGCATCGCCTCCATCGTGCGGCGGCGGAGGCGCACGCCGGCCGCTGAGGGGGCCGAGCGCCGAGCCATCCAAATCGTGCTCGCCATCGTCGCCGTGGTAGCGCTCGTCTCGGGCATCCTGAACCTCACCGGGCGGAGCTCCGTCGCCGACGACGCCGAATCCGACCTCATCGTGAGGATGCACGACTTCGATTTCGACGAGGAGACGTATCGAGCCGACGCCGGCACGACGACGATCCTCGTGCGCAACAACGACGCCTTCGCGCACACGTTCACCATCGACGAGCTCAACGTCGACGAGACGATCATCCCCGGCAGCGAGAAGCTGGTCGAGGTCGACGCCACCGCCGGGACGTACATCCTGTACTGCATCCCGCACACGAGCGATCCCGAAGATCCGGAGCCCGACGACATGGCAGCAGACTTCGTCGTCCGGTGATGCCGCTAGTGCGCCGCGCGGCACTCATAGCTCTAGCCCTGACGCTCACGTCCACGAGCTGCCTCGGTGGCGGCGGGGCCGGAGCTCCTACCATCCTCGTCGACTTCAGTCACGACGAGTTCTCGAGCGCGTTCATCAAGTTCTTCCCCGGCACCGTCACGGCTCGGCAGGGCGACGAGCTCGTCTTCCGCCAGACGTGGACGGGCGAACCGCACACGGTCACCGGCGGCACGCTCGCCGACGAGCTGATGGAGGCCGTCGAGCCGTACATCGAGAAGAAGAACCGCGGCGAGCCGATCCCGGAGGAACCGCCCGAAGACATCGCCAAGCTCGAAGAGAAAGTGGTGTGGGCCTTCGGGGAAGGCGACGACCTGAATCAGACGGGGTCGCAGCCCTGCTACCTGGATCGTGGAGAGCCGCGCAAGGACGGAAAGCCCTGCCGCACTCAGGAGCAGCCTTCCGAGTTCACCGGCAAGCAGTCCTTCTACAACAGCGGGATCATCCCGTACGAGGGCCCGCAGGGCAACGAGTTCCGCATTCAGCTCGCGAACGACATCGATCCCGGCGCGTACTGGTTCTATTGCATCGTCCACGGCGAGTTTCAGTCGACGAAGGTCGAGGTCAAGCCGCGCGACGCCGACGTCCCGGCGCCCGGCGCGGTCAACCGCGCAGCCCGCGTCGAGATCGATCGCATGGCCGACCCGCTCCTGGAGCTCTTCCGCGACGCCGCGGATGGAAGGGTCAACCTGAAGGATCCTCGGTCCGACGAGACGTACCGGATGTCCGGGAACTTCGCCGGCCTGTACAAACCCGAAGCCGCGTTCCCGGAGGCGCAGATCAACGAGTTCGTGCCCAGACGGATCCGGGCTAGAGCCGGACAGAAGATCTCGTGGAACATGATGGGCCGCCACACGATCAGCTTCGGCGTCCCGCGTTACTTCCCGATCATCGAGTTCGAGGATGACGGAACGGTTCGCTTCAACCGCAGGCTCGACCCACCCGCCGGAGGTGCCAAGGAATTCGACGTCCCCGAGGAGGAACGCTACGGCGGGGGCCTGGAGCCGATCGTGTTCGACGGGGGAACCTACGACGGAACCGGCTTCTGGTCGTCGGGCACGATGGACGCCGACCCGTTCATCGAATACAGCATGCGGATCACCAAACCGGGTACGTATCGATATGCCTGCTTGATCCACCCGCCGATGGTCGGGACCGTGGAGGTCACATGAGAAAACTCTCAGTCGCAGCCGTATCGCTCGTCCTCGTCGCGTCGTCGTGCATGGACGGCGGCGGCGGCGACCAACGAACGGTGCTCGTCGACTTCAGCCATGACGAGTTCGCGAGCTTCATGGTCGCCAACTTCCCCGACGCGGTCTCGGTCACCCCGGGAACCGAGCTCGTCTTCAAGCAGACGTGGACGGGCGAACCGCACACGGTCACCGGCGGCGCTCTCGTCAACGAGATGATGGAGAAGGGCAAACCGTTCATGGACCTCTTCGCGGGGTTCGAAGCCCTCCAGGCCTCCGGTGCCGATCTGCCCGAAGGAGGTGAGCAGCCCGACCTACCGGTCGAAGAATTCTTCGACGCAGTAGATGCCGCTGACAACGAAGAGGCGAAGCGTCAGCTCTACTCGGGTTACGACGCGCTTCGCGAGCAGGGACTGGATCTCCCCGACCGTGAGAACCCCGGCGATGCCACGAACGCCGACCTGGACAGGATCATCGGGGAAGAAGCGGACAAGTTCTTCGAGGACACCGGCGTACCGTGGGCGTTCGACGAGACCGAAGACGGCGACGGCTTCGTGACGCAGAACGCCGGACAGCCCTGCTACCTCACGCGCGGCGGACCCCCGAAGGACGCCGACGCTGCCTGCCGCGACGCGCAGCAACAGCAGCCCGCCTTCGACGGCACGCACTCGTACTACAACAGCGGCATCATCCCGTACGAGGGACCACAGGGGAACACGTTTCGGGTGCCCCTCGCCGACGACATCGAACCCGGGGGCTACTTCTTCTACTGCGCGGTGCACGGCCCTGCTCAGTCCACCGAGGTGACGGTCCGCCCCGAAGGTTCGGACGTGCCCTCACAGGAAGACATCAGCCGTCAGGCCCGCGAAGAGATCGCGCGGTTCTCGGAGCCGATGCAGGAGGTCTACAACGACGCTCGCGACGGCGAGATCGACATGCGGGGCGAAACGCTGGAAGGTCCGTTCGCCGGGTTGAGCGTCCCCGTCCACGGCTCGATCAACGAGTTCGTCCCGAAGGAGCTGACGGCCAAGGTCGGTGAAGAGGTGACCTGGAAGATCATGGGCGCCGACCACACCATCACCTTCGACGTCCCCGAGTACTTCCCGATCATCCAGTTCGCCGAAAACGGCCGGGTCGCCTTGAACCCCAGGCTCCAAGAGCCGGCCGGTGGCGCACCCGAACTTCCCGAGCAAGAGGGGGAAGGACCACAAGAAGGGGAAGGACCGGTCGAGATCGATGGCGGCACCTACGACGGCGATGGGTTCTGGTCCTCCGGTCTGACCAGCGCCGAACCGTTCCTCGCGTACACGCTGCGGTTCTCGCGGCCCGGTACGTACCGCTACGCTTGCCTGCTCCACCCGCCCATGGTGGGTAGCGTTGAGGTAACCCGATAACGGGAGGAGCTGGCTTGACCGTCGCCGTCGAGGCGGCCTCGTACGACGAGCACGGTACGGAGCCTGAGGAGCCGCGGCGGCGGCGCTGGCGGGCCGGCGACGTCGTCTTCCTCGTCTTCTTCGTCGCGTTCTCCGGCGGGGGACTCCTCGCGCTCGTCCTCGGTGGCGGCTCGGTGCTGGCGTCGATCTCCGAGCCCTTCCACGACAGCCTCCACATCCGTGCGCTCGGAACGGGATTCGTCGCTCGATCAGCGCTGCGGATGGCCGACGCGGCGCACGAGGTCGGCTCATGGCCGCAGGTCGCGTTCGACTACGCGTTCAGCATCCTGAACTTCGGTTTGGCGATCTTCCTGCTGTGGCTGCGACCGCGCGACCGGACGGCCCGTCTGCTCGCCATCGGGATGGTCGGCACGGCCGGTGCCTTCAACCTCACGGCGAACACCGCGGTCGAGGTCGTCCCGCTCATCGGGATCGAGACGTTCGGGTTCTTCGCGGCGCACATCATCGGCGGCTTGGCCTACGTCTACGCGCTCCTGCTCTTCCCGGACGGCCGCCCCGTCCCGCGCTGGAGGCTTCCGGCGCTCGTCCCGCTCTACGCCGTCGTGACGGCGGCCGCCGTCTTCCTCGTGTTACGCGTCGAGGGCACGCGCCGCCCGGCAACGCTGCTGTTGTTCTTCGGCCTCATCGTGCCGGTGGTGGGAGCGGCCGGCCAGGCGTACCGCTTCCGGCGGTCGGAGACGCAGACCGAGCACGTACAAGCGCGCCTGTTGTTCTGGGCCCTCGCTCCGGCCCTCGGCGTCGGGATCTGGTTCGTGTCCACGCAGGGGTTCGGCGGAGTCACCGACCCGGGCTTTGCCGGGCGCCACCTCCCCGAGCAACCGGTCGAGGTCTTTCGGATCTTCCAGCCGGTGTTCCTGCTCGTCCCCTTCGCGCTGTTCTTCGGCCTCCAGCGCTACCGGCTGTGGGACATCGATCGCGTGGTCAACCGCACGCTCGTCTGGGGCCTCGCCACGGGTCTGGTCTTCGGTCTGTCCTTCGGCGTCGTGGTCCTGCTCCAACGCGTGCTGAACCCGTTCACGGCCGGCAACGACATCGCCGTCGCCCTCACGACCCTTCTCGCCGTGGCGCTGTTCATCCCCGTCCGCCGGCGCATCCAGGACTTCGTCGACCGGCGCTTCTACCGGCACCGGTACGACGCCCAACGCACGATCGAGGCCTTCTCGTCCCGGCTGCGCGACGAACTCGACCTCGAGGCCCTCGGGTTCGAGCTCCGCGGCGCCGTCTCCCGGACGATGCAGCCCACCCACCTAACGCTGCTGCTCAGGGAGCCGGACGGTGGCCTGACCTGGCAATGGACGTACCGGGGCCGTGACTCGTAACGCTTTCGGGACGCTGTATGCGTAGAACTACACACAAAGGATGAGAACCCGACCCCGGCTCCGACGCCGGGCACCCGCAGCTCAGTCCG
>Ga0299907_10000723_pt1 | contig 17073 bp, 12 predicted proteins | sample RVTome_16_FD_198680 | JGI IMG/M metagenome (GOLD analysis project Ga0299907, IMG submission 198680) | Soil microbial communities from uranium-contaminated site in the Upper Colorado River Basin, Wyoming, United States - RVT152D67 (version 2) ...
GAGATCATCTTCACCGCCGGGGGCGCACTGGGCGCCCGGGCTCACTACCTGGCCCTCCTGGCCACGACCCTCGGTGACTTCGATGAGGCGGAACGCCGCTTCTCCGATGCCGCCGCGACGCACGACCGCATCGGCGCACCGACCTGGCTGGCCCGAACCCGGCTGGAGTGGGCCCGGATGCTACTCACGCGGGCTGGGCCCGGCGACGCCGACCGGGCCCGAGAGCTCCTCGACCAGGTCCTCGCCGTCGCCCGGGAGCGCGGCCTCGCCAACATCGAGCGTCGCACCGTCCAGCTCCTGACGTGAGTAACCGTCGGGGGCCACGAGCAGCCTGAGTTGGGTCTCGCGCCCCGCTCTGGCGTCATCTCCGGAAGGGCAGGATCACTGCCTCGGTCGCCACGCTTTCGCCGGGCACGTCGAGCCCTTCGGCGGCCCGGGCCGGGCCGACGAGTCGCTCGCGCAGGAGGGCGAGGCCGAGTCGGGCGGGAGGCCGGAACCGCTCGGAGCCGGCCGATCCCGGCCCGTGGCCGAACAATGACCTGGTGTCGCGAGCGAGCGGTGCCCGACCGATGCCGGTCACGCCGCCTCGCCCGTCGCCCACCACGACCACGACCCACGAGTCGTCGTCGGCCGGGTGTACCACGGCGGCGGGACCGACGGCGGCATGCTCGACCAGGTGCGCCAGCAGCAGCAACTCCGGGCCCTCCACGTCGGCCGGAGCCCGAGCGGCGGCTTCCACGAACAGGTAGCGCCCGCCGACGGCAGCCACCCACCGGACATTCAGCGCCGACCGCTCGGCGGCGGCACTTACGGCGGACTCCAGGTGGCCGGCAACGGCGGCGCTCAGCGGGTCGAGCCCGACGGTGGGCTGACGGGCGCAGGCGCACAGGTCGACGACGGGGTAGCCCGCCACCAGCGGCGCGGCGCGCATGGCGGCGGCGAAGGCAACCGGGTCGCTGACCCGCCACGGCCCGGTCAACAGCGCGGCGACGGTGGCGAACGAGGGGGCCTCGGCGGGAGCCGCGGTGGCGCCCCGGGCCCCGGCCGCCGGGTGGCGGGACATGGCAGCGGCCAGGGCCAAGGAAGTGCTTCGGTCGGCGAGCGAGGGAGGCATGGCCGTACCCTACGGACTGGGTATGACACCCAAGGGGACCCCTAAGGGTAGGAATGAGTGACGCACCGGTAACCAGGGGCCGCGCCGCGAGGTCGGACCCGGCGTGAGCAGCTATTTGCCGACGCGCCTGGGCCGCGCCGCTGAGCGTGGCGGCACCATCACATTTCTCTCCGGCGACGAGCCCGGCGACGGGGTCGAGTGGGCCATCCTCCACGAGGAAGCCAAGGCCATGGCCGTGGCCCTGGCCCGCCGGGGTGTCGGCCCCGGCGCCCATGTGGCCCTCCTCGGGCCGACCACCAGGCCGTTGGTCACCGCCATCCAGGCCGTGTGGCTGGCCGGCGCCACGGTGGTGGTGCTGCCGCTGCCGATGCGGATGAACTCGCTCGACGACTTCGTGGTCCAGACCCGCGCCCGGGTGCGGGCCGCCGACACCACGCTGGTGGTGGCCGACGCGATGCTGGCCGGGTTCATCCTGCCCGAGCCCGGCGACCCCCCGGTGGTGCTGCTGGATGACCTGACCGGCGACGCCAGCGACCCCTGGGCCTGGGATGCTCCCAAGGACGACCCCCAGGCACTGGGCATCCTGCAGTTCACCAGCGGGTCGACGGCCGACCCCAAGGGCGTGATGCTGCCCCACGCCACGATCTGCGCCAACCTCGACGCGATCTCCGCCGCGGCGGAACTCGACCCCAACGTCGACGTCCTGTGCAGCTGGCTGCCGCTGTACCACGACATGGGCCTCATCGGGCTGCTGACGCTGGCCATGACCACCGGCACCGATCTCGCCCTGGCCGCGCCGCAGGACTTCCTGGCCGCCCCCGCCCGGTGGATGCAGTGGATGTCGGACCACGGCGCCAGCGCCACCGCCGGTCCCAACTTCTCCTACGCGCTGGCCGCCCGGGCCCTGCGCCGCTTGGCCCCCGGCACGCTCGACCTGTCCCGCCTGCGGGTGGCCCTCAACGGCGCCGAAGCGGTCGACCCCAAGGCAGTAGCCGACTTCGTGGCCGCCGGCGCCCCCCAGGGGCTCAATCCCGGGGCGGTGTTCCCGGCCTTCGGCATGGCCGAGGCGACCCTGGCCGTGACGTTCCCGCGCCCGGGCCAGGGGCTGCGCACCGACCCGATCGACCGTCGGGTGCTCGAGAGCGACGCCTACGCCGCCCCGGGCGACCCCGAAGCGGAGACCACCCGGCACCTCGTGCTGCTCGGCTGGCCCGTCCCCGGGCTGGAGATCCGCATCGTCGACCCGGTCAGCGGCGATGCCCGCGGCGAACGCGAGGTCGGCGAACTGGAGATCCGGGGCACGTCGATCACGACCGGCTACTACCGCCGGCCCGATGCCACGGAGGCGTCCTTCCACGACGGCTGGCTCCGCTCCGGCGACCTCGGCTACCTGGTGGACGGCGAGCTCGTGATCTGCGGCCGCATCAAGGACCTCATCATCGTGGGCGGCCGCAACGTCTACCCCGAAGACGTCGAACGGGCCGCCGCCTCAGTGGAGGGCGTGCGGGCCGGCAACGTCATCGCCTTCGCGGTGGACGGGCGTCGGGGCAAGGAGGCCCTGGTCGTCGTGGCCGAGTCGAAGGACCCCGACCTCGAGGGCGTGCGGGCGGCCGTGGCCGGCCGGGTCCGGGACGTCGTGGGCCTCCCGCCGGAAGAGGTCGTGCTGGTCGAGCCGGGGACGCTTCCCAAGACGTCGTCGGGCAAGCTCCAGCGTTCCCTGTGCCGTTCCCGCTACCTGAGTGCCGCCCTCACAGCGCGCTGAGCGCCGATATCTGGCTGCTGAATGGTAGAAACGGGCGGATGGAGTGCTTCGCGCCAATACGCCGCCGGTGATCGCTGACGAGTTAGCCGGCCGCCGCATCGCCGTCACCGGTGCCACCGGGTTCCTGGGAACGGCCCTGGTCGAACGGCTCCTCCGTTGCGTGCCCGAGTGCGAGGTGCTGCCCCTGGTGCGGCCAGGCAGGCGGGCCGGGGCGGCCGAGCGGGTCCGGCGCGACATCCTCCGCAACGACGCCTTCGACCGCCTCAGGCGGGAGTGGAGCGACGAATTCGACGCCACGATCGCCCGCCGGCTCCGGCCGCTCGGCGGTGATGTCTCCGTCGACGGGCTCGGTCTCAGCGACGCTGACCGGGCCGCCCTGGCCGAGGTCGACGTGGTCATCCACTCCGCCGCCGCCGTGTCGTTCGACTCGCCGCTCGACGCTGCTGTGGCGGTCAACCTGCTCGGCCCGTCCCGAGTGGCGCAGACCCTGAACGCCCTCGGCTCTTCGGCTCACCTGGTGGCGGTGTCGACCGCCTACGTGGCCGGCAACCGGCGGGGCGAGGCACCCGAGGCGCTGCTGGGCGACACGCTCTTCTCCACCGAGGTCGGCTGGCGGGCCGAGGTGGCCGGCGCGGAGCGGGCCCGGGCCGACGCCGACGCCGAGAGCCGCCGGCCGGAAATGCTGCGCCGCTTCATGAAGGCGGCCCGGTCCGAACTCGGGGGGGCCGGAACGCCGCTGCTGGCCAGCCGGGCCGAGCGGCTGCGGGAACGGTGGGTCGATGATCGGCTCGTGGAGCTCGGCCGGGCCCGGGCGGCAGCGCTCGGCTGGCCCGACGCCTACGCCTATACCAAGGCGTTGGGGGAGCGGGCGCTGGCCGAGACCCGGGGCGACGTGCCGGTCAGCATCGTGCGGCCGTCGATCATCGAGTCGGCCCTGGCCGATCCCTATCCGGGGTGGATCCGGGGCTTCCGCATGGCCGAGCCGGTGATCATCTCCTACGCCAGGGGCCTGCTGAAGGAGTTCCCGGGCCTGCCCGAAGGCATCGTCGACGTGATCCCGGTCGACTTCGTGGTGGCCGCCGCCCTTGCAGTGGCCTCCGGCGATGCACCGGCGGAACCGGTGGTCTACCAGGCGGTGACCGGGCGCCGGAACCCGTTGAAGTACCGCACGCTGGTCGATCTGGTGCAGGACTGGTTCTCGGCCCGGCCCCTCTACGACGACGCCGGCCAGCCCATCGTGGTGCCCAACTGGTCGTTCCCCGGTCGAGGGAAGGTCCGCCGTCAGCTGGACCGGGCCGTGAAGGGCATCACGGCGGTCGAGAAGGCGGTCGGCCACCTGCCGATCCGGGGTGCCCGGGCCGATTTCGCCGCCACCTTGGAGGAGCGCCGCACCCAGGCCGAGCGGGCCCTCGGCTACGTGGAGCTCTACGGCGCCTATGTGGAGACCGAGGCCCGCTTCGACGACCGGCGGTTGGCGGCGTTGTGGGACACCCTCGACGAGGGGGACCGGGAAGCCTTCTGCTTCGATCCCCGCACGATCGACTGGGCCGCCTACATCAGCGACGTCCACCTGCCGTCGATCGTGCACCACGCCCGGGTCCGCACGAAGCCCGGCCCGAAAGGCGGCCTGACCCGGAGCGACCGGGGCCGGCGGGCCGTCCTCTCGCCGGACCGAACCCTGGCCGTGTTCGACCTCGAGAACACGCTGCTGGCCTCCAACGTGGTGGAGTCGTACTCCTGGCTGGCGAGCCGGCGGATGGACACCGGCCAGCGGATCCGGTTCGTGGCCCGCATGCTGTCGGAAGCGCCGTCGCTGCTGGCGCTGGACCGGCGCGACCGCGGCGACTTCCTCCGCCACTTCTACCGCCGCTACGACGGCGCGCCCGCCGACCGGCTGCGGGCCGACGCCTGGGAGCTGTTCTCCGACCTCCTGCTGGAGAAGGCGTTCCCCGAAGGGCTGCGCCGGGTGCGGGAGCACCGCCGGCTGGGGCACCGCACCGTGCTACTGACGGGCGCGCTCGACTTCGTGATCGAGCCGCTGCGCCCCCTGTTCGACGACGTGGTGTCGGCCACGCTGGACGAGCGGGACGGGCGCCTCACCGGCGAGCTGCTGGAGGTGCCGCCGACGGGCGAGGCCCGGGCGCTCCTGCTGGCCCAATACGCCGACGCCAACGATCTGGTGTTGAGCGACGCGGTGGCCTACGCCGACTCGGCCTCCGACCTGCCGATGCTGGAGTCGGTCGGCTTCCCGGTGGCGGTGAACCCCGAACCGAAGCTGGCCACCATCGCCCGCCGCCGGGGCTGGCACGTGGAGCACTGGTCGAAAGCTCCCGGCGGTCCGCGACCGTTGCTGCCGATGGGAGCCCGGCCGTGAGGACCCAGCGATGAAGGCCCTCCGCTTCTCCCGTTCCCTCCCTCGCTTTGCCGCGGCGCGGGTCGCCGGCTCCGTTGCGCCGGGAGGCGGGGCGCGGGTCGGCCCCTTGGCGCTCGTCGAGGCGGCGGAACCGGCCGAGCCGGGGCCGGAGTGGCAGCGGGTGCGGCCGATCCTGGCCGGGATCTGCGGGTCCGATCTCGCCACCGTGGCGGGGAAGTCGTCTCGTTACTTCGAGCCCATCGTGAGCTTCCCGTTCGTGCCGGGCCACGAGATCGTGGGCACCACCGAGGACGGCGCCCGGGTCGTTGTCGAACCCGTGCTGGGCTGCGCCGCCCGGGACATCACGCCACCGTGTCCGGCCTGCGCCGGCGGGTCGCTCGGCCGCTGCCAGCACCTGGCCCTCGGGCACCTCAAGCCCGGCCTGCAGACGGGGTACTGCTCCGACACCGGCGGCGGTTGGTCCACGGCGCTGGTGGCCCACGCCAGCCAGATCCACCGGGTGCCCGAAGCTCTGTCCGACGAAGGGGCGGTGATGGTGGAACCGGCCGCCTGCGCCATCCACGCCGCCTTACGGGCCCAGGTGCCGGGCGGCGGCCTCGTGACCGTGCTCGGTGCCGGCACGCTCGGGTTGTGCGTGGTGGCCGCCCTCCGTCGTTTCACGCTGCCGGGCACGATCATCGCCGGAGCCAAACACCCCGACCAGCAACGGGAAGCGCTCCGCCTCGGCGCCGATGTGGCTGTGGTGCCCGGCGAGGTCAAGCGGGCGGTGCGGCGGGCGGCCCGCTGCCTGACCGTGGGGGAGCGGCTGTCGGGTGGCGCCGACGTCGTCGTCGACTGTGTCGGCAACGCCGCCAGCATCCACGAGGCGCTGGCCATCACCCGCCCGGGCGGGCGGGTCGTGCTGGTCGGCATGCCCGGCCCGGAGCGCCTCGACCTGGCGGCGTTGTGGCAGCGGGAGATCGAACTGGTCGGCGCCTACGCCTACGGCACCGAGGAGCTGGCCGACGGCCGGCACCCGCGCACTTTCGACCTCGCCTTCGAGCTGTCGGCCGCCGCCGAGCTGGGCCGGCTGGTGTCGGCCCGCTATCCATTGGAGCGGTACCGGGAAGCCATCGAGCACGCCGCCACCGCCGGCTCCCGGGGCGCGGTGAAGATCGTCTTCCAACCCCAGGTCCAGAAAACACTGTCGCACAAGGAGAAGCGGACTTGAGCCGCCCGGGTTACGTCCTCGAGGTCGACCGGTCGACCCCGCCCGTCCTCTTCCACCATGGAGAGGGCTTCAGCCTGGAGCGGCTACCGATCGGGTCGCGGGTGATCTACCCGCCGGAGCCGGTGAAGGCGCTGGCCGACCCCGACGCCGCCGTCCGCCGGGCGCTGCTCGAACCGCTGGGCATGGACCCGCTGCCGGCCTACCTCCGGCCGGGGATGCGCCTCACCATCGCCTTCGACGACCTGTCGTTGCCCCTGCCGCCCATGAAGGCGCCCGACAACCGCCAGCGGGTCATCGAGGCGGTGCTCGACCTGGCCGCCGCCGCCGGCGTCGACGACGTCGAGATCATCGCCGCCCTCGCCCTGCACCGCCGCATGACCGACCCCGAGCTCAAACACGCCGTCGGCAAACGGGTCTTCGACGCCTTCGCCCCCAACGGGCTCCTCTACAACCACGACGCCGAGGACCCCGACGGGATGGAGCTCATCGGCTACACCGACGAAGGCGAACGGGTCGAGATCAACAAGCGGGCGGCCACCTCGGACCTGCTGGTCTACGTCAACATCAACCTGGTGGCCATGGACGGCGGGCACAAGAGCGTGGCCACCGGCCTGGCCGGCTACCCCAGCCTGAAGCACCACCACAACGTGCGGACGATGCAGCACTCCCGCTCGTTCATGGACCAGCACCGCAGCGCGCTGCATACCTCCAACTGGCGGATGGGGCGGCTACTGGCCCGGGAGGGCCCGCCGATCTTCCAGATCGAGACGACTCTCAACAACAACACGTTCCCGAAGCCGTTCGACTTCCTCCAGCGCCGGGAGTGGGAGTGGTCGGCCCGGGACCGGGCCGCCTATCTGGCCTCTGCGTCGGGTCTGGAGCGCATGCCTCGGAAGGCGGCCCGCCAGATCTTCCAGAAGATCCTCTCGCCCCACGCCATGAGCTCGGTGCAGGCCGGCGAGGTGGAGGCGGTGCACGCCCTCACCACCGAGCACGTCTACGTCGCCCAGCTGGTGCCGGTCGAGGGTCAGACCGACATCCTCACGATGGGGCTGCCCTACATCAGCCCCTACAACGTGAACTCGATCATGAACCCGATCCTGGTCATGTGCCTGGGGCTCGGCTACTTCTTCAACCTCTACCGGGGCAAACCCCTTGTGCGGCAAGGGGGTGTGGTGATCATGCACCACCCGACGCCGTGGGAGTTCCATCCCGTCCATCACCCCAGCTACCTCGATTTCTTCGAGCAGGTCCTGACCGAGACGACCGATCCGGCCGAGATCGAGGCCAAGTTCGAGGAGGACTTCGCCACCGACCCCTGGTACATCCACCTGTACCGGAACAGCTACGCCTACCACGGCGTCCACCCGTTCTACATGTGGTACTGGGGAGCGCATGCCCTCGAACACCTGGGCGGCGTGATCATCGTCGGCGGCGACCCGAAAGCGGTGCGCCGGTTGGGCTTCAAGCCGGCGTCGACGCTCCGGGACGCCCTGGAGATGGCGGAAGACGTCGTCGGCCGCCACCCCTCGATCACCCACTTCCACGCCCCGCCGCTTCTCATGGCGGACGTCTCGTGAAGCTGGTGCCCCGCCACGGTTTCCCGCTGCGGGCTCCGACGTGGCCGGGCACCGTGCCGAGGCCTCCCGCTCCCAGCCGGACGGGTCTCGAATTCGACACCGCCTGGGCCCGCAAACCGGCGGCCCGGGTGGCCCGGGCGGCGATTCTCGACCTGGCCATCCGGCCGGCGGCCCACCTCCTGGCCTCACCCACGGTGGACGGGCGGGAACGGCTCGACGCCCTGGAGGCGCCGGTCATCTTCGCCGCCAACCATCACAGCCACGCCGACACCGGGCTGCTGCTGTCGTTGCTGCCGGAGCGGTTCCGGCGCAAGACGGTGGTGGCGGCGGCGGCCGACTACTTCTTCGACCGGCGAGCCAAGGGCACGTTCCACGCCCTGACCTTCGGGGCCGTCCCGATGGAGCGGACCAGGGTCAACCGCCGTTCGGCCTATGTGGCCACCGACCTCCTGGCCGACGGGTGGAACCTGGTGATCTTCCCCGAGGGGGGCCGCAGCCCCGACGGTTGGGCCCAGGAATTCCGGGGCGGCGCCGCCTACCTGGCCGTACGCTCTGGCCGGCCGGTGGTGCCCGTGTACATCGAGGGGACACGGCACATGTGGCCCAAGGGGCAGCGGCTGCCCCGGCCCCACAAGGTGACGGTGACCTTCGGCACGCCGATCTCGCCCGATCCCGGGGAGGACGCCCGCCGCCTGGCCGCCCGGCTGGCGCGGGCGGTGGCGGCCCTGGCCGACGAACGGGCCACCGACTGGTGGACGGCCCGCCGCCGGGCCGCCGACGGCGCGACCCCGCCGATCACCGGCCCGGAGGCGGCCGCCTGGCGGCGCTCCTGGGCATTGCGGCCGCCCCGCTGAGGGCTCGCCGGACGGCCGCTGACGGGTCATCGGCTGCACAGATCGGACAAATCTGCACTTTTCCATGATTTGGCGCGAATACGGCACTGAGTGCCATCGTCGTTCGGTTTGGTTGGTACGTCGGCCTCGGCTTGGGGGAGGCGGCGCACTTCCGGGTCTTCGGCCCCGGCCATAGCAAGGTCAACCAGTTCGCAGCAGCGCGCGCCCGCGTGTTCGTAGTTCGTAGGAGGCACACACACATGCAGCTTCGTTCAAAGATCCTCGCCGTCGTCCCGGCCGCCGCCCTCGTGCTCTCTGGCGCGGCCGCCTGGGCCGCCGCCACCGCCGACGACCCGAACCCGACGATTCCGAGCACCCCGACGGTGCCCGGCGCCCCGGCCCTGCCTGGCATGCCGGCCATGCCCGCCCTGCCGGCGGTCCCTGACCTCCCGGCCGCTCCGGCGCTGCCCGGTACGCCGGCTCTGCCGATCGACAGCCCTGTGCCCGGCATGCCGAACCTGCCGGGCGCCCCCACTGTTCCGGGCATCCCGGGAGCCCCGGCGCTGCCGGCGCTGCCCGACGCCCCCGCGCTGCCGACCCTGCCGTCGTCTCCGGTCGACGGCCCGGTGCCGGGCCTGCCGACGCTGCCTGAAGCGCCTGGCGTCCCCGGCGCTCCCGCGCTGCCGACGCTGCCCGACGCTCCGGCCCTGCCCGGCGTCCCGGCGGTTCCGGGCGTTCCGGCGCTGCCGGCGCTTCCGTAACCTCGTCGACGAAGTCTCCTTCCACCAATCCATCAACCCGTTCCGGCCCCGGCGACCGCGACGCCGGGGCCGGAACGCGGGCTAGACCTCTGACGGGCTGACCTCGTCAAGGGCACGGTCGGCGGTTTCCGGGAGGCGCAGGACGAGGAGCGACGCCACCAGGGAGGCGATCCCGGTCAGGGCGATGGCTTCGCCCCGCCCCAGCCGGCCGGACAGGTTGCCGGTGAACAGCAGCCCGACCGCCGCGCCGGACACACCGGCCACAACCAGAAAGGCGTTCGCGGTGCCCCGGATCTCCGTCGGGAACATCTCCCCGCTGAACGCTCCGAGGGCGGGGGCGGCGATCCCGCCGAGGGTGATGGCCGCCGCCGACGACACCCACAGCACGACGCTGCCGTAGAGGAAGAAGATCATCTGGGCGGCGGTACCGGCGAACAAGGCGATCGCCGCCACCGGGCGCCGGCCCCGGGTTTCGGCCAGGCGGCCCCCGATCGCGATGCCGACCAAACCGGGGAACCCTTGGGTGATCGCGCGGAAGATCGTGATGTCCAGACCCGAGAAGCCGCGGACGTCGCTCAGGTAGTCGTTGGTGAGCTGCGACGACGGGGCGGCGAAGATGGCGAAGAGGAAGCCGGTGACGACCAGTACCCAGAAGCGTCCGCCATAGGAGCGGTCGAAGAGCTCGCTCGCCCGGCCCCGGCGAGCCTGCCGGGCGGCCAGCGCGGCGTAGCGGCGGGTCTCAGCCAGGCGACGGGCGAAGCTCGGCAGGAGCAGCGGCGCGCTCACCGCCGAGAGAGCGAACGACAGACGCCACGCCTGCGGCCCGAGGTCGGCCGCCGGCAGCAGCCCGACGGCGCAGGCGTAGCCGAAGCCGCCGGCCAGACCGAGAAGAGCCACCGAATAGGCCCGCGCCCCCTCGGGCGCCTCTTCGACGGCGGCGATGCCGGCGACGATGAGGCCGCCGTTGGCGAAGCCCCGCATCAGCACCTGCGCGCCGGTGAACACCACCAGGTTCGGGGCCAAAGCGGCGATGCCGTTGGCCAGGCAGACCCCGCCGAGGCACACGAGCATCAGCGTCCGCCGGCCCTTGCGGTCGGCCATGGCCGCCGCCACCAGGGCGATCAGCACCCCGACCCGGGAGACGAGCAGCGCCGTGTCGAGCGCCTTGTCGGACGCCCCGAAGGCGTGGGCGACGTAGCCGGCGTTCTGGCTCAGCAGGGTGCTGCCAAAGGTGAGGGCGGCAGTGACGGCGCACACCGTCGCCAGCGAGATCGCCTCGGGGGGGGCGAATGGCGCCGGCGGCGCCAGCGACGGCCGCTTGGGCGGCGGGGGAAGGGATTCGCCGGCCTCGGCCGCCCGCAGCGCCCGTTCGACCCAGGCCAGGGCCCGCCGGCTGGCCGACCGCAGGATCGGCCCCATGAACCAGTTGAAGTACGGCACGTGCGGCATCGGATCCGCCTCGAGGAGCACCTGCGAGCGCGACTCCGTGGCGCCCGCCTCGACCTGGAGACGCACGGGCGTGGGTTGCCCGGTAGGGAACCGCACCTGGATCACCAGGATGTCGGGGTCGGCCGGGTCCGGTTGCGCCCCCAGCCCCTCCACCGCCAACCGGCGCACGCGCTCAGCCGACGCGGCGAGATCCACTACGAGCGGCGGCACCGACCGAGCCTACCGGCGCCAAGCAGGCCAATTGGCGTTCGTTTCCCGAGATTGACCGGAAAGAGAACGCCAATTCATGCACGGTGTCCGGGCTCTCCGTTCGAAGCCGCCCCTATCTCCGCTTCCCGGCCGGCTCTCCACTGGGACGCCAGCGCACATCGCCGGCATTCCGGACGCTCGGCGGCCCCGCCGGCAGCCTCCGCATTCTGGCGTTCGATTTCCGCAGTATCCCGGTAAACGAACGCCAGTTGCGCCTGGGCGGCCGCCCGCGCCGTTCCGGCGTTCCTTTTCCGCTGTATCCCGGTAGAAGAACGCCAGCACCCGACGGCCCCACCATGGCTCCCGCCTCGGGGCCCCGGGCCCTAGGCTTACGCCGCGTCTCTGCCCCACGCACCGCCGACTGTTGCCGCAACGAAGTAGAGCTCGTAGCTGGCATTCTGCGCTGCAGCCGCCCGTCCTCAGCGCAACCGGTTGCGCCCAGGGTCCCTATAGGGCCTTGCATGCAACCGGTTGCGCCCAGACACATGGCGCTCGGGAAGTGCCTGTGGAGGATTCGTTTCCTTACTGGAGTGCTCGAACCGGGGAGGGCTGAGTTCTTGTCGCACCCCGCCGGTAGGGTCTGGGCGTCTTGGCGCACCGAGTAGAGGAGGACATCGCCATGGCTCTCAAGGCTGGGGATCCCGCCCCCGACTTTGCCCTGCCCGACCAGCACGGCAACACCGTCAAGCTTTCCGACTTCCGGGGGCAGAAGGTGGTCGTCTACTTCTATCCCCGGGCCGACACGCCGGGGTGCACCACCCAGGCTTGTTCGCTGCGCGACGCCCAGCAACCCCTGCAGATCGCCGGAGCCACGGTCATCGGGATCAGCCCCGACAAGCCGGAGGCGCAGGCCAAGTTCGACAGCAAGTACGGCCTCGGCTTCACGCTCCTGTCCGACCCGGACCACGCCGTCGCCGACGCCTACGGCGCTTGGGGCGAGCGGTCGATGTACGGCAAGAAGTACATGGGGATCGTCCGGTCCGCCTTCGTGATCGACGAACAGGGGGCCGTCGTCGAGCCGCTCTACAAGATCAGCCCGAAAGACACCGTCCCAAAGGCGCTCAAGGCGCTGGGCTGAACGCCGCCGAAAGCCCGATATCCCCCACTTCGTCTCCCGCACGGTCAATACTCGAACGGACCGCGTCCCTTGGAGGCTCCACATGACACGTGCACGGCGCGCCGCGCTGGCGACGATGATCCTGGTCGGTTCCGTCACCGCCTGGGATATGGCGTTCGCTCCCCAGGTCAGAGCCGAGCAGACCGACTGCATGGGAGCTCCGGCGACGATCGTCGGCGATAAAGACGCCACCCCCGGCGACGGGGTCATCCGGGGCACCGACGGGCCCGACATCATCATCGGCACCGAAGGGCCCGACAAGATCGAGGGTGGGGGAGGAGACGACCGCATCTGCGGCCAGGGTGGCGACGACAGCCTGGCCGGCGGCGACGGCTTCGACCGGACCAACGGCGGCCCGGGGAAGGACGTCTGCGAGTCCGAACGGGTCGTGAACTGCGAAACCGGCGTGCCGGCCCAGGGCTCCGCACCGCCACCTCAATAGACCCGGGGGTGCGGGGGTGTCCCCCGCAATGACAGCCGACAACTGGTGCTGTCCCGGCGGACGGCGGCGCAGAGCGCCGCCGTTTGTCGCGTTTCGGACAGATGTGCCGTAGTGCGGGAGGAAACAGGAACGGCGGCGAAGAACTGAGGCCTCGGACAAGACCGCCTCTCCCCCCGAGGTGCCAAACCAATGATTCGCCTCCGCCGCAGGCCGCGCCTGCTAGGTGTTCTCGCTGCCGTCGCTCTCGCCCTGGCGCCCGCCCTCCCCGGCGGTATCGGCGCCCAGGCAGCCGGCGCGCCCACGAAGGGCTACTGGTTCGTCGCCGCCGACGGCGGCATCTTCTCCTTCGGTGACTCCGGCTTCCTCGGTTCGACCGGCAACCTGAAGCTGAACCAGCCCATCGTCGGGATGGCCGCCACGCCCACCGGGCGCGGCTACTGGTTCGTCGCCGCCGACGGCGGCATCTTCTCCTTCGGCGACGCCTTCTTCTACGGCTCGACCGGCAAGATGAAGCTCAACCGGCCGATCGTCGGGATGGCGCCCACCCCGAGCGGCCGGGGCTACTGGTTCGTGGCCTCCGACGGCGGCATCTTCTCCTTCGGCGACGCCGCCTTCTACGGCTCCACCGGGGCGATCCGCCTGGCCAAACCGATCGTCGGGATGGCGGCCACGCCGACCGGCCGGGGCTACTGGTTCGTGGCCTCCGACGGCGGCATCTTCAACTACGGCGACGCCGCCTTCCACGGCTCTGCGGCGGGCGGCAGCCTGCGCTCGCCGGTCGTCGGGATGTCGGCCACTCCTTCCGGCAAGGGCTACTACCTGGCCGCGGCCGACGGCACCGTCATCGCCTTCGGCGACGCCGTCTTCCGCGGTTCGATGGGCGGCAGGCCCCTCACGTCGCCGATCGTCGGCTTCAGTCCGACCTCGACCGGCGCCGGCTACTGGCTGGTGGCGGCCGACGGCGGCATCTTCTCCTTCGGCGACGCCGCCTTCTACGGCTCCACCGGCAACCTGCGCCTGAACCGGGCCATCGTCGGCATGGCCGCCGCACCCCAGAAGAGCGCGTCGAGCCTTCCGCCGCCGGGCCCCGGCGGCACCACCCCGACGACCCCCGGCGGCGGCACCACCCCGACGACGCCCGGCGGTGGCACGACGCCCACCACGTTCCCGGCCGAGAACGTCGACTGGGGCCCGGCAAACGCCACCGCCGTGGTGGCCCGAGCCGCCGGCGGCGGCACCGCCTTCCGGCCGTGGATGAGCGACAACGGCCGGTACCTGGTGTTCGACTCGGACGGCAAGCGGGTCATCGAGGGGCAGGTCGAAACCGACTCTGCTCGTGACGTCTACCTCTACGACCGCACGACGGGGTCCATCGAGCGAATCAGCAAGAGCGTCGACGGCGCGGCGATCAACGTTCCCATCAACTGCGAGTACATCTGTGGCAGCCAGCGGCCCACGGTCTCGGGCGACGGCCGGTTCGTCGCCTTCTGGTCGAACGCCACCAACCTCGTCGCCGGCGACGCGAACGGCAAGTACGACGCCTTCCTGTACGACCGCCAGACCCAGACGATGAGCCTGATCAGCACGGGTCCGAAGGGTCAGGCCAACGGCCACAGCCGGCGGCCGGTCGTGAGCCGCGACGGCAGCTCGGTCGTCTTCGAGACGGACGCCTCGAACCTGGCCGCCGAAAAGTGCGGTCTCCTCACCGGCTGCTCCAGCTTGGATAAAAACAACGCTGACGACGTCTTCCTCTACAACGTCGCCGACAAGTCCGTGACGCTGATGAGCGGCCTCGCCGACGGCTCGTCGGGCAATGGTGCCTCCAACCGCCCCACCATCAGCGGCAACGGCAGGCGGGTCCTGTTCCAGTCCGGAGCCACGAACCTCGTCGCCAGCGACGGGAACGGCACCCAGGACGTCTTCATGCGGGACCTCGCCTCCGGGCAGATCAGCCTGGTCAGCACCGGCCCGAACGGGCAGAGCGACAAGAGCAGCGACAGCCCGTCGATCAGCTCCGACGGCCGCTGGGCGTCGTTCGGCAGCAAGGCCACGAACTTCGCCAGCGGTGACACCGGCGGCGACATGGACGTGTTCATCAAGGACCTCGAGACCGGCGCCATCCACCAGGCGAGCGTCCAGACGGGCGGTGCCCAGGCCACGGGCTCCAACGGCAGCACGGTGGTCGGCTCCGACTCCACGATCAGCTTCGACGGCCGGTTCGTGGCCTTCTGGTCCAACTCCAGCACGCTGGTGCCCAACGACACCAACGCCACGAGCTGCAAGAAGTACCCCGAGAACCAGGTCCCCTGCGCCGACGTGTTCGTCCACGACCGGGTGACCAACACGACGACCCGGATCGTGTCGACCGGCGGCGTCCAGGGCGACGACGAGAGCTACAGCCCCGCCCTCAGCTCGGACGGCCGCCTCGTGGCCTTCGACTCCCGGGCCAACTCACTGGACCCGGCGGGCACCCCCAACGACCGCCAGGACATCTACGTCCACGTGAACTTCTAGCGCTCCCCAGCGCTCCAGCCGGTTCGGCCCGGGAATCACTCCCGGGCCGAACCGCGTTCTCAGGCGCCGATGGCGTGATAGCCGCCGTCGACGTGGATCATCTCGCCGGTGGTGGCGGGGAACCAGTCCGACAGCAGGGCGACACAGGCCCGGGCGACGGGCTCCGGATCGGTGATCGACCAGCCCAGGGGAGCGCGGGCCACCCAGGCGTCCTCGAACTTCGCGAAGCCGGCGATCGACTTGGCGGCCACGGTCTTCAACGGTCCGGCGGCGACGAGGTTGACCCGGATCCCGGCCGGTCCGAGATCCCGGGCCAGGTAACGACAGGTCGACTCCAGCGCCGCCTTGGCCACCCCCATCCAGTCGTAGGCCGGCCAGGCCACGGTGGCGTCGAAGTCGAGACTGACGATCGAGCCGCCGCTCCGCCCGTCCTCCTGACGAGCCCGGGGGTCTGGGGGTGTCCCCCAGGAGGACGGCTTCATCAGCGGCAGCGCCATTTGGGCGAGCGCCTTGAGGGAGTAGGCGGAGACGTGGACGGCGGTGGCGACGTCGTCCCACCCCGCCCGCAGGAAGTCGCCGCCGAGACAGGCCTCGGGGGCGAAGCCGATGGCGTGGAGGACGCCGTCGAGGCGGCCCCAGCGCTGCTCCAACTCCGCGCCCACGGCGGCGACATGCTCGGGGTTGGTGACGTCGAGCTCGAGCACGTCGGGCTCGGTCGGGAGCCGCTTGGCCACCCGCTTGGTCAGGCTCATGGCCCGGCCGAACGACGTCAGCACGATCTCCGCGCCCTGCTCCTGGGCGCAGCGGGCCACCGAGAAGGCGATGGACTGGTCGGTGAGAACACCGGTGATGAGGACGCGCTTGCCTTCGAGGAGCATCGCAACTCTCCTTAGCAGGGGGAGATGGAGTGCTTGCGGGCCACGGCCGTCTCGCGCTTGCGGACGTGGACGGCCAGGGCCGCGCCGAGGACCCGCCGGGTGTCGTGAGGGTCGATGACCTCGTCGACGAGGCCCCGCTCGGCGGCCTCGATGGGGGAGCAGAACCGGGCGTCGTACTCGGTCTCGAGGGCGAACCGCTCCCGCTCCCGCTCCTCCGGATCCAGGGTGGCGGCGAGGCGCTTGCCGAAGAGGATCTGCACGGCCCCCTTCGACCCCATCACGGCGATCTCGGCCCCAGGCCAGGCGAAGCAGGCGTCGTTGCCGAGCTCCCGGGAGTCCATGACGATGTAGGCGCCGCCGTAGGCCTTGCGCAGCACCAGGCAGATCCGGGGGACGGTGGCGGCGGCGTAGGCATGGACCAGCTCGGCACCGTGGCGGATCATGCCCCGCCACTCCAGGTCCTTTCCCGGCTCGAAGCCGGGGGTGTCGACGAAGGTGAGGATCGGCAGATTGAAGGCGTCGCAGTGCTGCACGAAGCGGGCCGCCTTCCGGGAGGCCTCGATGTCGAGCGTTCCGGCCCGCACGTGGGGCTGATTGGCGACGATGCCCACCGGCCGGCCATCGAGGCGCCCGTAGGCCGTGACCATGTTGGGGGCGTACCGGGCCCGCACCTCGAGGAGCGATCCCTCGTCGAGGACGTCGGCCAGCACTGTCCGCACGTCGTACGACGCCCGGGCGGCGTCGGGCACCGCTCCGGCCGCCCGGCGGCAAGGCCGGTCGAGCGGGTCAT
>Ga0299907_10000724_pt1 | contig 17065 bp, 16 predicted proteins | sample RVTome_16_FD_198680 | JGI IMG/M metagenome (GOLD analysis project Ga0299907, IMG submission 198680) | Soil microbial communities from uranium-contaminated site in the Upper Colorado River Basin, Wyoming, United States - RVT152D67 (version 2) ...
CCCGCGGAGCGCGCGCGCCGGCGCGCCGGCGAGCTGGGCGCCGACCAGGACGCGGTCCTCGCCGAGCAGGCGCGGCGCGACGAGCGCGACCGCACCCGCGCGCACAGCCCGCTCGCCGCCGCGCGCGGCTCCGTCGAGCTGGACACGACGGGGCTCGCGGTGGACGAGGTGGTCGCGCGCGTGGTGGAGCTGGCCGGCCGATGAAGGTCGCGGTCGTCGGCTACCCGAACGTCGGCAAGTCCTCCCTGGTCAACCGGCTCTCGGGCGGCCGCGAGGCCGTCGTGCACGAGCGCCCGGGGGTCACGCGCGACCGCAAGGAGCTGCCCGCCGAGTGGAACGGGCGGGCCTTCTCGCTCGTGGACACCGGCGGCGTGGACCTCGAGGACCGCGACGAGCTGGCCGCCTCGATCCGCGACCAGGCCCGAGCCGCGCTGGCCGACGCGGAGGTCGTGGTCCTGGTGGTCGACGCCCGCGCCGGGCGGCGGCCCGGCGACGAGGAGCTGGCCGACCTGCTGCGCCGCGGCGGCGTGCCGGTGGTGGTGGCCGCCAACAAGGTCGACAACCCCGCCGACGCGGCGCTGGCCGCGGACTTCCACTCCCTGGGCCTCGGCGACCCGGTGGCGGTCTCGGCGCTGCACGGGCTGGGGACCGGCGACCTGCTCGATCGCGTCACCGCCGCCCTGCCGCTGGAGGGCGAGGAGCCCGCGGAGGACGAGGACGCCGTGCGCCTGGCGGTCGTCGGGCGCCCCAACGTCGGCAAGTCGTCGCTGGTCAACCGCCTGCTGGGCCGCGAGCGGGTGATCGTCTCGCAGCGGGCGGGGACCACGCGCGACGCCATCGACGAGCGCTTCGAGGTCGACGGGCGCGAGGTCGTCCTGGTGGACACGGCGGGGATCCGGCGCCAGTCCAAGGTGGCCGCCTCCGGCGACGGGGTCGAGTACTACACGACCCTGCGCTCGCGCCGGGCGGCCGAGCGCGCCGACGTGGCGATCGTGGTCTGCGACGCCACCGACGGCGTCACCGCGCAGGACATGCGGATAGCCGAGCTGGCCATGAACAGCGGCTGCGCCACGCTGCTGGTCCTCAACAAGTGGGACCTGGCGCCGGCCGACCACGAGCTCGAGCACGAGCGCGCGAAGGTCAGCGCCAAGCTGCGCCTGCGCCCGCGGGTGATGACGGCGAGCGCGAGGACCGGGCGCAACGTCGAGCGCGTGCTGGCCGAGGCGCTAGCCCTGGCCGACCGGCGGCGGGGGCGCGTCCCCACCCCCGAGCTCAACCGCTTCCTGGCCGACGTGGTGGCCGCGCGCCAGCCGCCCCAGCGCCAGGGGCGCCGGCTCAAGCTCCTGTACATGGCCCAGACCGGCGACCGCCCGCCGCGCTTCTCGATCCAGGTCAACTCGCGCTCGCTGATCGCGCGCGACTGGGCCTACTACCTCGAGAACCGGCTGCGCGAGCGCTACCGGCTCGAGGGCGTGCCGCTGATCATCGACCTCGTCGAGCGCCGCCGACGGCGCTCGCAACGTGGCGCGCGCGCCCGGCGGGCCTGATTCACTGCGCGGCTCGATGCCCCGGCCCTCCCAGTTCGCCGTGCGCCGCGCCGTCGCCGCGGTCGCGGCCCTGGCGGCGATCGTCGCCCTCGTGCTCGCGGTGCGCGCCTGCGCGGACGACGAGGAGTCGGCGCCCCCCGCGACCGCCGCCGCGCGCCTGGTCCCCGCGAACGCGCTCCTCTACCTCCACCTGTCCACCGACGGCTCGCGCCCCGCGGTCGAGCGCGCGCTGGAGCTGGCCGAGCGCTTCCCCAGCTTCCCCCGCGCGCGCGACGCCGCGCTGGGGCGCCTGTCGCGCGCCGGCGACCTGTCGTTCGAGCGCGACGTCCGGCCCTGGCTGGGCGAGGAGGCGGCGCTCGCCCTGCTCGACACGCCCGGGGCGACCGCGGGGTCGCTGATCGTCCTCGACGTCACCGACCGCCGCCGGGCCGAGGCCTTCCTGTCCAAGGTCGCGGGCGCGCCGCGGCGCATGGACCATCGCGGCGTCGCCATCCAGGCCTACGGGAACGCCTCGGCCGCCTTCGTGGACGGCGACCTGGTCATCGGCCAGCCGCCCGGCCTGCGCTCGGCCATCGACGTCGAGGCGGGGCGCGCGCCGTCGCTGGCGCGCTCGCGGACCTTCCGCCGCGCGACCGACGAGCTGCCGGACGGCCGGGTCGGCGACGTCTACGCGTCGCGCGACGGCGTCACCCGGCTGCTGGGCCCGCAGGGCGGCGCCCTCGGCGCGGCGGGCGCGCTGCTCGCCCAGCCCGCGCTCCAGGGCGTGGCGCTGGCCCTGACGCCCGAGGACGACGGCGCCCGCATCTCCGTGCACTCCGCGCTGGACGCGCGGGTGGCGCGCCAGGTCCCGCGCGGGCGGCCCTTCGAGCCCGGGCTCGTCGGCTCGGTGCCCGAGAGCGCGATGGCCTACCTCGGCCTCACGCGCCTGGACCGCGCGGCCGAGCGGTTGCTGGCCGCCGGCCTGGCCGGCGGGGGCGCGGGCCGCCGGATCACGCAGCTGCTCCAGCGGCTGCGCACCGACCTCGGCCGCCGCGCCGGCGTGGACCTGCGCCGCGACGTGCTGCCGCTGTTCCAGGGCGAGGTGGCGCTGTGGCTGGCGCCGGCGATCCCGGCTCCGGTGCTGACCCTGATCTCGGCCACCGACGACGAGGAGCGCACGCGCGAGGCCTTCGCGCGCCTCCAGCAGCCGCTGGCCCGGCTGCTGGCGGCGCAGGGCGGCCAGGTGCCGACCTTCCGCGAGGTCGAGGTCGACGGCGCGCAGGCCTTCCAGATGCGCATCGGGCCGGGGATCGAGCTGGCCTACGGCGTCTTCGACGGCAAGCTGGTGCTCTCGACCTCCCTGTCGGGCGTGCGCGGGGTCAGGCGCCGGGGCGGCTCGCTGGCCGACGACGACTCCTTCCGGGCCACGCTGGGGGATCGCCCGAAGCAGGTCACCTCGTTAGTCTTCCTCGACTTCAGCCAGCTGCTGAGGCTCGGCGAGCGTACGGGGCTGAACGACAGCCGCTCGTACCTGGCGATCCGCGAGGACCTGGAGAGGATCCGCGCGGTGGGCGCCGCCGCGTCCGGCGGGAACGACGAATCGACCACGGAGCTTTCGATCCAGATCCCATGACCAACGCCGAGCTGTCCGACCAAGAGTTCCTGTTCACGTCCGAGTCCGTCACCGAGGGCCACCCGGACAAGATGGCCGACCAGATCTCCGACGGGGTCCTGGACGCCGTGCTGCGCGACGACCCCTACGGGCGCGTGGCCTGCGAGACGCTCGTCAACACCGGGCTGGTCGTGGTCTCCGGCGAGATCTCGACCTCCACCTACGTCGACATCCCGGACATCGTCCGCGAGACGGTCCGCCGCATCGGCTACACCGACGCCGACCTCGGCTTCTCGGCCGACTCGTGCGCGGTGATCAACGCCATCGACAAGCAGTCGGCCGACATCGCCCAGGGCGTGGACACGGCGCTGGAGGCCCGCACCGACCCGGCCGACGACGACGCCCTCGACGTCGCCGGCGCGGGCGACCAGGGCATGATGTTCGGCTACGCCACGCGCGAGACGCCGGAGCTGATGCCGCTGCCGATCTCCCTGGCCCACCGCCTGGCCCACCGGCTGGCGGAGGTGCGGCGCGCCGAGGTGGTGCCCTACCTGCGCCCGGACGGCAAGACGCAGGTGACCGTCCGCTACGAGAACGGGCGCCCGATCGAGATCGAGAAGGTCCTGATCTCCACGCAGCATCGCGACGGGGTGGACGCGGACACGCTGATCCGCCCCGACCTGTGGGAGCACGTCGTGCGGCCGATCCTGCCCGGAGAGCTCTACGACGAGCGCAAGCTCAACACGCCGCGCAACCTGCTGGTCAACCCCACCGGGCGCTTCGTGATCGGCGGGCCGGTCGGCGACTGCGGCCTGACGGGGCGCAAGATCATCGTCGACACCTACGGCGGCATGGCCCGCCACGGCGGGGGCGCGTTCTCGGGCAAGGACCCGTCGAAGGTGGACCGCAGCGCGGCGTACGCGGCGCGCTGGGTGGCCAAGAACGTGGTGGCGGCCGGGCTGGCCGACCGCTGCGAGGTCCAGGTGGCCTACGCGATCGGCGTGGCCCATCCCGTGTCGGTGATGGTGGAGACGTTCGGGACCGAGAAGGTCTCGCGCACGAAGATCGCCGCGCTGGTCGACGAGCACTTCGACCTGCGGCCCGGCGCCTTCCGCGAGGAGCTGCGCCTGCACCGGCCGATCTACCAGAAGACCGCGGCCTACGGCCACTTCGGCCGCGAGGACCACGACTTCACCTGGGAGAAGACCGACCGCGCCGACGACCTGCGCCGCGCGGCCGGGCTCTCGGACCGCGAGGGCGCGGTCTCCCAGTAGGCCGGCGGCCGGAGGGACGCGTCGGCCCGCGGCTCAGCCGGCGGGGCCGGCTTCCCCGGGGGGCGGCGCCGGTTGGTGCGGAGCCCCGAGCCCGTCGTCCGGCAGGGCCTGACCGGCGCCGGCCGCCTCGTGCTGGGCCTGCTCGACGGCCTGCATGACCTCCTCGGGCTGCGAGACGCCCTCGAAGGAGAACTCGGAGTCGTCGGTCCCGGCGGTGTCGAAGTCGACCTTGCCGACCTGGAGCACGCGGTCGACGACGGACTGCGTGATGTTGACGTTCTGCACCCGCTCGATGCGCGTCTGCTGGATCTTGCGCGCGACGATGCCGCGCTTGATGTGCAGGCGCTGGTTGGTGATGGTGTACGTGGTCGCCACGCGCTTGACGAACCCGACGAAGAGCATGAGCACGAGGGCGGCGATGGCCACGACGATCACCGTGCCCATCTCGAACCCGCCGGCGATCAGGGTCACGACGGCGGCGACGCCGGCCGCGGCGGCCGTGAACAGGAGCCCCTGGAGGTAGAAGCCGAGGACCGACCGCCACGACGGATGGCCCTGGAAGATCACGCGCTCGCCGCTGCGGAGGTCCATGCGCCGCGGACACTATCGAGGGCCACCGCCGCCGTCCGCGCCGTCTCCTACGGTGGCGGGCATCCCTCCGATCGCGCAGGTGGAGCCGCTCACGACCGCCCGTTCCCTGCGGGGCCCGTTCGACTACCTGCTTCCGGACTCGCTGGCCGGGGTCGGCGTCGGGTCGCTGCTCGTGGTGCCGTTCGGGCGCCGGCGGGTGCTGGGGGTCGTGACCGGGCTGGCCTCGTCCACCGAGGTCCCGCCCGACCGCCTGGTCGCCCCGCTCGAGGCGCTCTCCCTCGGGGTGCCGCCCGACCTCGTCCGCCTGGGCGAGTGGATGGCCGCCGAGTACTGCTCCACCCCGGCCCGCGCCCTGTCCCTCGTCCTCCCGCCCGGCGCGGGCGCGGGGATGCGCGAGAAGACCGCCCTCGTCGCCGAGCTGACCCCCGCGGGCCGCGCGCCGGCCGAGCGGGCGCGCCTGCGCGATGACCCCCCCGGCGAGGCCGAGGCGGGGCTGCCGCGGCTCGGTTCTCGTCAGCTCACCGCTCTCGCGACCCTGTCCCGGGGGCCCCTGCCCGCGGCCGAGGTCCCCGGCGGGCACGGGGTGCTGCGGCGGCTGGAGGCGCGTGGCCTGGTGACGCTCCGGCCCGAGGCCCGCCGCCGGCGGCCGGTGCACGCGCGGGTGGGGGCGGCCTCGGCGCAGCCGCCGGCGCTGACCGCCGACCAGGCCGCGGCGCTGGGGCCGATCCAGGAAGCGGTCGTGGCCGGGCGGGGCGGGCGGTTCCTGCTGCACGGGGTGACCGCCTCGGGCAAGACCGAGGTCTACCTGCGCGCCACGGCGGCGGCCCTGGAGCGGGGGAGGGGGGCGATCGTGCTCGTGCCCGAGATCGCCCTCACCCCCCAGATCGTGGGCCGCTTCGAGGCGCGCTTCGGCCCGACGGTGGCCGTCCTGCACTCCGGGATGGGGGACGGCGAGCGCCACGACGAGTGGCTGCGGCTGCGCCGCGGCGAGGCGCGGGTCTGCGTGGGCCCGCGCTCGGCGGTCTTCGCGCCCGTCGCCGGCCTCGGCCTGCTGATCGTCGACGAGGAGCACGAGCCCTCCTACAAGCACGAGGGGGACCCCCGCTACGACGCCCGCCGCGTCGCCGAGCGCCGCGCGCACGACACCGGCGCCGTCCTGATCGCCGGCTCGGCGACCCCGCGGCCGGAGACGGCGGCGGCGGCGGTCGTCGCCGCGAAGCCGCGGCCGGAGATGCGAGCCGCGGCTGTCGCCGACGCCTCGCGGCAGGGGACGGCCGTCGCCGGGACGCCGGGCGCAGGAGGGTTCCGGCGGCTCCGCCTCCCCGAGCGGGTGGACGGGCGGCCGCTGCCGCCGGTCGAGCTGCTCGACATGCGCGAGGTGCGCGGGGCGCTGCATCCGCTGGCGCACGCGGCGCTGGAGCGGGTGAGGCGGGAGGGCAGCAAGGCGATCGTCCTGCTCAATCGCCGCGGCTGGTCGAACTTCCTGTCGTGCCGGTCGTGCGGGAAGGTCTGGGAGTGCCCCGACTGCGACGTCGCGCTGGTGCTGCACCGCTCCGACGGCGAGCTGGCCTGCCACCACTGCGGCCACCGCGAGCCCGCCCGGCACGCCTGCGACGCCTGCGGCTCCACGTCGGTCGCCCGCCACGGCGCCGGGACCGAGCGCCTGGAGGCCGACCTCGCGGCCGCCTTCGGCGAGGCGGCCGGCGGGGACGACGGGGCGGGCGCCCGGCCGGGCTTCCCGGTGTTCCGGCTCGACGCCGACGCGGCGGCGGGGAAGGGCGCGGCGGGGGACGTCCTGGCCGCCTTCGACGCCGCGCCCTGCGGCGTCCTCGTCGGGACGCAGATGGTGGCCAAGGGCCACGACTTCCCCGGCGTGACGCTCGGCCTGGTCCTCGACGCCGACGCCACCCTGCGCTTCCCCGACTTCCGCGCCGAGGAGCGGACGTTCGCGCTCGTGGCCCAGCTGGCCGGCCGGGCCGGACGCGGGCCCCGGGGGGGCGCCGTCCTGGTGCAGACCATCGATCCCGGGGCCTCCGTCCTCGCGCACGCCGCGCGCCACGACTCCGACGGCTTCCTGGCCGAGGAGCTGGCGCGGCGCGAGGCGCTCGGATACCCGCCGTTCGCCGACCTGGTCCGCGTGGTGTGCGCCTCGGCCGAGCCCGGCGCCGCCACGGCGGCGGCCCGGGCGGTGCGCGCCCGCCTGGAGATCCCCACCGCTTCCATCCTCGGCCCCGCGCCCCTGTTCCGCCTGCGCGGCCGCGAGCGCGCCCAGATCGTGGTCAAGGCCCGCGACCGGGCCGCCGCGGTCCGCGCCGTGGGCGCCGCCGTCGAGGCGACGGCCGCCGAGAAGGCCCATCGCGCCGCCGCCTTCTCCGTCGACGTCGACCCGCAGTAGCGCCCCCGGGGCGGGTCGCGCCGGAAGTACACTCGAAGCGATGGCCGAGACGACCGGGGAAGTCGAGCCCGAGGAGGTCGAGGAGGGGACCGAGGAGCGGCCCGCCCTCGATCCCGAGACCGCCGCGCGCCGCGCGGCGGCGCTCGCCCACGTCCGCAAGTTCGGCGACCCGGTGCTCAAGAGCCGCGCGCTGCCCGTCGAGCGCTTCGACGACGGGCTGCGCGAGGAGATCGGCCGGATGGCGCTGATCATGCGCGACGGCCTGGGGATCGGCCTGGCCGCCACCCAGCTCGGCGTGATGCACCGCGTGCTCGTGTACCGGATCGGCGAGGATGCGCCGCTCGCGCCGCTCGTCAATCCCGAGGTCGAGTGGACCGGCCGGGAGACCGAGATCGTCGAGGAGGGCTGCCTGAGCCTCCCGGGCGTCCACGTCGACGTCGAGCGCCCCCTCCACGTCCGCGTGCTCGCCCAGGACGAGCACGGCGACGCGGTCCGGGTCGAGGCGACCGGGCTGGAGGCCCGGGTCATCCAGCACGAGATCGACCACCTCGACGGCGTGCTCATGCTCGACCGCACGACGCGCGACCAGCGCAAGCAGGCGATGCGCGAGCTGCGCGAGGCGGCCGAGGCCGCGCGGGCCGAGCGCGCCGCCTGAGGCGGAGGCGGCGGACGCCCGTCTGACCGTGCCGGCCGGGCTCTGGAGCTAGGGATGCGGACCGTCTTCTTGGGGACGTCCGACTTCGCCGCCGCCGTGCTCGAGCGCCTGGCGGCGAGCGACCACCGTCCCGCGCTCGTGGTGACGCGGCCCGACCGCCCGCGCGGCCGGGGGCGCCGGCTGGCCGCGCCGCCGGTGGCGGACACGGCGCGGGAGCTGGGCATCGAGCTCGACCAGCCCGAGAGCGTGAACTCCGACGAGGCCCGCTCGCGCATCGCCGCCGCCGAGCCCGAGGCGGTCTGCGTGTGCGCCTTCGGCGCGCTGATCCGCGAGCCGCTGCTGTCCGCCCATCCGATGCTCAACGTCCACCCGTCGCTGCTGCCGCGCTGGCGCGGGGCCGCGCCCGTGGAGCGCGCGATCATGGCCGGCGACGCCGAGACCGGCGTGTCGATCATGCGCTTGGTGCAGGAGCTCGACGCCGGGCCGGTGGCGCTCCGGGCCGCCGAGTCGATCGCGCCCGACGACACCTACGGCCGCCTCGCGCCCCGCCTGGAGCGGATCGGCGGCGACCTGCTGGTCGAGGCGCTGGATCGCTGGCCCGTCGACTTCGAGCCCCAGGACGACGCCGCCGCCACCTACGCGGAGAAGATCGGGCCCGGCGACCGGCTCCTCGACGCGGCGCGGCCCGCGGCCGAGCTGGAGCGGACGGTCCGGGCGCTGCACCCGCACATCGGCGCCCGCGTGGCGCTGGCCTCCGGCGAGCCGCTGCGCGTCCACGAGGTGGCGGTCGCGGACACGGCCGGCCCCGCTGCGGGCACCCTGTTCCGGCGCGACGGGCGCCTGCTCCTCGCCACCGCGCAGGGCGCGCTCGACCTGCGGGTCGTCCAGCCGCCCGGCGGCCGGCCGATGCACGCCGGCGACTTCCTGCGCGGCCATGACGTCCCGGCCGCGTGAGCCGCGCCCACGCCGCGCGGCAGCCGGGCGTCCGGCCGTGAGCCGCGTCACCCCCGCCCGTCGCTGCGCGTACGCCGTGGTCCGCCGGACCTTCGAGGAGGGCGCGTACACCGACCGGGCGCTCGCCGCCCAGGCGGCCCGCATGGAGCTGGAGCCGCGCGAGCGCGCGCTGGCCAAGCGGCTCGCGTTCGGGACGGTCCAGCGGCGCGCCACCCTCGACCACGTGGTCGAGGGCCTCGCGGACCGGCCGGTCGAGCGCCTCGACGCGCCCGTCCTCGCCGCCCTGCGGCTCGGGGCCTACGAGCTGGCCTTCCTCGACGGCGCCGGCCACGCGGCCGTCGACCAGGCCGTCGAGCTGGTCAAGGAGTCCGGCGCGCGCGGCGCCGCCGGCCTGGTCAACGCCGTCCTGCGCCGCGCCGCCCGAGAGGCGCGCGCGCTCGTCGAGGCGCTGCCCGACGACACGGCCGAGCGCGCGGCGGTCCGCCACTCGCACCCCGCGTGGGTCGCCCGGGCGTGGTGGGACCTCCTCGGCCCCGACGGCGCCCGCGCGCTGATGGCCGCGAGCAACGAGCCCGCCGAGACCGCGCTGCGCGTCAACACCCTCAGGGCCGACCCGCGCGCGGTCGCGCGGCGCCTGGACGCCCGGGCCACGGAGATCCCCGAGGGGCTGGTCGTCGACGGGCCGCTCGACCCGGGCCTGCTCGCGGACGGGACCATCACGCCCCAGTCGCGCGCCTCCATGGCCGTGGCGCGCATCCTCGGCCCCCAGCCCGGCGAGCGCGTCCTCGACCTCTGCTCGGCGCCGGGCACGAAGGCCACGCACCTCGCCGCGCTCATGGGCAACCGGGGCCGGGTGGTGGCCGTCGAGCGCAACCCCGGCCGCGCCCGCGAGCTGCGCGACAACACGCGGCGGCTGGGCGCGGAGATCGTGGAGGTGGTCGAGGGCGACGCCCGCGACGACCACGGCGCCGGCTACGACCGCGCGCTGGTCGACCCGCCGTGCACCGGCCTGGGCACGCTGCGCAGCCGCCCCGACCTCAGGTGGCGCGCCACGCCCGAGAGCGCCGCGGAGCTGGCCGGCCTCCAGCGCGAGGTCCTCGCGGCCGCGACCCGCGCCGTGCGCCCCGGCGGCACGATCGTCTACTCCACCTGCACGATCCACCCGCCCGAGAACGAGCGGATCGTCGCCCGGGCGCCGGGCCTGGACGCGCAGGACCTCCAAACCGACCACCCGCTCTGGAAACATCCGACCGTGGCCGATCATCTCCTGCCCATGCCGCATCGCAACGGGACGGACGGGTTCTTCATCGCCCGCCTGACACGCGTCCCATGACCGAGACGGAGGCCGTCGACCTCGGGCCGGCGTGCCCGGAGTGCGGGGAGCCCTGGCTGCGCCCCACGAACATCCCGGGCCGCTACCGCTGCGTCTACTGCCTGCGCCGCTACGAGCTGGTCTCGCTGTGCCCCAACTGCGGCGAGCACTCGACGATCGTGCGGATGTCCAGCACCGCCAACCTGGAGTGCAACCACTGCGGCGCGAGCATGCTCCAGCCGATCTGAGCGCCATGGCGACCGAGCTGCCCACCGACGTCCAGGTCGCGCCCTCGATCCTCTCCGCCGACTTCGCGCGGCTCGGCGCGCAGGTCGACGAGGTGCTCGAGGCCGGCGCCCGGGTGATCCACGTCGACGTGATGGACGGCCACTTCGTCCCCCCGATCACCATGGGTCCGCTGGTCGTCGGCGCGCTCGCCGACCGCGTCCACGCGGCCGGCGGCGCCCTCGACGTGCACCTGATGATCGAGCACCCCGAGCGCCAGATCGCCGAGTTCGCGCGCGCCGGCGCCGACAACGTCACCTTCCACGCCGAGGCCACACCGCACCTGGACTACGCGATCGGCCACATCAAGGAGGCGGGCTGCCAGGCCGGCGTCGCGCTGACGCCGTCCACCCCGGCCGCCGTGCTGACCGACGTCGCCGCCGAGCTCGACGTCGCGCTGTGCATGTCGGTGAACCCCGGCTGGGGCGGCCAGAGCTTCCTGCCCGGGTCGCCGGCCAAGCTCGGTCGCATGCGCGAGGTGGTCGGCGCCGGCGCGATCCTCGAGGTCGACGGCGGCATCGACGTCGAGACCGCCCCCGCGGTCGCGGAGGCCGGCGCCACGCTGCTGGTCGCCGGCTCGGCCGTCTTCGGGTCGCCCGACCCGGCGGCGGCCTACCGCGCGCTGGCCGAGGCGGCTCAGGCCCGCAGCCAGAGGTAGAGGATCGACGGCCCGGTCCGGCCCACGTAGCCCCACGGCGACGCGAACAGCCGCGACGGGCGCAGCGGCGGGTTGACGGCCACCGGGACGCCGGCCACGCGCATCCCCGCGCGCCCCGAGCGGATCAGCGTCTCGACCGTGTAGGTGTAGGAGGAGGTCACCCGCAGCGCCCGCGCGGCGTCCGCGGACAGCGCGCGAAACCCCGAGGTCGCATCGCGGATCGCGGTGCCCGAGGCGCGGCGCACCAGCGCCGAGCCGGCCCGCTGGAGGCGGGCGTGGCGCAGCGCCGTGCGCTCCCCGACCGCCATGTCGGCGGCGCCCGCCGCGACCGGGGCCGCCAGCCGGGCCACGTCCGCGCCCCGGTACTGGTGGTCGGCGTCGGTGTTGACGATCACGTCCGCGCCGCGCGCCAGCGACGCCTCCAGCCCGGCCCGGAAGGCCGCCGCCAGCCCGCGGTGCGCGCCCAGGCCGACCACCGCGTCGGCGCCGGACGCCGCGGCGACGCGCGCCGTCGCGTCCGTGCTGCCGTCGTCCACCACCAGCCATTCCACGCGCGCGAACCCGGGCACGCGGCGCGGCAGGTCGGCGAGGGTCCGCGGCAGCGTCGCCTCCTCGTTCCAGGCCGGGATCTGAATGACGAGCTTCATGGGGCGCGAGGGGCCGGAAGTATCCTCCAGTCATGGCCGTGCAGACCGAGGTCGACCGCGTCCATCTCGCGCGGGCCATCGAGCTCGCCGAGCAGGGACGCGGCCAGGTGAGCCCCAACCCCCTCGTGGGGGCGGTGATCGTCGGCGCCGACGGCGAGGTCGCGGGGGAGGGCTGGCACGCCCGGTTCGGCGGCCCCCACGCCGAGCGCGAGGCGATCGCCGCGGCCGGCGGCGCCGGCCTGGAGGGCGCGACGCTGTACGTGTCGCTGGAGCCCTGCTGCCATCACGGCAAGACGCCGCCCTGCACCGAGGCGATCGTGGAGGCGGGGATCGCGCGCGTCGTGGTCGGCTCCGACGATCCCAGCGAGAAGGCCTCGGGCCGCGGGCTCGGCATCCTGCGCGACGAGGGCGTCGAGGTGGAGGTCGCCGACGGCGAGCTGGCCACCCGCGCGCGGCTGCTCAACCAGCCCTTCCGCAAGCACGCGCGCACGGGGCGGCCGTGGGTGCTGTTCAAGTCTGCGATGACCCTGGACGGCAAGGTGGCGACGATGAGCGGCGACTCCAAGTGGATCTCCGGCGAGCCCTCGCGCGAGCGCGCGCACTGGTGGCGCACCGAGTGCGACGCGGTCGCCGTGGGCATCGGGACCGCGCTGCACGACGACCCGCGCCTCACCGCCCGCCCCGGGGACTTCGCGGCGGGCATGGCCGGCGCGGCGGCGCCCGGCCAGCCGCGGCGGATCGTCTTCGACTCCGACGCGCGCCTGCCGCAGGACTCGCAGCTGCTGCGCGAGGCGCAGGACGTCCCTCTGACCGTCGTGGTCTCGCGCGCCGCGCGGCGCACCGCGACCCAGGCGCTGGAGACCGCGGGCGCCGAGGTGATCGTCGCCGCCGGCGAGAACGAGCCCGCGCGCGTGCGCCACGCCCTCGACCAGCTCGGCGTGCGCGAGGTGACCTCGATCCTGCTGGAGGGCGGGCCGCACCTGGCCGGCGCCTTCCTGGACGCCGGCGAGATCGACGAGATCCGGCTGTTCCTGGCGCCGCTGGTGCTCGGCGGGCGCTCGTCGCGCGCCACGCTGGAGGGCGAGGGCGCGGAGGCGATCTCCGACGCCGTGCGCGCGCTCACCCTGGACTGCGAGACGGTGGGCGAGGACCTCCTGGTCTCGGCCCGCCTGCGGGAGTGGTGAGGTGTTCACCGGCCTCGTGCACTCCACCGGCACGGTGAGCGGCCTCGACGGCGGCCGGCTCGCCATCGACACGCCGCTGGCCGCCGAGCTGGCGCTCGGCGACTCGATCGCCGTGGGCGGCGTGTGCCTGACCGCGGCCGCGGTCGGCGACGGCGGCTTCGCCGCCGACGTCATGGACGAGACGCTGCGGCGCTCGTCGCTGGGCCGGCTGGCGCCCGGCGCGCCCGTGAACCTGGAGCTGGCGCTGCGCGCCTCCGACCGCCTGGGCGGGCACGTGGTCCAGGGGCACGTCGACGGGGTCGGGACGGTCGCCGACGTGGCCGAGGAGGGGCTCTCGCGCGTAGTGACCATCCAGCCGCCCGCCGAGCTGCTGCGCTACGTGGTGGTCAAGGGCTCGATCGCCGTGGACGGCGTCTCGCTCACCGTCTCCGCGCTCGACGACGACTCCTTCGCGGTCTCGCTGATCCCCGAGACGCGGGAGCGGACGACCCTGGGGGCGGTGCGGGCGGGCGACGAGGTCAACCTGGAGGTCGACGTGCTGGCCAAGTACGTGGAGCGACTCGTCGAGAGCCGGGCGAGCGCATGAGCACCGCGACGCACTTCTCCACCATCGAGGAGGCGCTCGAGGACATCCGCGCCGGCCGGATGGTCGTGGTCTGCGACGGCGAGGACCGCGAGAACGAGGGCGACCTGGTGATGGCCGCCCAGTTCGCTACGCCCGAGGCCATCAACTTCATGGCCAAGGAGGCGCGGGGCATCATCTGCCTGGCGCTGACGCCCGAGCGCTGCGACGAGCTGGGGCTCGACCTGATGTCGGCCAAGAACGAGTCGCCGTTCGAGACGGCGTTCACGGTCTCGATCGAGGCGCGCGAGGGCGTGACCACCGGCACGTCGGCCCACGACCGCGCCAAGACGATCCAGGCCGCCATCGACCCGGAGTCGGGGCCCGACGACATCGTCGTCCCCGGGCACATCTTCCCGCTCAAGGCGCGCGCGGGCGGGGTCCTGGAGCGCGCCGGGCACACCGAGGCGAGCGTCGACATGGCGCGCCTGGCGGGCGTGAACCCCGCCGGGGTCATCTGCGAGGTGATGAACGACGACGGGACGATGGCCCGCGTCCCCGACCTCGTGCCCTACTGCGAGCGCCACGGGCTGCGGATGATCACCGTCGCCGACCTGATCGCCTACCGGCGGCGCCACGAGAAGCTGGTCGAGCGCGTGGTCGAGACCCGGCTGCCCACCGGCTTCGGCGAGTTCACCGCGGTCGGGTACCGGTCGCTGGTCGACAACAAGCACCACGTGGCGATGGTCAAGGGCGAGGTCGCGGGCCGCGCCGACGTGCTGGTGCGCGTGCACTCCGAGTGCCTGACCGGCGACGTGTTCCACTCGCTGCGCTGCGACTGCGGCGAGCAGCTGGAGTCGGCGCTGGCGATGATCGAGCGCGAGGGCCAGGGCGTGCTGCTCTACCTCGCCCAGGAGGGCCGGGGGATCGGCCTGCTCAACAAGCTGCGCGCCTACAAGCTCCAGGAGGACGGGCTCGACACGGTGGACGCGAACCTCAAGCTCGGCCTCCCGGCGGACCTGCGCGACTACGGGATCGGCGCCCAGATCCTCGTCGACCTGGGACTGTCCTCGATCCGCATCCTCACCAACAACCCGAAGAAGATCATCGGGATGGAGGGCTATGGCCTGTCGGTCACCGACCAGATCCCGATCCAGCCGGTGCCCAACCCGCACAACGAGGAGTACCTGCGGGCCAAGCGCGACCGCATGGGGCACACGCTGCACCACCAGGGCCTGGCCCTCGACGAGGAGATGCTCCACGACGAGGAGCGCGAGGATCGCGAGGAGCGAGAGGGCGGGTGAGCGCCCGCTACGCGCTCTGCGTGGGGCGCTTCTACGAGGACCTGGCGCAGGAGCTGGTCGCGGGCGCGTCCGACGTGCTTCGCGACCACGAGGTCGACGTGTTCGACGTGCCCGGCGCCTTCGAGCTGGCGCTGGCGGCGAAGTATGCGGCGGAGTCGGGCCGCTACGCGGGCGTGGCCTGCCTCGGGGCGGTGATCCGCGGCGAGACGTCGCACTACGACCACGTCTGCAACGCGGCGGCGCGCGGGATCCAGCAGGTCTCGCTGGAGACCGGCGTCCCGTGCGCCTTCGGGGTCCTCACCGTCGAGAGTCGCGAGCAGGCGTGGGCGCGGCTGGGGGAGAAGCGCCACCAGGGCCGCGACGCCGCCGAGGCCGTGCTGGCGATGGCCGCGCTGCGCGAGCGCCTCGCGCGCTAGTCGTCCTTGTCCTCGTCCTTGTCCTTGCCCTTGCCCCTGCCGTTGCCGGCGTTCTCCTCGCGGGAGTGGTCGGCGCCGGGCGGGGCCGAGGAGGTCGCGGAGTCGTCCTGGCCCGCGTCGCGGCGGGCGGCGTCGAGCTCGGCCTGCACGACCTCGGTCTGGTTGTCGTAGGTCAGGCGGCGCTCGAGGATCGGGATCGCCTCGTCGGGCCGCCCGGCCAGCCGCAGCGAGCGGCCGAGGTTGTAGAGCGCGTAGGCGCACACGGTCTCGCGCGAGTCGCCGCAGCGCTCGACCGCCTGCTGGAGCGGGGGGATGGCCTCGTCATAGCGCCCCTGGTTCATCAGCGCGAAGCCCCGGTCGTTGAGGGCGGCGGCGCTCTCGCCCTCCGATCCGGAAGCCGGCGCCGCCGCGGCCGGCTCCTCCCGCGGCTGCGACCGCGGCCGCTCCTGCGCCGTGCGGTCCGGCCCGCTCGCGGTCCGCGGCTCGTCCCCGCCGCCCGAGGCCAGCGCGATCACGCCGACCAGCAGCACGAGCAGCCCGACCAGCGCCACCGGAAGCCATCGCCGCGCCGACACCCGCCGCCGGGACAGCGGCCCCGCAGGGACCGGCCCCGGCGCCATCCGGCCGGACGCGGCCCGGTCGGGGACCGGCCCCGGCGCCATCCGGCCGGACGCGGCCCGGTCGGGGACCGGGGTCTTGGCGGCGGCCTCCCCGGCGGCGCCGTTCCCGGCGGCCGCGGCGGCGGCGGCCGGGCGGGTGGGGGCGGTGAGGGGCTGGGTGACCTCGGTGGCGTCCTCGCCGGCCGCCGCGGCCAGCGCCTCGGCGAGCTCGCCCGACGACGGCCAGCGGGCGCCGGGGTCCTTGGCCAGGCCGCGGCGCAGGACGCCGTCGACCGCGGCGGGAAGGTCGGGGTCGTGGGAGCTCGCGGGCGCGGGCTCGGCCTCGACGTGCTGGCGCGCCTGGGCGGCGAGGGTCCCGCCGCGATAGGGCCGCTTGCCGGTCAGCAGCTCGTAGGCGACCACGGCGAGCGCGTAGCGGTCCGAGGCGGCGGTCGCGCCCTCGCCGGCGGCCTGCTCGGGCGCCACGTAGGCCGCCGTGCCCAGCACCTGCCCGGTCAGCGTCACCGAGCTCTCGTAGGCCAGCCGCGCGATGCCGAAGTCGGCCACGCCCAGCCGGCGGCGGTCGTCGAGCAGCAGGTTCCCGGGCTTGACGTCGCGGTGGATCACGTCGAGCTCGTGCGCCGCGTCCAGCGCCGCCGCCGTCTCGGCCACCCAGCGCAGCGCCTCGCCGCGCGCGGGCGGCCCCTCGCGCAGCACGTGCGCCAGCGACCCGCCCTCCATCAGCTCCATGACGATGAACGGCCGCCCGTCGTGCTCGCCGACGTCGTAGATCGTCACCACGTGCGGGTGCTGGGACACCCGCGCCGCCGCCCGCGCCTCGCGCTGGAAGCGCCGCACGGCGGCGGGGTCCTCGGCCACGTGGGCGGCCAGGACCTTGATCGCCACCTGCCGGCCCAGCACCGCGTCGCGCGCCGCGTAGACAGCCGCCATCCCGCCGTTCGCGAGGTGTCGCGGGCCCTCGTAGCGAGGTGGTAGCTCGATCGTCGCGCCGGCCGGCATGTCGGGCGTGGGGCCTCCGGCCCCCCTCGGACGGTACCCCGGGTGCCCGCCCTATACTCCCCAGCGCTCAT
>Ga0299907_10000725_pt1 | contig 17064 bp, 12 predicted proteins | sample RVTome_16_FD_198680 | JGI IMG/M metagenome (GOLD analysis project Ga0299907, IMG submission 198680) | Soil microbial communities from uranium-contaminated site in the Upper Colorado River Basin, Wyoming, United States - RVT152D67 (version 2) ...
CTCGATCCGCTCCACCTGGTCGGTCGGCAGGTAACTGTCGGTGGCGTCGATCTCGCCGGCAATCAGGGCGAGGACGCGGGTCGAGGTCTCCTTGACGTCGCGCGACTTGACGAAGTCGATCGGGTTGGGGTTGTGGTCCCAGCCCATGAAGTGGTCCTCGTAGCGCTCGAGATCGATCACCTCCTGCGGCCGGTAGTTGGCCGGATCGAACAGGTAGGCGCCCGAGCCGGCCTCGTTGGAGGCGAGCCAGGCGGCGCCCCAGTCGCCGTCCTGCTCGTGCTCCTTGATGACGTCCGGGTTGACGATCGCGACGATCGGCATCGCGGCGAGGAACGGCGCGTAGGGCTCGTTCAGGACGAAGCGCACGGTCCGCTCGTCCACGGCGGAGACGTTCTCGGCTTTCAGGATCGGCTTGAAGGCGCCGGCGGGCGCCTGCCCCATCCCGAGCAGCCGCTGGAAGCTGTAGACGACGTCCTCGGCCGTGAGCGCGCTGCCGTCGTGGAAGGTCACCCCCTCGCGCAGCGTGAAGTCCCAGGTCAGGCCGTCCTCGCTCACGGTGTGGCTCTCGGCCAGCCACGGCTCCAGCTCCGGCGGATTGCCGACATAGCGGTACAGCCCATCATAGACGTTCAGCAGCACGAACTGCATGGGGACGTCGAAGACCGCGTGCGGGTCCATGCTGGCTGGCGGATTGTCGCCCCAGACCAGGGTGCCCTCGGCCTTTGCCGGCGCGCTCGTGGCGAGGCCCAGCGCCACCACGGCGGCGGCGCTCACGGTCGTCCAAAGATGTCGATGCATCGTGCCTTACTCCCTGGCGGTCGTTCTTGTTTGGCGAGTGGTCGTCACGGTCTCTGCGACTAGAGCATATCCATCTTCGGAGGCATCGGGTAGCCGAGCTTGCTGTGGGCGAGCCCCATGAGGACGGTCATCTCGGCGGTCTTGAGCGCGGCGATCACCGGGTTGACCACCGGCACGCCGACCCGGCGCTGCACCTCGCCGGTGACGTCGAGGAACGCCATGCTCATGCAGCCGAGCACCAGGATGTCGGCCCCGTCGTCGTCGACCGCGCGCCGCCCGGCCTCGGCGATGCGCTCGAGCGCGCCCTCGCGAACGCGCGCGAGGTCGAGCACCGACATGCCCATGCCGCGCACCGAGGCGAAGGACGCCTCCAGGCCGAGCTCGCGCATCCGCGCGCGGGCGCGCCCCTGGTTGCCGGCGAGCGGCGAAATGACGGAAAAACGCGTGCCGAGCTGGGCGGCGAGGTGCATCGAGGCCGCGCCCGGCCCGATCACGGGGATAGTCGCGATCTCGCGCGCCGCCTCGATGCCGGGATCGCTGAAGCAGCCGATGATCACGCCGTCCGCGCCTTCGGCCTCGGCCCGATGCACGAGGTCGAGGAGCGCCGGCACGCTGCGCGCAGCGTCGTAGGCGGATTCGATCGACGGTGGTGCTGTCGTGTTGCTCCAGACCAGCACCTCGGTGCCGTGCGCGGCGCGCGCCTGCAGGAAAGCGCGCCGGCGCTCGACCTCGTCCTTGCCGAGCACGGTGCGCTCCATGGGGCTGGTGAGCTGGTAGAGAATCCTCATGGCCGGCCTCCGCGCCCCACGGCTCAATCGAGCCGAGCGAGCGTCTCCTCGATCAGCGTGGTGGCATCGTCGAGGGCGTCGGCAACGCGATTGCGGGCGCGCACGAGGTGGGTCTCGAGCATCCAGCGCTCCGGCCCATCCTTCAGGCCGGCCAGTTCCTCTGTCTCGTAGAGGCAGGGGATCATCGTGGTCTGCGCCGTGAAGCCGTAGGAATCCTGGCCGTAGGTGCCCTTGTACGTGCTCTGCATCGGCACCAGGAGATGGCTGATCCGCTGCATGCACCGGTTCAGGCGCTCGGCGGGCCCGTCCTCGATGTCGCCTTCCTTCTCGTAGACGCCGCGCCAGTGCTCGCAGGCCTCGGCGAGCCGCCCCGCGGCGCTGCCGAACGCCTGCGCGTGGCTGATGGCGCCCTCGAGCCCGACGCCCTTGCCGGCGCCCTGAAGCTGGGTCAGTCGGTCCTCGAATTGCCTCGCGACCTCGGTGAACTCGAACGGCAGTACGGCAGCGGTGCACAGGTCCCACAAATACGCGCCGTAAACACGCAGGTGCCGTGCCATCCACGTCCAGTCGAGCTTGTCGAGCGTATTCTCGAGCGAGTGATGCCACCAGCCCAGCGTGGCGATCGCGGTCGCCTTCAGCTCCTCCTCGGTGAACGAGCCCTCGCCGTGCAGCATCGGGATGCCGAGGCCGAAGAACGAGGAGTCGCCGTTCTTCATGACCCGACGCCAGTAGATCGGCACGTTGCCGAGCACGCGGCGCTCGATCGTCTCGTGGAAGCGGCGAAGCTCCGCGTTCGACGACGTGCCCCAGCGGGTGGTCCCGGCGCAGGCCGGCTGATCGATCTGGAGATAGGCCACGGCATGCTTGCGCAGCCGGTCCCAGTTGCGATCGGCGAACCAGCTCGAGCCGATCATGGTGCCGGTCTCGTGCCCGGTCCAGAAGCCGAACGTCAGGCCGCGCCGCAGCTCGTCGCGGTGGCGGTTGAAGACCCGGGCGAGCTCGATCATGCAGGCATTGCCGGCGGCGTTGTCGGTCGCCGCCTGGCCGAGCCAGGAGTCCTGATGGCCGCCGACCAGGACGAAATCCTCGCTCCGGTCCGCCTTGACCTCGCCTACCGTGATCTGGACCGGGCGCCAGCCGTTCTCGACGTGGGTCCGGAACCAGACCCGGACCTCGCCGTGCTTCAGCATCTCGCGCAGCTCGAGCCCGGCGACCCGGCTGATGCCGACGCATGGGATGGTCGCCATCTCGGTCGCGTAGGTGTACGGCGTCGGGTTGCCCCACACCGGCTTCACCGAGCCGAACGGCAGGGCCTCGTTTTCCGGGTGGCCCCAGTTCATCATGACCTGACCGATCGAGCCCTTGAGGCCCGCGATCCGCTGTTTCTCGTGCCGGGCCGGCGAGTAGGACAGCTCGGACATGGTGATCTTGCCGACCGCATTCTTGCCCTCGTAGTCGGAAAACGCGCCGGAATAGACGTCGACCAGCGCGCCGCCGATGCCCTCGGCCAGGGTCTCGAGGCTGTGGCCCAGCGTGTTGGCGGGAATCGCCACCTCGCGCGGATGAGTGATGCGAAGCTCGGCGCGGTCGGGAAAGCTCACCAGGCCCGGCAGCTCGTGCACCTGGCTGTCGACGCCGGCGTCCCGCAGCGCCCTGGCGCTGTACTCGGCCATGCGGCGGCCGTTCTCGGAGCCGGCGAGGCGCGAGGGAATCTCGAGCGCGATGTGCTCGACATGGGCGCGCACGCTGTCGGCGGAAAGCTCGTCGAGAAGGGCCTCCTCGGCCATTCCATCCCTCCCAGGAAACCTCGTGCCGATGACTCGCCCGAAGCCCGCCTTCTGGCGGATCGCTGACACCCAAGTCAGGGCGATGCCATTGTCGTAGCCGGTTTCTCCGGCGCTCGCAACCCACGGCCGGAACCGACCGGGCCGGCTGTCGGGGTCAGGCCCCGGATGGCGCGTGGTATTTGGCGGCCCAGCGCGCGCGCTTGCGCAGGCTCCACTCGAACTGCGGCGGCCACACGTCGTAGCCGTCCTCGCCCTCGAGCTCGACGATCGCGTGCAGCGGCCAGTTCGGGTTGTGCAGCAGCTCGCGCCCCAGGCAGATCAGGTCGGCCTGGCCTTCGCGCAGGACCTGCTCGGCGTGTTGCGCCTTGACGATCAGGCCGACCGCCATGGACATGAGCCCGGTCTCGCGCCGCACCGTCTCGGCGAACGGCACCTGGAAGCCCGGGCGCCGGGTCAGCGCCGTCGCCACCGAGCGCGAGCGCCTGGCGTCGATGCCGCCCGACGAGCAGTCGATCACGTCGTAGCCGATCCGGCCGAGCGCGCGCGCGAACGCGAGCGTGTCCTCGAGGGTCCAGCCGTCCTTGGGCCCGTCCATCGCCGAGAGCCGGTAGAACGCGGGCCGGTCGTCCGGCCATTCCCGGCGCACCGCCTCGGCGACCTCGAGCGGGTAGCGCATGCGGTTCGCGAGCGGGCCGCCATAGGCGTCGGTGCGCCGGTTGCTGATCGGCGAGAGGAACTCGTGCAAGAGGTAGCCGTGGGCGCCGTGGATCTCGACGATGTCGTAGCCGGCGGCCAGCGAGCGGCGGGTGGCGGCGGCGAACGCCTGCTTGATCCCCGTCATCTCCTCGTCGGTGATCTCGGCCGGCAGGTCGCGGTTGGGATTGGCGCGCAAGGGGCTCGGCGCCACCATACGCCACGGCCCCTCGCCGCGCCCGGTCTCGGCTTCGCCCAGCGCCTCGCCGCCCTGCCAGGGCCGCTGGCTCGAGCCCTTGCGCCCGGCATGGGCGAGCTGGATCCCGGGCACCGCGCCCTCGGCGCGCATGAAGTCGGCGATGCGCTTCAGCTCTGGGATCTGCTCGTCCCACCACAGACCCGTGCAGCCATGGGTGATCCGGCCGTCGGGCTCCACCGCCGTGGCCTCGACGAACACGATCCCGGCGCCGCCGACGGCGAGCTTGCCGTAATGCACGAAGTGCCAGTCGTTGGCGAAGCCGTCCTTCGCCGTGTACAGGCACATCGGCGAGACCACCACGCGATTGCGCGCGCGCACGGCCCGAATCTCGATCGGCGTGAACAGGAGGGATCGGTTCTCGACGGTGTCGCTCATCTGTTCTTCGGTTCCCCCTGGCTAGGTTCTCGGCCCCGAGGCCTTGCTTCGGCGCGCCCGCGCCCATAGACAACGGCAGCAATTCCTGTAGAGGCCGCCCCGGCGGCGGTCAATCGGGTGGTCCGAGAATGCGAGGGGGAGGAATCGCGATGGGCTTGAACGAGCAGGAGCGCGAGGTGCTGGCCTGGCTGGAGCAGCAGCACGAGGCGATGATCGAGCTGCTCGGCCTGGTGGTCAACACCGATTCAAACTCCTACGACAAGCCTGGGGTCGACGCGGTGATTGGCCATTTCCAGAAGCATCTCGAGCAGCGGGGGCTCTCGACCCGGCCGATCGCCACCGACCCGATCGACGGCGCGCGGTTTGGCGACTGCCTGAAGGCGAGCCTGCCGGCGGGCGAAGGCGGCGCGAACGGCCACGTCCTCCTGCTCGGCCACTGCGACACCGTCTTTCCCACCGGAGAGGCCGGGCGCCGGCCGTTCCGGGTCGAGGGCAGCCGCGCCTACGGGCCCGGCGTCGCCGACATGAAGGCGGGCCTGGTGATGAACACCTTCGTCCTCGAGGCGCTCGCGAGGTTTGGCGGCGCGCGCCACCCGCTCACGGTGCTCTACACCTCGGACGAGGAGATCGCATCGGGTGCCTCGCGGCCGGTGATCGAGGCCGAGGCCAAAGGCGCTCGCGCCGTGTTCAATGCCGAGCCGGGGCGCCCCTCGGGCAATCTCGTGAGCGGCCGCAAGGGGGCGATGTTCCTGACGATCGAGGCGACCGGCATCGCCGCCCATTCCGGCGTCGCGCCGGAGAAGGGCAAGAGCGCGATCGAGGAGCTCTGCCGCAAGGTGCTCGACCTGCACGCGCTGAGCGACCTCTCGACCGGCACGACGGTCAATGTCGGCCTGATCCAGGGCGGCCAGTCGATCAACACCGTGGCGCCGCACGCCCGCGCGCGGGTCGACGTGCGCTTCAGGACGATCGCCGCCATGGAGGACGCCGAGGCGGCGATCCGCCAGATCGTCGGTCGCATCTACGTCGAGGGCACGACCACCAGCCTGACCGAGAAGGCGATGTTCCTGCCGCTCGAGGAAACGCCGGCGGGCGATACGCTGTTCGAGCATTACCGGGCCTGCGCCGCCGATCTCGGTCTCAGCCCCGGGCGCGAGTATACCGGCGGCTCGGCGGATTCCGGCTTCACGGCAGCGGCCGGGGCACCGACCCTTTGCGGCACCGGGCCGGTCGGCGAGAAGGCGCACTCGCCGGACGAGGTCTGCCATCTCGACACCTTGGTGCCCAAGGCCCAGGCGCTGGCGCTCTCCATCCTGCGCCTGGATCGCTGATGCGTCCGCCTCAGGGCAGCAGCAGGATCTTGCCGACGCTCTCGCGGCTCGCCAGGAGGTCCTGCGCCTCGGCCGCCCCCTCGAGCGGGAACGTCCGCCCGATCAGCACGCGCATGTGGCCGCTGGCGATCGCATCGAAGGTGGCGGCCGCGATCCGCTCGAGATCGGCGCGCGCCTCGGTGTAGTGCATGGCGTTTGGCCGGGTGACGTAGAGCGAGCCCAGCCGGTTCAGCTCGTCCATGTCGAGCGGCGGGATCGGCCCGCCCGACTTGCCCATGCTGACCAGGATGCCGCGCCGGCGCAGGAGCGGCAGGCCTTCGGGCACCGTCGGCCCGACCGAATCGTAGATGGCGGCGAAGCCCGGAAAATCGGAAATGGCGCGACACGCCTCGGCGAAGTCGGTCTCGGTATAGCGGATCACGTGGTCGGCGCCCGCCTCGCTCGCGATCCTCGCCTTGGCCGCGCTCGAGACCGTGGCGACGACCGTGGCACCCTCCATCTTCGCGGCCTGGACGATCATGCGCCCGGTGCCGCCGGCGGCGGCGTGCACCAGCACCCAGTCGCCCGGCTGCACGGCGTAGGTCTCGTGGGTGAAGACGTAGGCGCTCATCGCCTGGACCAGCGAGGCGGCCGCGGTCTGCGCATCGATCGCCTCGGGCAGCTTGAGCACGCGCGCAGTAGGCGCCGCCACGGCCTCGGCATAGCAGCCGGGAACCGCGCTCAGCGCCACCCGGTCGCCGACCGAGTGGCCCTCGACGTCGGCGCCGACCCCGACGATCCGCCCGGCGCCCTCCCGCCCGGCGATGTGCGGAAACGTCGTGCCGCCGGGATAGCGGTCGAGGCGGGTCTGGATGTCGAGGAAGTTCACCCCGGCCACCTCGATCCGGACCACGACCTCGGCCGGCCGCGGCTCGGGCATCGGCAGGTCGACCACCTCGAGCACCGAGGAGTCGCCGGGCCGGGCTACGCGAACGGCTTTCATCGGATGATCCCTGCAGGAGGCCGGTTCTACCGTATGGCCGGGAAGCTGTTTTGGCACGGGCCCGGTTCAGAACGTAACCGAGCGGACGAGCTCCGACGCAAGAATTCTCAGGCGGCGGCGGTTGCCGTGGCGGGCAGCCGGATGCGCTCCGAGTTCGCGGCGTCGAAGAAGAAGACGTGCGCGAGGTCGAGCCGAATGCCGGCTTTCGCGCCGATGCCTGCCTCGAAGTCCTTGCCCATCTTGGCGACCACGAGCTCCTCGCCGACCTTGCAGGTGACGAGGCTGTGGTCGCCGATCAGCTCGCTCGAGTAGACCGCGCCCGGCAGATGGCCCTGGCCGTCAAGGATCACGCTGCAGTCCTCGGCGCGCACGCCGAGCACCGCGCGGGCGACACTCACCGACGATCTCGTGTCCAGCGCGAAGCCCTGGCCGAGGAACCGTCCGCTCTCCATCCGGCCGTGCAAAAGGTTCATGGGCGGCGAGCCGATGAAGCCGGCGACGAACAGGTTCGCGGGGTCGCCGTAGATCGCCCGCGGCGTGTCCAGCTGCTGCAGGCGGCCCTTGTCGAGCACCGCGACGCGGTGGGCGAGCGTCATGGCCTCGACCTGGTCGTGGGTCACGTAGATCGTGGTCGTCTTCAGCTCGTGCTGCAGGTGCTTGAGCTCGGCGCGCATGTGCACGCGCAGTTTGGCGTCGAGATTGGAGAGCGGTTCGTCCATCAGGAAGACCGATGGCCGCCGCACCATGGCGCGCGCGAGCGCCACGCGCTGGCGCTGGCCTCCCGAGAGCTGGCGCGGGCGGCGGTCGAGCAGCTCCTCGATCTGGACTTGGCGCGCAACGGATCGCACCGCCTCGGCGCGCTCGGGCGCGGGCACGCCCCGGAGCTTCAGGGGATAGCCGACGTTCTCGGCGACGTTCATGTGCGGGTAGAGGGCGTAGGACTGGAAGACCATGGCGACGTCCCGGTATTTGGGCAGGACGTCGGTGACGTCGCGCTCGCCGATCCGGATGCGCCCGGAGGAGACGGTCTCGAGCCCCGCGATCATGCGCAGCGCCGTCGTCTTGCCGCATCCCGAGGGCCCGAGCAGGACCAGGAACTCTCCGGGCTCGACCGCCATGTCGAGCCGGTCGACGGCGGTGACCTCGCCGAACCGCTTGCTCAGGTCCTCGAGCCGCACGCGCATCGGCTAGCCCTTTACCGCGCCGAGCAGGAGGCCGCGGGTGAAGAATCGCTGCAAGGCGAGCGCGATCATGATCACCGGCAGGATCATCAGGACGATCAGCACCGACATGTACCACCATTGCGGGCCACGCGTGGCGTTCTGCGCCGCCACCAGGAGCGGCATTGTCTGGGCGTTGGCGCTGGAGAGGAAGAGCGCGAGCAGATACTCGTTCCAGGCCAGCACCAGCACGAGCAGCCCGGTCGCGGCCAGGCCAGGCCGGGCGAGCGGCAGCACGATGTCGAAGAAGGTGCGATAGCGCGACGCGCCGTCGATCTGCGCGCTCTCCTCCAGGTCGACCGGGACGGAGGCGAAGAAGTCGTACATCAGCCAGACCACGATCGGCAGGTTCACGGTCGCATAAGTGACGATCAGCGCGACATGGGTGTCGAGCAGGCCCAGCCTCTGGAACATGACGTAGATCGGCAGCGCGGTCACGACCGGCGGCAGGATGCGCTGCGAGATCATCCAGAAGAGGATGTCGCCGTTGCCGAGGCTCTTTCTGAACCGGTGCCCGAGCGCCCGGACGACGAGATAGAACAGGGCGAGCCCCACGGTCGCGGCCAGCCACCAGGGCAGCCCGAGGGCGACCATGGCGAGCACGGCGGCGGCGAGGCAGAGCACGAAGACCAGGATCGAGCCGAGCCGGGGTCGATAGGCGATCCGCGAGAGGGCGTAGGCCGCCATGCTGCCGATCGCGACCGCGAGCAGGGTGCTGACGCTCGCCGTGATCACCGAGTTGAGATACGGGCGCAGCGTGTCGTTGCGCATGTCCACCAGGAGATACTGCCAGGCGTGCAGCGACGGCGCGAAATCGACGAACGGCAGGTATTTCGGCCCCTCGTTGACGTCGATCGGCAGCTTCAGCGAGGTCACCAGCAGCCAATACATCGGGAACAGGACGACCAGCGCCCAGGCGAGCAGGCCGCCATAGACCAGGATGCGGGCGAGCGGTGCCGGGCGGCCGAGCGCGCGCGGCTCGAACAGGCGGCCGAGCAGCGAGGGCTGCGGCGCGTGCACCCGGATCGTTCCGGCGGGGGCGCTCATGCCTGGCGTTCCCGATACGGCAGAACGATGAGGTTAAAGAAGGAGACGCACATCACGACCGTCACGAACAGCAGCATGTAGGCGACCGCGGCGGAGCCGCCGAGATCGAGGGTGCGCCACAGGACGAAGGCATGCAGCGTCAGCGATTCGGTCGCCGTGCCGGGTCCGCCGTTGGTCAGCACGTTCGGCAGGTCGATGATCTTAAAGGCCTCGATCACGCGGATCAGCATGACCGTGGCGGCGACCGGCATGATCGAGGGCCAGGTGATGTCGCGGAAGATCTGCCAGCCGCCAGCGCCGTCGAGCTCGGCCGCCTCGACGGTGTCGCGCGGCTGGCTCTCCAGTGCCGCCAGCATGACGATGAAGATGAACGGGATCCACTGCCAGGAGTCGCCGACCACCACCACGAGGCGTGCGAGCCAGGGGTCGGCAGCCCACGCGAACTCGGCCAGCCCGAGCCCGTTCCACAAGGGCGCGATCGGCCCCTTGCTCATGTCGGCGAGCATGCGGAAAGCATAGGCGACCCCGACCGGGGTGATCATCAGCGGCAGAAAGAACACGACCCGGAAGAAGCTCCGGCCGTGCACCGGCTGCACGCACAAGAGCGCGAGGCTGAGGCCGATCGCGAACTGCACGAAGCAGCCGACCGCGACGTAGACCAGGGTCGTGGAGAGCGAGCCCAGCGAGACCCCCTCGCCCACGGTCGCCGCGGCGAGCACGACGAGAGCGCCCACGAGCAGCGCGAATACCAGCCGGCCGGCGAGCCCTGGCAGCCAGACGCGGCCGCGCGCGAGATAGCGGGCCAGCCACCAGCCAAGGCCGCCCACCACCCCGATGACGACCAGCCAGTCCAGCGCCGACAGAGCGCCGAAACGGCCGAGGAAATGCCACTGCTCGCTGCCGAGCAGGAGCTTTTTGTAGTTGGCGACGCCTGCGAAGCGCAGCTCGTAGCCGCCGGGCGCCAGCCGGAAGCGGGCGAGCGAGAGATAGAGGGATATCAGAAGCGGGAAGATCGAGAAGGCGAGGATCACCAGCACCGCGGGCATGATGAAGACCGCGCTCGCCCGCCGGTCCAGCCACTCGGCGACGCCCGCCCGCCTGCTGTCCTCCCCGGGCTCGGCCAAGGGTCGGCCTTACGCGCGCGGCGACGCGCCGGTCGCCCCGCGCGCCGCCATGGAGGTCACTGGATACCCAGCGCGGCGCGATAAGCCTCGAGCTGCTCTTCCGTGCCGAGCTCCTCGTTGAGCTCGTTCCAGCCGTCGCGGATCGTCGCCATGGTCTCGTCGATCGACAGCTCGTCGGCCAGGAGCCGCGCGATCGCGGTGTCGAGCACCACCTGCTGGTAGCGCTGGTTCTGCGGAATGCGCAGGTCCAGCACCATGTTCGGGCTGTCGAGGCTGGCCTTGATGGCGCCCAGATAGTCCTTCGCCGCCTCCTCGCTCATGCCCGCCTTGGTCCAGAGCGAGAGGTCCTCGAGCTGGGAGAGCCGATACGGGTTGAAGCCGGTACGGCCGATGGTGACGTCCTCGTTCGCCTGCTCGGGCTGGCTCATGTACGAGATGAACGCGTAGGCCGCGTCCTTGACCTGGTCGTCGGCGGCGGCGTTGATGCCGCCCGACCAGCCGCCGAAGGCGGCGAACGGCGCGTGGTTGATGCCGTCCACGGCGTGCGGGCAGGTCTGCTCGTCGCAGGCGACCAGCTCCATGGTCTCGCGGTCCAGGACCTCCGGCGAGCCAGGCAGCGGCACGGCGCCGACCTTGTCCTGGACGACCGAGGTGTCGGGGTCGATGGCGAGCGTGCCGATGTCGCCCCAGTCCAGGGTCAGCATGCAGCGGCCGCCGACGAACAGGCTGCGCGTGTCGCCGACGTCCAGGTTGATCTCGTCCGGCGGGCCGTACTGGGTGGTCTGGTCGTAGACCTCCAGCGCGCGGCGGAAGCCCGGGTTGTCGACCAAGGGCGCCATCTCCTCGTCCGTGGTGAAGAACACGCCCTGATCGGTGCCCTGCGACTGGACGAAGGCGCCGGCGATCGAGGTGATCGCCCAGTAGGCCTGGGCGCTCCGCTTCTTGGAGATGCAGGAGCCGTAGTCGCCCTGGCCGTCGCCATTCATGTCCTTGCCGTGGGCGGCCTCGGCGATCGCGAGGTAATCGTCCCAGGTCCGCGGCGGCTCCAGCCCAAGCTCGTCCAGGACGTCCTTGCGGTAGTAGACCATCTGGAAGTCGCCATCGAGCGTGATCATGTAGGTCCGGCCGCCGAACTGCTGGCTGAACTCCCGGAAGAACGGGGCGATGTCGTCGGTCTGCAGGGCCTCGTCCTGGGCCACGCGGTCGGTGAGGTCTTCGAGGTAGCCGCCCTGGACGTAGTCGACCATCCACTGCGGCGCGAACACCCCGGCATCGATGCTGTTGGTGCCCGCGGCCCAGTCGGTGAGCAGCCGGGTGTAGAGGTCCGAGAAAGGCACCGTGATGACGTTGACCTGGGCGCCGGTGAGGGCGTTGAAGTCGGGCGCGCGGCGCTGCAGGGGCTCCGCGATCTGCGGGCCCGTAAAGGTCATGATGTTGACCTCGACGCCCTCGAAGGGCTTGTCCTGGGCGCCCGCGGCCGTGGCGCCGAGCGCCACCATCGCGCTGCCGAGCATCCAAGAACGGCGTCTTGCGACGCGACCGATCCGCAACATGCAAAGCCTCCCTGCTTCCCCGTTGCCGCCGCTGCTCACACCGGCACTGCCGTTGATCGGGGGCAGAACGCCGAGCGCGGCTCTCGTCGCGCCAATTTAGCACACTCCCGCGCCCAGTGTCCCGGGACTCGAACCAGCGCCCCGCGCGGTTTGATCCGGGTCGGCTCGCCACGTATGATCGTCGCCACTGCTCGCAAAGCCTGGCATGCTCGTCGCTCGGACGGCCCGTTGGGCTCAGGCCAGCAAGCGGGGCCGATCCAGGACCAAGAACCAATGGAGGCATCACGATGCGCAAACTGACCCGCCGCGTGGCCGGCCTGCTCGCCGCCACGGCGCTCGCCGCTCCCCTCGCCGTGGCGCTCGGGAGTTCGCCGGGCGCGGCCCAGGAGAAGGTCCTGCGCGTGGTCATGCACTCGGATCTCAAGATCGTCGATCCGATCTGGACCACCGCCTACATCTCCCGGAATTACGGCTACCTGGTCTACGACACGCTGTTTGCGCTCGACGAGAACCTCGAGGTCCAGCCGCAGATGGTCGACACCTACGAGGTCAGCGACGACAACCTGAAGTATACCTTCACCCTGCGCGACGGCCTCACCTGGCACGACGGCCAGCCGGTAACCGCCGACGACGCGATCGCCTCGATCGAGCGCTGGGGCGCCAAGGACAGCATGGGTCAGCTGCTCATGGAATCCGTCGAGGGCATGACCGCGGTCGACGACAAGACGTTCGAGATGGACCTGAAGGAGCCCTATGGCCTCGTCCTGCTCTCGCTCGCCAAACCGAGCTCGAACGTGCCCTTCATGATGCCCAAGCGCATCGCCGAGACCCCGGCGAGCGAGCAGATCTCCGAGTACGTCGGCTCCGGGCCGTTCGTGTTCGAGCAGGACCAATGGGCGCCCGGCAACAAGGCGGTGTTCTCCAAGTTCGAGCAGTACGTGCCTCGCGACGAGCCGCCGAGCTGGGCGGCGGGCGGCAAGATCGCCAAGGTCGACCGGGTCGAGTGGCTCTGGATCCCGGACATCCAGACCGCGGTCAACGCTCTCCTGAACGGCGAGATCGACTTCATCGAGACGCCACCGCACGATCTCCTGCCGATCCTCCAGGACGACGAGAGCATCGTCCTGTTCGACTCCAATCCGCTCGGCAACCAGTACATGTTCCGCATGAACTGGCTGCACCCACCGTTCGACAACCAGACGATCCGCCAGGCGGCGCTCGCGGCGCTCAATCAGGAGGACTTCCTGCAGGCCGTGATCGGCAACCCCGACTACTACGAGACCTGCCCGGCGATGTTCATCTGCAACACACCGTTCGCGACCGACGCCGGCGCCAAGGTGCTCATGGAGTCGGACTTCGAGCGCTCCAAGGCGCTGCTCGACGAGGCCGGCTACGACGGCACGCCGGTGGTGCTCATGCACTCGACCGACCTTCAGGTGCTGACGAACCTCGCCCCGGTCGCCAAGCAACTGCTCGAGCGCGGCGGCTTCACGGTCGACATGCAGTCGATGGACTGGCAGACCGTGGTCTCGCGGCGCGCCAAGAAAGAGCCGCCCTCGGAGGGCGGCTGGAACGCCTTCCTGACCAACTGGGTGGCGGCCGACGTGCTCAACCCGATCAGCACCGCCGGGCTCAACGCGGCGTGCGACGATGCCTGGTTCGGCTGGCCGTGCGACGAGCAGATCGAGACCATGCGCGATCAGTTCTCGCGCGAGACCGACCCCGAGAAGCAGAAGACGCTCGCCGAGCAGATCCAGGCGCGGGCGCTCGAGGTCGGCACCCACGCCTATGTCGGCCAGTGGTACCAGCCGTTCGCCCATCGCGACGTCCTCTCGGGCGTGCTGCAGGGTCCGGCTCCGTTCTTCTGGAACATCGAGAAGGAGGGCTGAGGACCTCAAGGAGTCGACCAGTTGGCCCCCCCACCCTATCCCTCCCCCGCAAGGGGGGAGGGAAAGATGGAATTCCTCTCTCTCGATCGGAGAGTGGCGTCAATGGTTCGCCCTCCCCCTCGATGGGGGAGGGAGGGGTGGGGGTGGGTTGCGGCCACCCATTCACACGCTTCAGCGCCGGCACCGAGCCGGCCAATCCTCGATTTTCGCTCATGCTCGCGTTCGTCGTTCGACGGCTGATCGCCACCATTCCGGTGCTCGGGATGGTGGCGATCTTCGTCTTCCTGATGCTGCGCATGACGCCGGGCGACCCGGCGGCGATCATCGCCGGCGACCACGCAAACGCCCAGCAGATCGCCGAGATCCGGGAGCGCCTCGGCCTGAACGAGCCAATCCACGAGCAGCTCGTGACCTGGGGCGGCAATCTCCTGCAGGGCAATCTCGGCGAGTCGTTCTTCTTCAGGGCCCAGGTCACCGATCTGATCCAGCAGCGGGTCGGCCCGACGCTGGCGCTCGCGGTCTCCACCATCGTCGTCACGGTGCTGGTCGCCCTGCCGCTCGGCGTGATCGCCGCGTGGAAGCACGGCACCTGGGTCGATCGCCTGGTCATGGCGTTCTCGGTGATCGGTTTCTCGGTGCCGGTGTTCGTGCTCGGCTATCTCCTGATCTACGTGTTCGCCATCCGGCTCGGCGTGTTCCCCGTGCAGGGCTACCAGAGCATCGCCCAGGGCATCGGGCCGTTCCTGCATCGCCTGGTGCTGCCGAGCATCGCGCTCTCGGTCATCTACATCGCCCTGATCGCGCGGATCACCCGGGCGAGCATGCTCGAGGTGCTGGGCGAGGACTACATCCGCACCGCCCGCGCCAAGGGCCTCTCCAACCGCGTCGTGCTGCTGCGCCACGGGCTGCGCAACGCCGCCGTACCGATCGTCACCGTGATCGGCATCGGCATCGCACTCTTGATCGGCGGGGTGGTGGTGACCGAGAGCGTCTTCAACATCCCGGGTCTCGGCCGGCTCACGGTCGACGCCGTGCTCGCCCGGGACTATCCGACGATCCAGGGCGTGATCCTGGTGTTCTCGTTCGCCTACGTCCTGATCAATCTCCTGATCGACATCACCTACACCCTGTTCGATCCGAGGATCCGCTATTGAGCGTCGCCCGCGACGAGCTGGTCGAGGCGGCGGCGATCTCCGCCGCGGAGGTACGGCGGCCGGGCACCGCCAGGCAGATCGCGGCCAATCTGAGCGTCCTGCTCGGCGGCGCGATCCTGCTCCTGATGCTGGTGATCGCCCTGCTGGCGCCATGGCTCGGCACCATCGACCCGGCGTTCCTCGACCCGGCCTACCGCAACAAGCAGCCGCTCGAGACCCACACGATCGTCGACCCGGCGGGCAACGAGGTCGAGTTCACCCATTGGATGGGCACCGACACCCTCGGCCGCGACCTTTACAGCCGCGTGCTCTACGGCACCCGCGTGTCGCTGACCATAGGCTTCGCCGTCGCCGTGCTGAGCATCGCCATCGGCCTCCTGATCGGCCTGGGCGCCGGCTACACCCGCTGGGTCGACGCCGTGGTCATGCGCGTCATGGACGGCCTGATGGCGATCCCCGGAATCCTGCTGGCGCTCGCGCTCGTGGCGCTCTGGGGCGCCGGGCTGGTCACCGTGATCCTCGCCATCACGATCCCGGAGGTCCCGCGGGTCGTGCGCCTGGTCCGCTCGATCGTGCTCTCGGTGCGCGAGGAGCCCTACGTCGAAGCCGCCATTGCGGTCGGCACGCCGGTCGGGAAGATCCTCTATCGCCACGTCCTGCCCAACACCATCGCGCCCCTGATCGTCCAGGGCACCTACGTCGCCGCCTCCGCGATTCTGGTCGAGGCGATCCTCTCGTTTCTCGGCGTCGGCATCCCGACCGACATCCCGACCTGGGGCAACATCATGGCCGAGGGGCGGGTCCTGTTCCGGGTCTATCCGCACGGCATCCTGTTCCCGGGCATCTTTCTCGCGCTCGCCGTGCTGGCCGTGAACATGCTGGGCGACGGCCTGCGCGACACCCTGGACCCACGAATCGCCAGGCGGCTCTAGCCCGATGGCGGGTCGCGACGCATCCCCGAGCCCCGACGGCGCCGTCTTGGACATCCGCGGCCTGACCGTGGCGCTGCCCGAGGGCGCCGACCGCCGGCACGCGATCGAGGAGGTGAGCCTCGCGGTGCGCCCGCAGGAGATCCTCTGCGTGGTCGGCGAGTCGGGCTCCGGCAAGTCCGTGACGGCCCACAGCGTCATGGGCCTCCTGCCGAAAGGCCAGCTCAGGCCAGTCGCGGGCGAGGTGCGCCTCGAGGGCGAGGATCTGCTGAAGGCGAGCGAACAGCGCCTTCGAGACCTGCGTTGCGTGCGCATGTCGATGATCTTCCAGGAGCCGATGACCGCGCTCAACCCGGTCATGTCGTGCGGCTCCCAGATTGAGGAGGTGCTGAAGGCGCATACCCGGCTGGCCCCGGCCGAGCGCCGCGCGCGCATCCTCGAGATCATGGGACAGGTGCGTCTGCCGGACCCCGAGCGGCTGATCGACGCCTACCCGCACCAGCTCTCGGGCGGCCAGCGCCAGCGCATCATGATCGCCATGGCCCTGGTGCTGGAGCCCGTGCTCCTGATCGCCGACGAGCCGACCACCGCGCTCGACGTCACCACCCAGGCGCAGATCCTGAACCTGATCCGCGAGATCCAGCGTACCCACCGCACCGCGGTTCTGTTCATCACCCACGATTTCGGCGTGGTCGCCGAGATCGCAGATCGGGTCGCGGTGATGCAGACCGGGCGCATCGTCGAGACCGGCGAGGCCGCGAAGGTCCTGCGGGCTCCCGAGCACCCGTATACCCGGATGCTGATCTCGGCGGTGCCGAGCCTCGTCCCGCGCCATCGGGCCGCAAAGGAAAACGCCGCGCCGGTGCTCGCCGCCCGCAAGCTCAACAAGGTCTATAAGGGCGGCGGCTGGTTGCAGCCGGCGCGCGTCGTGCACGCCGCCCGGGACGTGGACCTCGCGGTGCGCCGCGGCGAGACGCTAGGCCTGGTCGGCGAGTCGGGCTCGGGCAAATCCACGGTGGCGCGCTGCATCGTGCGCCTGATCGCGCCGACCAGCGGCCAGATCCTGATCGACGACGACGACATAGCACGCCTGCCTCCCCGCCGCCTGCGCGCGCACCGAAGGCGGGTTCAGATC
>Ga0299907_10000726_pt1 | contig 17044 bp, 16 predicted proteins | sample RVTome_16_FD_198680 | JGI IMG/M metagenome (GOLD analysis project Ga0299907, IMG submission 198680) | Soil microbial communities from uranium-contaminated site in the Upper Colorado River Basin, Wyoming, United States - RVT152D67 (version 2) ...
CGTCTCCGAGGCCGATCGCGTCGCAAAGCAGGTTGGCAGGCCGCTGAGCCGACGCACGCCGCTGGACTGGATCTTCGGTGAGCGGCCCAGCCCGTGGGAGCAACGCACGCGCGCCGCGACGACGGTGGGCGAGGCCATGTCCGCTCCGGCGATCACCATCGACGCCGACCGCTCCCTCCGCGAGGCCGCGGCGCTCATGGTGGACCGCGGCGTCAATCGGCTGCCCGTGATGGAGGCGGGACGCCTAGTCGGGATCGTTACGAGAGCCGACCTCGTGCGGGCCTACATGCGGCGCGACGAGGAGATCCTCCGTCTCGTGCGAGAGGACGTTATCAGGCACACGATGTGGCTGGATCCAGACGAGCTGCGGGTCGAGGTTCGCGAGGGGATGGTGCGGGTTGCGGGGACCGTCGACCGGCGCTCGACGGCGACGATCCTCGAGAAGCTCATCCACCTGGTCGAGGGCGTCGACGGCGTCGACAACCACCTGACCTGGGAGTTCGATGACAGCGCCCTCGAGCCGGGCGGGGCGGACGAGCCCGAGCCGGGCGCGGCATCGTTGACGGCCCGCGAACGACCCCGGGCGCTGCACCGGTGACTCGTGCTACTCGTGCTCGACTGGCCGTCCCACGCTCCGCGCGGGACGCTCACCGAATGATGGACCTCAACCTCGACCGCGTGTCGCTGGACGGCTTCACCGTCCACCGGCGGTCGGCAACGCTGCATCGCGGGCCTGGCGACCATCCCGGTACCCGGCAGAGTGCGTGGTGGGTGTACCTGGCGTGCGGGGCGATGCCGGGCCGCTACGACGTCAGTCCTCGCACGGTGAGGCTCCAGGCCAGCACGGTGAGCGGTCGCTCAATCCACGCCGAGGTCAGGATCGTGGGTCGACACGACGACGGATACGGCACGCGGCTGATCCTCGCCGGAAGGGGGCCGCTGGTCGACAAACCGATCTGATCTGCGCACCGCGATGAGTCGGCGGTGCCAGTTAGCCTCTCAAATCGGTCCGATACGCACTACTCGGAGCACCTCGCGCCCACCCAGGCTTTGGAGCATGACATTGGGGACACGAGTGCCGGAGCAGCGGTCTGCCCTTCCGGGACGCGCCGTGGATGCCGGCCTTCCTGACAGTGCCGGCCGCCACCTCGTCCGCCATCTGGCGACGGCACGCAGCGACGAGCGCGTTGGTGACGTTCTCGATCAAATGCGCGGCGCGCGGCTGGGCTACGCCGGGGCGGTGTACGTGCTCGATCCCCAAGGGCGGCTCGTCGGGCAGTGCCCGCTGCCTGCGTTGCTGGCCTCGGGCCCAGACCGCCCGGTGAGCGAACTCATGGCCGTCGTCCCCGCGGTGGTGATGCCGGAGACCGATCAGGAGCACGCGGCCACCATCGCCGTCCGGCACCGCCTCGCCGCGCTCCCCGTGGTCGACGCCCACGGGCAGCTACTCGGCATTCTGCCGCCCGAAGCGCTGATGGAGGTCCTGCGCGCCGAGCACCTCGAGGACCTCCATCGCATCGCGGGCATCCGTCGCGACGAAGTCATGGCTCGCGAAGCGATCGAGGGCCCACCCCTGCGCCGTGCGCGCGACAGGCTGCCGTGGCTGCTCGTCGGCCTGACGGGCAGCGCGCTGGTGACGGTCGTCATGGCCCTGTTCCAGTCCACCCTGGAGTCCACGGTGGCCGTCGCGTTCTTCGTCCCGGGCATCGTCTACATGGCCGACGCGATCGGCACGCAGACCGAGGCAGCAGCGGTGCGCGGCCTGTCACTGGTGCACGAGCCGCTCCGCCAGCTGATCTGGGGCGAGCTTCGAACGGGTGTCGTGATGGGCCTCACCTTGGCGGCCATCGCGTTGCCCGGCGTGTGGCTTGCATTCGGCGAGCTACCGCTCGCAATTGCCGTTGCCGGCGCACTCCTGACCGCGGGAGCCGTGGCCACCACCGTCGGCCTCTTCCTGCCGTGGCTGCTGGCACGATTCGGCCGCGATCCGGCGTATGGGAGCGGGCCGCTGGCCACGGTCGTCCAGGACCTGCTCAGCATCCTGATCTACCTGACGATCGTCTCGCTGGTGCTGGGCTGAAGAACCTGCCGCCGGCTCGGCGAGGTTGCCGCGATTGGCCGGCCGTCAGGGCCGGTTGGCCCGCCCGAATGGGTCCGATCCGCACTCCCCGACGGCCCGCAGCCAGGCCACGATGACCACATGAAGACGGTACGCGCCCGCCTCGTGGGCGATGGCCTGCGGTTTCGGATCCACAGCGGCAGCGGGCATGCCGTAACCGTCGACAACGCCGAAGGTGACACGGGAGCCCGGCCGGCCGAACTGCTGCTCTTGGCACTGGCGGGCTGCACCGCGATGGACGTCATCTCGATCCTGCGCAAGAAGCGCCAGCCGGTGGAACGGTACGAGGTCTCGATCGGCGGCGAGCACCGGAGCGGCCATCCAGCGGTCTTCGAGCGCATCGAGGTCGAGCACATCGTCGACGGACTCGTCGAGCCGGAGGCGCTGCGGCGTGCGATCGAGCTGTCCGCCACACGCTACTGCGCGGTCGGCTCCACCCTCAGCTCAGGCGTGACCCAGATCCGTCACCGCTACCGGCTGCTCGCTGACGGCGCTCTCCTGGAGGCTGAGGTCTGCACCACCGGACCCTATCGCCCGCAGGAACCGGTCGAGCTGCCCACCGCTCTCACGGGCTGACGAAAGCGTCCAGCCCGTCATGGAGTTCGAGAACGAGGTCCACGTAGCCTGGTCGCCCGGCGCGCGAGTGGTGGTGGGCTCGCCCGTGCTGCCGCTCTTCGGCGCGGTCGTCGTCGGATTCGTCCTGGGCGCGGCCATTGCGACCCTGGCCCAGCGCTATCGAAACGCTCGAGGCCGGCCGTGCCAATCCGAGGCAGGGAGCGCCGGCACCCCCGCGCTACGCATGCCGGGCGAAAACCCCGACGTCGAAACCGAGCTGTAGTGAACCATAGGCCGGACGCTGGGCGTCGACTGAGTCTAGGTCGCTGCCCACCAAGAGTAGTCATCACCATCGCGGGATCTGGCAACCGCTGAGGGTCGTCACGCCGCCCTTGCACATCAGTTTGGGCTCCAATAGACGGTCGGTCTGGTCAGCGCCGAGATGGATAAGGACCTCGGCGATCCCGAGATCGAGTCTGCCGATCTCCGCTTCGACGGCCTTGGCCATCCGGTGACCCTCCACGACCGTCAGGTCCTGGGCGACGTGAATGTGAGGACGACGCGGACGTGTCCCGCCTCGCCGCGTGAACGGACAGCGTGGCAGTCACCCACGCCCGCAGCAGCCATCCGCCGACCGTCATCGAGTGGGAGGGGCAACCCGGCATGCCCGCACGATGCCTTCTGGCACTGGCGGGCGACGGCTCCCCTAGCGGACGATCTCGGCGTCGCAGAAGATTGAATGAGGTGCGCAACATGTCTCAGGGACTGCACGGCAAGGTCGCGATCGTGACCGGCGGCGCCCGTGGCATCGGGAGTGCCAGTGTCCGGGCGCTGGTGAAGGAGGGCGCGTCGGTGGTCATCACTGACGTGCTGGACGATGAAGGCGACGCCCTCGCCCGCGAACTGTGCGCCGAGGGCGCCAACGCGCGCTACGCCCACCTCGACGTTTCGAGCGAGGAGCAGTGGCAGGCGGTCGTCGAGCGCACCGTGCGCGACCTGGGCCACGTCGACGTGCTGGTCAACAACGCCGGCATCGGCACCATGGAGGACGTCGAACAGGAGACCCGCGAGGGCTGGGACCGGCTGATCGCCATCAACCAGACCGGGGTCTGGCTGGGCATGAAGGCCGTCATCCCGGGCATGAAGGCCAACGGCGGCGGCTCGATCGTCAACCTCAGCTCCATCTTCGGCGCGGTGGGGGGCTTCGGCAGCTCGATCGCCTATCACGCCAGCAAGGGCGCCGTGCGGCTGATGTCCAAGAACGCGGCCATCCGCTACGCGAAGGAAGGGATCCGGGTGAACTCGGTCCACCCTGGCTTCATCGACACCCCGATGCTGGCCGCGGTAAAGGGGACACCCTTCGAAAAGACGATGGTCGACGGAACACCTATGGGCCGGCTGGGCCGACCCGAGGAGATCGGGAGCGTGATCGCCTTCCTGGCAAGCGAGGCGGCCAGTTACATGACCGGGTCAGAGGTGTACGTCGACGGCGGCTGGACCGCCCAGTAGGGCGCGGCGGCGGCATTCAAGCGAACAGCCTGGGCCTCGGCTCATCACCGAGGCGCCGGACAACACACGTGCGGGAGTAGACGGATGACGAGGTGCTTCGCAGGACGACCGCTCGAGCGGACCCTTGCCGTGAGCAACGGCGAGTTGTGCTGCCCACGAAGAGGTCGCGTATCGGTCACCGCGTGTGACGGCTGCCCATTCTTCTGTCCGAACAGCCGAATCACGTCCTCGGTGATCTGCTCCTACCCGTTCGCAGCCCGCGACACGTTTGCGCGCCGCGCCCGACAACGCGAGGACGTACGTATCGCGCTGGCCCATCACCTGGAACGCACGTAGGCTGTCCATGACCAGACGCGTGGCGCTCGGCGTCCTCGTCGGAGGGGCGATTGGATTCGCTGCAGGGGCGGCTGTCTACCTCCTCCTCAATCCGGTGCTCGAGGATGCCTCCGGCTGGATCCGGGAGACCCAGGGGTTGCTGTGGAACCTGGTTCCGCTCCTGAGTGTCCTGGGCGCCGTGGTAGGCGGTCTGCTGCTGAACCGGGCGGAGAGGCCCAAGTCGTAGGCCGTCGCAGCCGGAAATAGCTCTTGATCCGCCACCGGCCCGGTGCGTCCGCTCCGACCCGCCCCGACGCACCGAACCCGCCCGTCTCCGCCTGGCTGTGCGCCAGGACGTAGGCGCAGGCACGCTGAACGCGCTCATCGGCCGTATCGGCGCCTAGTTGGTCGAGGAAGATGACCTGCCAGACCGTGCCGCGGTACTTGGTGGGGTATCCCGGCCCTGGTTTGTCCCAAGCCCCCCGGCGCTGGGCGGCGAGCATCGAGGCGATCGGGTCCGCCGCCGTCGCCGCCCCGCCGGGCCGCAACGACCTCCGGGTCGTCCGCGCCGCGCCCCACTAGCTGCCGCAATGCCAGCTGGCGGACTGCGGGCGCAAGCGGTGCGACGACGTGACCTGACCTCGCGACATCCTGGCGCGACCAACTCAAGCAGGTGGAGCAGTCGGGACCTTCGGCACGCACGCTGCGGGCCGGACGGCCATCGTCACCGCCCCGGCGCGGGAGCATGGTTGCGATGTAAATCCACGTCAGAGCCACATGGAGATGTCCGCATGAAGGTCCTGCTCGCGCTTGACGGATCAGCGCCGTCGCTGGTCGCCCGCGATCTGATTGTCGGCCTGCCCTGGCCGGCCGAGACGGTCGTCCACCTTCTCGCCGCCTACCAGGTGCCGATTGACTGGACCGGGGGCGTCGGCTCGACCATGGACTGGGTCGGTGACGTCGAGGATGCCATCCGCGACCAGTTCCACGACGAGCTGCGGACCCACGCTGCGCCACTGGTCGACGGCGGGCTGAAGGTCGAGCGGCACGTGATCCGCGGCCGCGCCGCGGACGCCATCAACGATCTAGCCGCCCAGATCGGAGCCGACCTCATCGTCACCGGCTCGCGCGGGCGCGGCCAGCTGGCCTCGATGCTCCTCGGATCGGTTGCGACCGAGGTCGCGACACATGCGGCATGCCCCGTTCTGGTGGCGCGCGGAACTACGGTGTCGCGCCTCCTGGTGGCGACCGACGGCTCCGCCACTGCGAACGCCATCCCCGAGCGGCTTGGTGAATGGGACGTCTTCCGCGGGAGCCAGGCCAACGCGGTCGCCGTCTCGGTCCCCGACGACCCCGGCTTCGAACTGATGGTCGGCCTGTACACCCTGGGCGACGAGCGCCTCGCCGCGATGCGCGCCGAATCGGTTGAGAAGGCCCGGGCGGATGCTGACGCCATGGCCCAGAGACTGACGTCAATCGGGGTCCCGGCCACCGCCCACGTCAGGAAAGGGGATCCTGCCCATGAGATCTTGACCGCGGCTGAGGATCACGGCTCGGACCTCATCGTCACGGGTTCGCGTGGGCTAGCTGGCATTGAGCGGCTCCTCCTCGGCAGCGTGGCGCGCAACGTCCTCACCCACGCCCGCCGCTCGGTGTTGATCATGCGGGCGGCTGACCGAAGGAGTCCTACCGACAGCAGTCCTAGGACATCTAGTGCGGGCAGCTGATCTCGCGTCAAATCCAATGGTCGTTTCAGGCCGCCGGCCGCCGGCCACATAGGTGTCCTCGAGTCGGCCCACAGCACCGCTTTCCGCCGGTTCGATGAGACGCAAGAAACAGGAGCCATAAGGGCTCCAGTAAGGGTTCCCGGGCCCAGAAAACTCCTGGGACAAGGCATTTGGCGGATTGTTGAGGGCCCATTGAGCGCCAACCGGTGGCCGATGCCTCACACCTCTGGCCCGACGGCCGCAGCATGGCCGTATGGAACGCGCCCGGCCCGCAAGGTGGTCGCGCCCAGCTGGTGCAACCCTCGCGGTTGGCGTCCTCACGCTCGTCCTTGCGGCTTGCTCCAAGGGCTCTCCCCTCTTCCAGGGAGGTCCTCGTTCAAGCGAGTCGACGCCGTTTGAATTTGGAGGACGGCTCGTGTACGTGTTGGCGTGGACGACGAGCGCCCAGACACCGGCTGGGTGTCGGATCGTCGTCGAGCTCGCGACTGCCGACGGTGACAACTCGGTCGCGCGCGCCGAGGGCGGAACCACGTCGGGCGGCGCCAGCCAGGATTCACAGCCGATCCCTGATGCCGCTGCAGGCAGCTATCGCCTGCGGGTCAACTCGACGTGTGAGTCGTGGACGGCCGTCGTTGGCGAGGACACGCCGGGCGGACTAGCACTCAGCCGCCGGCCGCCTCGTGCTCGATCAGCCGGTACCCCACACCCGGCTCGGTGCGGATGTACCGCGGCTGGGCGGGATCGGCTTCGAGCTTCTTGCGCAGCCGCCCCATGTACACGTGGAGGTAGTGGTTCTCCGACCCGTACTCGGGGCCCCAGACTCGCTGCAGCAGGGCCCGTTCGGTGAGCACGGTGCCGGGCTGCGAGGCGAGCGCGGTGAGAAGCGCATACTCGGTCGGGGTGAGATGAACCTCGGCGCTCTCGACCTCGACGATTCGACGCACGCGGTCGATGCGGAGGTCGCCCGTTTGAAAGACGGCATTAGTGCCCGATGTGCGGCCGGCGTGCCGCAGCGCGACCCGCACCCTCGCCAGTAGCTCGTCGACGCCGAAGGGCTTCGTTAGGTAGTCGTCAGCACCAAGGTCCAGCGCGCGGACCTTGTCTGCCTCGCCTCCGCGGATTGAGAGCACGATGATCGGCGTGCTCGTCCGAGCGCGCAGCTGTGTGATCACGTCGAGGCCGCTCATGTCCGGCAGGTTGAGATCTAGCAGGACCAGGTCGGCGTGAAAGCTCGGCTCGCGCTCCAGCCCCTCGAGCCCAGTCTCGGCAGCTTCGACGCGAAAGCCGTGCGCAACAAGGTTGCGGGCAACGACCTGGCGCACGCCGGGATCGTCCTCAACCACCAAGATGCGGGCGCCGTCCTTCCTGGTCGTCATGGCTGCGGCTCCACCTCGAGTGGCGCCGATGGGATGACGAACGTGAACCGCGCGCCACGCCCATCGGCGTTCTCGGCCCAGATGCGCCCACCGTGCGCGTCGACCAGTCCGCGGGCCACGGCCAGGCCGACCCCGCTGCCTCGTACGGTCGTCGCGCCCGGAGCCCGGTAGAACGGCTCGAATAGCCGCGGAAGCGCTTCGGTCGGGATCCCGGGCCCCTGGTCGGCGACCGATACCCGCAGCTCGCCGTCGGCCACCGTGGCGCTGACCGCGATCTCGGCCCCGGGCGGCGTGTACTTGACCGCGTTCTCGACTAGATTGGCGACGACCTGATCGACCTCGACCGGATCGAGGTACACCGGCGGCAGGTCGTCGGGCACCGACACCACCATCCGATGCTCGCGCGTCGTCGGCGCCAGCCGGTGGAGGGCCTCGCGCAGGACGAGCACTGGATCGTGCCAGTCGAGGGCCGGCACCAGCGTGCCGCCCTGGATGCGGCTCAGGTCCAGCAGGTTGCCGACGATGCGGTTCAGGCGCTCTGCCTCGTGCTCGATCGTCTCGAGGAATTCGCGGCGCTCCTCGGCTCGCCACTCGACATCGGCCTGCAGCATGCTGCCCGCAGCCGCGATGATCGAGCTGAGCGGGGTACGCAGGTCGTGCGAGACCGCGTCGAGCAGCGCGCTCTTGAGCTCGCTCGTGCGTCGCAGGACCTCGGTCTCCGTCGCCCGGGCGCGCAGCCGCTCACGCTCGGTGGCAACAGCGAGTTGGCCGGCGGCCGTGTCGAGTAGGCGCGCCTGTCGCCGGCCGATACTTGCCGACGAAGGCCACTTGGCCCGAACGTGGCCGAGCACCTCGTTCCCGCGCCGGATCGGGGCGGATGCGATATTGCGCGGCGTACCGCCCGGGGGCCGATAGGCGGGCAGCACGCGAACCCATCGGCCGGGCTCGCTCGTAACGGTGGCGCTCGCCGGCCGCCCCTCGCTGAGGACGTCCATCGCTCCGGGTACGGCCCGCAGGGCGGCTCGCCCCTCGGCAGTACCGGCCTCGGCTCGACCACCCCCGCGCCCGTCGGCCTCGATCAGGATCGTGAGCGCCTCCGCCCCGAGCTCGCGGCGCAAGCGCTCGCTCGCCGTCGACAGCGCATCGGCGAACGACCCGCCCGCCAACAGGTCGGTCAGGTCGTGAAGCATGCGCGCCTCCCGTTCGCGCGCCTCGGCGTCCAGCAGGCGCTCGCGCTGGCCCGCCGCGAGCTGCGACGTGACCACGGAGACGACGAGAAACGCCAGCAGAGCGACCCATTCGTTGGGGTTCGAGATCGTCAGGCTGAAGCGCGGCTCGACGAAGAGGTAGTCGAATGCTACGAACGAAAGGATCGACGCCAGGATGCCCGGCGCGCGACCGACCAGCACCGATACGGCAACGACCGCGACGAGGTAGACAAGCACGCCACTGGTCAACCACAGCGCGGGCGGTAGCACCGCGACGATGGCCGTAGCGATCGCGCAGGCAGCCACCGCCGCGCCGTGCTGACCGAACGGCGGGGCCGATCCCAGGAGCCGCCTGATGTTGTCCGTCATCGGGTTCCAGTATCGCCGGACGAGGCCGGGACTGAGGATGGATGTTGAGGACGAATTGAGCACGGGGACCGCCGTGTTGACACGGTGTTGAGGCATCGGCGAGCACGATTTCCTCAAGACCATGCTGACCCTGCTCGACGGCGACGTCGCCGCCGCCCACACCGTTGCCTCGCTTCGCGCGGCGTGTGAAGTCCTGCGCGTCAGCGCCGGGCGCGTCACCGCGGTCAGCCTGGGGGGACGGGTGCCGGAAGGCGTCCGGTCGGTGCTCCCGCTGCTGTCGGCCGCTGAGCGGCTGGCGACCGAGTACGACTACGTCGTCACGATGCGCCTCGACGGAAGAAGGTTTGAGGTCAGGTTCGGCCCTCGCAGCGTGCCAAGCCCGCACCCCGCGGAGACCGCGTGACGCGAGAGCCGGAGTCGGACTCGCCACGTGTAGATCCGCTCCTCGAGGTCCGCCAGCGGCGACGGGGACGTCGCCCGGGCGATGCCTACGTGCACATCGTCCATCCGTTCGAGGAGGAGTTCGAACGCCGCGCCAACGGCCACTTGGTCGCAACGCGCGAGACCTTGCTCGAGCGCGGCGGCTGGCAGCGCCTCTTCGGTAAGGCGCGGGCGTTCCTCATTGGGCGAGCCATATCGAGCGAGCGCGAGGAGCACGAGCGTCTGACCAAGACCAAGGCGCTGGCCGTCTTCAGCAGCGACAACATCAGCTCCAGCGCCTACGCCACCGAGGAGATGATGCGAGTGCTGGTGGTGGCCGGCGTCGGCGCCTTCAGCCTCGTGATGCCGCTCACGATCGTGATTGCCGTGGTGCTGGCCATCGTCGCCACCTCGTACGGGCAGACGATCCGCGCCTATCCGCACGGCGCCTCGAGCTACATCGTGGCCTCCGACAACCTCGGTGCCCCGGTCGGACTAGTCGCGGCCGCCGCGCTGTTGATCGACTACACGCTCACCGTGGCCGTATCGGTCTCGGCGGGAGTGGCGGCCATCACCTCGATCGTCCCGGCCCTGTTCGACGAGCGCGTCGCCCTCGCCGTCGGCATCGTCGTCATCCTCACCCTTGGCAACCTGCGCGGAGTCCGGGAGTCGGGCACCATCTTCATGGCACCCACCTACCTCTACCTGGTGGTGGTGCTTGGCATGATCGGCTTCGGCCTAGTGGGCGTCGCGTTCGGCTTCATCGCCCCATATACGCCGCCCGAGGGCTGGCTCGCTGCGGAAACCGAAGGGGTGCTCGAACCCCTCGGGTTGCTGCTGATCCTGCGCGCGTTCTCATCCGGTGCCGTGGCCCTGACGGGCGTGGAGGCGATCTCCGACGGCGTGCCCGCCTTCAAGCCGCCGGAGTGGCGCAACGCGCGCACCACACTGACGTGGGCGGCCGTGTTGTTCGGAACTCTGTTCCTCGGCATCAGCTTCCTCGTCAGCGCCCTGGGCATCCTCCCCGACCCGACGGAGCAGCAGACCGTGCTCAGCATCCTGACGCGGCACCTGACCGGCGAGGGCTGGTTCCTCATCCTGGTCCAGATCGCCACCGCGTTGCTCCTAACGCTTGCGGCGAACACCAGTTTCGCTGACTTCCCGCGCCTGTCCTCTTTCCTGGCTCGCGACGGCTTCATGCCCCGCCAGTTCGCCTTTCGCGGCGACCGCCTCGCCTTCTCGACCGGGATCGTCGCATTGGCCGCCGTGGCGGTCGCGTTGCTCATCGCCTTCGAGGCATCGGTAACGGCACTCATCCCGCTCTACACCCTCGGCGTCTTCGTGGCCTTCACGCTGTCGCAGAGCGGCATGGTGACGCGATGGTGGCGCCGTCGGGAACCGGGCTGGCGGCATGGCATTGCGATCAACGGTCTGGGTGCGGCGACCACCGGCGTCATCGTGGGCATCGTGGCCGTCAGCAAGTTCCTCGGCGGGGCATGGCTCGTGATGATCATGATTCCGCTGCTCGTAGGCCTGATGTGGGCGATTCGCCGCCACTACCGATCGATCGAACGAGCGGTCGGCGTCGCTGACGTGCGCGGCGCGGTGCGCACCGCGCGACCGCCGATCGTGGTCGTGCCGCTGGCCCGCATCGACCGTCCTGCACTTGACGCCCTGGCGTTCGCCCGATCGATCGCGGCCGAGCCACTGGCCGTTCACATCACGAACGAGCCGGAGACGGCCGCTGAACTTCGGGAGCGATGGCCAGAGGTGGGTGGCGGCGCGGAGTTGGTGATCGTCGAGTCGCCGTATCGGGCGCTCATCGGGCCGCTGCTGCGATACCTCGATGCGCTCCAGCGTCAGGACCCTGAGCGCCGGCTGCTGGTGGTGCTGACCGAGGTCGTGCCGCGCCACTGGTGGGACAACCTCCTGCACAACCAGACCGCGCTGCGTCTCAAGCTCCGGCTCTTCGTCAGACGCAACACGATCGTGGCCGACGTTCCGTATCACGTCGTGGATGGCGAGGATCGCAGCTGACGCTCCCCTCGTCGGCTCCCCAAGGCCGAAGCCGCTTTCAGCCGGTTCGAACGTGAGGGTCGAACCAGGTGAGACAGCTTGGGAGCCGTAGGCGAAGGCGGCAGCAAACGGAAGCAAACTGCACGGAAGAGTGGACGATTGGTGGGCTTCCTACCGCGTCCTACTGAGGAGTGTGGGCTGGCCGTTGACACTCGCTCTTTCGCGGCCGTCCACTCGAGGCGAGACCTGGGTCGAAGCCGGATGGTCATGCATGACGGCATCGTCAGCGCCGCGGTAGAGTCGAATGGTGGTTAAGGGCAGAGACTCATCGATAGATCCAAGCTCCGACCCATACGAGCTGGCTGACGTCTGGCCAACCTACGCTCCTCTGTATGAATCCGAAGAGTTCTATGTCGACCCCGATGACACTGCGGAGTGGGGTGACATCGATGATGCGGCGAGTCTGGTTGCTGTCGGCATTCGGTCGGAGGCCCGCAAGCGCATCCGCCGCTATTTGGCGATGAACGGCTCAGCCGTGTGGAGTCGCGTTCAGCGGAGCCTCGCAGATGCCGAACGGCTTGAGACCAATCACCCGGCGTCTTCGATCGTTTCCAGCATCACCGCCGCCGAACTGTTGATTCGCTTCCTGCTGCTGCGGCCATTGATTGCGGGACTCGTCTTCGAGACTCGACTGGCAATGCGCCTCATCCGTGACCCCTTCCGTCGCGGACAGCAGGGCCTTGACCGAGCAATTCTTCCCATCGCATGCGCCGCGTGGGACATCGATCTCGATGGCCTCAAGCTCCCCAATGGCCAGCCGCTGTGGTCGACGTACGAGAGCCTCGTCGAGGTTCGCAATCGGTATGTCCATCGCGCTGATCCTGTAAGCCCTGCCCAAGCACGCGGCGCCCTCGACTGCACTCACGGATTGGTGGCCTCAGCTCTGATGCCGACCGCATCGCGGTTGCGGCTGCCCTGGCCCCCGACCGCTTGGAGCGTACGTGGCCGCACGCACGATCCAGTCGAGTCCAACTACGACTACATGGGCAGCTGATACCTCCTGACGATCAGCTTCGGCCGCCACCTCGCAAGCGGCTGGCCGACTTCGTCCGGCCGCATCGGGCCGTCCACGCCGACCGGCTGGCCGATTACGTGAGCCTGGTTCACGCCCAGAGTCCGCTCAGAGGCACCGCATGCTCGCTTCGGGAGTCGCAAGGGCCCAGCGCCAACCGGATAAGGGCTCCCATAAGGGCTCCCGCGCATGTGCGATCGGGTGAAAACCACAACATCTGGTGTGCAATCCGAACTCAACGCACTAGATATTGTGGTTTGAGTGGTACCGCATACCGGATTTCCCGCAAATCGTCTCATGCGTCTCACCTGCGTTCACCCAGTACCAAGAAGAGACGCATGAGACAGATGAGGCAGAATCAATAAGGGTCCAGATAAGGGACCAGAGCTCGTGGTTGTGAGGGAAGGCTGCCTACCCTGCCAGCCAGCGCGCCGCGCCCAATCGCTGGCTGACTGTTCGCTCATAAACCGTCGCGGCGAGCTACCCGAACAGTCGGCGGCAACCGCCCGGCGGGCGCCGGTCAATTCCTAGGCCCCAGGACCCGTCGACCTTGATCGTGTGTACCACGACGCCACTTGGGCACGATTGTCCAAACCCAGCTTGTTCATCACGTTGAGCAGGTGGTTCTCGGCGGTCCGGACCGATAGGCGAAGGCGGGTCGCAACCTCTTTGTTGGTCATGCCCTCCGCCACCAGTGCGGCGACCTCCAGCTCGCGACTGGTCAGCGGACCTGGTCCGGCCTTGAGCGCCGCCAGGGCGTCAGCAGCGCGTCGCTCGAGTGGCTTCATTCCGAGCTCGGCGGCGCCTCGAGCTGCTGCTTCCAGCATTGCGCTCGCGCGCTCCCGGTCGCGCGCCTGGCCGTGGCGCAAGAGCGCGCTCGCCCAGTCAAAGCGAGTCTCGGCCACCTCCCCTCGCGCGCGGGTCTCCATGTTCCGCCGCATGGCGCGCGCGAAGTCGACCTCGACGCGAGGCCAGTCGTGCATCAGCGTCGCCATCTGGCCGAGGTAGCGACTCACGCTCCCCATCGACCCCACCGCCAGCGTCGAGGTGACAGCCAACTCTTCGGCGAACGGGGCGAGAGCTGCGTAGATCGCTGGTGCGGCGTCGTCCTGATCCAACGACCACGCGACCTTGGCCAACGCCAGATGGGTCGCGACCTGCAGGTCACTCCCGTCGAGCTCATTCATCACCGGCAGAGCGAGCGAGAAGAGCGCGCCCGCCGTCTCGAGGTCGCCGGAGTCGGCAGCCGTCATCGCGTAATAGGCCTTGAACACGTCGGGGCCGCCGCCGACGGGTCCGATCACATCGACGATCGACCCACCGACGGTCTTGAGATGGCACTCTCCTGCGAGGATCCGATAGCAGAAGTCGGCCGCCTGGTGGCCGCCGCGCTGGGCCATCTCGAGAGCCGCGGTGGCGATCCTGAGCGCTGCGTCGTAGCGAGCCTCATGCTCCGCCAAGGCTGCCCGTGCGATCTTGGCGCGCCACGTGGCCAGCGCGTCATTCCGGCGGTCGGCGAATTCCTCCAGCCGGGTGATGGCATTGTCGAGGGCCGGCCGTTCGCCGAGCTGGAAGTAGACGTCGATCCGCCACACCATCGACCACGCCATCTCATCCTCGAAGTCCGCCGCGAGACAAATGCGCTCGAAACGGTCGGCAATTTCGAGGCGACGTGTGGCGTTCAGCGGACCGGCCGAAACCGAGTGCATGGCATGCAGGGCTTCGACGATTGCGCGGTCGTCGCCCGTCGCCTCTGCGGCGCGCAGGTTCTCCTCCGCCTCCGCAGCTTCGGTCGGCACGCGGGTGAGATCCGACGACAACATGATCACCTGGCTCTGGAGACGCGAGCGGAGCACCGCATCGTCGCCGACGCTTAGAAGGGCTTCGCGACACAGGTCGAGCAGAACCGCACAGGTATCGAAATCGGCGATCCCGCGAACGACGAGCGACGCCTCCGCGAGGAGTCGAGCGTCACCCGCGGCTCGTGCCTCGCTTGCTACCCGACGGCATTCCGTCAGCGCTCCGGCGAAGAGCCCGGCTCGAAAGAGGCATCGCGCCCGCCGGATCGCCAACGGGCCGGCGCGGCCATCGTGCTCCCTTGCCGCGACATCGTCGGCGCGCTCCCAGAGCCGGGCCGCCCCCAGCCAGTCGAGGGCTCGCTCCGCGGCATTCGCGGCATCAGCGAGGGCTGTAAGCGCGGGCTCGAGGCCAAGGACCGCCACGGCGCCTGCCCGTTGCTCGGCGATGCCCGCGAGGTCGCGGGGTCGGACCCGCTCGAGGACCTCGGCAGCGTGTGCATGCGCCTGCGCTCGGCCGTGCGATCCGAGGTCGCGGTGTGCTTGCTCGCGACCTTCATCGGTGAACGTGACAACACCGTCCTGGACAACGACCAGACCCTGCCCCTGCGCCATGTCGAGGGCCTTAAGCAGTTCGGCGGGCTGCAGGCCGCAGATCTCAACGGCGAGCTGCGTGTCGAAGCGGTCGCCCAGCACTGCAAGGGCCCGGATCGCCTCGGATGCCGCGCCGGCGTTCGTGTCCATCAAACGGACAGTAGTCCCTGAGTAGTCGACTGGGTAGTCCTCCGGATGGCATCGATGAGACCGAGGAACAGGCTCGCTGTCAGGTGACTCGTATGAGTCCCGGAAGGAGCGTTCCACGTTGATGGCTAGACGAGTCCGGAGCCACGTCGTATTGATCCTGGCTCTTGCACTGTTCGTCACCTCCTGCGGAGACGGCGATGGGCTGTCTTCGGCGACTACCTCCACGCCAGTCCCCGACGAGACCACCCAGACCACCCGCGACGAGGTCCCCTTGATCCTGTTCACGCGGACCCTGACCGGGGATGACCTACACACATTCACCATCGGAATCGATGGGTCCCAAGAGACCGAGCTGACTGATGTGAGGGACTGCTGCGGGTACTGGTCACCCGACGGAACGATTATCTCGGTCCCGGACAAGCTGGCTTCATCCCGCCTGCTTCCGGCCACCGTCCATCCCGATGGGACGGGCTATACGGTCCACAGCATCGGGCCGCCGACCTTGAACCTCCCGCCAGCCGGATGGTCGCGTGACGGGGAAAACTTCTTGTTCGAGGGATGGGATGACAGCGACCCGAGTCGCACCGGTATCTACGTGAGCGAGGGACCTCTTGCTGAGGCAGCGCCCGTCCAGATCACTCAACCCCCCGTGCACGACAGCCCGCTCGAGTGGTCTCCAGATGGAACCCGCATTCTGCTGATTCGGGTGACTCGGTGCCCCGAGGGCGACTGCGACGGCGGCGACCTGTTTGTGGTCGACTCCGACGGTTCCGACCTGATCCGGCTCAACCCCGAAGGCACGTTTGTCACGTGCTGTGCGCCGGCAAGCTGGTCACCCGACGGCACCGAAGTCACTTTCGGTGCACGCACCCTTAACGCCGCGGGGGCGGCCGACCAAACGAGGTCCGCCGTCTATGTGGCCAAAGCCGACGGCTCCAGGGTTGAGGCGATCACTGAGCCGGGCGCGTTCACGGAGGGTGCCCGGTGGTCTCCCAATGGCGATTGGATCGTTTTCACGAAGAAGAGCGGCCCTGTCGGGGTGAAAGGCAGTGATCTCTACCTGATTCATCCGGACGGCAGTGGACTGAGCGCCATCACCACGGCGGGATCAGCCGGCACGAGCGATCAGGTCGGACCTGTCTGGTCGCCCGATGGAACCCACCTGCTCTTCACTGTCGTGCCCGGCGGCCCGGTGAAGCGGGGTGACCTGTGGACCGTCAACCTCGACGGCACGGGCCTCACGCAGTTGACTGACGTTCCGGCGCAGTACTGGGCGTACAGCTGGCAGCCACGGGATTAAGCGAACGGATATCCGCATGGTGAGGTGGTACCGCATATACCGGATTCCCGATGAATCGTCTCATGCGTCTCACCCGCGTTCACCTAGCACTACCAGGAGACGCATGAGACACATGAGACAGGATCCATAAGGGTCCAAATAAGGGTCCAAGGCCCGCCCTGTCGTCTGAGCCCGGGACCGAGGTCGGGCCAATATTGGGGAGGCCGTTAGCGTTGCACGCAGCGCCTACGCTGGCCCGCAGCGCGCCGCAATCCACTCTCTGGTGGAGCACGATCAGGTGCGTTCTTTCCCGATCGACGTGATGGTCTACGGTCGCGCGATTGCCCCAATGCCGAGGCCTCAGCATCGCTGCTCGGCCACACGCGCGCGGCCGATCCTAGAGGCTTTGCCAGGATGCTCAGCGACATCTTGCTCGATGGTCTGATGAGCCCAGAGAGCCTCCTGCCGGTGTGAGATCTAGAGACCTCTCACCGTGCACGGAGGCTCTCAGTTGTCAGCAACGCCTTTGGGAACAACAA
>Ga0299907_10000727_pt1 | contig 17033 bp, 21 predicted proteins | sample RVTome_16_FD_198680 | JGI IMG/M metagenome (GOLD analysis project Ga0299907, IMG submission 198680) | Soil microbial communities from uranium-contaminated site in the Upper Colorado River Basin, Wyoming, United States - RVT152D67 (version 2) ...
CCACGAGAAGCCCGCCTGCGACGAATGCAGCGACGATCTTGGTGCGCATAGGCATCTCCTTCTAGCTGGCGGCTATTGGCAACAGTCTCCGGGCGGCATGTAAGGAGGGGGTGAAGAGGGTGCAAACGTTTCGGGGTCGGCGGCGGGACCGTTCTGTGTCGATTATGTGGGCTCTCAACCCACATAATCGACACAGAACGCATGGGGCGGTCCGGCCGCGGGGGCCATAGGTCCCTCTCGATCACGACCCTTCGACCCTGCCGCCTTTCCCTGGCAGCACCGATCCTGTGCAGAAGCAGTCGGTTCATTCAGGAGACGAAGTGGCAGACAGAGACAGTTCGCGTACCTTCGACCGCGCCCTGGTCGTGATGGCGGTCTTCGCCGTGCTCACCGCAGTGTTGGCGGGGGTGACGGCGTTCCGCTCCGGAGGGGCATCGGCAGAGGCCGCCGAAGACGGTGGGCCAGTGACGGCCAACATCGAGCTCAGCGAATGGGCGATAACAGGTGATCTCGAAGTCCCTCCCGGAGAGCTGACCATCACCCTGACCAACGCCGGGACCATGGCCCATAATCTCGTCTTCGAAAACGGCCCGCGGTCGGCCGACCTGAACCCCGGCGACACCGTCACCCTGGATGTGGGCTCACTCGAGCCGGGGACGTATGTCATCTACTGCGACATCGCCGGCCACCGCGCCGCCGGGATGGAGGCTCGCCTCGTGGTCACTGGCACCCCGTCGGAGGGCGCTGACGATGAGCACGCCGGCCATGGCGGGATGACACCGGCGCAGATGGACCAGATGATGATCGACTCGATGCTTGCCTTCCCGGCCGCGACAGAAGGGATCGGCAACCAGGTCCTCGAGCCCACCGAGACACGTGCCGACGGCACCAAGGTGTTCGACCTCACCGCATCGGTGATCCAATGGGAAGTCTCTCCCGGCGAGTTCGTCGATGCCTGGGCCTACAACGGGATGGTGCCCGGGCCCTGGATCAAGCTCGACGTCGGAGACCAGGTCGAGATCAACGTCACCAACAACACCGAGTTGGGCACCGACGTCCACTGGCACGGCATCTCAACGCCCAACAACATGGATGGCGTCGCTCCCTACACCCAAGACCCGATCGCACCGGGAGAGACATTCACCTATGCGTTCGAAGCCGAGCGGCCGGCGATCGGGATGTACCACGCCCACCTCCACAGCCAGATCAGCGTGCCAAATGGGATGTTCGCCCCCATGACCATCGGCGACACCCCGATCCCATTTGGACAGACGGTGTCGGGAATCGAGATCCCCGCCGACCTCGAGGTCAGCCGGGAGATCCCGATGGTCCTCAACGACGCCGGAGTCATCGGGTTGAGCCTGAACGGGAAGTCGTTCCCGGCGACCGAGCCCTACGTCGTCTCCGAGGGCGACTGGATCGTCTACCACTACTACAACGAAGGGCTGCAGACCCATCCGATGCATCAGCATCAGTTTCCCCAACTGGTCTTCGCCAAGGACGGCCATCCTCTCGACCATCCCTATTGGGCAGACACCGTCAACGTGGCCCCGGGTGAGAGATACTCGGTCTTGGTCCACGCCGACCGTGCCGGGACGTGGGTCTTCCACTGCCACATCCTGACCCATGTGGAGCGTGAGGAGGGCATGTTCGGAATGGTCACCGCCCTCATCGTGGAGCCCGACGCCTGACGCCAGGCCCTTCTTCTGTGTCGATTATGTGGGCTCTCAGCCCACATAATCGACACAGAACGGTCTTCCTCAACGGCGGAGACGGCCCATGTGCTCGACGAACTCGGGCGGGAGACGACGCGGGTGGCCATCGAGGTCGGTGAAGGCCGCGGTGACCAGGACGCGAGCCACTTCCTCGTCGCCCCGCAGCATCACCTGCCGCCATGTCGACTTGACCCGGCCGGCGTCCTCGACCCAGGTGTAGATCGTGAGCTCCTGGCCGTAACGAGCGGCGACGAGGAACCGTGCGGTGATCTCGACCACCACGAACTGCCAGCCCCGCTCCTTGATCATGTCGAGGCCCCAGCCCATCTCGTTGAGGTACTCGATGCGGGCTGTCTCGAAGTAGGCGAAGTAATTGGTGTGGTTTACGTGGTTGTAGGGGTCGAGCTCGTAGAACCGCACCTTGACGCTCGTCGAGTGGACCTCGCGATCGGTGGGCAGGTCGACAGCCAATCTCTCTCCTCTGACCGGGGAGACCCAACGCTACCCTCGCCCCGATGAAGGCCTGGCAGCTCGCTGACACCAAGGGAATCGACTCCTATGTCCTCAACGACGTGCCTGAGCCCGAGCCAGGCCCCAGTGAGGTCCGTGTTGCCATCCGCTACTCCGGGCTGAACCATCTCGATATCTGGACCGCCATGGGCCTCCCCGCCCCCAAGACCCTCCCTCACACCACCGGGGCCGACGCCGCCGGTGTCATCGACGCCGTCGGGGAGGGCGTGGCCGGGTTCGAGCTCGGCGACGAGGTGATCGTCGACCCCTCTCTCTCCTGCGGCCACTGCGAGTACTGCCGCAACGACGACATCGTCTATTGCAGCGAGTTCAAGATCCTCGGAGAGCACGTGCCCGGGACCTTCACCGAGGCGATCGTCCTACCCACCATCAACGTCGTCCCCAAACCCTCGGCTGTCGATTGGGAGGTCGCGGGGTCATTTGGCCTTGCCGGCGTCACTGCCATCCGGATGCTGGAGAAGGCCGACTTGAAGCGGGGCCAAACGGTTCTCGTCGTCGGTGTCGGCGGCGGCGTCTCCGCTGCGGCCATGTCGCTGGCCCAGGCCTTTGGGGCGGAGGTCTACGTCACGTCGCGCTCGCAGGAGAAGATCGATTGGGCCGTCGAAAACGGAGCCATCGCGGGCTTCGACTCGAGTGGGGAGTTCGGCAAGGAGATGGCGGGAGTCGGCGGGGCAGACTTGGTGATCGACAACGTTGGTGCGGCGACGTTGAAGCAGTCGATGCGCGCCGCCAAGGCAGGGGGTCGAGTCGCCATTTGCGGTGGGACCAGCGGCGCCAAGTTCGAGCTGACACTTCCGATTCTGTTCTTCCGCCAGCTGGAGCTGGTTGGCTCGTCGATGGGCACGCACGCCCAGTTCGCCCGAGCCCTCAACTGGATCCGGCTGGGCAAGGCCAGCTCCCCGGTGGCCAAGGTGTTTCCCTTCGCGGAGCTCCCCGACGCCTTGAGGTACCTCGACTCGGGTGAGCAGCTGGGCAAGGTGGTCCTCGCCCACGACTGACGCGTATCAGCGGACCTCACTCGGTCTCTTCATCTTATCGGTGCAAACCGCACCAGAGGGGAATCGAGGGGGAGAGCGTGACTTACGTCAGCACACCAGACAGTGGAGCACTGCCGAGACGGCGTGTCTTCAAGCCGGGCTCGTTGGGAGCCATCACACTTGTGGTCGTCATGGGGGCGGCCATCGCCGGCGGCATCGCCGTCAGCAACGATGAGGCTCAGCCGGCCGCGGCCACAGTTTCGCCATCGGGCGAGACCTTCACCCAGCAGCGTGAGGGCGGGGGCTCGAATCCGGCCGCCAGCGCCGACCGTGCCCACCTGAACCGTGGCGCCGACCTCGCCCGCCAGGGCGTGCTCGCGCCAACGGTCCCGGGCCAGCCCGGCTAGCCACTCACAGCGAACCCAGGGTTCCAGACACCGCTCAGCGAAGTCTGCAACCCTGGGTTCGACGATGACATGGACTGAGAGTGACGTTCCCGACCAATCAGGCCGGGTCGCGTTGATAACTGGGGCGAATGGGGGGCTGGGTCGCGAGAACGCCCGGGCGCTGGCCGCCAAGAACGCCATCGTGATCATGGCGGTGCGAGATCAGGACAAGGCGGCAATCGCCAGGCGCGATATCGAGAAAGCTCATCCCGACGCCCGACTCGACGTCCGCGGGCTCGACCTCGCCTCTCTCGAGTCGATCCATGGCCTCGCCGACAGAGTCGTCGACGAATACGACCGGCTCGACATCCTCATCAACAACGCCGGGGTGATGGCCATACCCGAGCGGAGGACGGCCGATGGGTTCGAGATGCAGTTCGGGACCAACCATCTCGGCCATCACGCCCTGACCAGCCGTCTCCTCCCGCTCCTGGTCGGAACCGCCGGTTCGCGCGTCGTCACCGTGACCAGCACGGCACGCCACTTCGGGCGGCCCGTCGACCCGGCCAACCCCCACCTCGACGACAACTACGACCGATGGCGGGCCTACGGCCAGTCCAAGCTGGCCAACCTCCACTTCGCCCTCGGCCTCGAACAGCGGCTTCGTTCCGCAGCCGCCCCCACTTCCAGCCTGGTGGCACACCCCGGGTTGACCTACACCGATCTCCAGGAGAACACGGCACGAGAGGGCGGCGGCGACGTGTGGGCCAGACTCACCAGACGCTTCGGGATGCGGCCACCTCGAGGCGCTCTGCCTCAGCTCCGCGCCGCCACCGACCCCCAGGCGTCGGGCGCCCAGCTCTACGCCCCGCGATGGGTGAATTTCGGGCCACCCGTACGACGACCCTTGATCGGTCCGTCACGCAATCGCAGTGCGATCGACAAGCTGTTCGCCATTTCGGCATCAGAGACCGGCCTCGATATCGATGTCGCTGCGGCTATGAGCTGATTACTCCCGGGATTCCCGCCATTTAGAGACCTTCGACCCTGGTCATGACTCCTGAGCCCGGCGATCCTCACCTGTGGGGGAACAACCAAAGGAGTCTTCATGCGTGCCCTCAGATTGCTCGACTGGAAGTCGAAGCCCGTGCTCGAGGAAGTCGACGAGCCCACCCCCGGGCCTGGACAGGTCGTCATCAAGATCGGTGGTGCCGGCGCCTGTCATTCCGACATCCACCTGATGGACGAGTTCGAGCCCGGAGCGCTTCCCTGGAACCCGCCCTTCACCCTCGGTCACGAGAACGCAGGATGGGTCCACATCCTCGGTGAGGGGGTGGACAACCTCGAACTAGGACAGCCGGTCGCCGTCTACGGCCCTTGGGGCTGCGGGACCTGTGTGAGGTGTCTCGCCGGGTTCGAGACATATTGTGAGAACCTCGCCGCGGCACCGGTACCCGGTGGCGGCGGTGGCCTCGGTCTCGACGGCGGCATGGCCGAGTACATGCTGATCCCCAGCTCTCGGTTCCTCGTGCCGATCCCCGACGGTCTAGACCCTGTCCATGCAGCCCCGCTGACGGATGCCGGGCTCACTCCCTATCACGCCATCCGCAGGTCGTTGCCCAAGCTGACTGCCGACTCACACGCCGTCGTGATCGGTGTCGGAGGTCTGGGCCACATGGCTGTGCAGATCCTCGAGGCGATGACCGCAGCGTCGATCATCGCCGTCGATACCCGGGAAGAAGCCCTCAAGGTCGCAGAGGCCGACGGGGCCGACATCACCTTGCTCTCAGGCGAGAAGACCGCCGAGGAGATCAGAGTCGCCACGGGCGGCCGTGGTGCCGACGTGGTGATCGACTGTGTGGGCGCAGACGCCACCATCGCCATGGGAGCCGCCGCGGCTCGCCAGATGGGCGACCTGACCATCGTCGGAATCGGTGGCGGGACATTCCCGTTCTCGTTCTTCTCGATTCCGTACGAGGTGAGTCTGCAGACCACCTATTGGGGAGCCCGGCACGAGTTGATCGAGGTGCTCAACTTGGGCAGCAGAGGGTTGATCGGGTCGCGTATCACCACCTTCCCACTCGATGAGGCGGCAGCTGCGTACGAGTCGCTGAAGGCAGGGGAGATCGAGGGTCGCGCCGTGATCGTCCCCAACAAGAGAGCCTGACTAGACCAAGCCCTGACTCAGATCGAACGGAGGGCGGCGGTGGTCTGCTCGAGCGCCTCTTTGGCGTCGGCGAAGAACATCAGGGTGTTGTCCTCGTAGAAGAGCGGGTTGTCGATGCCGGCGAAGCCCGGTGAGAGACTCCGCTTCACCACGATCACCGTCCCGGCGCGGTCGACGTTGAATATGGGCATCCCGTAGATGGGCGAACCCGGCTCGTCACGGGCAGACGTGTTGACGACGTCGTTGGCGCCGAGGATGAGCACGACATCGGTTTGTGGAAACTGGGGGTCCGCCTGCTCCAGGTCGAGAAGCTGCTCGTATGGCACGTCGGCCTCGGCCAAGAGCACGTTCATGTGACCGGGCATCCGCCCCGCGACCGGGTGGATCGCATAGTGCACGTTTGCCCCTCGCTCCTCGAGGGCGTCGGCCAATTTGCGCACCGCGTGCTGTGCCTGGGCAACGGCCAGCCCGTAGCCGGGGACGATCATGATCGAATCGGCGTACCCGAGGCTGATCGCAGCGTCTTCGGCGGTGGCCCGCTTCACCGGCTTGTCCGACATCGTCGCCGCCGACGTGGCACCTTCGGTCCCGAATCCGGCGAACAGCACGTTGGCCAGCGATCGATTCATCGCCTCGGTCATCTGGACGGTGAGGATGAGCCCGGCCGCACCCACGAGCGCACCACCGATGATCAGAGGGTTGGACTCGATGACGAAGCCGGCCGCAGCCGCGGCAAGACCGGAGAAAGAGTTGAGCAGTGAGATCACGACGGGCATGTCGGCCCCGCCGATGGGGACCACCGCCATCACCCCGATGAGCAGTGAAATGCTCGCGACCACCCAATAGCCGGCTTCGTTACTCGCCACACCGGCCCAGATGGCAAACCCGACGAGCACGACGGTGAGCACCGCGTTGACGAACCGCTGCCCGGGGAAGGTGAGAGGCCGGCCAGGAACGAGACCCTGGAGCTTGCCGAATGCGACGAAGCTGCCTGTGAAGGTGATCGACCCGATGAGGATCGAGAGGAGGATGGTCACGACGGTCTCGACCGGCAGCGCCGGCAGGTCGGCCCCGACCACCTCCGTGGCAGCCACCAGCGCCGAGGCGGCACCCCCGAGACCGTTGAAGATGGCCACCATCTGCGGCATGGCTGTCATCTGAACCCGCACAGCGGCCCAGGCGCCGACGACCGAGCCCACGACCAAGCCGGCGAGCACCACTCCCCAGTTGACGATGCCCCCGGTGACGAGGGTGATCACGATTGCGGCGAGCATCCCCAAGGCGGCGATTCGGTTTCCCGAGCGCGCGGTGCGGGGCGCACCCAGTCGCTTCAAGCCGACGATGAAGGCAACCGCCGATGCCAGATAGAGAATGGCCGTCATCGCTCGGGGCGCTCCCGTTCGGAGCGGCTCTTGAACATCTCCAGCATCCGGTCGGTGACGAAGAATCCACCCACCACGTTGACGGTGGCGGTGGCGACGGCGAGAAAGCCGAGCACCTGGGCCAGCGGCGTCGCCCCCAGACCGGCGGCGGTCAGGGCCCCGATGATGGTGATGCCCGAGATGGCGTTGGCTCCGGACATCAGGGGGGTATGGAGCGTCGGCGGGACCTTGCTGATGACCTCGAAGCCGACGAAGGCGGCGAGGACGAAGACCGTTACCCCGACGAGAAGAGTGCTCACGACTCTCCATCCAAGCCCATGGCGCGCCGCACCACCGAATGGGTCACCCGCCCATCGTGGGTGATGCAGGCCTCGTCGACGATCTGGTTGGAGAAGTCGAAGACCGTGTTGCCTTCCTCATCGCTGATCGCGGTGAGGAAGGAAGCGAGGTTTCGGGCGTACATCTGGCTGGCATCGTGGGCCACACGCCCCGGGAGATCGGTGGGGCCGATGATCTTGACTCCCCGATGGACGACGGTCTCCCCCGGTCGGGTCAGCTCGCAGTTCCCGCCCGATGGGGCAGCGACGTCGACGATCACGGAGCCCGGCCTCATCCGCTCCACCATCTCCCTCGACATGAGCAACGGGGCCGGAGAGCCGGGGATCTGCGCAGTGGTTATCACCACGTCGGTCTCGGCGACAACGGCCGCCAGTGAGTCCTGTTGACGGCGCTGGGTCTCGTCGGAGACTTCTCTCGCATAGCCGGTTGCGGCGGCCGCCGACTCGTCGACCGGTGCAGCTACGAACTTCGCGCCCAGACTCTCGATCTGCTCCCTCACCTCGGGTCGGATGTCATAGGCGGACACCGAGGCCCCGAGACGACGCGCAGTGGCGATGGCCTGAAGACCGGCCACCCCGGCACCGAGGACGAGAAGCTTCACCGGGGGAATCGTGCCTGCCGCAGTGGTCAGCATCGGGAAGAAGCGAGGCGTGGCCGCGGCCGCCATCAGGACGGCGTGGTAGCCGGCAGCGGTGGCCTGTGACGAGAGGGCATCCATGCTCTGGGCGAGAGTGGTCCGGGGTATCGCCTCCATTGCGAAGGCCGTTATCCGCCTCTTGGCCAGCACCGAGATCAGGTCGATGGCGGCGAAGGGATCGAGGAAGCCGACTAGCGCGCTCCCCTCAGGAAGACGCTCGGCTTGCTCGGTTGAAGGCGGCCCGACGACAGCGACCACATCGGTGCCGGTGTACGGGTCTTCGGACACCGTGGCCCCCACCTCCAGATACTCCTCATCGGTGAATCCGGCATCGGCTCCTGCTCCAGCCTCGACCACGACGTGGTGACCTGCTTCGATGAGGCGGGTGACGACCTGGGGGGTGATGGCAACCCGTCGCTCACCCGAAGCTTCGCCTGGAACCGCAATCCTCATCGCCGCGACGGTAACTGTTCAGACGTCTGCGTTCAGATCGGCCTCGTCGCCGAGGGTGTTCGCGATGACAATCGCCGACCAACCGGTGACGGAACGGCTCCCGGCACGCCAAACTTGGGGCCTTGGACCTCTTCATCACATCGATGGTGATCTACGGCGGGCTGCTCGCGGTTCTGGCCGCCCCTCTCTTCTACATGACATGGCGCCGCAACCGCCTGACGGCGGGACGCAACTTCGCCCTTTCAGCACTGGGCATCGCCATCATGTGCTCGGCTCTCGCCGTGGTGTCGGAGCGGCAAGTCCTCCAATGCATCGACGCCGGGAACTCCGACTGCTTCGACTCGGGCGCAGTCGGCCTCCAACTCCTCTTCATCGGCATATACGTCGTGGTTGCTTGGAGCAACGCCTACTTCATGTGGCGTGACTGACCGCCGTACAACGAACCCAGGGTTCCACACTTCGCTGAGCGAAGTCTGGAACCCTGGGTTCGCAGAAGGGCACCTAACGTCGCCCACATGATCGACGTAGAGCGTGCGCGCGCCATGACTCCGGGCGCCGCCGACCGGATACACCTCAACAATGCCGGTGCCGCCCTCATGACCTATGCGGTGCTCGAGGCTCAGATCGAGCATCTCCGTCTCGAGGCTGCGATCGGCGGCTACGAGGCGGCCGCTGCCACCGAAGACCGCTTCAACTCGGTCTACGGCTCGATCGCCGGCCTCATAGGGGCGTCCACCGAAGAGATTGCGATCGTCGACAACGCCACCGTCGCCTGGGATCTCGCCTTCGGCTCGATCCGGTTCGACAAAGGCGACACGATCCTCACCACCGAGGCCGAGTACGCCACCAACTTCATCATGTACCTGAAAGCGAAGCGCGATCACGGTGCCGAGATTCGGGTCGTCCCCAGCGACGAGAGCGGCCAGATAGATGTCGCCGCCCTGACCGATGCCGTCGACGAACGCACCCGGCTCATCTCGATCAGCCACATCCCCACCAACGGTGGCCTGGTCAACCCGGCAGAAGAAGTTGGTGCCGTGGCCCGGGGAGCCGGTGTCCCCTTCCTGCTCGACGCCTGCCAGGCAGTCGGCCAACTCGACGTCGATGTCACCGACCTCGGCTGCGATTTCCTGGCTGCGACTGGACGGAAGTTCCTCCGCGGGCCGCGGGGCACCGGGTTTCTCTACGTGCGGCAGGAGATGCTGGACACCCTCGAGCCACCCGTCCTCGACCTCCACGGGGCCACCTGGGTGGCCGCCGATCGATTCGAGATGCGTCCCGACGCCCGGCGATATGAGACCTGGGAGTTCAATCACGCCGCCGTGCTCGGCCTGGGCGTCGCTGTCGAAGAAGCGCTCGGCTGGGGTCTTCGGGCCATCGAGGAGAGGGTCACCGGACTGGGTGCGTCCCTCCGGTTGAAACTCGCTGACGCCGGGTTCGAGACGTACGACATCGGCAGTCGGTTGTGCGCCATCGTCACCACCGCCATCCCCGGAAGGCGCGCCGCAGAGGTGGGCGATCTCCTCTTCGAGGACGGGATCAACGTGTCGGTGACCGGGGCCGACTCGACGCGGATCGACGCCGAACGACGCAGCTTGCCCGAGCTCATCCGGATCTCCCCTCACTACTACAACACTGAGGGCGAGCTCGACGAGGTGGTGTCGTCGCTCACACGGCTTCGCCCATGACCGGGGAGGTGATGGGCGGCGACGGGGCGGTGCTGCTCGAGGAGTTGGAGAAGGCCGAGACGGCAGGGAAGGCTGGTCACACAGTCGTCCTCGTCGAGGGTGTCAGCGACCAGCGCGCCATCGAGGCTCTCGCCCGGCGCAACGGCCGGGATCTCGAGACCGAGGGCGTTGCTGTGATACCAACGGCGGGAGCCACCAACTTCGGTCGCTTCCTCGATCTGTTGGGGCCCAACGGACACGACGTGACCCTCGCCGGACTATGTGACGAGGGGGAAGAGGCCGAGCTCGGACGGGCCGTGGAAGCGGCCGGTGTAAGCCGCGTTGCGAGTAGAGCCGACCTGGAGGGAGCAGGCTTCTACGTCTGTGAGATCGACCTCGAAGATGAGCTGGTTAGGGCTCTCGGCGCAGAGACGATGGTGTCGCTCATCGAGTCCCAGGGCCAGCTCCGGCGGTTCCGCAGCTTCCAGAACCAGCCCGCTCAACGACACAAGATCGTCGAGGCGCAGATCTGGCGCTGGCTGGGCAACCACAAGATCCGATACGCACCTTTGATGGTCGACGCCCTCGACCCCGACCGCGTCCCCCGCCCTCTGCTCGGCGTGCTCGCCCGACTGGGATAGTTTGACTGCCGTGGACGATCAAACTCGCGCCTGGCTTCTCGATTCCGACCCGTCGATTCGTTGGCAGGCGATGCGAGACCTGGGTATCGCCCCGAAGAAGGACTGGTCGGCGGAGCGGGCCTGGGTGGCCGGCGAGGGGTGGGGAGCACGTCTTCTCGGCCTCCAGGCGGCCGACGGCAATTGGGGCGGAGGCGTCTATTCCCCGAAGTGGATCTCGACCACCTACACGATGCTGGTGCTCCGCCATCTCGGGATCGACCCGAGCGACGAGAGAATGCATGCGGCGACCGCTCTCATCCAAGAGAGGGTGACCATGTCGGGACCGTTCTTCGACTACTCGACGGAAACGTGTGTGACCGGGATGGTCCTCGCCCTTGGCTCCTACTTCCTCCACGACGCATCTGCGATGCCCCAACCCGAGAAGCTGTTCGGACGACAGCGGGAAGACGGCGGATGGAACTGCAAGGTGGGCTCGGACCGATCGTCGTTTCACACAACGATCTCGGTCCTCGAAGGGCTCCTCGAGTACGAGCGGGCCGTCGGTGGAGACCCGGCGGTGAAGGCGGCGAGGGAGCGTGCCCACGAGTACTTCCTGGAGCGCCGTCTCATGTACTCGCTCCGGACGGGCGAGCTGGTCAACTCACGCTGGCTGCTGATGTCGTTCCCGCCGCGATGGCACTACGACGTGCTCCGTGGCCTCGACTACCTCCGCGACGCCGGCGCTGAGCCCGACTCGCGCTGTGAGGAGGCCATCGAGATGATCCGATCCAAGCAGCGGGCCAACGGGACCTGGCCGCTCCAGGGCCGGCACGCCGGCAAAGTTCACTTCGAGATGGAGAGCCCTGGCGAGCCGAGCAGGTGGAACACGTTGCGTGCTCTCCGGGTCCTCGACTGGTACGAGTCCTAACCCCCGGTGTCGACCCGTCTCGCCCGCATGTAGAACACGACGCCAATCGCGTTGACCAGGGCGAGCCCGATCAGGAACGGGATGATCTCTACAGACGCCCACGTCGAGGTGGGGTCGGCCTGATGGCCGAACCACTGGTCGACGGCGATCCCGATCGCCTCGATCACGCCGTAGACCAGCCATGACCCGGTGAGCAGGATCCCTGCGCCCCGGCCGTTCCACATCCACCAGGCGGCCAGTGCCATCATCGGCAGCCAGAAGACCAGGTCCTGGACATAGATGGCGTTGGTGGCCACTCCGATGCCGTCGAGCATGGACATCGGGTTTTCGGACAGGACAGCGGGCACTATCTCTAGGAGCCAAGCCAACGCGTTCAGGGCAACGATCACCCAAACGAAGACCGCCATTCCACGATATGGCGGGGGACGCATCTGGCCTACCAGCCAGTCGCGGTCGAGTGCCGAATAGAGCGTGAAGATGGCGAACACAGCCAGTGACTGGGTCGCCACGTAGAGCAGAAACAGGCTGTTGAACGGGGTCAGAAACAGGAGCAGGAATGCGTTGTAGGCCAGGTAGAACATCGACCCAAACCAGAAGAACACCGCCCGCCAGGACCCCCGACGCGCCATGAACATCGAAGCGAGCAAGATCGGGACCGCCCCGTAGAGGATCGCGAGAGCTGTGCCCCGGGCGTTTCCGTTGGTCACCGCAGGGCCGAGAAGCACGTCGGGGAGATAGAACGTGAGGGCTGCGCTCACCGCGGCGACGATGGCGAGCGCTAGCGAGAGAACGGTGACGTGTCGTGGCGGCTCGGAACGGTCGATGTCGACGACGGCCGGTGAGCCGTCGATGAGAACACTCATTTGAGGCCTCCATAGGTCTTTGTCGACATGTTCGGCCGCTCCGGTCGACTACAACAGGGGACAAGGTCACATGGCCCGGGGTCTCAGGTCCGTGCGCGCCGAGATTGGACTTTGGCCTCTAGCGCGTCGGCGCCGTTGAACTGATGCTGCGCGAGAAGGAGGTTCAACATGACCGACAATCTCGGTTCGGCAACGATTCCGCGTCCGATGGTCCCGGGCGCCGAGATCCAAGCTCTCCGCCGGTTCCATCGCGACGGAACCTGGGAAGGGATCATCCATGCTGGCGGCATGGGCCCGGGTACCCCCTCACAGCGCGCCGTCGGATCAGCGAGACACCACTGGATTCAGGACGGGAGTTGGGTGGTCGGCGACTACGAACAGAGCCAGATGCTCGACGACGGCACGTTCGTCCTCAAGTGGGAGCTGCACTGGGTGTGTGGCTGGGACCCTCTAGCTGGTGAGTACAAGGCGACCATCGCCGACAACTACGGGCGCGCCGACGTCCTGCGCGGCGAGATCGAGGGCGACCTGATGACCTTCCGGTCGATGCCGGACAGGATGCCCATGATCCGGTTGACGTGGCAGGTACTCGAGTCTGGCTCGATCCTGTGGCGCAACGAGATGAGCCTGGACGGCGTCGAGTGGATGCCGGTCGAGGATTACGAGATCAGGACGTCCGACTGAGGCGTCGGCCTGGAGACCGTCAGTCGGACAGCACTCTCGCACCCATGAACATGAGCACACACCCGGCCAGGAAGACGACATATGCGATGATCGTCCAGGCGTCGTTCGGGAAATTGTCGTACCGAAGGTCGGCGATGACGAACACCAGGGCGGCCAGTCCCATGAAGTAGCCGATCGCCCGCTGTGTGCTCACGCCCACTTTGATTCCGGCAACGGTGTACGCCGAGAGCAGGACGATTAGTGGCAGGACGATGTAGATGGCGCCGGGATTCCACTCACCTGCGAGAACTCCGAGCAGCACCCATCCTGCCACGATGACGCCGGCTCCGATCACCAATAACCCTGGCGAGCTCCCACCCGCGCTCTTGACCTCCGGGGCGGTTCCTTCTTCCGTCACCTCTCACCTCCTCTAGATGAGGAGAGTCTATGGAGTCACCTTCTTCCTCGCCTCGCAGAACCGGACATTGTGTGACTCTCAGACGGATAGGGTCGCCGGGTGGACCGTCGACGAATACCTCGACCGGGCGCCAGAGCCTCACGCCGGCACCCTCAGACAGATACGGACGACGCTACGTCAGCTCCTTCCCGAGCCACAGAGGAGCTCTCTTACGGCGCGCCGTCGTTCAAAATCTCCGGCATCGCGGTCGCCGGCTACGCATACCACAAGAACCACTGCAGCTACCTGCTCCACTCGGGCACTGTGCTGGAGTCGATGGCGGATGACCTCGCTCCGTACGAACGGACGAAGGGCAGTCTCCGTTTCGCGGTCGACGAGGCGCTTCCTGACGCCCTCGTGGCCCGTCTGGTGGAGACACGACTCGCCGAGCTCGGCCTCGGCCAGGACTGAAACCCCGCCGGCCCGGGTTGAGCAGCATCCTCCGACCGATATACTTCACCGGTCGCCCGCACTCGCGGGAGCCCCAGGGCGCGTAGAACAGCCTGGAGTGTTCGCCGGCCTGTCAAGCCGGAGGTCGCGGGTTCAAATCCCGTCGTGCCCGCCGCAGAATTCTCACGAGTTCTGCATCTGAGTCCGCGAGGATTCAGACAACCTGGTCAGGTAGCTCAGTCGGTAGAGCGCCGGTCTGAAAAACCGGAGGTCGACGGATCGACGCCGTCCCTGACCACCACATCTCGGCCCCTTACCAGGGCGAACACAATCGTCTGGCTGGTCGGCTCGCCATGGCTGGGTCACGCCGCCAGTGCGAGGACATGCTGGGTCGGGACAGCGATTGGTCGTATGTCAGATTCGTCGCACCAGTCCACCAGCGTCGATCACGATGCCGTTCTATATGCTGGTGAGGCGTGACGGGTTACTCGAGCGAAGAGGTCGCCCAGCGGGCCGGTGTTGACCTCGAATACGTCGACCAGTTGCTCGACCTTGGGATCCTGACCGACGGTGGCGACGGGTTCTCATCGGGAGACGTGCTCACGGCTCGTTGGGTACGGGGTTTCGACCAAGTCGGCATCCCCCTCGAGGGGATGGGCGCTGCGGTCCGAGACGGATCCCTCTCCTTCTCGTTTATGGATGTGGCCGCATTCGATCGGTTCCCCGGACTCAGCACCACCAATTTTCACGAGCTGAGCGGGAGAACCGGAATCCCAATGGACCTCCTCAAAGTGGTCCGTGAGGCCATCGGCTTCGCCGAGCCTGGGCCCGACGATTTCGTCCGCGAAGACGAATTGTCGGTCGTCCCAGCCATCGAGGTCCAGCTCTCGAATGGGTTCAGTCCATTGGCTATCGAGCGATGGCTCAGAGTCCACGGGTCAAGTCTGCGCCGGATCGCTGCCACCGAGACCGAGTATTGGAAGTCAGAGATCATGCAGCCCCTCGTCGATGAAGGCATGACGATGGGCGAAATGATGGAGGTTCAAGCCGACCTCGGGTCCCAAATCGCCCCCCTTTTCGAGCGAGCGCTGCTCGCCATCTACCATGGCCAGCAGGAGCACGCCTGGAGACAGGGTTTCGCCGAGGCGGTCGAGGGCGCGTTGGAGCGTGCCAATCTGTACAGCGGTCTGCACCGTCCCCCGGCGATCTGCTTCCTCGACATCACGGGATACACCCAGCTGACCGAAGAGCGAGGCGATGAGGCGGCCGCGGCCCTGGCGATGAACCTCGAACGACTGGTGCGACGGTGCTCCCAGGAACACGGCGGACAGCCGGTGAAGTGGCTCGGCGACGGAGTGATGCTGTACTTCCGCGAACCCGCAAGCGCAGTGCTGGCCTCCCTCGATATGGTGGAGGGCGTAGCGGACGACGGCCTACCGCCTGCCCACATCGGGCTCCACGCGGGGCCGGTGGTCTTCCAGGACGGTGACTATTTCGGACGTACGGTCAACCTCGCGGCAAGGATCGCGGACTACGCCAGGCCAGGCGAGGTTGTGGTGAGCCAAGCGGTCCGGGAGGCAGCGGAGGGGGCACCCGTTGCATTCGAGGAGATAGGACCCGTCGAGTTGAAAGGCATCAAGGGGTCGCTCCAGCTGCACACGGCGCGTCGCGACATCTGAAGGCACGTCACCTGCCTAGCCTGGGTTGATGGCCTCATCAGAGCCCTTCGACGAGATAGTCGGCTACCTGGTCGAAACAGCCAAGGCTCATCACGCAGCCACAGGTGGGGTCAATCCCGAGTGGGCACGCTGGTATGCCGAACATGCGTTGGACGATCTGAACTCGGCGCTCTCCGCCGAGATCGAGATCGATGAGCTGGCGGACTGGCTCGCCGAAGCCGACGATCGCTATCACAATCAGCCGCAGACTCACTCATGGCCCAAGGCCTATGCCGCCTGGCTGATCGAGGAGTATCACTAGCTCCGCAGGTATCGCTTCGGAGATTCCGTTGTTTCGATCTCCGATTGGGGCAAGCTGGGTGCCCCCCGAACCCTTACCGCCAGCGGTTGGAGGGCTCGACCGTGGGGTACCTATGGCGTCACAACGAAGGGAACTACCGGTGTGTTACACGTGTGGATGCAAGTTGCCCTACGAGGACCATGGTGACCCGGCGAACATCGTCGAGGAGGACTTGGAGAGGGCAGGTCAAACCGAGGCAGCCAAACGAGGCGGAGTCGAAACGGCCAAGGCGAACATGCTCGAGTTGATCGAGCTCCAGCGGGACGCCGGAGACCTGCAACACCCCAAGGAGGATTACAGCCAGTAGTCACGTCATTGACTCCTCGTTCGATGGGCTGTAAAAGTGAATGTGATTGGCGATAGAGATCGTCAACCGCATTCGAGGAGGACAGCCATGCCGGAATCCAGCTTGTACGACAGACTCGGCGGGGTCTTCGCTATCGCCGCCGTGGTGGATAGGTTCAGTGACGACTTGATTGACAACCCGATCGTGGGCCAGAAGTCGGAGAATCCGGCGCTACGCGACTGGCACACGAACAGCCTGGGCCGACTCCCCGGCCTGAAGTTCATGCGAACGCTGTGGGTATGCAACGTTGCAGGCGGGCCTTTCGAGTACACCCCGACCGAGCCGGGGAGTACCAACCTGGGACTCGAGGAGGCACACCGAGAATTCTCGATCTCGCCGATCGAGTTCGACGAAGTCGCCGCGGAATTGGCGCGAACACTCGATGCCTTCGAGATACCTGATCAAGAGAAACAGGAGGTCCTGGCCGCGTTCGCCGCTCACAAGGGCGAGGTGACCGAGGGCTCCATGGCGAGCGCTTAGACCCCGGCGCCTT
>Ga0299907_10000728_pt1 | contig 17026 bp, 15 predicted proteins | sample RVTome_16_FD_198680 | JGI IMG/M metagenome (GOLD analysis project Ga0299907, IMG submission 198680) | Soil microbial communities from uranium-contaminated site in the Upper Colorado River Basin, Wyoming, United States - RVT152D67 (version 2) ...
CACTACAGACTGTTCAAATTGACCTCACTCTTCGACTTGGAACTCCGCAGCCATGCCGAGGAAAGCATGTGGGGTCCCGTCTCCGAGGTCGGGCGGGCCCTCGGTGGCGCCGGCCATCGCTTCCTCTACGGCGGCAGGATCGGCTCCCTGGGGGATGAAGCAGACGATGGCGTAACGGCCCGCCTCACCAAGGGTGACCGAGGTGCCTTCCGCCTCCGGGTTGAATCCGTCCTCACCGGGGAGTGCCACCAGGACGCCCTGGAACTCGATAAGTGACTCCGACTCTTCCTCCGGCAGCTCGAGGAGCTCCTGCAACGTGCGTTCTTCACCGTCGGCGACGCGGAACACCACCATCTCGTGGAACTCCGCCTCCGAATCGTTGATGAAAGTCAGCTCGGCGCCTGTGGCGGCCGTCTCTGGAACCCCTGCAAAGCCGTAATCCAGCCCGGTGATCTCGATCGTGCCGTCTGCCGCTCCCGATCCGCCGCATGCGGACACCAGCGCCAGGCCGAGCACAGCCACAGCCGTTGCGGCCTTGTGTCTCATCCTGTCCTCCCTTTCTCGTGGTTTGTGACGAACTCAACCCGGTGGCCGGTACGAAATCGTTACGACTACGACTCGACCGCCCATGGGCGCCTACACGGTGCCGCTCGCTTTGATATGTTTCGCCTGTTCCCGAGTCGGGCCGAAAGGGGTCTTCATGAATGTGTCCATGACCGTCAATGGGCGATCGGTGTCGGACGATGTCGAGCCCAGGACCCTTCTCGTCCACTTCATCCGGGAGAACCTCCACCTGACCGGCACCCACGTCGGGTGTGAGACTGGCTATTGCGGCGCCTGTACGGTCCATCTCGACGGCAAGCCGGTGAAGTCATGCACCATGTTTGCCGTACAGGCCGAAGGGGCCGACGTCATGACCATCGAGGGGCTCGCCAGCAACGGCGAGCTTCATCCGGTTCAGGAGGGTTTTTGGGAGCGGCACGGGCTCCAGTGCGGCTATTGCACCCCGGGCATGATCATGTCGGCCGCCGCCCTTCTCGCCGACAACATCAACCCCACCGAGGACGAGATCCGCCACGGCATCGAGGGAAACCTCTGTCGCTGCACGGGCTATCACAACATCGTGCGGGCAGTGGAGTACGCCGGGGCCAAGATGCGGGGTGAGGAGCCACCGGCTCCGGATTGGGAGGAGGCGCACTAATGGCTACCACGAGTGTCATGGGCGGCGCGGTCCGCCGCCGTGAAGACCCGGCCCTGATCCAGGGAACCGGCACATTCACCGACGATGTCCAGCCGGTCGGGTTGCTCCATGTCGCCTTCAACCGCTCCCCGGTGGCCCGGGCCAAGATCACCTCTCTGGACGCAGAAGCCGCCAAGAAGATGCCCGGAGTCGTCGCGGTTTACACCAACGACGACACGACGCATCTGGGACCCCTTCTCGCCCAGGTGCCGATCGGAAAGCTCCGCCCTCTACTGGCGGCTGGAGAGGTGAATCACGTCGGTGAGGCCATCGCAATGGTCGTCGCCGAGAGCAGGTACCAAGCGCAGGATGCAGCCGACGCCATCGAAGTGGACTTCGACGTGCTCCCGGCGGTGATCGACCTGAAGAAGGCGGCGTCAGACGAGGTCAAGGTCCACGACGAGCTCGACTCCAACGTCATCCACACCTGGACCTATCACGGTTATTGGGAGGCGCTAGGCCTGGAAGATCAGACGCCACAGGTCGACGCCGCCATGGAGCGGGATGACGCAGTGGTTGTCAGCCTGGAGATGATCAACCAGCGGCTGATCCCGGTCGCCATAGAGCCCCGCTCGGTCATGGCCGAATACAACAAGGGCTACGGAAAGTTCACCGTCTACAGCTCCTCACAGGTGCCCCACGCCCTCTCCGGCGCCATCGGAACCACCCTGGGTATCTCGCCCAGCGACGTCAGGGTGATCGCACCGGAGGTCGGCGGCGGGTTTGGCTGCAAGCTGAACGTCTACAACGACGAGATCCTGGTGGCCTGGGCCGCAAAGGAGTTGGACCACCCGGTGAAGTGGACCGAGACCAGACGCGAGGCGGCCGGATCCACCATTCACGGTCGGGGCTGGGTGGGAACGGCCACCCTGGTCGGGACCAAGGAAGGCGAGTTCCTCGGGTACAAGCTCGACGCCATCGCCGATATGGGCGCCTACACCCAGAACTTCACGGTGGCCATCCCGCTGCTCGGCCTCTGGATCGCCTCCGGTCAGTACAAGATGCCGGTCGGGTGGAAGGTCGATTGTGTGGTCACCAACACCATGACGACGGACGCCTATCGAGGCGCCGGTCGACCCGAGGCCATCTATTACCTGGAGCGGGCCATAGATGCCTTCGCCCACGAGATCGGGATGGACCCGTTCGAGGTGCGGAGGAAGAACTTCTGGCAGCCCGACGAGTTCCCGGCGACCATGGGGTGCGGGTTCTCCCTCGACTCGGGCAACTACGAGGCCGCGGTCGACAAGCTGATCGAGGTCAGCGACTACACCGGGATGCGCCGGCGTCAGGAGGAAGCACGCGCCGAAGGCCGACTGGTCGGGATAGGTGTCGGCTCCTACGTCGAGGTGTGCGGGTTCGGTCCTGCGGTGCTGGCCGAGATCGGGTTCTCCTGGGCCAACTATGGCCTGCCCGCCTCGTTCAACGGCACCGGACTGGTCCGGGTCAATCCCGATGCGACCGCGACCGTGGTCATCGGGACCGGGCCCACCGGTCAGGGCCATCAGACGACGTGGGCCCAGATCGTGGGTGACGGCCTCGGCATCCCGGTCGAGGACATTCGGGTCTATCACGGCGACACCCGCGATCACCCGATGGGGATCGGGACGTTCGGCAGTCGTTCGATCTCGGTGGACGGCACCGCGACCTACCAGGCGACAGAGAAGATCAAGGAGAAGGCAGCCAAGATCGCAGCCAATGTCCTCGAGGCCTCGGCCGATGACATCGTCTTCGCCGACGGTGCCGCCCACGTCGCCGGGTCCCCTGACAAGAGCGTCGAATGGACAGCCATTGCCAAGGCTGCGTACCAGGCTCACACCCTTCCTGAGGGGATGGAGTCCGGGCTCGAAGCCGAGACCGTGTTCAGCCCGGGAAATGCCACCTGGCCGTTCGGGACCCACCTGGCGATGGTCGAGGTCGATCCCGACACCGGGAATGTCGAGATACTCGAGTACCACGCAGTCGACGACTGCGGGCATGTGGTGAACCCGATGATCGTCAGCGGACAGGTCCACGGTGGCATCGCTCAGGGCATCGGGCAGGCAATGTTCGAAGATGGCATCTACGACGAGGCGGGCAACATGCTCACCGGGTCGCTCATGGACTATCTGCTGCCGACCGCGACCGACCTGCCCTTGTTCGATCTCCACCGCACGGTGACCCCGTCACCGATCAATCCGATGGGGGTCAAAGGCATCGGCGAGGCGGGCACGATCGGCTCGGCCCACACCATCGTCAACGCGGTGGTGGACGCCCTGACCCCGATGGGTGTGAAGCACGTCGACATGCCGGTCAGACCGAAACGGGTGTGGCAGGCGATGCAGGAAGCGAGGGCTTGACATGTATCCGAGACAGTTCGAATATGTAGCGCCCTCCACCCTCGACGAGGCCCTGGGGGCGGTCGGTGAAGGCTCGAAGGTGATGGCGGGCGGGATGAGCCTCATCCCGCTGATGAAGACACGCCTTTTCTCACCTCCGGTGGTGGTCGACATCGGCCGGATCCCCGGTCTCGACACGGTCAGCGACGAAGGGGACTACATCAATCTTCCGGCCCTCGTTAGACACGCCACAACCGCCTCGGACCCCCTGATTGCCGCCCACGCCCCGGCGTTGGCCAAAGCGGCGTCGCTCACCGGAGACGTCCAAGTCCGGAATCGGGGCACCACCTGCGGCACTCTGGCCCACTCCGACGTGGCAGCCGACCAGCCGGCGGCGGTCATCGCCTTAGGCGGGACCATGATCGCCCGATCGGCCTCGGGCACACGGGAGATCCAAGCGTCGGAGTTCTGCATCGACGCCCTCACCTCCGCCCTCGAGCCGGACGAGATCCTGGTCGAGATCCGGCTCCCCAAGACCGGCCCCGGCGAGGCATCGGCTTACGACAAGCTGGGTAGGCGGGGTGGTCATAGCGACTACGCGGTGGCCGGAGCCGCCGCATGGGTCAAGAAGAGCAACGGCACCGTCGAGGACGCCCGGGTCGGTCTGACCGGCGTGGGGACCAAGCCGTCCCTTGCCCTCGGCGTCGCCCATGCCCTGATCGGCACCGACGGCTCCGACGAGGCGGTGAAGGCCGCGGCCGAGCATGCCCTCGAGGACGTGACTGTCCTCGAGGACCTCTACGGGTCGGTCGAATACAAGAGCCATCTGGCCAAAGTGTTCGTGGCCCGGGCGATGAAACAGGCCCTGGCCGCCCTCTGACCACACGTTTTGGCGCGGAGATGTCGACCTATAGGTCGACATCTCCGCGCCAGAACGGTTTGTGACCCCGGCGGGTGCGCTAATTTCCGGGGCGGGAGGTGACCTGACGTAATGGATGCGCCGTGTGAGCACTTCGTGGACCTGGTCCCTGCCGAAGCGCAAGGCGAGGTCTGCGAGCAATGCGTGGAAATGGGTGACCGCTGGGTACACCTCCGATTCTGTCTGGCCTGTGGGATCGTTGGATGTTGCGATGCTTCGAAGAACCGGCACGCCCGCAAGCACTGGGAGCGTGAGGCGCACCCCGTGATCATGTCGCTCGAACCTGGCGAGGGCTGGAAATACTGCTTTGCAGACGGGGTCGTCACCCGATGAACGACACCAAACCGGTCATCATCGCCGTCGATGACGAGCCGGAGGTGGTCCAGGCCGTTCAACGCGATCTGCGGGCTCGGTATTCGAACGAGTACCGGATCGTCTGGGCCAGCGGCGGGCAAGAGGCCATCGACACCCTCCGCACGTTGGCCCTCCAGGACACGCCGGTGGCGCTGATGCTGGTCGACCAGCGCATGCCGGGAGTGACCGGCATCGACGTGCTGAGAGAGACCCTGGAGTCCCACCCCGGCGCCAAACGAGCCCTGCTCACCGCCTACGCCGATACCGAGGCCGCGATCCAGGCCATCAACGATGTGGGCCTCGATCACTACATCATGAAGCCATGGGACCCACCGGATGAGAAGCTCTATCCGATACTCGACGATCTCCTCGAGGACTGGCAGGCCGGCTACCGGCCCAGGTTCGACGGGCTCAGGGTCATCGGTGAGCAATGGTCACGCGCTGCCCACGATCTGAAGGCTTTTCTCGCTCGCAACCAGATCCCTTACCGCTCGTTGGACGTCGAGACCGATCCACAGGCGTGGGTGCTGACCGAAGAGGCGGGGGCGACGATGACCGACTTGCCCATCGTGTTGTTCGGCGATGGACCGCCGATGTTCAAGCCGACCTTCGCCGATATCGGGGAACGGGTCGGGCTGAAGACCCATGCCACCTCGGAGGTCTACGACGTGGTCATCATCGGTGGCGGCCCCGCCGGCCTCGCCGCCGCCGTCTACGGCTCGTCAGAGGGTCTGAGCACACTGCTCATCGAGGGCGAAGCCCCCGGCGGCCAGGCCGGGCAGAGCTCGCTCATCGAGAACTACCTCGGGTTCCCGAAAGGACTGAGCGGCGCCGACCTCGCCCGACGGGCCACGGCCCAGGCGCAGCGGCTCGGGGCAGAGATCCTGGTCCCGGGAACGGTGACCCACCTCACCAGGAACGACCCGTTCATCACCGTCCACCTCGCCGACGACACCACCGTGACCTGCAAGGCAATGGTCATCTCGTCCGGGGTGTCCTACCGGAAGCTGACCGCCGAGGGGCTCGACCCTCTGATCGGCGCCGGCGTCTACTACGGCACCTCCAACATCGAGGCCGCCAACCATCGCGACCAGCCGATGTACGTGATCGGAGGTGGCAACTCGGCCGGACAGGCTGCCCTTTTCCTGACCCGTTTCACGGACTCGGTGACGATCCTGATCCGGGACGACAGCCTGTCGCCGACGATGTCTCAGTATCTGATCGACAACCTCGAGGCCAATCCGGCCGTCGGGGTGCTCCCCCACTCGCAGGTGGTGTCGGCAATCGGGGAAACCCACCTGACCGGCCTCCTCGTCCGCGACCGGCAGACCAACGAGGAAGAACAGGTCAAAGCCGGGGCCATCTTCATCTTCATCGGCCAGACCGCCCACACCGACTGGTTGGCTGACGTCGTCCAGCTCGACGAGCGGGGCTTCATTCTCACCGGAGAAGACCTCGGCCAGTTGAAGGGCTGGAACGTCGAGCGCGACCCGCTCCCCCTCGAGACCAGTGTGCCCGGGATCTTCGCCGCCGGGGATGTTCGAGCCGGCTCGATCAAGCGGGTCGCCGGCGCCGTTGGTGAAGGAGCCACCGCCATACGGTTCGTCCACAACCACCTGGCCGCACTTTGAGCGACATCGGCGAGGTCCTGCGCGGGCTCCCCTACTTCGCCGACCTCCCCAGGAGCCTCCTCGACCAGGTCTGCCGCCAGTCGGAACAGATCACGATTCCCGAGGAGACGACGATCATCGAGGAGGATTCACACTCCGAGGACATGTTCGTCATCGTCGATGGGGAGCTACGCGTCACCAAGCAGGGCACCGATCGCGAAGTGGTCCTCGCCACCCTCGGTCCCGGCGAGGTGGTCGGTGAGATTGCCCTGCTCGACAAGGCTCCCCGCACCGCCAGCGTCACCGCGAACATGCTGTCGAACCTGATCAGGATCCCGGCGGTCGCATTCGAGGCATTGCTCGAGGACTCGCGGGTTTCCCGGCGCATGTTCCGCACGGTGACCTCCCGTCTGCGCGGGATCGAGGACACCCTGCGCCACGAGGAGCGAATGGCGGCACTGGGTCGGATGGCTGCCCAACTCATGCACGAGTTGAACAACCCGGCCGCCGCCGTCGGGAGGAGCATGGCCCGCGCCGAGGACGTGTATGTGGCCCTGGGCGATGCCACGATCCAGCTCTCCGGGATCGGCGAGTTGTTGGACCGGCCGATACCGGCGCCGGAGCGACCGCAAGGAATCGACCCCCTCACCAGATCCGGCATGGAGGACGAGGTTGCCTCATGGCTGACCGACCTCGAGATCGAGGACGCCTGGGAGATCGCTCCGGCACTGGTGAACGATGGTTGGACAGTGGAGCTGTTGCAGGGGACAACCGACGGCCTGGAGAGGGAGACGGCGCAGAAGTTCACACGCTGGCTGGGCCTCCGGGTACTCGCCTCGCAACTGATCGGAGAGGTGCGCATCGCCGCAGGTCGGATCTCGGAATTGGTCCGGGTGGTCAAGAACTACTCCTACCTGGACCAGGGACCGGTGCAGCAGATCGACCCGACCGAGGGGATCACCGACACCCTGATCCTGCTCAAACACAAACTGCGCGGGATCGAGACCGTGCTCGACATCGAGCCGGACCTCCCCACTATCGAGGCCTCGGGTCGGGACCTCAACCAGGTGTGGACCAACCTCATCGACAACGCCGCCGATGCCATGGACGGTTCGGGCACTCTGACCATCCGTGCCGCCCGGGAGAATGGGTCCGTCGTCGTCCGGATCTCCGACACCGGCCCGGGCATCGACCCCGACGTCCAGCGTCGGGTATTCGATCCGTTCTTCACCACCAAAGCCCCCGGCCAAGGGACCGGTCTGGGCCTCCACACGGTCCACACCATCGTCACCAGGAGTGGTGGCGACATCTCGGTCGATTCGGGGCCATCGGGCACCACCTTCGCCCTGAGCTTCCCCTCGGCCGAGGCCCCCTGACCCGACCCGAAATTGTGGACGGCAGCCGCGCTGAGCGCGGCTGATCGCGACAATTTCAGGATCAGGGACGCCGGAACGGTGCTTTCGAGCGGGCGATCAGCACGTCACAGGGGGCTTCGGTGACGAGACCTTCGGCGACGGTCCCGAGCAGCACCATGCGGGTGGCGCTGGCCCCCCGGCTGGCGGCGATCACCAGGTCCGCGCCTCTTCGCCTGACCACCTCGTCGATGGTCTCGGTGGGAGGGCCGTCGACCACCAGAGATCGGATGTCCCCGTTCCATGGGGCGGTGAACTCGGTCATGCGCTCCTGCGCCATCCCGAGACGCACACCGCGGGAAGCCTCCAACTCCTCGGCGAACAGGCCGGCCGCACCGAGCATCGAGTCGAAGCGGGACGGCATCGAGTAGAGGGCCGTGATGTCGGCGCCGGGGAACAAGGCGAGGGCGCGTTCCACTGCCGCCCGCGATTGCTCGGAGAAGTCCACCGCCGCGATCACCTTTCGATAGTGAACCCTCGGCTGCCGTCGCACCACCAGCGTGTCGGAGGTGGCCTTGCGTGCCACGCGACGGGCCACCGGACCTAATGAGAAGGCGTCGATCGACGATGAGCCAACCACCACCAGGCCGGCGGACTTGGCCCTCGCGGTCAACTCCCACGACGGTGATCCCTTGACCACCACGACATCGACCTCGGCGCCGGTCTTCTCTCTCGCCCAGCCGCCGAGTTTCTCGGCTTCGACCTTTTGGTGCTCTCGCATGAGCCGTGCAAGTGAGGGCTCGATCATCGCCTCGGCGACAGGCTCGAGGACATGGATCAGATGGAGCGGTTCTCCGGAAGCCTCGGCCATCATCCCGGCCCTCTCGGCCACTCGCCTTCCCATGGCGGTCAGATCGACTCCGGCAACGACGGCCCGCAAGGCTCCTCCAGTGCTGGCCGTCGATGCTAGTGCCCCGACCGCTGACGTTCGCCGCGTTCAGGACGGCAAGATGACGTCGCTGGCGGCGTCCTCGTCCTCGACGAACGGCCAGGTGCGCCTTCGTCCTGCGTCCTTGCCAGCCGACGCCCCTGACTCGCCCTGAACATCGCCAACGTCAGCGGCCAGAGCACTAGAGGCTGTCGCTCTCGTGGGCGGAGTCGAAGACATCCGGTCCTTGGAGCGCCTCTGTGAGCCGGCCGAGGTATGCCTCCCGGCCGATCACGACGGCACCGAGGGACTCCAGGTGGGGAGTCTGCCATTGCACGTCGAGAAGCCGGCCGCCCCCTTGGCTCATCACGACCACCAGGTGGACCAATGCCACCTTGGATGCGTCCCTCGCCTCGTGGAACATCGACTCGCCGGCGAAGAGGCCGCCGATGGCGACACCGTAGAGACCGCCCGCGAGGTTGCCATCGTTGTCCCAGACCTCCACCGAGTGTGCCCATCCCAAGCGGTGAAGCTGGACATAGGCAGCGACGAACTCCTCGGTTATCCATTGCTCCCGCCGCCTGGCGTCGGCGCATCCCTGGATCACCCCCTCGAAGTCCGCATCGACCGAAACCTGGAAACGCCGGGTCGACTGACGCAGCGACCGGCTGATGTGCAGCCCGCGGAGCGGGAGGACGGCCCGGTCGACCGGTGACCACCAACCCAAGTGGCCGTCGGGCAAACCCATGGGGAAGAGGCCCCTTCGGTAGGCCTGAAGGAGCGTGCCCGGCTCGAGATCGGCGCCGACCGCGACCACGTCACCGTCCCCGGCCTTCGGATCGGGCAGGTCGAACTTGGAGGGCATCGGCTCTATGGGCACCACCCGATTGTGTCAGAGCCGCGCAGCCGATGTTCGTAGGCTGGCCCGATGCGCGCCCTGATCTGTGATCGTTACGAGGGAATCGAGGCCCTGCGAGTGGGTGATTTCCCCGACCCTGATCCACCGCCCGGGACCGCACTGGTCGAGGTGAAGGCGGCGGGGGTCAACTTCGCCGACACCCTTCTGGTGGCCGGTCAATACCAGACCAGGCCCGAGCTTCCGTTCGTGCCCGGGCTCGAGTTCGCGGGCGTCGTGATGTCGGCCGATCGCCTCGACGGTCTCTCCCCGGGAGACCGGGTGTGCGGGTTCGTCGGATTCGGGGCCATGGCCGAGAAGACGATCGCCTATCCGGGTTCGATCACACGGCTTCCCGCGGACATCTCCTTCGAAGAGGGTGCTTCCGTTCCTGTGGCCTATGGGACCTCCTATCACGCCCTGGTCGATCGGGCCGGGCTCCGAGCCGGCGAGACACTCCTCGTGCTCGGTGCGGCCGGCGGGGTCGGCATCGCCGCGATCCAGATCGGAAAAGCCCTAGGGGCCAAGGTGGTGGCCGCCGTCTCCTCAAAGGAGAAGGCCGATGCGACCCGAGGTGCGGGAGCAGACGAGATCGTGCGCTACGACCAAACACCCTTGCGAGATGGAATTGCAGCGGCCACATCGGGTGATGGCGTCGACATCGTCTACGACCCGGTCGGAGGCGAGGCGACCGAGCTCGCCCTGCGTTCGACCAAATGGAACGGGCGTCTCCTTGTCGTGGGGTTCGCCTCCGGGCAAATCCCTTCGATCCCACTCAATTTGAACCTGATGAAAGGGAACTCGGTGGTCGGCGTGTTCTGGGGCCGTTTCAACATCGAGGAGCCGGCCAAGAGTGCGGCCAACAACCAGATCATCATGGATTGGGTGGCCGAGGGCCGACTGCGGCCTCTGGTGCAGAAGTCATACCCTCTCGATGAGGCAGTCGAAGCCCTGCATTGGGTGGCCGATCGGAACGTCATCGGGCGGGTGGTCGTCATCCCGTGACCGATTTCGTGGTGGTCGGTGGCGGGATCGCCGGTGTGTCGGCCGCCGCTCATCTCGCCCCGCACGGATCGGTGACCCTGCTCGAAACGGAGAAGTCCCTTGCCTTTCACACCACGGGCCGATCCGCTGCCCTCTTCGTCGTCAACTACGGGGGGCAGGGATCACGCCCCCTGGCCCGGGCCAGCCAGGCATTCCTGGAGAGCCCGCCGGAGGGATCGGCCGATGCGCCGCTTCTCACTGAGCGGGGCGCCCTCTGGTTGGCCGACGAGTCCCAGCTCGAGCATCTCCTCGAGATCGAACGTGAAGGACTGGCGTCTGACGCGGGTTCCCGGTTGGTCGGGACAGAAGAGGTGCTTCGCCTGGTCCCGAAGCTGAGACCGGAGCGGGTTGCAGCCGGGCTCTTCGAGCCGGGCGCGCTGGACATCGACGTGGCAGCCCTGCACCAGTCATTTGTGCGCATCGCCCGCTTCCATGGGGCCGAGATTCGCCTCGCTTCACCGGTGCTGGGGCTGGCCAGAGTGGGAACCGGATGGCGAGTGACCACGCCGGGAGGCGTCGTCGACTGCTCGGCGGTGGTCAACGCTTCCGGGGCCTGGGGTGATGTGGTGGCCGGCCTGGCCGGCATCACCCCGATCGGTCTGCAACCGATGCGTCGCACCGCGTTCATGGTCCCCGGCGACGAGGCATATGCCGGATGGCCGATGGTGGTCGACGTGGACCACCGCTTCTATTTCCGCCCCGATCGGGCCCAGCTTCTCTGTTCTCTCGCCGAGGAGAAGCCATCCGAGCCAATCGATCCCCGGGCCGCCATGGAAGATGTCGCCCTCGCCATCGAGCGAATCAACCAGGCCACCACCCTCGACATCCGATCGGTCAACTCACAGTGGACCGGTCTGCGCACCTTCGCTCCTGACCGGGAACTGGTCATCGGCGAGGACCCGACGGCTCGAGGCTTCTTCTGGCTCGTCGGCCAGGGCGGGACCGGGATCATGACCTCGCCGGCCTACGGGGCGTTGCTGGCGAGCCAGGTGCTAGAGACAGGCTTGCCCTCGGACCTCGCCGTTGCCGGGGTCGACCCGGCGACAACCTCCCCGACCCGACTCCGTTAAAGGCGCGATCTCGAGATCACCCCGGTTAGCTTCCCGACATGTCTCAGCACTCCTACCAGCGGGTCATCATCAATTCGGTGTTGCTGGGAGTCGTGGGCGGGGTCATCGGCTTGGTGTATCTCTTCATCGTTGAAACGGCTACCCACGCCCTGTGGCCCGAAGAGGACAGCTTCGAATGGTTCTCGGGTGGCCCGGAGACGGTGATCATCCCCCTCGCCGCCGGCCTGATCGTCGGTCTCCTCTACAAGGTCTTGAAGATCCAGGACCGGTTCAAAGGCTTCATCACCGAACTGCAAGAAGGGCACGTCGAGCCCAAGACCGTTCCGGCTGCGTTGCTGATCGCGATCGTCTCACTTGTCGGTGGGGCCTCGCTCGGACCCGAAGCCCCACTCGGGACGGCGGCCGGCGGGGTGGGCACGTGGCTCTCGCGGAGGACAGGCGGTGACGAGGAAGACACCCGTGTCGCCACCTTCGCCGGGATCAGTGCCGTGTTCGGTGGACTGATGTCGACACCTCTCGGCGGGCCGCTGCTCGCCTTCGAACTGGAGCACGAGCAGAACCACGCCTACTACTTCCGTCAGATGGTGCCGGGGCTCATCGCCGGATCGGTTGGCTTCGGGATCATGTGGCCCGTGCTCGGCACCCCGTTCGTGGGTCTCTACGACTTCGAGGCCGTTGACTTCAGGAGTTGGATGCTCCTCGCTGCAGCAGGGATCGGGATCGTCGGTGGCCTTGCCGCCATGGTGGTGGGCCGGATCATGGTCGGGGTGGTGTCGTGGATGCGACGACTCGACGATCGACCTGTCACCCGCGGTTTGATCGGAGGCGCTGCGGTCGCGGCCATCGCTTTTGCCATGCCGATCACGTTGTTCTCAGGGGCCGGAGGGCTGGAACCCATCTTCGAGCAACCCGAAGCCCTCGGCATCGGACTGCTCCTGACGCTGGCCTTGCTCAAGACCGTCGCTCTCGGGGCCAGCCTCGGGGGCGGGTTCTACGGGGGCCCGATATTCCCGGTCTTGTTCGTCGGTGGGGCCCTGGGAGCGGCCATCCATCTTGTCGTTCCCGGGATCCCATTCGCCATTGCCGCCGGGTCGGCATTGGCTGCTGTGGGCGCCGCCCTGGCCATGGTGCCGCTCTCCATGGCGGTGATCGGGACCCTGCTCATCCAGGGTGGCCTCTTGGAGTCCGCCGCAGTAGTGGTTGCCGCGACCACCGCTTTCGCAATCAGGTATGCGCTGGCGCCGCCGGGTCAGGCGAGCGATGCGGGACGAGCGTCCGCGGCCACTCTCGCCTAGCTCTCCTCCCTCCTGCTTCCCAGCCGTGACCGGGGCTACCGGTCCTCCAGACCTTTCCTCTCCAGCCATGCGGCGAGCGGGGTGGAGAGTCTCGCGGTGCGACTCCCCCAGTCGTAGACGACCGCGGTTCGGGCCAGATGGTCGTGCCACGCTCGTCGCTCCCGGCCGAACACCACTCCGACCAGACCGATGCCGACGATGACGAAGCTGAGCGGGTAGGTGAGGGCGCGAATGAACGCCTGCCGGCTATGGAGGGCGATCGATCCGTCGGCACGCACCACCCGTACCCCCATCACCGTCTTGCCCAGGGTCTTGCCGAAGACCGCAACCGAGAGCCAGAGGTAGAGAAATGCCCAGACGACGAATCCGACGACGTACCAGAGGCCCCGAGCCGGCTCCACCTGGCGCGAGGTCACCAACTCGATGAGGTAGGTGGCGCCGGCGACGATCACCGTGAACCCGGTGGTCACGATGAGACTGTCGAGCACGAAGGCGATGAACCGGGTCACCGGCCCCGCATACCGCCCGGTGCGAACCCCGGTGTCCTCGGTTTGCTCGTCGACCCAGTTGACCAGGGCACCGGGGCCGGTTGGGAAGTTGCGGGCATCGCGTCGAACGATCTTGTTCAGACCCCGAAACACAATCTCGTCGATTCCCACGATCGGCTTGCGGAAGAGGTCGAGCGCCGACATGGTCAGATGGCTGGTGCTCTCGGCGACGATCTCGGGGATCCCGGCCCGGTCGACCAGTGCCTTGACGTCGACCCTCTCCATCAAGGCGTCGATATCTGCCCTCTTCAGCAACTCGTCGATATCGATCCGCCCGATGAGCCGCTCCACGTCAATACGGTCGAGCAAAGCGTTCACATCGATCCGATCGAGCAGGGCATTCACATCGACGTGATCCAGGACCATGTCCGGGTCGACCACGTCCAGAACCCGCTCACTGGCGCCGCGGGCAGCCCTTCGGAAGAACCCCCTCCGCTCGGGCTCGCTTTCGAGTGACGCGCTCACCGCGGAGAAGCTAGCCGCCCATCGTTTTGGCGCGGCGATCGCCGCGCCAGATGCAGTGGTTCACCCGGTGACGGCTCCGGTCTCCGCCGATCCGACGAGACGGGCGTATTTGGCCAGGGCGCCGGTTTCGTAACGGGGGGGGTGAGGTGACCATCGTGAGGCGCGGTCGCGGAGAACCGCGTCGTCGACTAGGACGTCGAGACGACGCTCAGGGACGTCGACCCTGACGGTGTCACCCTCTTCGACCAGGGCCATGGGCCCGCCTGCCTCGGATTCAGGAGCCACATGGCCGATGCAGAGTCCGGTGGTGCCGCCGGAGAACCTTCCGTCGGTGACCAGCAGGACGTCCTTGCCCAGGCCGGCCCCTTTGATGGCGGCTGTGATCTGAAGCATCTCGCGCATCCCGGGGCCTCCCTTGGGACCCTCGGTCCTGATCACGACCACGTCGCCATGCTCGATCCGGTGGTCGAACAAAGCCTGGATTGCCCCTTGCTCGCCGTCGAACACGCGAGCCGGGCCCTCGAAGACGTCCAAGTCGATCCCGGCCACCTTGACCACGGCTCCGCCTGGTGCAAGGTTGCCCCGGAGGACTGCGATGCCCCCCTCCGGGGCGAGAGGCTGCGACGGTGGTGCGATGACGTCCTGGCTCGGGTCGAAGACGACGTCGGCGAGGTTCTCTGCCATCGTCAGGCCGGTCACGGTGATTGTGTCGCCGTGGAGCAGGCCCTCGTCCAGAAGGGCTCGGAGAACTATGGGCACACCGCCGACCCGGTCCAGGTCGACCATGTGGTACCTTCCGAACGGCTTCAGGTCCCCCAGATGCGGGGTACGGCGGGAGATCGAGTCGAAGTCCTCCAACTCCAGCCCGACACCTGCTTCATGAGCGATGGCGAGCAGATGGAGGACTGCGTTGGTCGAACCGCCCAGGGCCATCACCGTGGTGATGGCGTTCTCGAAGGCGGAGCGGGTCATGATGTCGCGCGGGCTGATCCCATCCTCGAGAAGTCGCATCACGGCCTCACCCGACCGCACGGCATAATCGGCGAGGCGGGGATCGACCGCCGGCACCGACGCCGACCCGGGGAGAGACATGCCGATGGCCTCGCCCACCGATGCCATGGTGTTCGCGGTGAACATCCCGGCGCACGAACCGGCGCCCGGGCAGGCGGCACGTTCGATCGCCAGCAGCTCCTCGATCGTGATCCGTCCTTCCGACTCGGCGCCGATCCCCTCGAAAACGTCGACGATGGAGATGTCACGGCCGTCGTAGTGACCGGGGAGGCTCGACCCCCCGTAGAGGAACACCGCGGGTAGATCGAGACGTGCCGCCGCCATCAGCATCCCGGGAAGCGACTTGTCGCAGCCGGCTATGGCGACAAGGGCATCGAACCGCTCGGCATGCATCACCAACTCGACCGAGTCGGCGATCACCTCACGGGAGACCAGGGATGCCCGCATCCCCTCGTGACCCATCGAGATCCCGTCCGACACGGCGATCGTCGAGAAGACAAGCCCGACTCCCCCGGCTGCGGCCACCCCGGTCTTGGCCTGCCGGGCAAGCTCGGGCCCGGTCAAGTTGCAGGGTGTGACCTCGTTGCCTGCCGAGACCACCCCCACCTGAGGCCGCCCGAAGTCCTCCTCGGTCAGGCCAACGGCACGCAACATGGCCCTTGCCCCGGCCTTGGCCGGGCCCTCGGTCACCTCCTGGGATCGGATCTTGTGTGTCATGGGCCAGGCATCCTATGACGCCGAGTTTTTCCTCACGGCGAAACCGACCACAATCGGGTCATGGCAACCATCTATTACGACGCGGACAGTGATCCCGACCTGATTCGAGCGAAGAAGGTCGCCATCATCGGTTACGGGAGCCAGGGCCACGCTCACGCACTGAATCTGAAGGAATCCGGCGTAGAGGTCGTGGTCGGATTGCGCGAGGGGTCTTCGAGCCGCACCGAGGCCGAAGCCGCCGGGCTCACAGTGCTGAGCCCCGAGGAGGCGGCTCAATGGGCCGACACCGTCATGATGCTGGTTCCCGACCAGGTCATGGGCGTGATCTACGCCGAATCGGTGGAGCGGAATCTCGACTCCGGCGACACACTGCTCTTCGCCCACGGTTTCAACATCCACTTCGGGGAGATCGTGCCCCCCGAAGACGTCGATGTCGCGATGATCGCCCCCAAGGGGCCGGGACACCTGGTCCGTCGCACCTATGAGCAGGGCTCGGGCGTTCCCTGTCTCCTCGCCGTTCACCAGGACGCCTCGGGCAATGCCCGAGCCCTGGGGCTCTCCTACGCCTCGGCAATCGGTGGGGGCCGGGCCGGGATCCTCGAGACCACCTTCAAAGAGGAGACCGAGACCGATCTGTTCGGCGAGCAGGTCATCCTGTGTGGCGGGGTGTCCGAGCTGATCAAGGCATCGTTCGAGACTCTGGTAGAGGCCGGCTACCAACCGGAGTCCGCCTACTTCGAGACCCTCCACGAGCTGAAGCTGATCGTCGACCTCCTCTACGAGGGGGGTCTCTCCTGGATGCGATATTCGGTCTCTGACACGGCGGAGTACGGGGACTACACCCGGGGATCGCGAATCGTCACCGACGAGACCCGACAGGCGATGAAAGATGCTCTGGCCGAGATCCAGTCGGGCGCTTTCGCCAACGAGTGGATGGCCCAGGCCCGAGAGGGGGCCCCATTCCTCTACGAGCAACGCGCTGCCAACCAGGCACATCAGATCGAGGACGTGGGTCGTGAGCTGCGCAAGATGATGCCGTTCCTGGAGCCGAAGACCGCCCCCTGACCCGGTGTCCCGTGGCGGGATGCGCCTACTCGGGCGCGATGATGCTCTTGCTGCTGGTCGGCCCGAGCTGGTCGACGGTGAGAACCGATTCCCCGGGGGGAGCGAGGTCGTCGGTCACCCTCAACCCAAACGGGGTCAGGGCGAGCCGGGCCAGCTTCACATTCGCCACGCCGAAAGGGATTCCGATGATGGTGACGA
>Ga0299907_10000729_pt1 | contig 17026 bp, 20 predicted proteins | sample RVTome_16_FD_198680 | JGI IMG/M metagenome (GOLD analysis project Ga0299907, IMG submission 198680) | Soil microbial communities from uranium-contaminated site in the Upper Colorado River Basin, Wyoming, United States - RVT152D67 (version 2) ...
TCGCCTCGACAACGAAAACGGGCCCTTAGCTCAGCCTGGTAGAGCGCTTGCTCGACACGCAAGAGGTCAGAAGTTCAAGTCTTCTAGGGCCCACCACCACCCGGCCAGGGGAAGCCCTCGACCGCGCCCCTGGCCAGGGACACCGACTCTCGGACGTCTCTCTTCATGCGCTGGCTGCCAGACTCAGGAGCGAAACGGTCACGCAAGCACACGGTGCAGCTGCTCCAGGCCATTCAATGACACGGATCGAGGTCTTTCAAGTGCGGCCTCCTGCTGCCACCAATCGGAGTCCACTGTGACAGGGGCGGCGAAGACGAGGTGGTGGGAAACGTCATCCCATCGCAGTTAGAGTCGGCATGGTGGCTGTCTCGCCTTCCGCAGCCGATGCCGTCGCCCAGGCCCGGGACGCAGCGGCCGGGCGAGAGTGGCGCCGAGCGTTCGACCTCTTCGCTGCTGCCGATGCGCAGTCGTTTCTCGACTCGGGTGATCTCGAGCAATGGGCCACTGCCGCTTACCTGATCGGGGACACCGACACGGCCGTCGACGCCCGGGCGCGGGAGCATCAGATTCGTCTTGACGAAGGCGACGTTGCCGCTGCGGTACGGGCTGGCTTTTGGGCCTCTTTCATCCTCGTCAACACCGGCCGTTCCGCCCAGGCCGGGGGATGGATAGCGCGGTCGCAGCGGCTCGCCGGGCAGCTGAGCGATGGCGCTCCAGAGCAAGGGTACCTTCTGGTGCTCACGGCCTTCCGGCAGGCGGCGATCGAGGGCGCGTACCGCGATGCGATTCGGAGTGCCCAGCGCGCTGTCGAGGTGGGGCGGAGGGCAGGCGACGAAGACCTGACCGCCCTCTGTCTCAACATCATCGCCCGGGCCTTGATCCGATCCGGAGAGGGGGAGGCCGGCCTGGTCAATCTCGACGAGGCGATGGCCGCGGTGGTGTCGGGAGCTCTGTCTCCAGTGGTTGCCGGCACTGTCTACTGCTCGCTGATCGAGGGGTGCGAAGAGATTGGGGAGCTGCGTCGGGCCAGAGAGTGGACCGATGCTCTGAATCGTTGGTGCGAACGCCAGGAGGGAATGGTCACCTTCACCGGACAGTGCCTCACTCATCGAGCAGAAGTGCTGCGTCATCAGGGGGACCTCGACGCCGCCGCCGCGGCCGCCCAGGAGGCTCGTGTTCGCTTTGCCGGAGCCGCCGACGAGGTGCTCACCGGAGGGGCCTGGTATCAACTCGCCGAGGTGCTCAGGATCCGCGGTGATCTGGCGGGGGCTGAAGCCGCCTATCGGCGGGCGACTGAGTGGGGGCACGAAGCCCATCCCGGTCTCGCTCTGCTTTGGGTCGGTGAGGGGAAACTCGAGGCGGCCGGGGCGGCCATGCGACGGCTCGACGCCGAGTGGACAGGCCCGACGAAACGACTCCGCATGCTGCCCGCCCTGGTCGAGGTGATGCTGGCAGTCGGCGATTTCGATACGGCCGACCGAGGCGCGGTCGAGCTCACGGATCTGGCCGAGGCTTTGGGCACTGAGGGGTCGGCGTCCCGTGCAGTACATGCCAGGGGAGCGGTTGCCCTCGCTGAGCAGTCATTCGAGAGCGCTCTGGTCTCGCTACGCACCGCCGTCAGGCTTTGGCGGTCATTGGGAGTCGTCTACGAGACAGCCCGTTGCCAGCTGCTGATCGCTCGTGCATGCAGGGAGCTGGGTGATCTGGAGACGGCGTCGCTGGAGACCGAGGCGGCGCGGCGAGCACTGGCGGACATCGGTGCCCGAGTGCCGGAGATCCAAACGGAACCCAATCTGCAGGGTCTCACACCCCGAGAGCTCGAGGTGCTCCGTTTAGTCGGCAATGGGCTTGCCAACCAAGACATCGCCGAGGAGTTGTACATCTCGGTGAGGACGGTCGAGCGTCACGTTTCCAACATCCTCACCAAGCTCGGGGTTCCGTCTCGCACGGCAGCAACCGCCTACGGCTACGAGCACCGGCTCATCTGAGCTTTGACATGGGTGAATCCACCCATCAAGGCTCTTCTCTAAATGCGTGACCTCCCCGAAGTCGACGCCGAGCGTCTCTCGTACGTTGGGAGAGCACCCAGGAGGAGTCGAGAATGAGCATCACTGGCTTTGAGAAGCAACGACTGGAGTTATTCGCCGTCAATGGGTTCGAGGGTCGTGGCACGCGGATCGTCGACCGGGAGGGACGGATGACATACGCGGTGACACGAGGTGCGGGGGAGGTCCCCACCATCCTCGTCCACGGTGGCCTTTCCAACGCAGGTGAGTGGGCGTTGTGCGCAGGCGGGTTGGAAGGATGGGTGATCATACCCGACCGGCCCGGATGCGGTCTCAGCGATCCAATCGACTACTTCGGGACCGACTATCGAGCCGAGGCCGTCTACTGGATGCAGTCCTTCGTGGATGCACTCGGCGTCGAGCAGGTGGATCTGGTCGCCAATTCGATGGGCGGATACTTCTCTATCGTGTTTGCCCTCGCCCATCCTCAGCGGGTGCGACGGATTGTGCTGGTCGGCGCACCTGCCGGCTTGCACCGTCACATACCTGCGTTTCTCCGCCTCTGGGGGACGCCAGGCATCGGTCGCCTGATCTCGGCGAATCCGCCGCGGGATACCGAGCGAATCCGCCGACAGATCTTCGAGAAGCTTCTGGTCGCCCGACCGGACGACCTGCCTGCTGAGTTCCTGCAGATGATGGCGAACTCGCTGACGCTTCCGGGTGCCGGCCGCGCATCCCACTCGATGTTGCGCACCGTGCTCAACGCCGCCGGATGGCGCCCACCGCTCCGACTGGACGGCGATATTCCAGCGCTGGCGTCTCCGGTGCTGTTCCTGTGGGGCGACACCGACGCGTTCGCCCCGCCCTCGGTGGGGGAAGCCCTCATCCCGCGGATGCAGGATGCACGATTGGAGATCATCGAACGAGCAGGGCACCTCCCTCACGTCGATGCGGCCACCGAAGTGGCCCAACGATCGACACGTTTCCTGCAAGTCCACCTCGACAACGATGACCGGCTGGTTGACGACGCCCATGATGAGACGGCTCAGACTGTCCGGTCTCGGCGCTCCCTCTAGAGGACTGCGAGGCGAGATGGTCACCGAATTGTTCGTTCTCCTAGGGGTGGGCGCGGCGGTGACGTTCTTGGCAGTTCTACTGATCGAGGGCGCACTTCGGCCCGGTTACCGACCGATGTACCACACCGGAAGCGAATTGGAGCTGGGTGAGCGCGGCTGGATTCAAAGAGCCAGTTTCATGTTGATGGGCATTGGAATGATCGCTTATGCCGTCGGCGTCGGGTGGGCAATGAACACCGTCACGGGTGCTGTGCTGTTGGCGACGTTTGGATTTGGTCTGACAGTCGCCGGCGTGTTCCCTCCCGATCCCCTCCGCGGCTATCCACCCAGTGCTGCCACCGAGGCCCAGGCCGGAGTGACCTGGCAACACCAGATCCACCATGTGGTCGGCGGACCGGTCGCCTTCCTCGCCCTCTTGGGCGCCTGCCTGACACTCGCCGGCCGCCTCGAAGGCGTTTGGCGGCTGTATACGCTGCTGACTGGAGTCGCTGGCCTAGCTCTCACCATCTGGACGGCCCTGGCGTACCAGAAGGACGCGGCGAAAACAGGGCTCATTCAACGTGGCCTGATCCTCGTGTACTGGTTGTGGATCGTGTTGTTGGGTATCGACGTGGCGATTGTCCATTCATCGTTCACGCCTACATAAATCTCCGATGAGACAGCCCGATGTTTCCAGCCCGAAATGCTCTGGCCCAGGTCTTGTACACCTGCGCCACTCCTAGCTCGACGTTGAGCCGGCGTTGCGAGTGAGATCGTCCTTGCAGTTGAGCCAGATCTCGGCTTTCTTCACGTCCATCCACTCGGCAGACACCTATGCGCTTGCACGCGGCGCCGAGAAATCCAGTCGAAGACCAGCCCCGAGATTCGACGCCCTTGGAGCGGAGAACGAGCATTTTCGAGGTACCCGGTATCGGAATTCCGGGGCTATCCCCGCAGAGGCGTCCGTGTCGTTTGGAACCACCCGCCGTCAGGGAGGACGACGTAGGCGTCTCCCGCTTCGGCAAAAGGGCTCAGGAACACTGGTGGTGACTTTTCGTGACGCCCGCGCTTTTCGACGGTGAGGGCCCTCGAGTGGTCGTCCACTGTGATGGGAGGCTTCATCCCGTTGGGCCCTTCGTGACGGCCCGCCCAATTGTCTCGCACTGTCGCGCCCTCCCAAGCACCTCGACGCAGCGTATGAATTGCGAGCGGGCGCGTCGATGGGTCGATCGGAGGGTCTTCCCGCTCACTTCCGGTCGGCGTGTGGCTCAGAGGGCGTCGCCGCGATCCCGGTAGGCGGCAGGGATAGCCTCGTCGCTCCCGTAGAAGGCGTGCCGGGACATGTCGGGGGAGTAGCGCGCCGATTCCGGCTCGCGCCCCAGGGCTTGGGCAACTGCCCGGAGATGGTGCGGGCCGGCGCCACAACACAGTCCGATGTACTCCACGCCGATCGAATCGCACTCACGTGCGAATTCCCCGCACTCGTAGCGGCTGGCGAGGAAAGGGTCGAGTGCCGTCGGAAACGGCCGTCCGTCGGGTGAGGAGTTTCCCTCCCGGTCGGTGAGCGACATGAATGTGGGCTCCTCCGGTGTCGTCCGGTAGGGGACGGGGAGCGCAGCGACCGGGGTGTCTACCTTCTCCCTTATCTCCCGGACGAGCGGCAGCATCGTGGCCGGCCCCCGCATGCAGTTGAGCCCGACGACGTCGGCCCCTTGCGCGGAGAGTCGCCGGCAGGCTTCGACGATGTCGACGTCGTCGAAGAGGTCTCGTCCCCGAGGTGCCGCCAGGGTCACCACCGCAGGCAGCCCGGCAGCGGCGATCACGTCGAGAGCGAGGGCCGCCTCGCCATACCAATCGAGGGTCTCGGCGATGATGAAGTCCGCATTCGCCTCGACCGCCCATCCGACCTGCTCCTCGAACATCGCCCTCACCATGTCGTGGGTGGAGGGGTCGTCGGCTTCGTAGACGTTGGTGTTGCAGATGTTCCCTGCGAGGAGCGTCCCGGTTTCGCCTGCCACCCTCCCTGCGATGGCCAGAGCCTGACGGTTCATCTCCTCCAGGTCGTCCACACGTCCGATGACCTTCAGCTTCTCCCGATGGGCGTAGTAGGTGAAGGCCTCGACGACATCCGAGCCCGCCCTCACCAGCTCCCTGTGGAGTTGCTCGACGACCTCGGGATGATCGAGGACCACCTCGGGCACGAAAGGTCCTGCCTGGACGTAGCCGCGGCGCTCCATCTCGAACAGATAACCCTCCCCGCAGATGACCGGCCCGCTTTCCATGCGATCGCGAAGGGCGTTCCCGTTCCTGGTCATCGAAACCATCCTTGTGATAGGGGCCCGTCGATCGGGCGGCTGTGGACGATACCGTCGCCGTGTCCAAAGGGCCCGACACTCGAAGTGAAACCCGCTCACGGCGAGTAGTAGGTACTTCCGCCAGTAGCCGGCCCGATCTAGATTGACTATCGAGTCGGTCCAGGTCGCCTACCAATGCGCTGGGCCGGCTTGACAAGAGCGGGCTGCCGGGACTTCTCGTAGCCTCCCATGACCCCCCACGCAACGTGGAGTCCCGCCCCGCTACGGCCGGTCCGCAACCCGTCCACTATCGGTCCCGCATTTCTTCTGGCAATATTGACCTCATGGCAATGTCAGAGGAACACAAAGCGGCGCTCGCCCAGGGTCGCAAAGAATCTCGAGCGATCAAGGCATATCTAGAGGCTTTGGAGGCGAGGAGACCGGGTCGCCCGGTTTCGAAGGACAGCCTCCAGAAGAGACTAGAGAAGGTGAATGAGAAGCTTGGCTCGGCCGAGAGCCCGTTGGAGACAGTCGACCTGATTCAGAGCAAGCTGGATATCGAAAAAGCGCTGGCTCAGGTGGAGAATGCCCAGGACTACGCAGCTCTCGAAACTGGGTTCGTCGAGAACGTCGCCTCTTATTCGGATCGTAAAGGCGTGAGCTACACGGCTTGGCGAGAGTTCGGGGTGCCCGCGGCCGTCCTCAAGAAGGCCGGGATCAAAGAGACCCGCCGACGCTAATCCCAACCGAGCTCGGCGAGTCGCTCGTCGTCGATGCCGAGGTGGTGTCCAAGCTCATGGAGCACGGTTCTTCGAATCTCTTCTTTGAGTTCGTGCTCGCTCAAACCCAGGTCGAGATGGGGTAAGTAGAAGATGACAATACGGTCGGGTAGAGACCCCCAATAGTCCCCTCGCTCCGCCAGTGATACCCCCTCGTATATGCCGAGGATGTCACCCTGTTCCTCGGTTGGCTCGTCTTCCACGACGACGATGAGGTTGTCGACCTCGTCGAGGACCCACTGCGGGAGGCTCTCGATCACGTGGTCCACCTCGCGTTCGAACTGGTGTCGCCTCACGTGACCGTCGATCTGGCGTTCGCGTAGTCCTCGTACACACCGTGCGTCACGACCTGAGAGATTCGTTGCACGGCTGTGTGGATCTGGACGAAGGATGTGTAGAGGGCGGAGATCCCGAGTCTGAGGGAGTCGGGGGCTCGGAAGTCCGGGATGACTTTCGCCCGATCGATCAGTGCCAGGTCTATCGGCCAAGCGTGACGATGACGGAGCGACAGGTGCGATCCGCGTCGAACCGGATCGGACGGGCTGGCCAACTCGAATCCAAGAGAGGCGAGGTGGACGTCGTGTTGGCGCACCAGGTATTCGCCCAACGCCATCGACTTCTCCCTGATCGCCGGGACCGTGGCGGCGATGACGTCGTCGAGCCCCGGCTCGATGGCAGCTAGGGAGAGGATCGGCATTGTCCCTGTGTGGAACCGGCGGATCCCCGAGGTCGGCCGGTACGTCAGATCGAGAGCGAACGGCTCGGCGTGGCTCCACCACCCGGCGATCGGGTTGACCAGCTCGTCTTGGAGCCCGCGTCGGACGTAGAGGAATGCGGGTGCTCCGGGCCCGCCGCTGAGATGCTTGTAGGTGCAGCCGACGGCGAGGTCGACTCCTGCCTCCTCGAAGTCGATGGGAACGGCTCCCACACTGTGGCTGCAGTCCCAGAGGACGCGTGCACCTGCGTCGTGGGAGAGGCGAGTGATCGCAGCGAGGTCATAGGTGTATCCAGACTGGAACACGGTGTGGGACAGCGAGACCAGGGCAGTGTGCTCGCCGATCGCCTCCGCCAAGCCATCGACCGGACCGTGGATTCCGTCGGACCTCACGATCTGCAGAGATCGGCCGGTCTCCGCGGCGACCGATTCGAGGATGTACAAGTCCGACGGGAAGTTGAGATCGTCAGTCACGATGCGATCCCTGTCCGGCGCGGCGGCATCGACGGCCGCCCGTGCCAGCTTGTAGAGATTCACCGAGGTCGAGTCGGAGATGATCACCTCGCCCGGCCCGGCACCGAGTAGCGGCGCCAGCTTGTCACCGAGATCCAGTTGGAGATCCCACCATCTGTCGTTCCAGGCTCGGATCAAACGGTCGCCCCACTCCTGGGTGACGACCTCGTTGACACCTTCGGCGGTCCCCGCGAGGAGTCTCCCCAGGGAGTTGCCGTCGAGGTAGATCAGGTCCGGGTCAGACGAGACGTAACCGGTGCGATGCCCGGCGAGGGTGTCTTCAACATCGAGGTTCAGAGCCTCTTGATAGCCGTCGGCGTCGGGGAACGGACCGAGATCGATCGAGGTCATCGCCGGCCATTGTTGCAGCGCACCGGGAGCCGAAACGCTTACGGACCCGTGTCGACTAGGAGGGTGCTCGTCGGTAACCTGTGCCGTCCTCGGGCCGTTAGCTCAGTCTGGTAGAGCGCTCGCCTCACACGCGAGAGGTCAGTGGTTCAAGTCCACTACGGCCCACGTCGACTTGCCCCTTTGGGGCAAGTCCGTTGCAGTTTCCTTGGGAAGCTGCTCTTGAGGTGTTTGGCACAAGACGAACTCCATCAAACCGGGCCACCGATAGGACGCTCGTCATCGCCGCCGGAACAGGCCCTTTCCTATCTGGACCCGTATTCTCAGTCGAGGGCTGAGCCGACCTCGGAGAAGGTCTCTGAGACTGCATCACCGGCGAGTGTGATGGCAATGAGTGCCACAATGGCGATCAGCACTATCAGAAGGGCGTACTCAACCATCGAGGCACCCTTCTCGTCCTTCAACCAGGTCGTAGCCTTAGTCCAAATAGCAAGCATTGAGCGCCTCCATTGGTTCAGCTCATCTGGGCGTGCACGCGCGAAACTAGCACTTCGATCTCGAAGGAATGGTCCTGAGAACCAATGCCTGGTCGACGCGGCACCAAATTGGAGAGGCGGGGGCTGATCGTCGCTTGTTCCTTGTCAGCGGAGAGCGGCGGGAGGCCTAAGTGGCCACTCGAGCGCTGAGAGATTCGATCGGCCAGCTCATCCGATCGAACCTTCAGGCCTCCCTTTCATCTCCGATCACAGGTGGAGACAACCCGTTTGGTTGGGCGCAGAAGTACCCCACCAACAGAGCCGGGAAACGCCGAGGAAGCCGAATCCGCCACGTTGTCGGGTCCCTCCGACATGGGAGCTCGTCATAGTTTCCTTTTTGGAAACTGCTGCTCCGACGGGGGACTGCTCGTCATGGCTTCGTTTGGAATCTTCTGCTCTGGCGTGAGATCTGGCCGATGTAGAGTTGACGGGTTTGACACAAGACACCGAACTCCATCGAACCAAGGCCTCCGTCGTCGCCGTCGGACTCGTCGTCGCCCTGGTCGTCACCGCATGCGGGGACGCCAAAGAGCCCGTAGAGGAGTGGGAGGCAGTCTGGAACAGCACAGCGTCTGCAGTGGCGGAGGCGAGCACCACCGACCCCGACTTGGGCGAATGCCAGGACCTGCTTGGCTATCTCCGCATGCAGAGGGCGGTCCTCGCCCCGGTTCCCCTCGACGACTTGGAGGAGCCGATCGACAGTTGGTTCACCGAGGCAGAGGGCATCTTCTTCGAGTGCGACCTCCGTGGAGACGCGGCACAGTCGTCGCTCGTGACCCTCGAAGCGCTCGAGGGGGAGGTCGCTGTGGTTCTCGAGGTCGAGCAATGACGGCAGAAGCAGGTGCCCGATGCGAGTAGTGATCGCCGGCTGCGGCCGGGTCGGCAGCGACCTGGCCCTCACACTCTCGGAGGAGGGTCATGACGTCTCGGTCATCGACAGTCGCCAAGGGGTCTTCGAGCGCCTCGGCTCAACTTTCAACGGCACCACCCACGAGGGCCTGGGTTACGACGTGAAGGTGCTCAAGGCGGCAGGCATCGAGTACGCCGACGCTTTCATCGCAGCAACCGACTCGGACAACGCCAACGCCATGGCAGTCCAGGTCGCCGAACGGGTCTTCGGAGTCCCGAAGACGATCGCTCGTCTCGACGACCCGGCCCGGGAGGAGGCCTATCGCGCCCTCGGAGTCCAATTCGTTCCCGGCGCAAAACTCACCTCAAAGGTGATTCACGAGCAAATCGTGCGTGAGGAGTTCAACTTCCACGTGACATTCTCCGGAGGCGATGTCGAGATAGTGGACATGACAGTTGGAGCGGAGGGCGCCGGCCGATCGGTGTCCGAATTGGAGATCCCGGGAGATCTACGGGTCGCCGCTGTCTACCGAGGTCACCGGACCTTCATCCCCGACCAAAACTTCATCCTCGCCAAGGGCGACCTGGTTGTCGCCGCCGCCCGCACCGGGGCACGGCGCAAGATCCGTCGCCTCCTGGCAGCGAGTGACGACATCGCATGAGGGTCATCCTCATCGGCGGTGGGAAAGTCGGCGGCTATCTCGCTCGCGAGCTCGCCAAGTCGGGACACGTCGTGACCGTCATCGAGGAGTCACACAACCATGCCGCCACTCTGGCAGACCACTCCAAAGTGCTCGTCCTCGAGGGTGACGGAACTGACGTAGGACTTCTCGAGTCAGCAGACGTTCATCGTGCCGACTGGGTACTCGCGGTCACGGGTCTCGACGAAGTCAACCTGGTGGCCTGTCAGCTGGCTTTGACTCTCGGTGCGGCCAAGGTCCTGGCACGCCTCAACAACCCACTCAATCGCCCCACGTTCGACGCTCTCGACATCCCTGTCGTCGCGGTCACAGACCTCATGGCCACGTTGATCTCCCGCGAGGTGGAGGTGGCCGAGTTCCGCCACATAACCCTCCTTGGCCGGGGTGAGATTGCCGTGTACGAGGTCGATGTCCCGTCACATTTCGACGAGCGTCTGGTGCCGGAGCTGCGTCTTCCCAAAGGCGCTTTGTTGGTCGCTCTGGTGAGGGGAGACGAGGTTCGGGTGCCAACTGCCACCACTGTGGTGAAGGCGGGGGACCAGGTGACGGCGGTGAGCAATGTGGAGCACCAGGACAGCGTCAAGCAGGCTCTCGGATATGGCAACGGTGGCCACTAGATGACCGCCCCCCGGGAGCCCCGCTGGAGAGAATGGCGCGGCTATGTCGGCGGCCTCGTGATGTTTGCGACCGAGGCCCTGATCGTTCTCGGGCTGGCGGGCATCGCCTGGGTGTACGCGATCGTCGTCCTCGCCTTCTTCTGACATGCTGATCCGGCCGATCGCGGAAGACTTCCGGCTCATTGCGCTCTATCTGGGACGGATCCTCCTCGTTGTGGCCGCCGCGGGCATGCTGCCTCTCGTCTGGGCGGCCATCGCCCGTGAGTGGGACCCCTTCGGCTCATTCCTTCTGATGGTCGGGATCCTCGCCTTCCTCGGGGCCGTCGGGGTCAGGTTCGGACCCGCTGAACCGAAACTGGATTGGAGCCACGGCATGGTCGTGGTCGCCCTCACCTGGCTCGTCGTGCCCATCATCGGAGCGATCCCCCTCCTCCTCTCCGGCCATTTCGTGAGCCCACTCGATGCCTTCTTCGATTCCATGTCCGGGCTAACCACGACAGGTCTCTCGCTATTGAGCGATCTCGATCATTTGGCCTCATCACTGAACTTCTGGCGACATCTCCTCCAGTTCCTCGGCGGCCAGGGGATCATCATCGCCGCGCTGACGATGTTCGCCGGCACAGGGGGTATCACCCTCTACTTCGGCGAGGCTCGCGACGAGCGAATTCTTCCCTCGGTCACGTCGACGGCTCGTTTCATCTGGGGTGTGTCCGCGGTCCACCTCGTGTTCGGGGTCGCAGCCCTCGGGCTGATCGGATGGCTGGCCCTGGGATTCGACCTCGATCGGGCACTCTTCCACGGGCTCCTCGTCTTCTTCGCCGCGTTCGACACCGGAGGCTTCTCGCCGATGTCGACCAGCATCGGGTACTACCACTCGGCTCTCTTCGAGGGCTTCACCGCGTTGCTGATGGTCGCCGGGGCGATGTCGTTCGGTCTCCACTACGCCCTCTGGCGAGGCCCGAGACGGGCCATATTCGCCAACCTGGAGACCAAGACCATCCTGTCGACGTTCGGGTTCACGCTGCTCGTCACCCTGCTGGGACTCGCCGCCACATCGGTGTTCACCACCGCCGCCGGTCTCAGCCGGCAGGGACTCTTTCAGGTTCTCTCGGCGCACACGGGGACGGGCTTCGCCACAGTGCCGACAGCCGAGCTGGCTCGCTGGGGAGGTCTCGCATTCGGGGGTATGGCAATAGCGATGGCGCTCGGCGGCATGGGCTCTTCGACCGCCGGTGGCGTGAAGTCGCTTCGTGTCGGGCTCACCATCAAGTCTGTTGTCAACCAGATCAAGCAGATGCTCCTGCCAGAGCATGCTCTGGTCGGCACCGGCTACTACCAGTCGGGCGAGAAGCACCTCAGCCCCGCCCTCACCCAATCGGTGATGATCATCTCCCTGCTCTACGTGGCCCTCTACCTGCTGGGCGCCGGCGTCGGCCTGGCCTACGGGATCCCTCTCCAGGAATCGTTGTTCGAGTCGGTCAGCGCCTCGGCGAACGTCGGGCTGTCGGTTGGTGTCACCGATCCGACGATGCCGGTCCTGCTCGAGCTGACATACATGCTCCAGATGTGGGCTGGGCGTCTCGAGTTCGTGGCTGTCTTCTCCCTGATCGGATTCCTGCTGGCGTGGGTGAGAGGCAAATGAGAAACGTCTTCCGTCTCCTGTTCCTTGTCATGATGATGTTTCCCGCCGCTCCGGCCTTCGCTCAGGAGATCGCCGTGTCCGAACTGCTGGCCGAGTCGCCCAACCTCTCGGGGGAGGTGATCAGCATCGAAGGTGAGCTGGTCGGCGACTACGGATTCCGGGGCGACGGGTGGATGTGGACCCAGCTGAATGACGACACTTACGTCGACTTCCCGATCCGCGACGGCATCCTGCCGGTGGGCGGGAACATCGGTGTCGGGGTGCGCATCCCATCGGAGCTTGCCGAGAATCTCGATCACCCCGGCGGGTACCACTATCGCGGCCCCATCGTGCGCCTCACCGGGATCTGGAGGCACCACGACCCTGCTCGTCAGGGGGAGTCCTACCTGGAGGTCGGGTCGCTCGATGTAGTCGAGGAAGGACGCGTTCTCGACGAAGGTGTGGTGTGGTGGACCGTGATCGCCGGGGCTGGGCTGATCCTGGCCGCCGGAGCCATCTGGCGGACGCGCCCGGAACGAGGCGGGGGCGACGGAAGGCGTTGATGGCTCGAACCGACGATCCCTTCACTATGGGGAGAAGGTTCGCTTCTGTTGGGCAGTAGTCGGATGGGCTCAGTCGAGGCAGAAGGTCTGCACTTGCGCCACTGTGCCTTCCAAGCCTCTAGCCACGAATGCATCTCTGGCTTGGTTGGCGTCGGCCTCGGTCTCGAGATAGACGCTGACCGAGTAGTAGTGCTCGTCTTCGGTAAGACCCAGCGCCTGGACGACACCCACGTCGCAATCGGTGACGCCGGTGCTGTAGCCGGCGGCCTCGGCATCGAGCGCCGCCGAGGCGAGCTGAGGGTCGTTGGAGTCGGTCGAGGCCGCGAGGATGACGACCCATGTGTCGCCACCGTGTTCGAGGCTCTCTCGACCCGGAGGGAATTCCGGCAAGGGCTCGGTCGTGGAGGTCGTCGGCGGGACCGTCGTCGATGTCGTGGTCGAGGTCGAAGACGTGGTCGTCGAGGTCGTCACGACGGTGGTCGTAGTGGATTCCTCGGCCGGCTCGGCCACCGTCGTCGCAACCGAGGTGCCGTCGCCGCAGGCGGCCACCAACAATGAAAGGCCGCACATCAAGGTGATCGTCCTCACAGAAGCAGAACGTCGCGGGGTGTCGATCCGTTCCGTCATCCCTTGTACCGCACTCCGCCCTTGAAGACGTGGGTGACGTTGCTCGGGTCGGCGAGAACGGAGACGTCGGACGACGGGTCGCCGGAGACGCAGATGACGTCGGCGTCCATACCCTGTTTCAGCTGCCCTGCGTTGGGAGCCTGGGGGCCTAGTGTGGCCGGCCCGTTGGCGGTGGCCGCCTCGATCGCTTGCATCGGTGTCATCCCACACGCCACCAGCAACGGAAGCTCCTCTGCGTTTCGACCCCAGATTCCGGTGGCCCAGATGTCGGTTCCCAGCGCGATCTTCACGCCCTTCTCGATGGCGAGGGCGATCCCGTCGGCGTGAGACTCGGCGGTCATCTCGATCTTCTTCTTGGCGTACTCGGGTATGCCCTGTTCTGCGCCCTCTCGCACCAGGAGGTCGACGATGAAACGGGTGGGCACCAGGATCGCACCGGACTCAACCATTGCCTCCGCAGCTTCGTCGTCCATGAAGGTGCCGTGCTCGATGGTCTTCACCCCTGCCTCGAGGGCGGCCATGATCCCGCGCTTTCCGTGGCAGTGGGCGCCGACCAGACGCTCCATTCGATTGGCCTCGTCGACAATCGCCTCCAGCTCCGCCTTGGAGAATTGGGGGAGATGGGGATCGTCGAGCTCGCTGAGCACCCCTCCGGAGGCGTGAATCTTGATCACCTTTGCCCCGAGACGGAGCATGCGGCGCACCCCGGCTCGGCACTGGTCGGGACCGTCGACGACGTTGTCCTCACCCCAGACGTTGGCCTTGAGGATCCGGGCGATGTCCATCCCGACGCTGTGGAAGTCACCGTGTCCTGCAGTCATCGAGAGCATGGAGCCCGATCCGTAGACGTTGGGACCGACGACGGCGCCTTCGTCGATGGCGCGGCCGAGGAACGTCCCGAGCCCGCCCATCTCGCGCACCGAGGTGAAACCGGCATCGAGGACACGGCGGGCATCTGCGGTGACCCTCATCGAGGACAGCTGGGGGCGCGTGACGAAAGCTTCCGGGATGTTGGCGGTGTAGATGCCGATGAAGTGCCCGTGGCACTCCCACAACCCGGGCATGACGGTGTCGGTCTCCACCACGTCGGCGTCGGGTGTGTCCGGTGCCTCGGCCGCCGGACCGGAGAAGCCGATGACGCCTTCATCGAGGACGACGACGCCGTCGTCGACGACGGGGCCCCGGCCGGGGATCAGGCGGGTGGCCTCGATTCGAACCGGCATCAGGCGTTGGAGCGGGCGGGCGACCGTGTGGTTGCCTGCACCCCGCCCATCAGCACGAAACCGGTCAAGGTCACGGTCGGTTGGTCGGGGTCGGCGGTTGTCCGGGTCTCGTCGGAGAATCCGCCGGCCATGAGGTTGCCCTCGAACTTGACCCGCCAGCCCTCGGGGACGACCAGGCTGACCCCACCCATGACGACCGCCAGGTCGATATAGATCCCCGTGGGCGCTGGAGTGGCCTTGCGCAGGTCGAGCAGCACTCCACCCATCATCGACATCACCTTGCCCCCGTAGAAGGGAGCGGCCTCCGACGCCAGGTGCTGGCCTTCGAAGATGGAGACGAGGTCGATCTCCTCGGTGGTGGGCTCGGCGTTCGACTCGAGGAGGAGCTTGGCTGCCACGGCCGCGCCGATCACGGCGAGCAGAGCGAGGCGGAACAGCTTGAAGATGAATCTGAACATGGCTTCGTACTCTACGTCGCAGAGCTTTTCATCGAAACCGACGGGCCTTGCCAAACAAACTCGTCTAAATACCTTGACGGCCCGTGGCTCGGTCGGGCATGATGGCCGCGTCGAAGAGAGGAGCGCCGTTGATCGTGATGCGTAGAACCGCAACAGACACCGCAAACGCGGAATTCTGCACGTGCGCCCTTGCTGGCCTCGAGATCGTGCCGGGTTCCAACCGCCGGCGGCCCTTCGTCATGTGATTCAGTAACGAATCGACGATTTCGTGGCCGCCGGATCCCGGCGGCTTTTTGTTTGCCGCAACACGCAAATCACTGACGAGGTTTCGACATGAATGACCGACTGAGAGAACTACAACAAGACGGCCGATGTACCCAGGAGGGGAGTCACGAGCTCTTCTTCTCGGAGAAACCGGCCGAGTTGGCAAGTGCCCAAGAGATCTGCGCCCAGTGCGTGGTCCGAGTTCGCTGCCTGGAGATCGCGCTCGAGGAAAACCTCGAGTGGGGTGTTTGGGGCGGAGTCATCTTCTGGGATGGCCAGCCCTACCACCGCCGTCGCGGTCGTGGCCGCCCCCGGCACGCCGACGCTCACCTTCCATTGGAGGCGGATCGGGGGGAGTTGCTGGAGCTGGTGGAGTCGGCTTAGCCGACCCACCGGCTCCGGTGGCTGAGCGATCGCGGGCTTTGGTGGGCCGGCGGCTCTAGCCGACGGCGAGCTCGCGGAGCCCGTCGGGCGTCGACGGATGACGCATCTTGGCAAGTGCCTTCGCCTCGATCTGGCGGATGCGCTCGCGGGTGACGTTGAAGTGGCGACCGACCTCGTCGAGGGTGGCGGGCTCCCTCTCACCGAGGCCGTAGCGCATCTCGATGATCGTGCGCTCCCGGTCGTTGAGACGATCGAGGACATGGCGAAGCTGTTCGATGTTGAGCTTGGAGGCGATCATCTCGAACGGTGCCGCGGCGTCGACATCCTCGATGAAGTCACCCAGGGTCGTGTTGTCCTCACCCACCGGCTCGAAGATCGAGATCGGCTCGGGTGCGACCTTGCGGGCGGCGATGATCTTCTCCACGGTCAGACCCGACTCCTCGGCGAGCTCGGCATCTGTCGGCTGGCGTCCGAGCCGCTTGGTGAGGTTGGCCTCGGCGGACTGCATCTGGTTGATGGTGTCCATCATGTGGACGGGGACCCGGATGGTGCGGCTCTTGTCGGCGATGGCTCTGGTGATCGCCTGGCGGATCCACCACGTGGCGTAGGTGGAGAACTTGAAGCCTTTGCGGTACTCGAACTTCTCGACGGCGCGGATGAGCCCGAGGTTCCCCTCCTGGACCAGGTCGAGGAAGGGGAGACGTGCCCGGGAGTAGCGCTTGGCGATGGAGACGACCAGCCTGAGATTGGCTCGGATAAAGGTCTGGCGGGCTTCCTCGCCGGCGCGAATCATCTGACGGAGCTGGCGACGCTTGGTGGGGTCGGTTTCGCTCTCGAGGGCGCTCTCTGCCTTGCGGCCGGTCTCGATGGCCTTGGCCAGACGAACCTCGTCCTCGGCGGTCAACAGGTCGAAGGTGCCGATGCCGTCGAGATACTGACGGATCGCCTCATCGCTGATTTCTCGTTCAATTGCCCGTTTACTCATGCCCTCATACCGCCGTCCGCCAGAGTAGGAACCAGGCCCCCGGGTCTCTGGCATTTGTCGATATCCCCATCGTCATTTATCCACAACGCGCTTAATAGGTTCAGCGACCCAATCCGCTGAGTAGTGTCGCCGCATTGGAGAGGGTGAACACGGTGATCGTCGGCGGTGGTCCGGCAGGGATCGCCACCGGAGCCGGCCTCGAACGGCGGGGTCTGGGTTCAGTCGTCCTCGAGCGAGGAGACAGCATTGCCCCGACCTGGCGACACCACTACGACCGTCTCCACCTCCACACCCACAAGCAGATCTCGGGTCTGCCGGGTTGGGAGATGCCAGCGGACTATCCCAAGTACCCATCGCGAGACCAGGTGGCCGAGTATCTCGAGGCATACGCGCTCCACGAGAAGGTCAAGGTCCGGCTGCGCACAGAGGTTTCCGCGGTCCACAAGAACAGCCGCCGCTGGTCCGTGCTCACCAACAGTGGCTACACG
>Ga0299907_10000730_pt1 | contig 17011 bp, 16 predicted proteins | sample RVTome_16_FD_198680 | JGI IMG/M metagenome (GOLD analysis project Ga0299907, IMG submission 198680) | Soil microbial communities from uranium-contaminated site in the Upper Colorado River Basin, Wyoming, United States - RVT152D67 (version 2) ...
AAGCCCGGGGTCAGCGCTCGGTCCAGTATTCCTCATAGTGGACGTTACCCTTGGTCTTGAGGTGGTCGATGGTGAAACCGCGCTCGTGGAGGAGCTGGCAGACGCCTTCCGGCTCGGGGAAGGTGGGAGTGTCGTCTTCCCACTTCGGGAGGCCGATCATCGACGGGTTGCCGCAGAGGAAGACGTGCGTGTCGTCAGGGTCGAGGGGCGAGCCGAGCAATTCTTCGATCTTCCCGTTGCGGACCAAGTCCTGGATGTAGACCTTGTTCTCGAGGTTTTCCGGTTCCCGGGTCGTGAGTATCTCGTAGCGGTAGTTATCCCATTTCTGCTGAACCATCTCTTGTTCGGGCAGGTAGGCGAGGTCGTCGCGGTAGCGGACACATACGAGATTGAGGATGGGTCCCGTGTGACCCCTGCGGAGGAGTTCGGCCGTCATCGCATTCTGGGGAGCTTCCCCGGTTCCGGTGCTGAGGAACACCACCTTGTCGTCGGGTTCGACTCCTTCCAGGGTGTACCGCCCGGTGAACTTGCGACCCATGAAGATGCGGTCTCCTTCGTCCTTCGTGAACATCCGGGGGGTGAGAGCGGGAACCTCCTCCTCACCAGGTCGCACCTTCACCACGTAGAACTCGACTGCTTCGGGATGGGCGTCGACGAGCTCACCCGTCTCGCGGTCGACGATTGAGGACGACACCGAGTAGGAGCGACGGGCCAACTTCACGCGTTGGTCGGCGTCCATCTCCTCTTCGGCCTCATCGGCGCGTGGTTCCCAATAGCCGAGGGCGAGAGTGGTGTATTGACCTGCGCCGAAGGGGTCAATTGGCTCGTCCGGCTTGACTTTCATCACCCATAGGTCCTCGTTATGCGCCCTGATGTGGCTGATCGTCGCGTTGTAGTTTTCCTCGCGGTGCGCCTCGAACGGATCGGCATCCCGGTCGTAGAAGATGAAGAGGTTGGCAACGACCTCTTCGGCCGCCGAGAGCGCGTTCTCATCCCATCCACCGTCCCGTTTCACTGAAACTGTGTTGGAGAGGATGTGGACATGGCGAATCGCCGGGTCAGAGTCGAAAAGGCGTTTGGCCAACGTGGCCGGGGGGTCGGTGCGGTCGGTAACTGCAGTGAACATGTGGCTGTCCTGTCCGGTGAGCGACCGGTCAGTGTCGAACAGTGCCACGTCGCCTAGGGGAGTCGAGGAGACTTCGATTAGCTGGCCCATGACGTGAAGCTACCTCCTGGAACATTGTGGGGTCGGTTCATGTTGCCCCAATCATGGACCACACCACGAGGAATGCACTAGACGCAGGCGGGATTGCCGACATCACCACCACTGGTCGGAAGTCGGGCCAGCCGCGACGCATCGAAATCTACTTCCATCAATTCGACGGCGAGTACTACCTGACCGGCCGCCCCGGGAGACGACGGGACTGGGAGGCAAACATCGAGTCGAATCCCGCATTCACTCTTCATTTGAAGCGCGGTGTCAACGCCGACATCGCGGTGGTGGGCGAACCGGAGCCTGACCCGGCAAAGCGGAGGGCGATCCTGCTCCGAGCATTGGTGGAGAGTTGGGACTCGGACCCGGACCGTGCCGCGGCTGCGGTGCACAAGTGGGTGGATCAGGCCCCGTTTATCAGGTTCCAGCCGATCGACTGAGCCGGCTGACAATCTGGAGAACAATTGCTATGCCGACTGAGGCCGCAACACCGATCATGACCGCCGTGCCGCTCGAAGTAGAGAGACCGGCCCACCGGGACCAGATGGCAACGAGCACTGCGTGCCCGGCGAGAGCGAGGCCCGGCATCGATCGAGGGAAGGCCAATGCACTCCAGCCGAGCATTCCGAGTGAGCCCATCGCCCCGATGAAGCCAGTCTCCCTGCCTACCCCCGCCCGGGTCGCCACCCAGGCTGCGATCAACCCGATGGCCAGCGCTCCGACAAGGTGAGGCGTCGCCCACTTCGCCGGCCACCAGGCCCACGCAAGTGCGGCGGTCACTCCGACCATCACGGCGACACTTTCCGTGTCCGGGACAGTGGCCCAGACTCCTGCGACCGATATCGCCACCGCCCCGGCCCCAATCGAGCCTTCGCGGAGCTTGTGGATCCCGTAGGCGGCAAACACGCCGACAACCAAACCCAGCCCTGTTTGCCAGAGTGGGATAGTCGCGGCGCCTCGCGAGCCAGAATCCGTGAGACCGCCCCTGAGCAAACCGGTGGTGGCGAGAGCGATGATCACTGCAGCGCCCCACACCAGACCCCAATCGGGGCGGCGGTGACGGAATCCGTAGAGCAGCAAAAGTCCGACCAGACCTGCCGCCGCGCCCGAGAGAAATTGGGCGCTGACGATCAGATCGGAGATAGCGGTCAATGTTTCCGGTGATCGTGGAGGACTGCCGGTAGCCGGGTGGTCACAGGAGCGCCCGTTCGCGATGTATCCGCCCGATTGCTCCGACAACGCCCTCGACCGTTTCTTCGTTCAAGTCGCTCCAGACGGGGAGACTGATCACCTGTGATGCCAGGTTCTCGGTGACCGGCAATGTCGGGGTCTTGAGATCTGCATATGCAGTCTGACGGTGAAGTGGCGGCGAGTAGTAGGGTCTGGTGGGAATGCCTTCGGCCTTGAGGGCTTCCACCACCACGTCACGCGCCACCTCGAAGTCTGGGGAGACCGTGATGGTGAAGTCCTTCACAGAGCTCCTCCGGCCGGTGGGAACCTCCTGGAAGCCAATTCCGGGGAGGGCGCTCAGACCGTCTCGATACTGCTGTGCGACGGCATTGCGATGCTTCACCCTGTTGTCGAGGTGATCGATCCCGGCGAGGACTACTGCGGCGTGCAACTCGGACATCCGGCCGTTGAGCCCGGCCTCCAGCGTGTCGTAGCTGCCCGGGTTGCCGTAGTTCCTTGCTCTCCGCAGTGTGGCGGCGAGGTCCGGGTCGTTGGTGGCCACTATGCCGCCTTCGGGTCCACTCAGTACTTTGGTTGGGGTGAGGCTGAACACCTCTGCAGCGCCGTATGAGCCGAGCGGGCCCATCCGACCGTCGATCTCGATTGACGATCCTGCACCGTGGGCGGCGTCGAAGATGAGGGTTGCCCCCAGGTTGTCCGCCTTAGCTTCGAGCGCCCGGACATCGCAGGGAACTCCGGAGATGTGGACACCCACAATCACGTCGGGAGAGCCCTCCACGTCCTCGGGGCGGAGCAGCCAGGAGTCGGCGTCGCAGTCGGCGAAGGTGATGTCCATTCCGTTCCAGCGGGCGGCATGGGCGGTGGCGGAGAAGGTGAATGAAGGCATCGTGACCGTCTTCTTGTCCAATGCCTGGAGGAGCAGGATCAGGCCAGTTGTGCACGAAGCCACCGCAACGCAATGGTCGACTTCGAGCACCCCGGACATCCGTTCCTCGAGCTGCTCCACATATGGTCCGTCGGTCAGCATCCCGGAATTCAGACTGGAGCGCACCATCTCCAGAATTGCGTCAGGTTCCTCGACCACAGGTCGGACGAACGGTATCGCCTCGGAAAAAACCGGGTCTCCTCCCGCGATCGCAGGTTTTCCACTTAGATTCATGTTCCCTCCAATGAACGCGTCAAGTTAGCCCGTTTGTTGAATAGTGCTAGCCACCAACCGTGTCAGAGAAGCTCGAGGTCCCCGAGGGAGATGTCCCATTCCGAGAGGTCAAATACATCGACCGGCAGGGTCCGCAGCGGGTTCGCCACCAGTGTCAGGGCGCTGACCCCGGGAACCGGGATCATCCCTCCGCGAATGGCCGCTTTCCGCTCCGGGGTTCCGGATGAGAACCACCCGGCGAGATATGAGGCGTTCGAGATTCGACCCGCCCGGCGTACGATCGACCCGCCCCCGTTCCCGAACAGCTCCGAGACCACAACCTCTTTGCGCCCCGATCGGTGGTTGGGGCGGACGATTGCGGTCTCCCCGTCGTAGGTGATCGATCGGTATCGAGCCGTGGGGTGCCCGGCGAACCGCCATCGCATGTATTCGGGAGTGCGCCGGGTCCTCAAACCGAGTGGGTTGCGGTCGGCGATCGGATCACCGGCGTGAGAGGTGGAATCGTGATCGAAGAATGCTTCTGGATCTGGAGTCCTGTCTTCTGGTGCAGTTCTGCTGCGGCTCAATAGCGGCCTGATCATCACCCCGATCGGGCCGACCTCCTCCCAACCCATTTTGATATAGCCCGGACCGGACGCCTTGTTCGGGGTGTTGAAGATCAGGTCGATCCCCGAATCGGTCGCCATCCCCACCGCGGCCTCCGTCAATGACCGGAAGATTCCCCTCCGGCCAAAGTCAGGGTCGGTGGCGGTGTCGACCGGTCGGAGACCGCGGATGAGATCGCCGGATCGTGTGGCCAGATCCCACCGGAGCATGGCTCTGACGCCGGCAATCCTCCCTTCGGCTTCGGCGACGAGAGCGAGTGACCTGCCGAAAGGGTTCTCCACGTGTTTCCAGCGCCACAGCTCGGGCGTTCGCTTCAGCAACGGAGTTTCCCCTAGAGCCCTCCGCAGCACTTCGAGGACCTCGGGCAACTCGGCGGCGTCGAACTCCCTGACTTTGATTTCTCCCACCGACCCAGATTACCCGTGACCGGACGTGGGTGGTTCCGGGAGCGGAGGCGGTTGCCGTAATCTGAACGGAGATGGGCGCATCACAGAGGGGATCGGAAGACACGAAGGGATCGATAATGATCCTTGTCTCCAGTACACAGCGCCGGGGGGCAGAGGTCTTTGGAGAGCACCTGGCCGGTGCGCTGAGGGAATCCGGCTATGAGACGTGGTTTCTGGCGTTGAGCCAGGCCGAGTCGGGCTCCTCCGTTTCGGCTACTCCGATCTTCGCCGCTTCGGAGATCGCCGGTATCTCCGGGTTGAAGCCCCGGGTGATCAAGCGTCTCCGGGCCGCTTTCACAGCGCACAAGCCCGACGTGATCCTTGCCGGTGGTGGGGCGACCCTCAAATATTCGGTGGCTGCGCTCACCGGCCTTCGAGAACGCCCCATCCTTGTCTACTCATCGATCGGCGAACCTGAGTTCTGGGCGACGAGCCTGTGGAGGAAGAGGATGATGTCGGCGTTGCTCGGTCGCACCGAACTGGTGACAGCGGTCTCCCAGGCCACAGCCGACCAGTTGGTGCGTAGCTTTGGAGTGAATCCGGCCAGGGTGCACGTGGTCCATCCCGGGGTGCCGGCTGAGTTCCTCAGCATTGAACGCCGGGACCCGGTGCAGGGGAGGCTGAACGTCCTGTATCTGGGCAGCTTGTCCGCTGAGAAGAACCCACTTGCGGCAGTTGAGGCGGTGACAGCGATGGAGAGCGAGGCAACCCTGCGGATGGTTGGTGACGGTCCGCTACTGGGAGCCGTCGAACAGGAGGCCCGGAACGGTCGCGCACGTATGGAAGTAGTCGGTCCGGCTGACGATGTGAGCGAGCACCTGGGTTGGGCGGACGTCCTGGTTCTGACATCGAAGACCGAGGGTTTGCCCGGAGTGATCCTCGAGTCCGGCGCCGCCGGTGTTCCGGTCGTTGCCTTCGGCGTTGGCGGCGTGGCCGAGGCCGTTGAGGATGGTGTGACGGGTCTTGTGATCGAACCGGGTGACACGCAAGCGATGTCCCGAGCGCTAGACCTGCTCGCACGCGAGCCCGACCTCCGGTTTTCGATGGCGAGTGCCGGGAGGGTGAAGATCGCAAACCATTTCCTGCTCTCCCATGCTCTCGACCGCTACCTGGATGTTCTGGACGAGGTTTTCAAGAACTAAGACCTCGAACCGGAATACGATGTTCGCCATGCCAGAGGGAAGGCTGGGGCGTTCGGGAATATTGTTGGCGGTTGTCGCCCTGGCTTTCAGCGCGTGTAACGGCACTGAGGCTTCCGAGACCACGCTGAACCCAACATCCACGACCCGGGACCAATCACAACGTAGCTCAACGACGACGACGATCTCGCGTTCGTCAAGATCGACAACGACAACAGCCGCCACGGCCACCACCACCACGACAGCAGCCCCCACCGGGTCGTCGGAAACATCACCTCCTGCCACCGGTGGCGGTGCGGTCGGAGTGGTGGGTTGCTCGAATACCGGCCAGGCGGTTGTGGGCTACTCGGGCCTTTCGAAAGTCGATAGCTTGACCATTGGAGATCTCGGCGGCGGTTCGGTCCCGCATTGGGGCGACCCCTCGAACTCCGACTATGCCACCTATTGGTCCTTCTACGACACCAGACGGCCCGCTGCGGGCTATGCCGGGACGTGGGTTCAGCTCTGCTTGAGGACAGGAGAGCACCTCGGTGCCTTCGACGCCGACGAGCAAGAGTGGATCACCCATATCGTCGAGCAGATCCACCAACGTGATTCGGGCATTCCGGTATGGATCTCACCGATCAACTTCTACGCCGATGGCGTGGTCTGTGAGTCGGTTGGCGTGGACGGCCCAGCAATCGCGGCTGAGGCTTCAGACTGGGCTGCCGCCAGCCTCGGAAGGGTGTTCCGGGGCCCGGACCTCGGGCCGCTGACCCAACAGCACATCGGTGTTCGCGATACCTGTCATCCCAACAAGACGGGCGAGAGCCTGCTTGGCTCACAGCTCGTGGCGTTCTTCGATTAAGCGCCCTTTGCGTCGAGCCACGGGAACTCGAGGCCAAGTGATGACGCAAGTCGTGCGTTGTCCTCTTCGGTCTCTTCGCGGATGAAGTCTGCGGTGGCTTCGAGCATCGGCTCGTAGGGACCGGACTGCTTTCGGTTGAGCAATGCGATTGCGTTTCGCAGACGTCTCGGAAAGCGTTTGGTGACGTCGCGCAAACGCGATGATCTGTACTGGACATACGCGTTGGTCACGTCACCGAGGTTCGGTGGTTTGTAGTCCTCTGACACACCGAGGAACCGACATGTCCTCCGGTACACGGTCGTCGGGTCAGACGTGATTTCGTCGAACGTCTGGATCAGGATTCTCTCGCCCGGGATATGGCGCATCAAGGTCTCGACCTGGTTCCCGTAGCGACCCCGGTCCAGGTACGAGTAGCGGGCTCGATCTTCCCGACTACGGGTGAGACGCTCCGGCTCTGCAGCAATCGCATCGGCGAAGGACATGTCCTCCCGGCCGACGCTTCGGTTGTGCCAGTAGTGGGAATGAGCGCGATCGACGGGGTCGCGCAGCAGGAGGAGGATCTTCACACCTGGAAGGGTGTCGGCGATTCGCTCCGCTGTTTCGGACTCGTACAGGTAGTCGGGTGTCGCCTCACCGACAGCAACGCTGTCATCCGATCCTGTGAAATGCTGCAGGTACCAATCGAGCCCTTTCTCGAAGTTGTTGTCGAAGAAGTGGACTTCCTTGGGCCTGGAGACCGACACCTCCGGGTGTTCCCGGAGGTAGGCGTTGAGAGATGTTGTGCCGGATCGCATTGCACCAGCGATGAGGAAAGTCGGCGGTTTGGGCATCTGAAACGAGGCTACTGCACGAGACTCTTCGACTGTCCGTCGTACTACTTGTACGGGCCGGTTCCCTTGAAATCGACCGCCAGCTTTCCGTCGCCCATCACGTCGTAGTAGACGATCGCGCCGACCAGCCCGTCCTCACAGGCGATCACCGTTGCCCTCGAGCCGTTAAAGCTGTGCAGGTTGAAGTTGACGCTCGTCGCGGCTGTGTTGGTGTAGTCACGGATGTCGAGGATGTTGCCGTTCTCATCGAAGAATCCGACACGGGGGCGTTCGTCCACCGGCCTACAGGCGCCCTCGTAATCGATCGGGGAGAGCACGTTGGTGCAGTCCTCTTCGGTGACCTCATTGCCACCCCCCTTGTAGAGGGAACCGTCCAGGTAGCGGACACCCTCCTCCATATATGTGTCGCTGATCTTGGCGTAGGTCTGGTCCGGTGGGCGCACAAACGCGAAACGTCCGTCGATCTCTCCCTTGGAGTCCATGATGAAACCGTATGCGCAGCGGTAGCCTTCCCGGTCACCTGCGACCCACTGCGCCCCGGCCGTGTATGGGAGGTTGGTTCCCAGGTATGGGGCTGTCCACCAGAGGACTCCGGTTTCAGCGTTGGAAGCGGTGATGTCATAACCACCGTTTGCCTTCAAACCGCCGGGATAGGTCACGGTGGCAGGAATGGCCAGGGTCGATGCGCTGATAGGAGGCTTGGGCGGTGGGGGTGGTTTCGTCGTTGTGGTCGCAGGGGTTGTGGTCGCGGTTGGGGCCACTGTTGTCGTAGTCGACGCCGTCGTGGTGGGCGATGCCTCGACCTGAAGAGACGCAGAGTCGGAGTCGGCAGTGCTGGACGGCCGGGTACGCACTGTCGTCGGGATGTCCGTGGTGGATGTCGTGGGGGCTTCCGCGGCAACCACGGTGTCGATGTCGTCCGGTGCGGCCGGGGCGCGGCTGACCAGGAATCCAATTGCAACGAGAGCAGATGAGAGGATCAGGGCGAGGATTGTGCGTTGCATAACGCTCCTTGTCGGAAGCCTGTTGGGGGTTTAACTGTTGTCGCAGTGGCGGCTCGAACCAGCTTGCTACAAGATGAAATCGACACGGAATCCGGTCCCTTGAGAAGTTTCGCGACTTCGACGGTACTCTCTCGATTCTGATGCTTCCAAACTTTCTCATTATCGGATCGATGAAATGTGGCACCTCGGCCCTGTACCGGGCGGTCGTCAATCATGACGATGTGTTCGGAGCGAAAGGGAAGGAACTCCATTACTTCGATAGAAACTACGAAAAGGGCCCGGACTGGTATATGGCACATTTTGCCGATCACGGAGAGGCGACAGCGGTGGGAGAAGGCACACCGTATCTGAGTGATGAGCAGCCTTCCATGGGACGTATTGTCAGCGACCTGCCACACGCGAAGATGGTGGCCATCATCAGGCAGCCAGTCGACCGGGCCTATTCGCACTACTGGCACAATCGCCGCCGGGAGCGCGAGGACAGGCCGTTCGTCGACGCCTTCACAACTGATGTGGGCAAGGCGGAGCCAATCGGTCCGTGGATGAATTACTGGCGGCTCGGTACGTACGCCCGCTATCTGAAATACCTATCCGACAAGATTGGCGCCGAGCAGGTCCATGTGCTTCTCAGCGAGGATCTCCGGGACGACCGCGCCGCAGCGATGCGTGAGGTGTGGCGGCATATCGGAGTCGACCCGGATCGGGGCCGGCTCGAGGTCCCGCCGAGACCACTCTGGAAGAAAGCATATCGGGCTTCCAAGAATTTCATCAAGGGCCGCAGCGACGATCGGAGCTATCCGCCGATTGAGCCGGCGACACGCAACGAGCTGACCGAGATCTATCGCAGCGACATCCTGGAGCTTCAGGAGTACCTGAAGCGGGACCTGTCGGCCTGGCTTCGTCCCGTTTAGACGCTTATCGGGGTGGCGGTCTCCTGGTCCCCTCCCGGCGCGAGGCGGCCCTCATCCTTCTTGACCGAGTCCCAACCGAGTTGGATTACCACCACCGCAAGGAAGGGAAGGACTTGTGAACGCTCCCTCGCCATGAGCCCGAGGTTGAGGAAGGGCGAAAACATGATTACGAACCCGAATGTCATGATCAAACTGAAGAGGACGTACGGGTCGCGTCGCACCGTTCGTATGTTTCGGATGATCTTCGGTGAGCGCCAAAGGAGAATTAGGAGCAGGGCGCTGCTCTCGAGGGCGCTGGCCATCGCCTGCATGTTGTGCGCTTCGTAAGGGAGTGGGCGGAACAGGACCCGCAGGGCCGCGCCGGGAATTTCCTGGGGCCCGGAGACCGCGCCACCCCCCACCGACGAGCCGCCCTTCGTCGTGTTGCCTTCGAGGTTGGTGACGAACTCGTCGACCTCGGCGCCCACGTTGCCCGAGAGGTCGATGTTGAAATTGGATGCAGCGAATGAAACCAGAAAGGCCGAGCCGGCACCCACCACCAGAACGGCGGTCCACCGCATGAGGGGTGACAGGCCCAGCCCGGTGCGCGACTTGGCGATGACAAGCGTGACGGCCAATGCTCCGAGCATCAAAGCCGAGACGTGGGGCCGGATCGCTCCGGCGAAGCCGAGTCCGGCTCCGATGATGAGTATGGGCCGCACCCCGCCCCGACTCAGGAACAACGACGATCCGTAGGCGGCCATCCCGATCCCGAGAAACATCAGAGACTCCTTGCCGATGCTGGCCGGCCAATATCCGATGGCCGGGAGGAAGAAAAGCGGGTAGAAGAACCATTTGAGTCGTCGCGGGTTCACCGAATTCCTGAAGGCTGCATAGAGCAGCATCTGGCCGAAGAATGCGAGTGTGGCGAAAAGGAAGAATCCGCCGAGCATCTGTGGGACGTAGGGAACATAGATGAGACCGGCGATCGCATCGGTGAACTTGGTCCCGACGTCGATGGCGGGCGGAAGCTGAAACGCCCGCCAGTACTCGACGAGTTCCTTGCCCGAGCCGTGGTAACCGATAGCGTCCCCACCGCCGCCGTAGACCACGATCATCACCAGGTACCGGGCCAGCGAAAAAGTGATCTTGGCCAGGTATGCGGCAGCCATTAAACCAGGAAGCCAGTCGGCATCGGCGGGGGTTGCCATGCGCCGGCCGATCGAGCTCACCACCATCAGCCCGATCATGGCAATGACGATGGCATCGAAGTACGAGAGGAGATTGCCAGTAAATAGCCCCACGAGCATCACCACGACGGCGACAAAGGCTCCCGCGAACACCCACCCTGATGGATAGCGGGGCTCGAGATCTTGATATTGTAGGTCGATCACAGCGCCGGTGCCCTTTCCCCCTTGGGCGAGAACTCGAAACTTCTCGCCACAAATTACCACGTAACCTCCATATGCGCCCGGTGATGTTTGATCACTCTGAACGTTTGAAGAACATCGGCTATGCTGGGGTGCGTCGGACGGGCGGGCCGAAACACTCGCTGCTGGGGTACTCTTCGGCTAAGGGCAGTTCTCGGTGTGGAATCCGAGTTTGGGGGTAATTCATGAGGATCGAAACAGGCGTCAAATGGAACTGAAACGAATTATGGGCCGGTTGGCCCCACGCTGGCCGGTGTTGATCATCGCCGGGCTGCTCGGAGCGATCGCAGCTTTCGTCTTTGTCGGTCAGCGTAATAGTCAGGTAGAACCTGTGTACTTCGCCGAGGCGACGGTTGCCATCCCAGCCGAGGAGGTTGACGACGGCCGAGGATCCACTAGTGCTGTTTCGGGCGGTCTTGCCCTGGCGCTTGAACTGGCTATCTCTGTGAACGAAGAAGTGTTGCGTGGCGACTCCAGGAGCATCGTGCCGGACGGCGCCAACAACTTGCTCGTGTTCGGTGCCACAGAGGCAACAGAGGAGTCTGCAAGATCAGCTGCGGAGGAGATGAGGGACGACTATGTAGCTGTGGATCCAGTCTTTGATATCGATGCGGAACTGGCGAAGAATTTGGCCGAAGCCAGAATTCTTGAAACCCGACTAGAGGAGATACTCCCAGGTGGCTCCCCACCCGCCGTCATCCCCCTGGAGGAGTTGGCAGCATCGGATGCCCTTCTCGCAGTGCTTCAGGCCAAGAGGGGTGCTCTAGCCGCAAAACTTTCTGAGTTCCATGCTGCCAGGCTCGATGCCGAAGCAGGCGACGTCGCCGGGATTGATGCCGCAATCGAGCAGCTTCAAGCTGACCTTGCTGCACTCCTGGTGCAGCTGAAGCCGCTCGAGGCTGTATCCGTCGAGGCGGCGTCGGTGGAGGGCAGCGATGAAAACACCGTGCCGGCCCCGAACCTGGATGGTCTTTCCCTTGAGGATCAGTGGTCAGTTCAGGCCCTGGAAGCCCGTCTAACCGCGCTTCAGGTGGAGAGTGAACCCCTGATAGTCGCCAGTGTCACCGGGAGCGGGATCGTCCTCCCGGCTGCGGAGGTATTCGATGAGTCGCCCAGTGTCACTCCGACCTGGTTGGGGCTCCTGGTCGGCTTTCTGGCGGGCATAGTCCTTTGGTCAGCAGTGCTGCTCGGCTTCGACCGGGCGAGGGGGATTGTGTGGCAGGCGGGCGACATCAAGAACGTCAGCGTTCTGGCAGAAGGCCCCGCAATAGGGATGGACGACCGAGACGCGACCGACCTCGAACTCCATCGACGAAAGCGGAGCGTCCAAGCAGTCCGTTCGGCCATTATTGGCGCAGGGCGCCTCGGACAAGGTACGATTGTCGGATTCGCCTCACCACCGAGCACCGATCCCGATGTTCGCGACGAGCTCGCTCGAGATGTCGGTTTCAGCCTCAGCGCGGTCGGACGGAGCGTGCTGGTGGTCGACCTTGGATTCACCGGAACCAACTTCAGCCGCGCCACCGACGGCAGCGGGTTGCGAGCCCTGTTTCAGTCAGTGTCGGACGACGAGAACACGATCCGGGAACGGGCTGCTGCGGCGATCGATTCGGCCGACCGGCGCGGTCCGGGTTTGGATTTGCTAACTGCAGATTCCGACGTGATCGATCCCGCCGACATTCTAGCTGGCCGTCCGCTGACCGAGTTGCTCAACCAGGCTCGGGAGCTGTACGACGTGGTCCTCGTCATCCAGCCGACGACCACGGTCAATTCGGGTGCAGGGGTCGACGCGTACCTTCAGCAGCAGGTGATCGTCTGCACTCGAGGTAAGACTCGCGTGTCGGAGCTGCAAACGATCGCTATCCCCCGTGATGCCACCCATGTGCAACTGGTCGGCGCAGCCATCCTCGTTCCCGAATCAGGTGTCGACCGTCCGCGCAGGTCCGATACATCCATGGCAACGAACAGAGACCAAGGCGTCTCGGAGTCGTATGCGGCGTCCGGGACCGATGGCAAGGGAAACCGCAAGGTCTCGCTGAAGCGTTTCGGGCCGGGCGAGAAGGAGACCGAGGAGGGAAGTCGGGACCGCCTGCGAGCGCTCGACAGTTATTCGGTCGAAGAGAGCGCTCTGCTCCAGTCTGAATCCTCGCCCGAGCGCCAGTAGCGCTCGCTGCACCGACGCCGCATGGCAATGAGTCCGGGAGCACTTGTTCAGAAGTTGAGGGACGCCCTGAAGCCCTTTGTGCCGATCGGGGCGAGGCGGGCGCTGGTCAAGGTCAGGCATCGCACCCGGGTCATCACCGCCCGGTGGCGGGCCCTTCCCGACTTCGTGATCATCGGGTGTCAGCGTGGTGGCACCAGCTCTCTGTACCGGTACCTCGGCCTCCACCCGGACATCTCGCCGTCGCTCCGCAAAGAGACCGAGTTCTTCACGGCGCGATACCCCGAGGGTGAGAGCTGGTACCGGGCCCACTTTCCGCTTGTCTTACGGCACCGGGTGGCTGCACTTTTCGCTCGTCGTCGGCTCACGTTCGAAGCGACACCGGACTACCTCGTCGACCCGAGGGCGCCTTCCCGATGTCACGAGCTTCTGCCCGACGCGAAAATCGTGGTGTTGCTCCGCGAACCGGGAGAACGTGCTCTCTCCCAGTTCCACCACAATGAACGCCTCGGGCTGGAGTCGGAAAGCTTCGACCGGGCAATCGAGCTGGAGGAGTCGCGCATTTCCGCTGACATCGACGAAATGGTGACCGATCCTGCCACGTCCGCTACCGCTTTTCGGCGCTACTCGTATCTCACCCGGGGGGACTACGCCGAACAGCTCGAGCGGTGGTTTGAGACCTATCCCCGTGATCGTTTCCTGATCCTGGAGAGCGAGGAGTTCTTCTCCGACCCGGATCGGGTGTTGGGCAGGGTGCTCGACTTTGTGGGTGCCAAAGCCTGGTCCCCGCCGGAGTTTCGCAATTACAGCTATCTGGAGCGGGGCGTTGTTGGACATGAGGAGGTCCCCGCTGGCCTCCGTGGTCCTCTCGACGATCGCTTCGCAGGGTCGAACCAGCGTCTGAGGGAGCTGGTCCACGAGGATCTCGGTTGGTTGGAACGGGCCCGGCCAGAGCAGCGATGAACAAGGTGTTGCGAGCCGCTGCCAAGTCGGTCTTTGCGGCGGCCGATGTACCGTACCGCCGCCGTCCCGGGCCGAGGATCCTCATATATCACCAGGTGGGATCGAGCCTTGGCCGCCAGATGGAGGTGTCCACGGCAGCCTTCGAGTTCCAGTTGCGCTGGCTGCTGGAAAACGGGTCGATCGTCAGCCTCGACGAGGCACTGGAGCGGGCGGCTGAGCCCGACGCTGACAAGCTGTATGTGCTCACATTCGACGATGGTTACCGTGATGTCTACGACACCGCGTACCCGATGCTCGCTGCCGCCGGTGTTCCTTTCGTCGTATATGTCACTACCGAACCGGTTGACTCGGGGCGGGCGATGACTCCTGGCGGTCAGGCGGAGCCTCTCACCTGGGACCAGCTCGCCGAGATGGCGGAAGGCGGCGCGACGATAGGATCCCACACCCACACCCATCCCGACATGCGGGGCACGCCGGCTGATGTGATCGCATCGGAGTTGGCCGAATCGGACTGGCTCATCGAGAAACGTCTCGGGATCAGGTCCGAGCACTTCTGTTATCCCTACGGCTACTGGTCACCCACCGCGGAGCCGTTGATCAGAGAGCGCTATCGCACTGCGACTTTGGGAGCCGGTCCGCCGGTGCTGCCCGACAACCACCGTCACCGAATCCACCGCGTGCCCATCCAGTTGAGCGACGGGAAGCTCTTCTTCACCCGAAAAATGAAGAGCGGTATGGTCTTCGAAGAGAAGGTCAGGAGGCGAATAGCCGGGTATCAGGGCTTCTGAAGTGACACGCCAGCCGCCGCGCTACCTCTTATTGATCAACTCGTTGGCCCCGGGTGGTGCTGAACGGTCCCTGGTCGAACTGCTGGCACCTCTCTCCGAGCGGGGTGTTTCCCCCACCGTCCTCTGTCTCAAAAGGAGCGAGGTCGGTTTTGAACAAGAGGTGATCGACGCGGGTTTCGATCTCAGGTTTGTCAAAGCGACACGCTTGCCTGGCAGGGTTCTTGAGGTGAGGTCAACAATCCGGCACGAACGCCCCGCTCTGGTCCACACAACCTTGTTCGACGGTGACATCGTCGGCCGGTTGGCGGCGATTGGCACCGGGGTGCCTGTGATGACAACTCTCGCCAACACGACGTATGACCCCGTGCGCCTGGAGGGAGACGCCAACCTGACCAAACTCAAGGTTGACGCGGTGAAAGTGATCGACAGGTGGACAGCCCGCCACCTCACACGGCACTTCCACGCCGTGAGCAGCGCGGTTAAGGCTTCCGCCGTGACACATCTCGGGATCGATCCGGACGATGTGACAGTGGTCAGGAGAGGGAGAGATCCGCACCGGCTCGGTGTCCGCAGCGAAGAACGCCGAGCGGCGGTCAGAGAGCGTTTGGGCGTCGGGGAAGCAGCCGAAGTTGTCCTCACAGTCGGCCGCCACGAGTATCAGAAGGGCCAATCGCATCTCCTGACGGCGTTTGCCCGGGTTTCGCGGCAGAGGCCTTCCGCGGTCCTCGTGATCGCGGGCCGCGACGGCAACGCCTCCCGGAGCCTCCACGCGCTCGCCGGGGAGTTGGGTGTGGTCGACCGCGTGCAGTTCCTCGGGCATCGGTCCGATGTTGCGGACCTGATGGTCGCTGCCGACGTCTTGGTTTTCCCTTCGCTGTGGGAAGGGCTCGGCGGAGTCTTGATCGAGGCGCTGGCGTTGGAGGTGCCCATCGTAAGCTCCGACCTAGAGGCGACCCGGGAGGTCCTCGGTGGGGAAGGCACCAGCGGGCTTCTGGTACCACCCGGGGACGAGACGAAACTAGCGGTGACGCTCGAGGCGGTTTTGAGTGACCCCGCGCTGCGCCTCAGGATCGTCGGCGACAGCCGGAGGCGTTTCGAGTCCGCTTTCATGCTGGCTGACCGATCGGCTGAGTTGATCGACTTGATGAGTTCGGTAGCCAATGAGTGACAGACGGACCTATACGAGCGAGTCGGCCCGGGAGCTGCTCGAAGCGATGGACGATCGGTCGGACGTGATCACGGGCGGCCGGGTGTGGGAGCTAGTCGAGGAGTGGATCAGCTTCTCGGCGCGGTTCCTTCTCCTCGAGTCGGGAGGAGAACGCATCGCCATCAAACTGGGCACGAACTGGGACGGGGACACGGTCGGATATGTCGCCAGCGAGACCAGGCGGGTCGGAAAGCTAATGGTCGGGCTGCCGTCGGGCCGCGTGGTCATGCCCGGCGTCCTTGGGGTGGCCACCAATCCGCCGGCTCTGGCTCTGGAGTACCACCACGGTACGCCCCTGTTCACAGCCCTGTCTTCGCTCGCCGAATCGGAGCGGTCCACAGTTCTCCGGCTATGCGGTGAGGCGATAGGGGCGTTTCATGCGGCGGAGGAGGTGCCGGATGACCCCCGGATCGGAGCCGCAGCCTCCCGGGAATTGCACGCGACGGCCCGTCGTTCGGGCGTGAATAGTGGCATGGTTCGCCGGACCGAACCGCGGCTCGGTCGCGCTCGGAGCTATCGGTTCTCGCCCAACGACTTCCTGTTGACCGGCGACGGATCTTTGGTTCTCCTGGACCCGCCGCATGTTCAGAAATTCGACTACGTCCACCGCGACGTGGCCTCGTTCTTCATGGAGTTGCACCGCGCCCTGATTGGTGAGCGACGACCGGCGGGCGATGGAGAGGTAAGAGCGCTGCGCCTGGGTCAGGCGGCATTTCTGGAAGGCTACCGGGACGCCGGCGGAAAGGCTCTCGACCGGGCTGAGGATCGTTGGGCGATTGAGCTCTTCCAGGTCGGCCGTGTGGTGGGCGTCGTCCGGGGCAGGCTCCGGTCGGGTCTCGGGGGCCCGGCGTGGAGGGCCCTGTCCTGGGCGTGGTGGCTGCGAAGGCAAATGTCGGCATGATCGGTTATCACGAGCGGTATTTTGCGCGGATGGAGCAGGTTTTTTGCCACGATGAGTCCAGCGCCTGTTAGCCTGCACATCACAGTGGATGGGAAGTTTGGGTGTTGTCCTGGTTTTCCCGCGTGGTTCTGATTTTTGGGGAGTGCAGTGACAAACAGGCAATCAGTTAAATTCGTCGTCAAGAACGCAGAGGCTTTGGCGGATGTCGTTCTGTCGAAGGCCGATGGGGGCGGATA
>Ga0299907_10000731_pt1 | contig 17005 bp, 16 predicted proteins | sample RVTome_16_FD_198680 | JGI IMG/M metagenome (GOLD analysis project Ga0299907, IMG submission 198680) | Soil microbial communities from uranium-contaminated site in the Upper Colorado River Basin, Wyoming, United States - RVT152D67 (version 2) ...
ATGAGCGGGAAGCTGCCCGACTCGTGGGCGGCGGCGAAGTTGCGCATGGCCACCGCCGCCTGGGCGCCGGCGTTGGAGGTGGCCGAGGCGTAGTAGTTCCAGGCCGTGCACGAGGTCTGGTCGGTGGGGTCGACGTAGGGCTGGCTCAGCTTGCGCATGACCCAGAAGATGGAGGTGGAGTAGCCCGGGATGTGCCCGCACTGGCCGCAGCTCTTGTGATGCCAGAGGTTGCCCTTGGGGATCTTCTTCTCCCGCCCGTACTTGGTGTCGACGGAGACCCAGGGGTCGGGCACCCGGTGCACGATCCACTCCCCACGCTCCTCGAGCTCGAAGAGCTCGGTGTGGAAGTCGTGTGGCCGGGTCTCGGGGTCGCGGTCGAACTTCTCCTTCTTCTTGAGCAGGGCCTGGACGGGAATCGTCATTCGTGTCGCCTCCTGAACCGCTAAACCTCGATGCCCTCGTCCTCGAGGGCTTCCTCCATGACCTCCTGGAGGATCATGAACAGGCCTTCGTCGACCTCCTTGATCATGTCCAGGGCGCCGGTGTGGAGCCAGATGAGGTACAGCTCCACCAGCGTCTTCTGGGACACGTCCCAGCCGGTCTTGGTGGTGTGGTGCGTCTCCGGGGGCAGCATCCGCCGCCACAGATCGAGGTTGTCGGAGACGTCCTTCACCTCCGGGCCCCAGTCGGGGAAGGCGTCGGGCTGGAGCATGTCCGGGGAGACCTGGGTGCCGGTCGACATGATCTTGTAGATGATGCGGGAGTACCCCTCCAGGGCTTCCCGGGCCGAGGCCATCCCGTTGTTGATGGCCACCTCGCGCATGATGAGGATGATCCCGCCGGGGTTGTTGCCCCGGGGACAGCGCACGCACGAGAAGCACTGGGAGCACTCCCAGATGTCCTCCTGCATCTGCTGGTAGGCCAGCTCAACGTCCTCCCGACCGGCGGCCTGGGCGATACGCCGGGGGCTGAAGTCGTAGAAGCGGGCCGAGGGGCAGGCGGCCACGCAGATGCCGCATTCGTAACAGCCGTAGAGGTAGTCGGGAAAGCGCATGTCCGCCTTCACCTGGGCGAAGAGGCGCTCCTTCTCCTCGTAGGACACGTCGTCGTAGCCGGCGACCCTCGGGGCCTTGTACAGCGCGCTGGTCGTGATGCTCACACGCCCCCCTAGAAGGAAATGACGGCGTCGGCCCGCATGGCCAGGTCGTTGAAGGCGGCGCCACCGATCATGTCGACGCCGTCGATGAGCTCGTCGAGACTCAGGTCGTTGAGGTCGAGCGACGGCTGGCACACCCACAGCCGCACCCCGAGATCGGTGGCCTGCTTGATGAAGTAGGACAGCGGCTGGCCCAACTCGCCCTTGGGGCCGATCTTGTCCACCATGTCCCGGCGCAGCAGGGTGGGGCCGTACATGGTGAAGTAGATCCCCACCTCGACCTCCATGGCCGCCGCCGAGGCGGCCAGGAAGAAGGGAGTGGCGCAGCGCCCCGGGTCGTCGATGCCGTGGGTCTGGACGTAGAGGACCTTGCCTTCACCGTCATCGCGCCACATATCGCCCCCTCCGACCGCCGGCCGACCGGGTCATCAGCTCCGGCGGAGGAAGACGTGGAAGACGTCGCCTTCCTTTTCGATCTTGAGCAGCTCGTTACCCGTGCGCGTCGACCACGCCTTCATGTCCGGTTCTACCCCCGGATCGGTGGCGAGCAACTCCAGCACCTGGCCGGAGTCGATGGTCTTGATCGCCTGCGCCGTCTTGATGACCGGCACCGGGCACTGCATGCCCCTGCAGTCGAGCACCTGATCCGCAGCGTCCGACACGGCCGCACCCCCTTGCTTGGCTGTATGCGCAAGTTCTCATATATTGTAGGCAGCGTCAAGGGACATCGCCAGAAACGCTGGCCGACGAAGGGGGACCGGCCCGTGACGGTCTTCGACCTGCGCTGCGACCGGTGCGGCACGGTGCTCCTCGGTCCCGCCGAGGAGGAGGAGGAGGCGTCCGGCCTCTTCGGGATCCGCTTCCTCTACCACCCCGGCGACTTCTTTCTCAAGGACGACTCGGGCATGTTCTGCGGGCGGTGCTGGGCGGCGGTCCTGGACGGGCTGGACGCGGACCGCCCCGAAGGCAGCTGTGCCGTGTGCCAGGTCCCGGTGGAACATGCCCTCAGCCTCCACCTGCACCGTTCCAATGATCCTTTGGGCTGGCAGCTGTGCAAGCCGCACGCCGTCGAGTTCCTCAACGGCCTGCGCACCGTGGATCCCAAGCTCGAGCTCGAGACGTTCACCCTGGCCGGCGAATGGCCCCGGTGAGGGCACCGGAAGATCCTGGATAGTGTAGCGGCAGTCGAACGGGGGCGAGCGTGCGCATCCATCTGGATCCCGAAGTGACGAAGTTGGTGCGCCGGATGGGGGAGAAGGCCATCACCGTCGAACTGACCCTCGACTTCGAGGGCGACGTCCTCAAGTCGGCGGTGGCCTTTCCCGGCGCGTCAGAACCATCCCTCGGGTTCCAGATGATCACCGTGGACGGCCTGGACGTCTGGTGGCGTCAGCGGCTGGTGCTGGCCACCGGGGCGCCCAAGGTCACGACCCGGGTCCGGCCCCGTCTCCTGCGGGTGAGCGCCGTGGGCCGGGCCCTTTCCGCCACGGCCGAGTACGCCTGAGGCCTGGCTCCCCTCCGTGACCGCCACCATGCTCCTGTGTACGGCCGACCCCAAGGTCGTGCGGGGCCTGGAAGCGGTGGCTGCCGAAGCGGATCTGCGGGTCCATCCGGCCGGTGCCGGCGATCCACCGGATGATCCGGCGGTGGCCGTCGTCGACCTCGACGCGCCGGGTGCCCTCGACACCGTGACCGGGGTGCGGGAGCGCTGGCCGGAGACGCTCCTCGTCGGCCACCTCGGCTTTCCCGACCGCGACCGCTGGCTGGCCGCCGAGCAGGCGGGCTGTGACCTGGTGGCCAACCGGGGGGCCCTGGTCGTCACCCTGCGCCGGCGGCTGGCGGCCGGTGCGCCCCGCCGGGGCCGGCGCCTCCCCCTCTTCGCCGCCGCCGACGTGGCCGGGCGTCTGGGAGTGGTGCACCGCGCCCCCGAGGGGACGGCAGGGCCGTTCGCCGTCTACCACCTGGGAAACCGGCTCCACGCCTGCGCCGACCGCTGCCCCCACGCCGGAGCGACCCTGTCTGAGGGCGAGCTCGAAGGCGCGGTCGTCACCTGTCCCCGCCACGGCAGTCAGTTCGACGTCCGCACCGGCGAGCGCCTGCGGGGCCCGGCCGATGAGGACCTGCGCACGTTTCCCGTTCTGGAGGACGGCGGGCAGGTGTATCTGCTCCTGCCCGAGCCGCCGAACTGATCCTCTCTGGAGGCTTCGCGGGTCGCCGCCAGGGCCGGCCGAGCGAGCGATCCGGTTATTGCGCAGATACGCAAACGTGGGGTATGCTGCCTGGGTGCCGATGCCTGACGCCCTCATCGAGGAAGCGGCCCGACGCTTCGCGCTCCTGTCCGATCCCACCCGATTGCGGATCCTTTCGGCCTTGCTGGCCCGGGAGACCATGACGGTCACGGAGCTGGCCGAGAGCTTGGGGATCACCGCGCCCAACGTTTCCCAGCATCTGGCCCGGCTCCTCTCCGCCCGGATCGTGACCCGACAGCGGGACGGGCGGAAGCTGCGCTACTCCGTCGAGGATCAGAGCCTCCAGCCTCTGTGCGAGCTGGTGTGCAGCTCGCTGCGGGAACAGTCCGAGCGGCTACGGCCGGACTGGACCCGGGAGGCCGCAGGCTGAGACTGCGCCCGCGCTCCTGATCTCCCCGTCCCTCCAGAGGCAGGCCGGCGAACCGTAGCTGGTTGGACCCGCCCCCGGGTGACATTATGTAGGGACAAAGGGGGGAGCATCGCCGATGACCACACGACCCTGAGCGGCGTCGAGAGCGGCCTGCCGGGCTGGCGCCGGCGGTTGGCTCCCCGACGGGTGTTTCCCGCCTTCGAGTGGCTCCCCGGCTACGGCCGGCGGACCTTCGCCGCCGACCTGGCCGCCGGGCTCACCGTCGGCGCGGTGCTCATCCCCCAGGGGATGGCTTACGCCCTGGTGGCCGGACTGCCTCCGGTGGCGGGCCTCTACGCCTCGGTCTTCCCCATCTTGGCCTATGCCGTCTTCGGGCGTTCCCGACAGCTGGCTCTCGGCCCGGTGGCCATCGTGTCCCTGCTCACCGCCTCGGGGCTGGAGCCCCTGGCCGGAGGCGACACCGGGCTCTACGTATCCCTGGCGGCCACGCTGGCGCTCATGGTGGGGATCCTCATGGTGGTCATGGGGGCGGCCCGGCTCGGGTTCGTGGCCAACTTCCTGTCCCATCCGGTCCTGTCCGGGTTCACGTCGGCCGCCGCCATCATCATCGTCGGCACCCAGCTCCGGAACTTCCTCCGGGTCGATCTCGTCCGCAGCGAGTACGTCTTCGACATCGTGGCCGACGCCGCCCGCCGGTTGGACGAGGTCCATCCGCTCACCCTGGCCATCGGGTCCATCGGGTTCGTCGCCCTCATCGCACTCCGACGCTGGCGTCCGGCCGTCCCCTGGGCCCTCCTGGTCGTGGTGGTGGCCACCGCCGTGGTCACCGTGTTCCACCTGGAGGACCAGGGGGTGCAGGTGGTAGGTGCGATCCCCGAGAGCCTGCCCCACCCCCAGGTACCGCCCCTCGACGCCGACCGGTTCGGGACGCTGTTCGCCCTCTCCCTGACCATCACGCTGGTGGCCATGGTGGAGTCCCTGGCCATGGCCCAGTACTTTGCCGCCCGCAACCGTTACCGGATCCGCGCCGGCCAGGAGTTCGTCGCTCTCGGGCTGGCCAACGCCACCTCCGGAATCTTCCAGGGCTACCCGGTGGCCGGCTCCTTCTCCCGCACGGCCGTCAACGGTGCCAGCGGAGCCCGTACCCCGGTGGCCGGTCTCGTCACGGCGGCCGTTATCGGTCTCACGCTGGTCGTCGCCGCGCCCCTGTTCCGGACGCTGCCCAAGGCCGTGCTCGCCTCCGTCGTCTTCATGGCGGCGACCGGACTGGTCGACGTGGCCGAGGCCCGCCGGCTGTGGCGGGTGAAACGCAGCGACTTCTATCTCCTCGTGCTGGCGTTCGGAGCCACCCTGGCCCTGGGCATCGAACGGGGGATCGTGGTGGCGGTCGTGGCGTCGCTACTGGTGATGCTGCGCCACACGACCTCACCCCACGTCGCCATCCTCGGCCGTCTGCCCGGGACCCCGGTGTTCCGCAACGTCGAGCGGGCGCCGGAAGCGGTCACCAGTCCCGGCATCGTGGTCCTGCGGGTCGACGCCCCGCTCTACTTCGCCAACGCCGAGTTTCTCAAGGACAAGGTGCGGGGCGTGGAGGCCAGGAACCCGGGCTTGAGGATTCTGGTGCTCGATGCCGGCAGCGTGAACGATCTCGATTCCTCGGCCGACCGGGCCCTCCAAGAGATCGCCGACGACTTCTCCTCCCGGGGGATTGACCTTTACGTGGCCGGTGCGAAAGGCATCATCCTCGACGTCATGCGGCGCTCGGGCTTCTACCAGCACCTCGGACCCGAGCACTTCTTCCTGTCCGTCGACGAGGCGGTGCGGGACGCCGAGGCTCAGCTCATGCCGGACGACATCGCACTGGACCTGGTCGGGCAGGCCACGGTCGTGGAAGAGGATGAAGTCGTTCTCGAAGACCGGCTCTGAGTCCTATGAACCTCAACCAGCTCCAGATCTTCTGCACCGTGGCCCGTCACCTGAGCTTCTCGGTGGCGGCCGAGGAGCTCTTCATCACCCAGCCGGCGGTCAGTCAGCAGGTGAAGGCCCTCGAGCGCCAGCTCAACGTGAAGCTGTTCGAGCGCCTCGGCCACAAGATGTTCCTGACCGAGGCCGGCGAGGCCATCCTGGCCGACGCCCAGGCCATCCTCACGGCCCGGGCGGAGATGGAGCAGTCCCTGGCCCTGCTGCGGGGGTCGACCGGCCGCCTGGCCCTGGGCGCCAACACCACCGGAGGCATGTACGTGGTCCCGTCCATCGCCCGGGCCTTCCGGGAGCTGCACCCCGAGGCGGAGGCCACCCTCCAGGTCGAAACGACCAACCGCATCTGCGAGCGGGTCATGCAGAACATGATCGACGTGGCCGTGGTCACCGGCCCCGTCCAGGATCGCCGCTTCGTGGTGCGCGACCTCCTGGCCGACGAGGTCGACCTCATCGTGTCGCCCTCGCATCCCTTCGCCACCCGGACGACCGTCTCGCCCGCCGAGGCGGCGGCCGAGGACTTCGCCGTGCCCGAGCCGGGCTCGCGCACCCGCACCCTCATCGAGAGCGCCTTCCTGGAGCGGTCCTTAAGGATCCGGGTCACCATGCAACTGCCGGGCACGGAGGCGGTGAAGAAGGCGGTCGAGGCCAACCTGGGCGTGGCCATGGTCTCGAAGCATGCGATCACCAGGGAGCTGGCACTCGGGGCCCTTCACCGGGTCGTCATCGACGGCCTCACCATCCACCGCCCCATCCATGTGCTGCACCGCAAGGGAAAGCACCTCTCCCCGCTGGCCCGGCGCTTCCTGGCCTTCGCCCATGACTTCGTGGCCCGGGAAGGTCACCGGGCCGGGCCTGTCCTGCTGCCCGCCAGCGGGGATAAGCAATCGAGCGACGAGGCCGGCTAAACCCTTATTTGACGCATCTGCGGCCCGGGGGCAGGGTTCAAGGCGGAAGAGGGGGGGCCTCGTCTGGTTCCCCCGCCGCGAGACCGCCGGGGGGCGAGATGGGGTCGACGGCCGAGAAGGTCGACAACACGCTGTCGCCGCACGGCGGAACGCTGGTCGAGCGGGTGGCCGGACCCGAGGAGGCCCGGGTGACGGCGGGCCTGAAGGCGATCCCGGTGCGGGGCCAGATCGCCACCGAGTGCCTGAGCCTGGCCTATGGTTTCTTCTCGCCCCTCGAGGGGTTCATGACCGAGGCCGACGTCGACGGAGTGGCCAAGGACATGCGCCTGGCCAGCGGCTACGTGTGGAGCGTGCCCATCCTCTTCGACCTCTCGGCCGAGCAGGTGAACGACCTCGGCATCAAAGAGGGCGAGACGCTGCTCCTCACCTACCAGGACCAGCCCCTGGCCGCCTTCGAGGTCGAGGACATCTACGCCTACGACAAGGAGTTCCTGGCCGCCCAGATCTACGGGACCACCGACGAGGCCCATCCCGGGGTCCAGCGGACCTACCGGTACCAGGACCGGTTCCTGGGGGGGAAGATCACCCTGGTCTCCCCGCCCCGTCTCCAGGCCCCCTTCGACCGCTTCTTCTTCACCCCCCGCCAGATGCGGGAGCGCTTCGCCGAGAACGGCTGGGAACGGGTGGTGGCCTACCAGTCCCGCAACGTCCCCCACGTGGGCCACGAGTGGCTCATGAAGTCGGCCTGGTTCGCCGCCGGGGCCGACGCGGTGCTGGTGAGCGCGGTCATCGGCGAGAAGAAGGTGGGCGACTCCATCGACGAGGCCGTCATCCTGGGCCAGTCGATGCTCCAGGAGGCGGGCTACTTCCTGCCCGAGGTGCACATGACCTCCATCCTGTTGTGGGACATGCGCTACGCCGGCCCCCGGGAAGCCGTGTTCCACGCCCTGGTGCGCAAGAACCTGGGTTGCACCCACCACATGTTCGGCCGCGACCATGCCGGCGTGGGCAAGTATTACGACCCCTACGCCGCCCACCGCATCTTCGAGGAGATCCCCGACATCGGCATCAAGCCGGTGCTGACCCTGGAGTGGTTCTACTGCCCCCGCTGTGGCCCCGGCTACGAGAAGCTGTGCGGCCACCAGGACCAGAAGGACCCCATCAGCGGCACCTGGATCCGTTCGCTCATCGCCGACGGTGTCCAACCCGACCAGCAGAAGTTCCGCACCGAGGTCTTCGACACCATGCTCGAAGCCGGCCGCCTCTACGGCGACGGCTCGCCGTTCGTGTCCGAGGCGTACCTGGCCAACCGCAATCCGGTCTTCATCGTCCCGCCCGTATAGGCGGCCATCTGAGGGGGGCAATCAGTGCCTACGTTCGTCCATACCGATAAGTGCGACGGGTGCCGGGCCCTCGACGTACCGGCGTGCATGTACATCTGCCCGAACGACCTGATGGCGCTGGACCGCGTCATCGGCCAGGGGTACAACCAGGAGCCCGACCTGTGCTGGGAGTGCTACGCCTGCGTGAAGATGTGCCCCCAGGGCGCCATCGAGATGCGGGGCTACGCCGACGTGATGCCCATGGGATCCCGGGTCACGCCCTTGCGGGGCACCGACTCCATCATGTGGGCCATCCAGTTCCGCAACGGCGAGGTCAAGCGGTTCAAGTACCCGATCCGCACCACACCGTGGGGCTCGATCGACGCCACCATGGGATTGCCGGGCCCCACGGAGGAGGATTTCAAGTCGCAGCACCTGCACGGCGAGCCCGTGTGGCTCAAGGTCGACGCCCTGCCCGGGCTTCCCACCTAACGGCCCGGAGGTCGAACGATGGCATTTGACGTCGAAACCGAAGTTGTCGAGTGTGATGTGCTCGTGCTCGGCGGAGGGATGGCCGGCTGCGGCGCCGCCTTCGAGGCGGCCCACTGGGCCCGGTCCCAGGGCCTGCGGGTGGTGCTGGTGGACAAGGCGGCTGTGGAGCGCAGCGGCGCCGTGGCCATGGGGCTGTCGGCCATCAACTGCTACATGGGAATGCAGTGGGACGAGAACCAGCCCGAGGACTTCGTCCGCTACGTGCGCCAGGACCTCATGGGCATCTCCCGGGAGGACCTCGTCTACGACATCGCCCGCCACGTGGACTCTTCGGTGCACATGTTCGAGGAGTGGGGGCTGCCCTTCTTCAAGACGGCGGAAGGCCGCTACAAGCGGGAAGGCCGCTGGCAGGTCATGATCCACGGCGAGTCCTACAAGCCGATCGTGGCCGAGGCGGCCAAATCGGCCGTGGGTGACGGCAACGTCTACGAGCGGATCTTCATCTCCCACCCGCTCCTCGATGCCGACGACCCCACCCGCATCGCCGGGGCCGTCGGGTTCTCGGTCCGGGACTACAAGGTCTACGTCTTCAAGGCCAAGTCCGTCATCCAGTGCGGCGGCGGGGCCACCGGCGTCTACCGGCCCCGGGCCACGGGCGAGGGGTTGGGGCGCATCTGGTACGCGCCCTGGAACACCGGCTCGGCCTACGCCTTCGAGATCCAGGCCGGCGCCCAGATGACCCAGATGGAGCACCGCCTGGTGGTGGCCCGGTTCAAGGACGGCTACGGCCCGGTGGGGATGTGGTTCCTGCTCTTCAAGTCGGTGGCTGAGAACTCCAAGGGCGAGATCGTGGAGCAGACGCGAGCCGCGGAGCTCGAGGAGTGGGCTCCTTACGGGCTGGCCAAGCCGGTGCCGACCCCCCTGCGGAACCACCTGCAGCTCAACGACATCAAGGACGGGAACGGCCCGCACTACCTGCGCACCGACAAGGCCCTCCAGAAGATGTTCACCGACGCGGCCAACGACCCCAAGGCCATCCAGGAGATCGAGTCCGACGCCTGGGAGGACTTCCTGGACATGACCATGTCCCAGGCCCACCTGTGGGCCTCGGAGAACATCGACCCGGCCAAGACGCCCTCCGAGATCATCCTCACCGAGCCCTACCTCATGGGCAGCCACGCCTCCGGTACCGGGGCCTGGTGCTCGGGCCCCGAGGACGCCGCCCCCGAAGGCTACTTCTGGGGCTACAACCGGATGACGACGGTCAAGGGCCTCTTCGCCGCCGGCGACGCCTGCGGGGCCTCGGCCCACAAGTTCTCCTCCGGCTCCTACACCGAGGGCCGCCTGGCCGGGAAGGCCGCCGTCCAGTACGTGATGGACAACAGCGACGTCCGCATCGACCAGGGCCAGGTGGACGACATCAAGGGCGCCCTGTTCAAGCCCTTCGAGGTGTTCGGCACCCACCAGCACGAGACCACCCGCCAGGAGCTCAACGCCAACTACATCCTGCCCAAGCAGGCCCTGATGCGCCTGCAGAAGACCATGGACGAGTACGCCGCCGGCACCGGCTCCTACTACATCACCAACGGGGTGACGCTGGAGCGGGGCCTCGAGCTCATGGAGTACCTGAAGGAGGACCTGGCCAAGATGGGCGCCCGGGACCTCCACGAGCTGCTGCGGTGCTGGGAGATCTGGGACCGGGTCTTCACGGCCGAGGCCAACCTCCGGCACATGCTCTTCCGGGAGGAGACGCGCTGGCCCGGCTACTACTACCGGGGCGACTTCCCCAAGCTGGACGAGGAGAACTGGCACTGCTTCGTGAACTCGAGGCGGGACCCGAAGAGCGGTGAGTGGGAGCTGATGAAGGTTCCGTTCCTCACCAAGATCGATTGATGGCCCGGAACGGGAACGCAGTGAACGGGCCGGCAGGGAACGGAACCGTCGGCCGGGAAGGCGGGGTGCTGGTCGTCGGCGGCGGGATCGCCGGGATCAGCGCCGCCATCGAGGCGGCCGAGGCGGGCAGCGACGTCTACATCGTGGAGCAGCGCCCCTCGCTCGGCGGGCGGGTGGCGCAGCTCCACCAGTACTTCCCCAAGCTGTGCCCGCCTTACTGCGGGCTGGAGATCAACTACCGCCGGATCCGGTCCGACCACCGCCACTTCAAGGTCTTCACCCAGGCCGAGGTGCGTTCCGTCTCCGGGGAGGCGGGCAACTACGAGGTGACGGTGGCGCTGGCTCCCCGTTATGTCGTCATGGACCGCTGCATCGCCTGCAACAAGTGCGCCGAGGCGTGTCCGGTCGACCGGCCCAACGACTTCAACTACGGCCTCGACACCACCAAGGCGGCCTACCTGCCCGGCCCCATGGCCTTTCCCATGAAGTACGTGATCGACGGGCAGGCCTGCCTGGGCCAGGCCTGTGGCGTCTGTGCCGAGGTGTGCCCCACCGACGCCATCGACCTGGCCATGGAAACGAAGACGGTCACGCTGCGGGTCGGATCGATCATCCTGGCCACCGGCTGGAAGCCCTACGACGCCAACAAGCTCACCATCCTGGGCTACGCCGAGCACCGCGACGTCGTCAGCAACGTGCAGATGGAACGCCTGGCCGCGGTGGACGGGCCGACCTGCGGGAAGATCCTGCGCCCCAGCGACGGGCGGGAGGCCAAGCGGGTCGCCTTCGTGCAATGCGCTGGCTCCCGGGACGTGAACCACCTGCCCTACTGCTCCTCGATCTGCTGCCTGGGCTCGATCAAGGAGGCGACCTACATCCGGAACCAGTATCCCGACTCGGAGGTCTGGATCTTCTACATCGACATCCGGGCCCCCGGGCACAACGAGGACTTCTACCACCGCATCCGGGCCGACGAAGGGGTCCATTTCGTCAAGGGCAAGGTGGCCAAGGTGGACGCCGACCCGGGGACCGGCGACCTGGTGGTCGAGGCCGACGACATGCTGTCCGGAGGCAAGACGCGGGTGGCCGTCGACCTCGTGGTCCTGGCCACCGGCATGGTGCCGTCCACGGCGGGGAACGGCGGGATACCCGGCCTGCCCGTCGAGTACGACGAGTACGGCTTCGCCCTGGAGAACCGGGCCGCGGGTGTGTACGTCGCCGGTGTGGCCCACCGCCCGGCCGACGTGGTGACCAGCGTACGGGACGCCACCGGGGCCGCCCTCAAAGCCATCCAGACGACGAGCGGCCGGAGCTGACGTGTCCGACGACGAGCAGACCCCCACCGACGAGACGCCCGAACCGGCGGCCGATTCCCTCGGGGACACCCCGGACCCCGGGGACGCGCCCGCCGCCGGAGGCTGGACTCCACCCGCGGCGCCGGGCAAGGGGACGCCGCCGGCCGCGGCCCCTCCTGACTCCGAGCCCTGGACCCCTCCACCGCCGCCGGGCCAGGCGCCGCCGCCGGCACCGCCGACCCCGCCCGGCCAGGGCGCGTGGACTCCGCCGCCGCCTCCGGCGACGCGTGCCGCGCCCGCCGCACCGCCCGGTCCGCCGGTGTCCGGGCCGGCCCCCGGAGCTCCGGCGCCATCCGGGGCACCCACCGGGCCGGCCTGGAGTCCGCCAGCCCCGCCGGCGACCTCCGTCCCGACTGCTGCGCCGGCCGCGCCAGGGTCGTGGAGCCCGCCGGCCCCGCCGGCGACCTCCGTCCCGACTGCTGCGCCGGCCGCGCCAGGGTCGTGGAGCCCGCCGGCCCCGCCGGCGACATCCGTTTCCGCTGCTCCGCCCGTGACCCAGGCGCCCCCGCCCGGCGCGCCGCCCACCGCCGCGTCGAGTCCGGTCGCCGTCGCCTCACCGGGGGCCGCGGCGACGCCGATCTCCAAGGTGCCCGTTCACGTCTCCCCGAAGGCCAGCGCGGAGAAGACCGACGTCTTCGTCTGCACCGGCTGCGGGATCGGCGAGCACCTCGACGTCGAGCGCCTGGCCGGCATCTCCGAGACCCAGCTGCAGCGGCCCGGGCAGGTCCGGGGCCCGATGTGCATCCCCGAGGGGGTCGAGGACCTGCGCAAGTCACTGGCCGAGTCGCAGGCCAGCCGGACCGTGATCGCGGCCTGTTCCGAGCGGGTGAACCACGACGTGTTCTCCGCCGATTCCCTCGGCGTGGACCTCGTCGGGCGGGTCAACCTGCGGGAGTTCGTGGCCTGGAGCAAGCCGGCCGGGGAGCCCGAGACCCAGTTCCTGGCCGAGGACTACATGCGGATGGGCATCACCAAGACCCAGTGGACCCGCCGGCCGGCCCGTGAGGAACGCGACGTCGAGACGTCGCTCCTGGTGGTCGGGGGCGGGATCACGGGCATGAACGCGGCCCTGGAGGCGGCGGCCGCCGGCCACGACGTCCGCCTCGTCGAGCGGGAGTCGGACCTCGGCGGTTGGACGGCCCGCTTCGCCGAGCTCTTCCCGACCGCGCCTCCCTACACCGATCTCCAGCCCGCCGACGTGAGCGGCCTCATCGAGGCGGTGACCGCCCACCCCCGCATCCAGGTCTTCACCGGCGCGTCCATCCGGTCCATCGCCGGAGAGCCCGGCGGCCTGACGGTCTCGCTTGACCAGAACGGCTCCGGCACCACCTTCGCCGCCGGCGCCGTGGTGCTCGCCACCGGCTGGCAACCCGACGAGAACGCCCTCGACCACCTCGGCTACGGCGACCTGCCCGACGTCATCACCAACGTCGCCTTCGAGGCCATGGTGGCCTCGGGGAAGATCGTCCGGCCCTCCGACGGTGCCGTCCCGAAGCGGGTGGCCATCGTGGCCCGGCCCCGCCTCAGCGGGGACTCCCTCGACTACTCCTTCGGCGCCAACGTGCTCGACATGGCCTCGCTCAAGCACGCCCTCTACGTCACCCAGCGGATCCCCGGTGGGCGGGCCTACCTCGTCTACGAGGACATCGTCACCCCCGGCCAGTACGAGTCGTTCTACCGCCGGGTCCAGGAGGAACCCGGCGTGTACTTCACCAAGGGCCGGGTCCAGAGCATCACGGCCAGCGACGACGGCCGGCTGGTGCTCGGCCTCGAGCATTCGCTCCTGGGGGAGCACGTCGGCCTTCCGGCCGACCTGGTGGTCCTGGCCACCGGGATGATCCCCAGCACGGCCGACTCGACCGTCCTCAACCTCCTCTACAAGCAGGGGCCCGGGCTCCCCACGGCCAAGTTCGGCTTCTCCGACTCCAACTTCATCTGCTTCCCCTACGAAACCCGCCGGACCGGCGTCTACGCCGCCGGCAGCGTCCGGGAGCCGATGGACGTGGCGCTGTCCCGGGAGGACGCGACGGGGGCCGCGCTCAAGGCCATCCAGAGCCTGGAGCTCATCGCCAGCGGGCGAGCCACCCACCCCCGGGCCGGGGACCTGTCGCTGCCCGCCACCCGCTACCAGGGCTGCACCAAGTGTGGCCGGTGCTCCGAGGAGTGCCCCTTCTCGGCCATCGAGGTCGACGGCCGCGGCTACCCCATCCTCAACTCGGAGCGCTGCCGGCGCTGCGGCATCTGCATGGGCGCCTGCCCGGTTCAGGTCATCTCCTTCGAGGACTACAGCGTCGATCAGCTCTCGGCCATGGTGAAGGCGGTCGACTTCGGGCCCGACCACTCCGCCCCCCGCATCGTCGCCCTGGCCTGCGAGAACGACGCCTATCCGGCCTTCGACATGGCCGGCATCAACCGCCTTCCCTTCGACGCCGCCGTACGGGTCGTCCCCCTGCGCTGCCTCGGCTCCCTCAACGTGGCCGTGGTGGCCGACGCCATGTCGTCGGGCATCGACGGGATCATGCTCATGGGCTGCAAGTCGGGCGACGACTACCAGTGCCACTTCATCCAGGGCAGCGAACTCGCCTCCAAGCGGATGCACAACGTGCGGGAGACCCTCAACCGGCTCACCATCGAGCCCGAACGGGTGGCCTCCATCGAGATCGAGATCACCGAGTACGACCAGGTGCCCTCGCTCGTGGGCGAGTTCGTGGAACGCGTCCGCACCCTGGGTCCCAACCCCTACAAGGCGTTCTGAGGAGCGAGCCGATGGCTGTCGAGGAGCGGCGGGAGGCGCCGGGTATCGTCCTGCCCGACCCGGACATGGTTGACCGGATGCTCGGCCACGGGGCCGAGGCCCTGCGCCGCTGCTACCAGTGCGGCACCTGCTCGGTCGTCTGTCCCCGCACGCCGCTGGAGGAGGCCTTCCCCCGCAAGGAGATGGTCTGGGCCCAATGGGGACTCTCCGACCGGCTCCTGGCCGACGCCGACGCCTGGCTGTGCTACCAGTGCAACGACTGCGTCACCCACTGCCCGGTCGACGCCCGGCCCGGCGACGTCATGGCCGCCACCCGCGACCTGCAGATCGAGAGCTACTCCGTCCCCCGGTTCATGGGCCGCATCCCCACCGACCGCCGTTACCTGCCCCTGGCCGTCGCCATTCCAGCCGTGCTCGTCGGCCTGATGGTCCTCACCTCCGCCGTCGTCTTCGAGGACGGGCCGGCCCTCCCCGAGGGAGACATCCTCTTCGAGCACTTCATCGGCCACGGCTGGCTCGACATCTTCACCCTCTCGCTGGTCGGCGTGGTGGCCGTGCTGGCCACCGTCGGGCTGCGCCGCTTCTGGGGGGCGCTCCAGACCACTGCTCCGCCGGGCACGGTCCGCATGCCGCTCGGGCGGGCCCTGTGGGGGACGGCGGGCGAGGTGTTCAGCCACGAGGGGTTCGACGACTGCACCACCAGCCACGCCCGGCGGGCGGCCCACATGGCGCTCTTCTACGGCTTCCTGGGCCTGGTGGCGGCCACCACCGGCGCCGGCCTCTACACCGAGATCTTCCCCCTCGTCGGCATCGAGTGGCAGGGCAACGAGCTCTCGCTGCCCCTCTGGGATCCGGTCAAGATCGTCGGCAACGTCGGCGGCGTGGCCCTGGTCATCGCGCTCGTCCAGACGCTGTGGTCACGGCTCAAGCGGCCCCACGTGGCCGGGAAGTCGTCCTACTCCGACTGGTTCTTCTCCGGCCTGCTCCTCCTCACCGCCGTGAGCGGCTTCCTGACCGAGATCCTCCGCTACGCCGGGGTCCGTCTCGCCTATCCCTCCTACGCCGTCCACCTCGTGTTCGTCTTCGCCCTCTTCGTCTACTTCCCGTTCTCGAAGTTCTCCCACGTCATGTACCGGACGGCGGCGCTGGCCTTCGCCCGCCAGATCGGGAGGAGAAAGCCGGCCTCGACGACCGGGCCGACGGCCCGACCGGTCGAGCAGGAGGCCGTTCGCGCCTGAGTGAGCGGGCTCGACGGCCCAACCGTTGGGCTTCTCATGCCGTGCGCCATCGAGAAATCGACGTCGGAGTCTCTGCCAAGAGAGCGCTCTCTCCGTACCGGATATCTCATGAAGTCGGATTGTTCCGACAACGGCGAGATTTGTGCCAACAATGATCCGGGAATGCCGCCTCGACCGGGTCGGGAGATGACCGGTATCATGAAATGGAGCGCCGGCGGGAACGGGGACCCCCGACCGGCTGGAGGTTGGGGTGCTCAGACAACTGTCGTTACGAATCAAATTGCTGGCCGGATTCGGCGTCCTGGTCCTCATGACCGGGAGCCTCTTCGCCTATCAGCTCACCCACCGGGATCCGCCGTCCTTCCGGCGAGGCGGGGAGTTCGCCACGGGGGCTCCCGGGGCGGCGGGCGCCACCACCACGACCGGCGCCCCGGCTCCCGACGCCTCCTCCACCTCCACCTCCACCTCGGCTCCGGCCGCGACGTCGTCGACGGCGGCTCCGGTGGTCACCACCGCGCCCAGGGGTGCCGGCGCGTCCACCACCACGACGGGCCCGCGGGTGCCGGCCTCGGCGCCGGGCTCCACGGTCACCACGGCCAAGACCCCGGCCACGAGCGCGCCGGCTCAGCCGTCCGCCGCCAGCCATCCCAAGGCGCCGGCGGTGGGGACCTACACCTACGCCGTGGCCGGCGAGGAGAGGGTGACCGGGTTGGGCTCGCGCCGCTTCCCGGAGCGGATGACCACCGTCGTCCACAGCGGGCCCGGTCTGGCCGCCGATCAACTGGTCTTCGACCTGCGCTACTCGGACGAGCACGAGGAACGGGAGATCATCGGCTTCCGGGACGACGGCATCTACTTCGATTTCGAGGGAGGCTCCGTCACCTTCGGCCCCCGCACCGAAACCAACGAGGGTGATTACGAGCCGCCGCTGCTCCAGCTCCCCCGCCCCATGGAGGCCGGTGTGACCCGGAGCGGGACCACGACCGTCAAACGGTCGGACGGAACCGTGAGCCGGACGGAGGACTGGACCGTCAAGGTCGTCGGCAAGGAGACGCTGACGGTGGCGGGAGCCGCGGTCGAGACCTGGAAGGTGGAGACCGACCGCAAGAGCCGTCCCGGGTCGGCCGAGATCAACAACCGGCAGCGCACCTACTGGTACGACCCGGCCCGGGCCATCTGGGTGCGCTTCACCGACGTGCTCCACGGATCGCGGACCCAGGGCCCATTCACCTTCACCTACGACTCGAACCTCACTGCTGACCTGCTCAGCTTCTCGCCGGGTTGAGCCGT
>Ga0299907_10000732_pt1 | contig 17005 bp, 21 predicted proteins | sample RVTome_16_FD_198680 | JGI IMG/M metagenome (GOLD analysis project Ga0299907, IMG submission 198680) | Soil microbial communities from uranium-contaminated site in the Upper Colorado River Basin, Wyoming, United States - RVT152D67 (version 2) ...
TGGTCTTCCTCGAATAGAGGCTGCCACGCCGGCTCGACCATCTCGTAGATCCGTTGCTTGGCCTCGCGATAGCCGTCCCACGCCGGCATGTCCCAGGCGATCAGGTGATTCATCGCCCAGACGAAGTCAACCTCGAGCGGGTCGGGCTGGATCCCGGTGAGCTCCGAGAACGCGGCCACCAGCTCATCACGACCCGGCCCCGCTTGATAGAAGCGGAGCAGGTCGGCGAGGATCCAAGCGGTCCTGGGATCGCCGAGATCGGCTAGCTCGGCGGCGGCCGACACGTCCCACCCCACCTCGAACACGTTGACCAGGAGACGGTCGATGGCCTCGGCCGCCTCGGGACCCAAGGGGCCATCAGGCGTGTCGGGTGGTGGCGGGTATGTCCTGGTGGCGGTCTGAGTGCTGGTCGGGGTGGTCGGTGCCGTGGTTGTGCTCTCGCTCGTGTTGGTGGTGGTCGTCGTGGACACGGCCGTGTCGTCGGTGGTTGCAGTGCAGGCGGCGAGAGCCATCAGCCCGAGCACACCCAAGAGCTTCATGCCACCCAAAGTAGGACGCGGGATGTCTCGGCGGGATAAAGGCGCCTGGCGCCTCAAGAGCTCGAATGACCCACTTCCTGCAGGACGAAGGTGTTGCCGTCGGGATCGCTGAACCCGGAGTAGCTGGCGTAATCCGCCCGGTCCGGGTCCACACCGCCGACCCAACCCCCGGGGGTCATGTGGCGGATCTCGTCGAGCTCCATCCCACGACCGGTCAGCTCCCGGTGGGTCGCCTCGATGTCGGTGACGACGAGGTGCAGTCCCTTGACCGAACCAGGCTCACCGGTCCCGAGGCCGATGCCGAAGGTGATCGAGCAAGCCGATCCCGGAGGGGTCAGCTGCACGACCCGGAAGTCCGCACTCGGCTGGTGGTCGACGTCCAGGTTGAACCCAGCGCGCTCCATGTAGAACTCCTTCGAGCGGTCCACATTCGACACCGGCAGCAGCACGAGCTCCAGTTTCATGTCCATCATCACACTCTCGCTTTCGGATCCTCGAGGCCTGTGATCGTTCTGTGTCGCAAAACCATGCCTATTTCAGGATTTTTCGACACAGAAGTGGGAGTAGTTCCTCAGAAGGGTGGTTCGCTCAGACCGGCGACCTGGGAGCTGGCCTTGTCATCGATCACACCGTCGGGGATGAGCTGGGCCCGGCCCTGCAGCCCGTCTGGAGTCTCGAGGAAGACGACGAGCGCCTTGCCAGCCACGGCGGTGCCGCGCAGGGTCTGCAGGACGCCTCGCCAGCTGCCCGTCTCATCGTCTCGTGCGAGGGCGGCAGAGCCGGTGGTGAGAAGTGTGCCATCACTGCCCAGGATTCGAACCGGTCCCTCGTATGAGTCGGGCATCAACGCTCCCCGTAGATCTTGCGGACCTGGCTCCGCAAAATGATCTCCGGGACTCGGTGCATGCTCTCCGCAGCCTCCTCCATCTCCTCGATCTTGTCGCGCAATCGATCGAGCTTCTTCTTGAGGACTCGGTTCTCCTCCTGGAGGGCGAGGACACGGCGGACCCCCTCGAGGTTCATCCCTTGATTGGTCATGTCCTGGATCAGCTGGAGACGCTCGATGTCTTCCTGTGAGTAGCGACGGGTCCCCCCGGGGGTGCGGGCAGGGTCGATCAGCCCCTTGCGCTCGTAGATGCGCAAGGTCTGGGGATGCATCCCGGCGAGCTCGGCCGCAACCGAGATGACGAACACGGCTCTCTGGGTATCGGTCATGTCGTCACTCCAATCATCTCAGATGAGACCTGATGTCCTCGGTCTCATGCTGTGCCAATTCCTCCAGCAATCTCTTCTCGTCCTTGCTCAGGTTCTGGGGGACGGCCACCTCGACGGTCACCAGGAGGTCTCCAGTCCGGCCCCGCTCCGGCTTGATCCCACGTCCACGCACTCGAAACGTCTTGCCGGACGGGGTTCCCGACGGGATCCTGACTCTTACCCCGCCGTTGAGAGTCGGGACGTCGATCTTGGTGCCGAGGGCCGCCTCCGTGTACGTGATCGGCACCTTCAAGGTGAGGTCGTTGTCACGGCGCCCGAAGGTTCGGCTCGGCGCAACTCGAATTCGCACGAACAAGTCGCCGGGTGGCCCACCGAAGCCACCCGGGGCGCCCTTTCCCTTGAGACGGAGGGTGGCGCCGTCCTTTACCCCAGCCGGCACCCGTAGCTTGACTTGACGCCGGCGGTTTTCCGACCCGGTGCCCCGGCACACGGTGCACGGCTGCTCGATGATCCGACCCGATCCGCCACACTGAGGGCAGGTCTGGCTGAATGAGAAGAGACCCTGGTTCTGGGCAATCACGCCTCGGCCGCCACAGGTGGGGCAGGTGGTGACCGACGACCCGGGCTCCGCACCGGAGCCCCCGCATCGTGAGCAGCGTGCGGCTCCCTCCACGGTCACCGCGGTAGTGATACCGAAGGCTGCATCGTCGAAGCCGATGGTCAGGTCGGTGGTGAGGTCTCGGCCACGTGCAGGGCCGGAGCGGGAGCTTTGAGATCCGAAGCCGAAGAGGTCCCCGAGGCCACCGAGCCCGCCCAACAGGTCGGACAGGTCCTCGACCCTGACTTGTTGGCCGCCGAATCCGCCTCCGCGCTGTCCCCCGAACCCCTGGAATCCCCCGGTGGCGGCGAGTCTGCGAACCTGGTCGTACTCCTTGCGTTGCTCGGCATCGGACAACGTGGCGTAGGCCTCGGAGATCTCCTTGAACCTCTCCTCGGCCGAGGCATCACCGGGATTGGCGTCGGGGTGATGCTTCTGGGCCAGCTTGCGATAGGCCTTCTTGATCTCCTCGGCCGGGGCCGTATCGGGCACACCGAGCACCTCATAGAAGTTCTTCTCGACCCAGTCGCGGTTCATTCACGCACTTCCAGCACCACGAGCGCTGCCCGGAGGACCCTCCCATTCAGTCGGTAGCCGCGGCGGACCTCCTCGGTGACGATCAGCTCGCCTTCTCCAGCCGGCGCCCCGACGGGCTCGTGGACCTCGGGGTCGAACCGCTCACCGATGGTCGGGATGACTTCCAGACCTTCGCTCTTCAGCGAGTCGAGGAGCTGCTCACGGGTGTTGAGCATCCCCGAGTAGAGCTTCCTCTCGGTCTCGGTCTCGGGCTCTACGCCCAAGGCGGCGTCGAACGAGTCGAGTACGGGCATGAGGCCACGAACCACCTTCTCGGTGGCGCGATCGAGCATGACCGCGCTCTCCTTCATGGTTCTCTTTCGGTAATTGTCGAAGTCGGCGGCAACCCTTCGCAGGTCGTCCAGGAACGAAGTCGCCTCTTCACGGGCGGTCTGGAGCTCGGACAGGAGGAGCTCGATCGCTCGATCCGGCTGGTCGGGCAGCTCCAGGCCCAGCTCATGCGGGTCGGGGCCGCGCTGATCTCCGGCGACCGGCGTCGCCTCGACCTGATCAGGAGTCTCGGCGCTCAGCTCACTCATCCTCGTCGACGATCTCCGCCTCGACCACGTCGTCGTCGGAATCGGGGCCGGCGCCATCGCCGGAGGCGGCAGCCTGCTCGGCAGCCGCCTGCTGATAGAGCCTGGTGGCCATGGCCTGGCTGGCCTGGATCAGCTCGTCCATCTTCGACCTGATCGAATCGGTGTCGGCGTCAACGTCACCGAGAACCTCGTTGAGAGTGCTCTTGGCGGCTTCCACACTCGACTTCTCGTCTTCGGTCATCTGATCACCAGACTCCTCGATGAGCTTGTCGGTCTGATGGACCAGCTGCTCTGCCTGGTTCCGGGTCTCGACGGCCTCCCGTCGCTTGGCGTCCTCCTCGGCGTAGGCCTCGGCGTCGTGGACCATCCGGTCGATGTCATCCTGGGCGAGAGCGGTCCCGCCGGTGATGGTCATCTTCTGCTCTTTGTTGGTGGCGAGGTCCTTGGCGTTGACGTGGACGATCCCATTTGCGTCGATGTCGAAAGTGACCTCGATCTGGGGGACACCCATCGGCGCGGGCGGGATGCCGGTGAGCCGGAACCTCCCGAGGCTGTTGTTGTCTGCAGCCATGCTCCGCTCCCCCTGGAGCACGATGATCTCCACCTCCGGCTGGTTGGCCTCCGCGGTCGTGAAGATCTCGGAGCGCTTGGTGGGGATGGTGGTGTTGCGCTCGATCATCCGGGTCATGACCCCGCCTTTGGTCTCGATGCCCAAGGTGAGCGGGGTGACGTCGAGCAGGAGGATGTCTTTGACATCTCCCTTCAGGACCCCCGCCTGGATGGCGGCGCCGGCGGCGACGACCTCATCGGGGTTGACTCCCTTGTGGGCCTCCTTGTCGGTGAGCTTCCGCACCAGCTCCTGGACCGCCGGCATCCTGGTCGACCCGCCCACCAGGACCACGTGCTCGATCTCGGAGATGTCGATCCCGGCATCCTTTATCGCGGACTCGAAAGGTCGCTTGGTCCGGTCGAGCAAGTCCTCGGTGAGCTTCTCGAACTCGGAGCGGGTCAGCTTGTACTGCATGTGGAGCGGCCCGGCGTCGGTGGCGGTGACGAAGGGGAGGTTGATCTCGGTCTCGGCCACCGAGGAGAGCTCGATCTTCGCCTTCTCGGCCGCCTCTTTGAGACGCTGGCTCGCCATCCGATCGGCGGAGAGGTCGACCCCATGGTCGTCCTTGAACCGCTTGACCAACCACTCGATGACTGCCTGGTCCCAATCGTCGCCACCGAGTTGGGTGTCACCCGAAGTCGCCTTGACCTCGAACACCCCCTCACCGATCTCGAGCACCGAGACGTCGAACGTCCCACCACCGAGATCGAAGACGAGGATGGTCTGGTCGGCTTCCTTGTCGAGCCCATAGGCGAGTGATGCCGCGGTCGGCTCGTTGATGATGCGGAGGACATTGAGCCCTGCTATCTGGCCGGCCTCCTTCGTTGCCTGACGCTGGGCGTCGTTGAAATAGGCAGGGACCGTGATCACCGCATCGGTCACCGTGTCACCGAGATAGGACTCGGCGTCTCGCTTCAGCTTCATCAGGATGCGGGCCGAGACCTCCTGGGCGGTGTACTTCTTGTCGTTGATCTCGATGGCCCAGTCGGTGCCCATGTGACGCTTCACGGAGCGGACGGTGTGATCGGGGTTAGTGATGGCCTGACGCTTGGCTACCTCACCGACGAGGACGTCGCCATCCTTGAACGAGACGATCGAGGGTGTGGTCCGCCCGCCCTCGGCATTGGGGACGATCGTGGGGTCGCCACCCTCGAGGACTGCGATGACGCTGTTGGTGGTGCCAAGGTCGATGCCTACGGCGCGGGGCATGGGTTGGTTCCTTCCGGTCAATGTTTGAGTCTCGTAGAAGAGTACAACCTGAGTGCTGTTGTATCAAGTTCACTAGGTTATGGACGCTTGACCAGGTGGTTCAGGTGGAGAGGCTCTTGATGTACTCGACGAGATCGTCGACCTGATCGTCATCGAGCTGATCGGCGTAGAAGACGGGCATGATGGCTTGGTACCCCTCGACCACCTGGCTGTGGGGGTCGATGATCGAGCTGAAGAGATAGGCATCGTCGGCGGTCACCTGCTCACCGTTGGTCAGCGGCCGCGTTGAGCCGGCGAGGCCCTTCCAGGTGGGGGCGGAACCGGCCGAGCCATCGGTGGTGTGGCATTGCAGACAGCCCTGACCCTCCGCCAAGACCTCGCCCCGTGCCGCGGCCTCGGGGTCGACGGCTGCCGGCTGGGTGGTGTCTGTCGTGTCGTCGGTCAAGGACTGACCGGAGTAGAGGAACAGGCCCACTCCCAAGACCAGCGTGACGAGGAGGGCGACGGCTCCTTCGGCCCAGCTGCTCATGAGGGGGGAACCGTAGACATCAGACCGATGAAATATAGGGTTTGGGTCGTGTCGCCCCTAACCCGTCGACAATTCATCGGAGGCACCGCCGGAGTGTTCGTCGGCTGGAACCGGCTGGCTCTCCTCGCGCAAGGCCTCACCATCAACCCTCGATCGTCCTGGGCGATCGACCGCCCGGCGCAAGGCCCGCTCGATGGAGAGGACGTCAGCTTCCTACTGGTACATCACTCGGCATCAGACAACGGTCACACCGGTGAGGACGCACCCGGGATCCTGCGCAGCTTCTACGACCTCCACACCGGGCACGAGAGAGGTTGGAACGACATCGCGTACAACTTCGTGATCGACGCCGACGGCGGGATCTGGGAGGGACGCACCGGCAGCCTCGCCGGACCGGTTGCCGGAGATGCCACCGGGGGGAATCAGGGCTCCAGCCAGCTCATCTGTGTCATCGGGGATTACGACTCCGCTCAACCCACGGCCCCAGCGATGTCCTCGCTCGTGCTCCTGCTTGCCTGGCTCGCCGAGCGCTACGGCGTGTCGACACTGCCGGGTGCCGACGTCAGCTTCGCATCGAGGGGGTCCACCCGATGGCCCGCGGGGACCACGGTGACCACACCCACCATCAACGGTCATCGAGCCATGAGCCACACTACCTGCCCCGGCGACAATCTCCACTCGTACGTGATCGGCGGTCTCACCGGCGACGTTCACGCTGCCCGCGGTGGGTCGACACCGTCGACTCGGCCACCTTCGACCACCACGACGTCACCCTCTCCGACGACGACGAGAGCGGCAAAGACTTCGTCGACGACGCTGCCGCCGATGTCGACTACGACAAGCGCAGCCCCACCTTTGACGACCCGTCTCGCGGAGTCGGCCGGACAACGGTTCCTCGGCAGCCTCCCCGGTGGGCTCGCCACCGCCGGGCTCCTCTTGAGCGGTGCGGCGGGTGCCGTGCTCTGGCGGATGCGCCGCATGCGGTAGAAATCAGGAGAGTCACGTGATACTGAAGCCTTTGCCCGAGCAATTCATCGCCACCAGGGAGGCGATGCATCAGATCGCCTACTTCGCGGTGGCCCCGGCTCGTCACCAGGCGGAAGCCCGCATGGGTCTGCGTGCTGCTCCCGGCGGGTTCGGTACGCCCGAGTTCAACGGTCAGATCGCCCGGGTCGAGGGGACGTTGCTGGTACACGAGCAGCACGGCAATGTGGCCACCCAGGAGATCAGCACCGTGAGGGATGCGTGCGAGTTCTTCGGCCATGACTACGAGGTGTCATGGTTCGAGGGCTTCCACGACCCGCTTCAGCCCATGGACCCCGATCTCCCCCTCCAGGTTGGCGACGAGGCGGCCCGGGCACTGGGCAACTGGTTCAACTTCGGTTTCGCAGTCCTGACCCGGCTGAGGGGACATGGGTCGGCGGGCGACGATGTCTCAGAGGCGCAGCTCTGGCCGGAGCACTTCGATGCCGCCATCGAGATGGGTGATGAGGAGAGTGGCAAGCGGGCCAGCTACGGGGCCTCACCCGGCGATGTCGACCACCCGGCGCCCTATCTCTATGTCGCGGCATGGGAGACAGTCGATCGCAGTGATTCCTTCTGGAACGATCCCCACTTCAACGGTGCCAGCCTCGGCTACGACGCGCTGCTCGAGTCGGGAGACCCGGCCGGGACGGCTCTGAGTTTCCTAACCGCCGGCTTGCGCATCTTGCGGGGCCGATGACCTCAGGGTGTCGACCAGCCCCGCCGCCGCAGCCCTGACGATCTCCACGGTGTGGTCGTAGCCCTCATCAGGCCCTCCGTAGGGGTCGGGTACCTCGTCGAGAGTGGTCGCCGGGTCGAATGTGCGGAATAGGCGCACCTTGGCCCGGTCCTCCAGGCTGGGAGCCAGCGCATGCACATCCCGCAGGTTGGCTCGGTCCATGACCACGATCACGTCGTAGCGGGCGAAGTCCGAACGGTTGACGGCTCGGGCCTTGCCCCCGACAGTCAGTCCGGCCCTTTGCGCAGCCGCGATCATCTGAGGGTGGGGAGGCGAGCCGACGTGCCATGCGCCCGTGCCGGCGGAGTCGACCTCGACGTCGATCCCTTGTTCTCCAGCCGCCTCGATGATGGCGGCCCGAGCGGCAGGGGATCGGCATATGTTCCCCGCGCACACGGCCAGGATGCGCATGGTCACGACCGCGCCGCGGCGATCCTGGACTCGGCCAGGGCGAGATACGACTCCTCGGTGTCGAACCCCACGTAATGCCGGCCGGTCTCCACCGCTGCCACCGCAGTCGTTCCCGACCCGATGAAGGGGTCGAGGATCAGGTCACCGCTGTAGGTGTAGAGCTCGATCAGGCGGCGGGGCAACGCCACCGGGAAAGGGGCCGGATGCCCGACCCGGGTCGCCCGCTCGGCCGGCAGCTCCCAGACGTCGATGGTCGCGTCGAGAAACTCTCCGGTCTCGATCGTGGGCTCGTGGGGGAGCCCTTGGGCCGACCGCTGCGCACGTTTCACGGCTCGATCGAACCGTCCCTTCGAGGCGATGAGGATGCGCTCGGTGACATCGCGCAGGACGGGGTTCTGAGGCGAGCGGAACGATCCCCACGCACAGCTCCCCGCCGCGCCCCGGGCCTTCTGCCAGATCACCTCGCCGCGCAAGAGCATCCCCAGGTCGTCCTGGATCATGGAGATGACGTCGGCCGATAGCGAGCGATAGGGCTTTCGCCCCAGGTTGGCGACATTTATCGCCATCCGGCCACCCGGCTCGAGTTTGGAGAGACAGAGGGCGAGCACGTCGTGGAGCATCTCCATGTATTCGACGTAGCTGGAGGGGACGTGCCCGGCGGCCAGGTCGGTCTCGTACTCCTTCCCCGTGAAGTAGGGGGGTGAGGTGACGACGAGGGCGACGGACCGGTCGGCCACCTGCTGTACCGTCATCTCCCGTGCGTCCCCACAGAAGAGCCGGTCCACCACGGCTGGCCGCTCCACGCGCTCATCACCCGAGAGCACGGGTGGAGTGAACCGTTGGTAGAAAGACCTCGAGTCGTGCGACTCGCGTCGCCCTGACCCGAATTCGGATGTCGCAGTGGCCAAACGTCTCCTCACCATCGACGTCGAAGTTACCCGTGACGAGTCGATGTGCCGTGGCACGACCGACCGGCTTCAATCTCTTGTGTCATGAGGATCGTGCTCCCCGCGGATCGGCCCCGCCTCGAGATCCCGATCAAGGACGGACGGATCGCCACACTGAGCCCGGTGTTGAGCTCCGATCGCGAGTTCTTCGAGAGGGGAATCGGCTTGCTGTCGATCGAGAGCCGGTTCGCTCGATTTGGCCAAGGTGTCGCCGGGCTCACCGAACGTGAGCTCGACTACCTGACCGATGTCGATCAACGCTCCCATGTGGCGTGGGGAGCGGCTGTCGAGGGCGAGGTGGCCGGGGTCGGCCGCTACATCGTCCCTGGCGCCGGCGGATGCGCCGAGCTGGCGATCACCGTTCTCGACGACTTGCAAGGCATTGGCGTTGGCACGGCTCTCTTTCAGGCCCTGGTTGCCGTCGCCAGGGAGGACGGGGTCGAGGTGTTGTGTTTCGAAGCCCATTCCGACAACCGGGCAGCCCGCAAGCTGATCGCCGAGCTAGAGATCTCTCCGCTGCTGGGCTGGGATCAGGTCGAGCGCAACATCCGTCTCGCCGATATCCCGCCGACCGAGCTCGACGATGCGATGGTTGCGGTGATCGACGAGGTGAGGGTCTAGCCCGTCGAGCCCTCTTCGAGCTCGAGTGACGCCGAGTTGACGCAGTAGCGGAGACCCGTTGGGTTGGGCCCGTCATCGAAGACATGTCCGAGGTGGCCGCCACAGCCGGAACACTTGATCTCGGTGCGCACCATCCCGTATGACCGGTCGTCCTCCTCGTCGATGACGTCCTCGGAAAGGGGCATGAAGAAGCTGGGCCAGCCGCTGTGGGACTCGTACTTGGTATCCGAGGAGAAGAGCTTCTCACCACAGCCGGCGCATCGGTAGACGCCCGCGGTCTTGGTGTCCCAGTACTCACCACTGAACGGCGGCTCGGTGGCGCCCTCCCGAAGCACCTGATACTGGACCGGGTTGAGCAGCTCCCGCCACTCGCCGTTGGTCTCGGGCAGCTCGGTCATGATTCGCTCCTGTCGCCGTTCGACCGGAGGTGCGTCTCCAGGCGGTCGATGAAGACGGCCTGGGCCGGGTTGAGCCTGTCGCGCGCTTCGGCCGGTTCCACCCACACAACACGGTCGACCTCCGGGTATTCCCGGCCGTACATGGTGAACGTCCCTGGCTCGAACGTGCCGATGTCGAAGTCGCTCTCCAGCGCCCAGGCGACCACCGTCTTTCGTGACTTGAGTGTGGTCTCGCCCAATGCGACCCACTCGGTTTCCGGCACCGCCCAGCCGGTCTCCTCCTCGAACTCCCGCCGGGCCGCCGTGGCATCGTCCTCTCCCTTCTTGACCAGGCCCTTCACCACCGACCAGGAACCCAGGTCCTTCTGCTCGAACCAGGGCCCGCCCGGATGAGCGATCAGGACCTCGAGCCGGTCGTGGTGACGGTATGGGAGAAGACCCGCGGATCTCACGACCCCCGACATTACGCTGGATTCGTGACTGTTCTGGCCACCTATCAGGGTGATCAAGACCTGGCCACCTTCGACACCAGCCTCCAGCTCGGTGGGTCTGAGACTCTGGGTGTCGGGGTCAAGCGGGTGACCATGGAGCAGTTGGAGCACGCCGCATCCGGCTTCTTCGATGGCGAGATCCATCTCGGGCATGCGGTTCACGAGTCGAGGAAGTCCGTGAAACGGGTGCGGGCCCTCCTCCGATTGATCCGGGGCGAGCTGCCCGATCGCATCTTCGACTTCGAGAACAGCAATCTCAGGGGGACGGCTGGGCTCATCGCCGAGATCCGGGCGACCCAGGGGATCCTCGACGCCGCCGAGTCGATTCGTGAGCTCTATGGCGACCTTCTCGCCGAGGACACGTTCCTCGACCTGGTTCAGCGTCTGCAGAGACGCCGCGACCTCACCGAGCTCACCGCCCTGGAGGACCTCAACCTCGTGGGGCGTGTGGTGCGCGGTCTCGAGCGGGCCTACCACAGGTACTCGGCCTGGCCCACCGACCCCGAGGCGAGGGAGGCCTACGGGCTGGGTATCCGGGACTCATACGAGGCGGTCGAGCCCGGGCTGACCACGACGTACCGGCATGGGAGGCACAACATGGTGAGGGCATACCGGCACAGTGGAGCCGGGGATTTCCACGAGTGGCGCAAAAGGGTCAAGGACTTCCGCCACCAGATGGAATTCCTGGCGCCACTCTGGCCCGAGGTCGTGGTCGGCACGGCGATGACCCTGGAGCGGCTCGGTGACGTGCTCGGCGAGGACCACGACCTCGCCGAGTTGGTCGGCTTGTTGCGTGAGCGGCCGGATCTTTGCCCCAACCCCCGGGAGAGGTCGCTGTTCAGGGCCCTGGCCCATCAGCGGCGAAGCGAGCTGCAGGCCGCCGCCGAGATTCTCGGCAGGCGGGTCTATGCCGAGAAACCGAATGCGCTGTCTCATCGATTCGGGGAGTACTGGGGAAGCCGCAAGATGGCCATCGAGGGCTCCCTGGACACGATCGTCGTCTACTGAGGAGTAAAGACCGGAATCCCACGCCTCCGGGCCGGGTTGAACCCGACACGACGACGAGGACTCTGGATGGCTGACGACGAGAGGCTGAGAGTCGAGCGGGGCTCGAAGCGGATAAGGGCGATGCTGGGGGGGCAGGTGGTGGTCGACACGACTCGGCCCCTCCTGGTCTGGGAGGTGCCCTACTACCCGACGTACTATCTCCCGGCAGCCGACGTCAGGACCGATGTCCTGATCGAGACCGGCAACACCCGGAAAAGCCCGAGCAGGGGGGAGGCCACCGAGTACGCCGTCAAGGTCGACGGGTCCGAGGGTCTCGCCTACACATATCCGGAGCCGAAGGTTCCCGAGCTGGCCGGTCACTACGTATTCGTCTGGAACACGATGGACCATTGGTTCGAGGAGGACGAGGAGGTCTACGTCCATCCCCGGGACCCCTACACCCGCGTCGTGATCCTGCCCTCGGGCCGCCGGGTGCGGATCGAGATCGATGGCGAGACGGTGGCTGATTCCAGCAACGGGTCTTTCCTCCACGAGACCGGTCTCCCGGTCCGCTACTACCTCCCCAAGGTGGATGTCAGGATGGATCTGCTGACGCCGACCGACAAGGCCACCCAATGTCCGTACAAGGGGACGGCTCGCTATTGGACGGTCACGGTCGGCGCCAACGTCCACGAAGACATCGCCTGGGCATATGACACTCCACTGCCCGAGTCGATGCGGATCGCCGGCCTGATCGCCTTCTACAACGAGAAGGTCGACATCTACGTCGACGAGGTCCTCCAGGAGCGCCCCAAGACCAAGTTCTCCTGATCGGTAGCCCTACTCGTCGAGATCGATGGATCCGTCGCGACGACCGCCTTCTGAGAACAGTTGGAACCCGATCATCGCCAGCAGGAACCAAACTGCTCCGATCGCAAGCTCTTCACCGAGCTCCCTGAATGCATACGGATTGGCCCCGTCGGCGAGAAGCGAGCGTGATCCCAGCAGACCGTGGTGCATCGGAAGAACCTGCGCCACCCTCTGGACCGGCCCGGGGAACACCTCGGTGGGCACGTTGACGCCTGCGATGGCGACCAGTGTGTAGAAGACCAGGTTGAACAGGATGTTCCCGATTCGGGGACGTCGAATGCTGACGGAGGCCAGGAAGAGCCCCAACCCGTACGATCCGAGGGCGAGGGTCGTCAATCCGAGGGGGAGCCACTGCCAGCGCCCCTCGAAGCCGACGACGGGAGCGAGGATGGCGAAGACCAAGCTGGCCTCGACCACCCCCTGCACGACGTAGAAGGCCGAGCGGCCGGCGAAGACGGGCAGCATCGATCGTGGTGCCGCCAGCAACAGCGGCAATGTCCCCAGACCTCTCTCCCAAGCGGTGTCAGGGCCGGCGCCCTGTGGCATCAGAGCCGCCATGGCGCACACATTGCCTACGAAGGCGAACAAGACGAACTCGGGGCCCCCAACGAGCAGACCCATCGCCGAAAAGAACAACACCTGCGCCGTGACTCGGACGATCCAGCCGAAGAGCCAGCTCCTCCAGGTGTACTGCGCCTTGACGTCCTCGAAGCCCACCCGGGACGCCTTTTGCGCGATGCGGAAAGTCGTGGTCGTCATATCGCCGAGATCTCCCCACTGACCCGGACCTTGGCCAGGACCACCCGGATCAGCCATTGGCCGGCGACGAATCCGATCGCACCGAGCAGAGCCAGAATCCCCAATCGCAAGGCGACATCTTCGACGACCTCGGCGGTCACGCTGTCACGGACCAGGTCGGAGGCCCAGGAAAGGAACACCAGTCTCCCTAACGGATGCGCCCACTCGGGCAGCAGGGCCAACGGCACGAAGACCCCGCCCAGCAGCAGGAAGGGGTAGGAGGCCGCGCTCTGGAACGTGTTCGCGGCGCGGCTCAGGATCGTCATGCTGGAGAAGATGATCCCGGTGCCCGTGATCGCCAGCGCGGTGACGATCATCGTCACCAGCAGGAGCTGAGGATGATCGACCTGGATGTCCACTCCATAAGTGAGAGCGGCGGTGACCAGCGTGATTGGGAGCACCAGGAGTGACAACAGGACGACAGCACCGACCCTGGCCGCGACCACCAGGCCGTAGGGCTGTGGGGAGGCGGCGTGGATCTCGAGCAGCCCGCGCCATCGATCGTCCCGCATGACCGACCCACCGGTCCACAAGGACGTCGACCACATCGTCATGAGGATGGGGGCCATCAAGGCGTTGGTGATCAGATCCGGCCGGTCGAACGCGTCGACCACCGACAGGAAGAGGATGACCTGTGGCACGGTCGTGACCATGGTCATCCAATAGTTGGGGGTACGGAAGGCGAGCCGCATCTGCATCGTGAAGCTCTCGGAGACGGTTCTCACACCTCCATACCTCGATCGCCCATGGTGTGCAGATACACCTCCTCCAGAGATGGATAGCCGGTGCGCACGGATGCGTACCCGCGTTCGAGCGCCAGCTGCAGGATCTGGTTGGCGGCTCCGTCGCGGTCGGGTTGGAATCGCACCCACTGACCGGGTTGGTCGGTGACGGAGACGATTCCGGGGACCGCGGCGAGGGCGCGACGAGTCTCCTCGTCGGGTCGATGGATCTCGACCCATTCGTAGGAGCTGATCCACGAGCCGAGGGTTCTGGGGCTCTCGGTCGCCAGGATTCGGCCTCGGTCGATCAGACTCACCCGATCGCACACCGCCTCTGCCTCGACCATGTCATGGGTGGCGATGAAGATCGTCTTGCCGGCCTGGCGCAGGCCGAGGATGGTGGTCCTGAACTCGAGGGAGGCCAGCGGGTCGAGTCCGACGGTCGGTTCGTCCAGGAAGAGGATCGGTGGGTCCGCAACCAGCCCGCGGGCGAGGTGAAGGCGTTGTCGCATCCCGCGTGAGAAGGTCTCCACCCTGTCGTCGGCGCGGTCGCCCAAGCCCGTCTCGACGATGAGCCGATCGACGACCGACCGCGCCCGCTTGCGGGGCACTTCGTAGAGGGCGGCCCAGTAGTCGAGGTTCTGGCGAGCGGTCAGCCTGGTGTACAGGCCCCGGTCACCGCCGAGAACGAGCCCGATGACCCGGCGGACTTCTCTCGTCTCCTCCACCACGTCGTGACCGAGCACGATCGCCTTCCCGGAGCTGGGCAGCAGGATCGTCGACAGTATCTTGATCAACGTCGTCTTACCGGCTCCGTTCGGGCCGAGCAGCCCATGAATCTCCCCCGCCTCGACGTTCAGTGAGACTCCATCGAGGGCGATCACCTTCTCACCGCGTCTCAGACCCGAGGTCGTGAACACCCGACGCAGGTCGTAGGTCTCTACCGCACCCATCAGTTCGACGATAGATAGCCCACGGCATCGGCCCCTATCCTTTTCTGATGCGTCTGGCTTGGGTGATGCTCTTGGTCGTCGTCTCCTGTGCCCCCGCGGCCGACGTGCCGACGGAACAGCATCTCCAGGGGACTTACAACCATCCCAGCGGTCGCGAGATGAGGTACCTGGTCTGGCTGCCCGACGGCTACGGCGAGGACCGCGACAAGCGATATCCCCTCATCTACTTCCTGCATGGGAGTGGCGACGACGACTACGACTCGACGTTCGTCACCAGCTTCGGGTTGCCGGCGGTCCTGGCCATCGGAGACCAACCCGAGGACTTCGACTTCGTTGTGATCTCACCTCAGGCCTCCCCTCAGACCACCTGGTATACGGGCAACCAGCCGGAGGTAGTCGACGCCTTGCTGGGGGAGATGCTCGACACCTATCTCATCGATCCCGATCGGGTCTACCTGACCTGGCTGTCGATGGGCGGTTTCGGCTCGTGGCACATCGCAAGCCACAATCCCGAGCGATATGCGGCAATGGCCTCTCTGTCGGGGAGTGGCTACCAGCAGGCAGCCACCCCACCTGCCGAGTTCGCGTGTCGGCTCACCGAGGTCCCGGTATGGGTGATCCACGGCGAGCAAGACCTAATCGCCCAATACGGGGCGGTTCGATCCCAGGTCGAGGACTGGGAGGAGCTATGCGACCACGAGGTGAAATGGACGACCTACCCGGAGGAGGGACACTTCGCCACCTACGAGATCGCCTATCGAGACCCCGCACTTTACGAGTGGTTCCTATCCCACACCCGCTAGTGCCGCGACCATCAGGGCCGGAACGGCGGCGAAGGGCGTAGCGGTGCCGACTGCGCGTCGTCGTACTGAACCTCGCCCAGACAATCGGAGGCCGCCTCGACCTCGCCGGTGCTGAGCCCGATCACCGTCACCAGCGCCGTCGTCTCCTGCTCGGTGCTCATCACCCTCAGGTCGGGCTGTCCGAGCCGGCTGGTGCTCAGCCCCGACAATCGGAGGTAGACCGGGGTGTCGAAGACAGGTACCTCGGGACCGGCCGAGAAGAACGCCAGGCCCCCGTCGACCTGGGCTTCCCCCGCCTCAGGGCAATCGAGGATGACCTTGTAGACATGAGGCCCGGCGCCCCAGAAGCCGGCCTCGAAGACGTGGGAGAAGGCCACTGCCCATTGCTCCGGCTCGATCTCGTCGGGGAGCGAGGCGGGCGGCAGGTCGATCCCCTCGAGTGCAACCGGCTCGGCGCAAGCTCCGAGCACGAGTACCGCGGCCAGGATCAGACGCAGCATCGAACCGTCAGTCGATCTCCATCGCCAATTGGATCAAGGTGAACACGGCACCGGTCGGGTCGGAGGCGACCAGGAACGTTCCCACATCGGGGACCTCCGTGGGGCCGGCGATGGCCCGCCCGCCCTCCTCGACGATGACCTCCTTGGCTCGCCCCACATCGTCGACTGCGAAATAGACACCCCAGTTGTTGGGGATGTCGGGATTGGGCGATGGCATCGCCCCGGCCACCGCACGCCCGCCGATCTTGAGCGAGGTGTAGGGACCACTGAGGCCCTCACTGGTCTCGGATGTGAACCCGAGCACCCTCTCGTAGAAGGGGAGCGCAGACGCCAGGTCGTCGCTCAGCAGCTCGTTCCAGTTCATTCCACCATGCTCGTTGACGATGCCCGCTCCGAAATGCAGGCCCGACTGCCACATCCCGAACACCGCACCCGTCGGATCGATGGCCACGGCCAGACGACCGGCGTCGGTGACATCGGCCGGCGCGAACATCAATGTGCCGCCCTCCGACTCGATCCTGGCCGCCGTCGCATCGACGTCGTCAACGGCGAAGTAAGTGGTCCAGACACTGAGCGACTGCGCCTCGTCGGTCCGGGCCATCCCGGCGGCGGGATGCCCATTCTTCAGGGCCATGGTGTACGAGTTGGCATCGGAGTCCTGATCCAAGTACTCCCAGCCGAACAGGCCGGCGTAGAACGCCTTGGCAGTCTCCAGGTCGGTTGTGGCCAGGTCTGCCCAGGAGGGGACGCCCTCCGGGTATCCGTCGCGGGTCGGCATCGCGCGCTCCTCTCTGCCGGTCAGGGGACGTTAGGCCGAATCGGGGTCAGAGCTGGCCGGTGGGGACGTCCTCGATGGTCTGCAGGTAGTCCGGGTCCCGATATCGGTCGAGAAGGAAGGCGGCTGCATACCCGGGAAGCTCGCCACCG
>Ga0299907_10000733_pt1 | contig 17005 bp, 11 predicted proteins | sample RVTome_16_FD_198680 | JGI IMG/M metagenome (GOLD analysis project Ga0299907, IMG submission 198680) | Soil microbial communities from uranium-contaminated site in the Upper Colorado River Basin, Wyoming, United States - RVT152D67 (version 2) ...
GCGTACCATTCAGTACGCCTCGGCCTTCCTCGTCGCGCGCCTTGAGCTCGGCCATCTTGAGCGCCCTTACTGTCCGCCCTCTTCCCCGGTGAGCCCTTCCACCATGCGCGCGGTGAGGTTCCATCGGACGGGTGGACCGGAGGTCCTCCAGGTCGATGAGGTCCCGGTGCCCGAGCCGGGGCCGGGCGAGGTCCGGGTCCAGGTCGAGCGAGCCGGGGTGAACTACATCGACACCTATCTGCGGAGCGGGCTCTACGACCCCGGACCGCTGCCCGCCGTCGCCGGCAAGGAGGGAGCCGGTCGAGTGGAGCGGCTCGGCCCCGGGGTCCAGCGGTTGGCCGAGGGCGACCGGGTGGCGTTCTTCGACGCACGCGGCAGCTATTCCGAGCAGGTCGTCCTTCCGGCGGAGCGTCTGCTTCCGCTCCCCGATGGGCTCGATCCCGCGCTTGGAGCTGCGCTCCCGTTACAGGGGATGACCGCCCACTACCTCACCCAGACGATCCGGCCGCTGGCGGAGGGCGACACCATCCTGATCCACGCCGCGGCCGGCGGCGTGGGTCACCTCGCAGTCCAGATGGCCAGGCTCGCGGGCGCGACCGTTTTCGGGACGTGCGGGTCGGCCGAGAAGGCGAAGCGCCTCCGGGCCCTCGATGTCGACCACGTGATCCGGTACGACGAGGAGGACTTCGTCGAGCGCGTGCTGGAGGGAACGGCGGGCCGCGGCGTGGACCTGGCGATCGACGGCGTCGGGCGCGCCACGTTCCCGGGGACGGTTCGGGCGACCCGGGTCCGCGGCCATGTCGTCCTGTTCGGGCAGGCGAGCGGGCCGTTGGAGCCCTTCCGTCCGCGCGAGGTCCTCGGAAGCCGGACCCTGACGACGGCGACGCTGTTCGACTACACGCGCGACCGCCAGGAGCTCCTCGGTCGTGCGGAAGGCGTCTTCGGCTGGGCGCTGGAAGGGAAGATGAAGGTGTGGATCGACAGGATCCTGCCGCTCGAGGAGGCGGACCATGCGCACCGCCTCCTCGAAGGCCGGCAGACTTCCGGAAAGATCCTGCTAGAGCCCTAGCGGCCGATCAGGCTTCGTCGGGGTCGTCTGCCTCGGTGCCGACCCGGAGCCTGGCGCACCCCAGCAGCGTGTCGCGGGTCCCGCCGCTCGTGAAGATCTGCAGGACGTAGCTGCCGTTCCCCGTGACGTTGTCGTTGATCACGGCCGTGAACGATCCCATCGAGTTGGCGTCAGGCTCGATGATCGGGTAGTCGCTCTCACTGCCCATGAGGCGACCCGGGGACTCGCACGATCCCTCGTAGACGCCCCAGGCGTACGTCCCCTTGGGGAGCAGACCGGGGAGCGTGACCGACGCGCGCGTCCGGGAATCGTCCAGACGGGTCATGGTCGTATGGGCAATCGACTTCTGGCCGGCCTCCTTGCCGCCCTCGGCCCGGTAGACCTTCGTGTGCCAGTGCGTCGCGCTGCCCATTTCGGAGCCCGAACCCGCGGCCTGGTCGCTCCGCGCGGTGCAGGCCCCTGCGACAGCCAGTGTAACCAGAACCGCTGCCAATCTGTTGACCACGTTTCATCCTCCTGCGTGAAATCGGGTGGGATTGCCCGTCAAGTATACCACATGGCCGGTCGATGCGCCCCCGCCGACGACCCCCTTCGGCGTCAGGCTCTCCGCAGTCCTTCGGCCAACTCCCCGAGCCGTTTGACCGACATTTCCAAATCTTCGCGCGTCGTGCGCGGGTTGATCCCGCATAGCCTGAGGACGGGCTCGCCGCGAAGAGTCGTCGAGCTGACGAGAGTGGTCCCGTCCTGAAGCGCCGCCTCGACGAGGCCCAGGGTCACGGACCGCGTCTCATCGGCTGAAGCTCCGGCGCGGGACCACGTGAAGGTCACCACCCCCATCCGGGCCGGCGTGACGATCCGCCAGACTCCCGCGTCGCGAAGGAGGGCCTCCGCCCGCTCCGCATTCTCGAACCCGCGTTCCACCGCACGCCGGAACGCCGCCACCCCGAAGACCTGGATCGACATCCACAGCTTGAGCGCGCGGAAGCCGCGCGTCAGCTGGATGCCGTAGTCCGCGAAGTTGATCTCGCGGCCATCCGTCTCCACATCTCGCAGGTAGTCCGGGAGGACGTGGAAAGTAGCCGGAAGCCACTGCTCGTCCCGGACCAGGACGCATCCGATCTCGAACGGCTGGAACAGCCACTTGTGAGGGTCGAGGGCCAGCGAGTCCGACCGCTCCAGGCCGGTCAGCTGGCACTGACCACGTTCGCACAGAACGGCCGCCCCGCCGTAGGCAGCGTCGGCGTGCAACCAGAGCTCCTCGGCCTCGCAAAGGTCGGCCAGATCCACGAATGGGTCGACCGCACCGGTGTTCGTCGTCCCGGCGTTGGCCACGACGCAGAAGGGGCGCCGTCCAGCCGCGCGGTCGGAGGCAACGGCCTCGCGGAGAGACAGGACCGACAGCCGGTACTGATCGTCCGATGGCAGACGGCGCAACTGATCCGGCCCGAAGCCCAACACGGCGAACGCGCGTTCGACGGCAGAATGAGTCTGGTCCGAGCAATACGCCATCGCGCCCGCGATCCGGTCCTCGAGCGCGACCCGCCGCGCGACGGCGAGGGCCGTCAGGTTCGCCATCGATCCGCCGCTCACGAAGATCCCGCCCGCGCCGTCAGGGAGACCGCACCACCTCCGCAGCCAGTCCACGGTGACCAGCTCGACCATGGCCGGTCCCGACGCCTCGAACCACGTTCCCGCGAAGACGTTCGTCCCCGTGGCGAGCAGATCGGCCAGGATCCCGATCCAGTTGCCGGGCCCCGGTACGAAGGCGAAGAAGCGCGGGTGGTGGACTCGCCCCATGTGTCCGAGCACGTCGGTCTCGACGCGCCGGATGACCTGCTCGGGGTGGCGACCCTCTTCGGGCGGAGGCTCCCAGAGGAGCTTTTCGAGCTCCTCCCGCCCGGTGCGGCGGCCGGCGGGCTGATCGCGAAGGGTGGCCCAATGGTCGACGAGACGATCGACGACCAGGTGACCCAGCTCGCGCATGCGATCCGGATCGATCTCGAGCCGGCCTCGGTCGTCGGCCTCGCGGTCGTCGGCCGTCGTCAGCGCTCGTCCGATCTCCCGGAAGGGCAGGTCAGTGGATCACCGGCACATACGGAAGGACGGCCAGCGGGCGCATCGGTCCTTCGCGCAGCGCGGCCGCCAGGCCGGTGAGGGTGTCGGCGAGCCGGACGAGTGCGGCGCGTGCCATGACCTGCTCGACCGAGCCGTGGATCTCCGCCCCTCCTTCGCCCAGGGAGCGCAGCGCGAAGGCATCCCTCAGACGATCCATCAGTCCCTCGGGGGCCGGATACACGTGCAGTTCGACCGGCGCATCGGCGTCGATCCCGGCCTCCTCCTTGGCGAACCGCAGCGCCACGTCCAGGCCGCCCACTTCGTCGACCAGCCCCTGGCCGACGGCCTGGGCGCCCGTCCACACCCGGCCCTGACCCACCCGGTCGACTTCCTGCTCCGTCATGCCCCGCCCTTCGGCGACACGCTCGACGAAGCTCCGGTAGATGTCGGCGATCACGTCGCGGAACGTCTCGCGCTCGGTCTCGGTCAGGGGCCGCGTCATGGTCGGGAAGTCGGCCGCGGGGTTGGTCTTCACGGTGTCCCACGAGACGCCCAGCTTGCGCCACGTCTCTTCGGCGTTGAAGAGGACGCCAAAGACTCCGATCGATCCCGTCAGCGTGGTCGGCGCGGCGACGATCCGGTCTCCCGCGGCTGCGATGTAGTAGCCTCCCGAGGCCGCCACGTCGCCCATCGAGACGATCACGGGAAGGTCCTTCGAGAGGTCCTCGATGGCCGCCCAGATCTCCTCGCTGGCGATGGCATCACCGCCCGGGCTCTCGACACGCAGCACGACGGCGTCGAGCTCCTCGTCGGCGGCCACGTCACGCAGCATGTCGACGACGGTCTCGGCCCCCATCACGCGCCCGAAGACGGGATCGTAACGGCTCTCGCCACCGGTGATGGCGCCGATCAAGTAGACCAGCCCGACCTCGCCCTGGGTCGGCCCGCGCCGGTCGGGCAGGTCGTGAGCGTAGGCCCCGACGCCGACGAACCGGTCCTCCAGCTCGTCGTCGCGGATCTCGTCCAGCGCGACACCCCGACCGGCCGCGATCGCCTGGCGGCGGACGTCATCGGCGTACCGCTCTCCATCCACCAGGCCCAGGTCGGCCAGCTGTCGGGACAGATAGAGGCCCTGGTCGAACGCGGCGCGGAACGCGGCCCCGTCCACGCCGCGGGTCTCCGTCACCGCGGTCACGAAACGCCCGTAGTGCTCGTCCAGGATCCCGCGCGTCACCTCCCGGCTTTCGTCGGTCATGGATTCGCGACGGAACATGTCGGCCGCACTCTTGTAGACGCCGATAGCCTCGACCTGCGCTTCCAGCCCGACCTTCTCCAGGGTTCCCCGAATGAATGGAGTCTCGGCACGGAAGCCGTTCAATTCCATGATCCCGTCGGGGAGGAGGAACACCGAATCGGCGGCCAGCGCGACGTAGTACCCGAGCTCGTTGGTCGGACCCACGTAGGCATGCACGAGTTTCCCCGACTCCTGGAAGCTCGCGAGCCGAACCCGGATCTCCTCGGCCTTCGCCCAGCCGTAGCCCGGCAGCCCGACATGCAGGTAGACGCCCGCGATCCGATCGTCCGAAGCGGCCCGGTCCAAGGCCAGCGCGAGGTCGTGCAGCTCGAGGCTCGCTCCCTCGAACTGGGCGCTCAGGAGGTCGGGCGGCGAGCGCTCGACCACCAGGCCGTCGAGCTCGATGGCGAGGATGGCCGGAGCGTCGAAATCGGCCCGCGGGCCTCGCTCCAGGAGCGGCCGGAGCAGGAGGAAGGCGACCACGAGGACGACCGCGATCGCCGCGGCGATCGAGAGAAGGATCAGGGCCAGCCGCTTCATGAGGGCAAGAGTCGCCCCCGGGGGGCCGGAACGTCAAGCGCGCGGAGGCCGTTCGTCTCGTATATCTTCCGCACCCCATCAGCAGATCGATTGCTTCCCTTCTCGCCGGTGGATCTCTGACACACTGCAGGAATGGTTCATCGCCCTCGATCCCGTCCGCCAGGCCGCCCTCGCGGGCGGCTTGACCGGGCTGGTGACGGCGCTGGGGGCGGCGCTCGTATTCCCTTTCCGGCGATTGCCGGGCCCGCTCCTGGATGCCATGCTGGGCTTCGCGGCCGGCGTCATGATCGCCGCCAGCTTCTGGTCGCTCCTCGTTCCGTCGATCGAGATCGCGGAGGTGAGCGGCCAGCCCGGCTGGCTGCCGGCGCTGATCGGTTTCCTGGCGGGCGGAGCCTTCCTCCGAGTGGCCGACCAGTAACTACCTCACCTGCACCCCTTCCTGCCCCGCGAGCAGGCGGAAGGCGCATCGACCGCCTGGCACCGGGCGACGCTTCTGGTCCTCGCGATCACCCTCCACAACGGACCTCGCGACGGCCTCCACCATGATCGGCTTCGGGATCATGATGGTTCTTGACGTGGCGCTCGGGTGAACAGACCGCTTGTCGATTCACTTCCCGTAACGCACCGGGCATGAACCGACGGGGCGCATGGGCTCTCCGCCCACGCGGCTTGCCCACCCGGTTCGGCCGCGCGAACGTCAGCCCGTGATCCGCGGGATCCTCGGTCGCTCCCATGTCCTCTCGCGCCGCGAGCAGGAGCTGCGCGCCCGCGAGCACGAGCTCCTGGAGCGGCTCGGGGAGGCCTTCGAGCGATTCCAGCCCGACGTCGCCGAAGAGGACCTGCGCCGGTTCGGGGAGGCGGTCCACCAGCTCGAAGGCTTCTTCCTGCTCGTCGTGGTCGGAGAGTTCAATTCGGGGAAGTCGACCTTCATCAACGCGCTCCTGGGCGAGCCGGTATTGGCCGAAGGCGTCACCCCGACCACCGACCGGATCACCCTCCTGCGGCACGGCGAGCCCGGCGATCGGGCGGTTGAGCCATTCCTAGTCGAGCGCACTCATCCGCTGGACCTGCTCCGCGAGATCCACATCGTGGACACCCCCGGCACGAACGCCGTGATCCGCCGCCACGAGGAGCTCACGCGAGAGTTCATCCCGCGCTGCGATCTCGTTCTCTTCGTGACCTCGGCCGACCGACCGTTCACGGAGAGCGAGCGCGCCTTCCTGGAGCATGTCCGCGAATGGGGCAAGAAGATCGTCTTCGTGGTGAACCGGATCGACGTTCTCTCGGGCGAGGCCGATCGACGCCAGGTCATCGACTACGTGAGGGAGCAAGCGAGTCGTTTGCTTGGCCTCGAGCCCGAGATCTTCGCGGTTTCTTCTCGGCGCGCATTGCAGGCCAGGGCGGCGGCGGACGAGGAAGGATGGCGGGAGAGCGGGTTCGGGGCAGTGGAGCACTACCTGGGGGACACCTTGGACGAGCAGGAGCGGGTCCGGCTCAAGCTCCTCAACCCCCTGAACGTCGGCCTCCGCCTCGCCGCGCGCTACAAGGAGGTCGCCTTCGAGCGGCTCAAGGCGCTGGCCGAGGACGTGCAGACAATGGAGCGGATCGACGGGCGGGTCACCCAGTTCCACGACCGCATGCTGCGTGACCTGGAGCCGCGCCTCGCCCGTCTCGACGTCCACCTCCACGACATGGAGCATCGAGGGATGGCGTTCTTCGACGAGACCGTGCGGATCGGACGGATCAAGAGCCTTCTCGACAGCGACGCGGTCCGCCGCGACTTCGAGCACGCCGTGATCGGAGAGACCCCGAAGCAAATCGAGGCCGAGGTCCAGGAGGTCGTGGACTGGATCGTCGAGCGGGACCTGGACCTCTGGCAGGACATCCAGGCGGCGGTCGAAGGAGCCCGCGAACGGCCGGGCCTGGCCACGCTCGGGCGGAGGTTCGACTACAACCGCCAGGCGCTCCTGGGTTCGGTCGGACAGCTCGCGCGGGACGCGCTAAGGAGCTACGACCGGGAGGCGGAGTCCCGCGCGATCGCGAACGAGGTCCAGGGAACCTTCGCCACGACCGCGCTGGCCGAGGCCGGGGCGGTCGGCGTGGGCGCGCTGGTCGCGACCGCCTTCGCTGGAGCGGCGGCCGACGTGACGGGGTTTCTTCTGGCGACGCTGCTCGCCTTCGGCGGCTTCTACCTAATCCCCCGCCGGCGCCGGGAAGCCAAGCGCCGGTTCCACGAGCGCGTGGAGGACGTCCGGACGCGGCTCCGGGGATCCCTCACCCGGCAGGTGCACCGCGAGATCGAGGGCGCGGCCGGACGGGTGGAGGAGGCGATCGAGCCTTATCGCGGTTTCATCGCCACGCAACAGGAGCGGCTCCATCAGGCGCGGGGCGAGCTGGTGGCCGTAGAGGATGCGCTGGGGCTCCTAAAGTCAGAGATCGAAAGCCGTTGAGCTTCCGTCCCCCCTTCGGGCCAGCCATATTGAACCCGGTTCCCTGGTGACTCGAGACCGGGAGGCGCGTTGGAGTCACGCCGCATGATCGCCACGGTCCTCTTCACCGACATCGTGGGCTCGACCGAGCGCGCGTCGGAGCTCGGCGATCGCCGCTGGCGGGAGGTCCTCCGCGCCCATCACGCGGCGGTCCGCGGGGAGCTGCGGCGCCACGGCGGCCAGGAGATCGCGACCGCGGGCGACGGCTTCCTCTCGGTCTTCGACAGCCCGGCCCGGGCGCTCCTCTGCGCGGCCGCGATCCGCGAGGCCGTGCGGGATCACGAGCTGTCGGTGCGCTGCGGCGTCCACATGGGCGAGGTCGAGCGTGAGGACGGGGACGTGGGCGGGATCGCGGTCCACATCGGCGCCCGGGTCGCGGCCCTGGCTGGTCCCGACGAGATCCTGGTCTCGGGGACCGTGAGGGACGCCGAAGCCGGCTCGGACTTTACCTTCGAGGACCGCGGCCGCCACACGCTCAAAGGGGTAGCGGGGGAGTGGCGGATCTACGCGCTCTCGCAGATCCCGGAGGAGGCGGTCGCGGCCCTGTCCTCGCCCCGGCACGAGGCCGGGATCCTCGAGCGTGTCCGCCGGGCCAGGCTCGCTCCCGTTCTCGCGATGTACCTGGGCGTCGGGGCGGCCGCGTATCTGCTCTCTAGGCTGGCCCGCTCGGCGCTCGGCCTTCCCGGCTGGGTCCCGACCGTCGCGGTCCTCCTCCTTCTCGTGGGTCTCGTCATCGTGGCGACCACCGCCTGGGTGCAGGCCCGGCCACAGACGGTCGTACGCCGCGCCCGCGGGGAACTCCCCGGATCCAGAGAGCTCGACCTCCGGGGCGTCGCTCGCGCGCTTGCGCGGGGCGAGCTCCCGCACCTGACGTGGGGTCGGGCGATTGCAGGCGGCGCGTTCGCGTTCGCTATGCTGTTCGGGATCGCGGGGCTGTGGGTCGTGATCCAGGATCGCGGACGGAGCTTCGCGCCGGACGAGGCGCTGGCCGGCGCCGCGCCGGGGGTCGCCGTGCTCCCGTTCTCGGTACAGGGAGAGGGCCTCGACGCATGGCGAGAGGGCGCGGTCGACCTGATCGGGTCGAACATCGATGGGGCGGGCGGGCTCCGGGCGATCGACAGCCGGACCCTCCTCGCCCGCTGGCACGAGACCGTGAAGGAGGGCACGCCGGCCGATCTCTCGACCTCGCTCGACGTTGCCCGCCGCACGGGCGCCCGCTACGCGCTTCTCGGGAGCGCGGTGGCGCTCGGGCGCGACCTGCGGCTGACCGTCGACATCTACGAGGTGGACAGCGGGAAGAGCCTCGGCCAGGCCCAGGTCGAGGGAGCGCCGGACTCGGTCTACATGCTGGTCGACCGGCTCTCGGTCGAGGCCCTGAAGACGATCCTAGGTCGGCCGGCCGAGGACCTGCCACGGGTCGACCTGGCCCGGGTCACGACCTCTTCGCTCCCGGCGCTCAGGGCCTATCTCGAGGCCGAGGTATTGTACCGGAAGGCCGACTGGCCGGCCGCCATCCAGGCCTACCGGCGCGCGGTCGACGCCGACTCGACGTTCGCGCTGGCCTGGCTACGGCTGGGCGAATCGATCTCCTGGCTCCCGGTTCCAGACCGGCCGGAGGGCGGCATCCTGGAACCGGCCACGCATGCCGCCCGGTACGCGGACCGGCTGCCGGAGCGGGAGGCCATCCTCGTCCGCACCTACCGGGCCTTCTACGCGGGCTCGATGACCATGCTGGAGGCGCTGAAATCCGCTACCCGGCGCTATCCCGACGACCCGGAGCTCACGTACCTGCTGGGAGAGCACTACGTGCACTTCGGCGAGCAGCTCCTCGTGGACGACGCCGAGACCGCGCGCGTGCTCGATCGTGCGATTCAGCTCGATCCCACCTTCGCTCCCCACTACCAGCACCCCATCGAGAACGCCTTCTATCGCGCCGACAGCGCCCGGGCGCTGGAGCTGTTGGACACCTTCGAGGAGCTGGTCGGCGAGACCTCCGATGCGCGTCAATACCGGCTCGGCGCGGCCCTCGCGTGGGGGACCCCGGCGGAACGGTCCAACGCGCTCTCGGCCCTCGACACCCTGCGAAGCGGGCAAGGCGCGGTCGTCGGCCTGCTCAGCCATCCCCGCTTCCTCGAGGTCCGGCTCGCCAGTGCGGACGCGGCGCTCCGGGAGGGGGACGCGTTCCACTTCGTCTTCGCGAACCTTGAGGCGGGGCGGGTCGAGGCGGTCAACGAGGTCCTGCGCGCGGGCCGGGGCCTCCCGGGCCCGGGCTTTTACACCGCGGTTCTCTTCTTCGAAGACTTGTATGGCCTGCCGGTCGACCCCGACACGCTGCGCACGCTCGCCGAAGCGGACACGCTGTTCCCCAACGTCTACATGGCCGGGGTCCTGGCGGCCGAGGAGGGGCGCCGGGAAGACCTCCGCGCCACGCTGGCCAGGGGCCGCGCCTTCGGGCAGAGCCTCCTCGAGGCCGGCGACACGCTCGGCGCGAATCAGGCGCAGGGGCTCGTGCGGACGCTGGAGGGATTCTCCCTGCTTAGGCAGGGCGACCGCGAGGCCGCGCTGGCCGCGCTCCTCGAGGGCCAGCGCGCCGCGACCGGCTGGGACGCGGTCGGCGGGATGAACGCGCTCGTCCGCTGGCGGATCGCGGGGCTCCTCACGGATCTCGGCCGGATGGAGGAGGCGGTCCCGTGGTATCGCTCGTTTCCGCACGACCCCTATGCCGCGCTCGAGCTGGGGAAGGTCTACGAGGCGCTCGGCCGGCACGAGGAGGCCAAAGAGGAGTACCAGACCGCGCTCGCCTTCTGGCGGAAGGCCGACCCGGCGCTCACCCCCAAGATCGCCGAGGCCCGGCAGCGGCTCGCCGGCCTCGGGTTCCAGCCCCGCGGCTGATTCGTCGGCCATGGCCGAGCGCGATCGCTATCTCGCAACGATCCTGTTCACCGACATCGTGGGCTCGACCGAGCGCGCGTCGGAGCTGGGCGATCGCCGCTGGCAGGACCTCCTCCGGGAGCACGACGCGCTCGTCCGCCGGGAGATCGAGCGTCACGGCGGCCGCGAGGTCAGCACCGCCGGCGACGGGTTCCTGGTCACGTTCGAGGAGCCGGAGAAGGCGGTCCGCTGCGCGGCCGCGATCCGGGACGGGGTGCGCGAGCTCGGCCTCCGGGTCCGGTGCGGGCTCCATGCCGGCGAGGTGCAGCGGGCCGGGGACGGGATCGGCGGGATCGGGGTCCACATCGCGGCCCGCGTGGCGGCCCGGGCAGGACCCGACCAGGTCCTCGTCTCGCGGACGGTCCGCGATCTGGTCGCCGGCTCGGGTCTCGACTTCGCCGACCGCGGCGTCCACGCGCTCAAGGGGGTCACGGGCGAGTGGCGGCTCTACGCCCTGCGGACGGGATCGGACGAGGAGCCTGCAGCACGGTCAGCCCGGTCATGGAATCCCGGTGGCCGGAAGCGGATGGTGGTGGCTTCGGCCGTGGCGGCGGCGCTGATCGGCCTCGGGGCGCTCTTCGCGTGGGGCCCCCGCCGCTCGGCAGGTCCGGCCGACGCCGGGCCCGGGCCGTCGGACTCCGCCGCCAACGCACCTTCTTCCGTCGCCGTCCTCCCGTTCGTCAACGAGAGCCCGGACCCCGAGGACGAGTACTTCAGCGACGGGCTGACAGAAGAGCTGATCAGTGCGCTCTCGGGGATCGAGGGGATGCGCGTGCCCGGGCGCACTTCCTCGTTCGTGTTCAAGGACAGCGTTCAGGACCCCCGGCGGATCGGCGAGGTCCTCGGGGTCGGTCACGTCCTGGAAGGAAGCGTGCGCCGTTCGGGTGAGCAGCTCCGGATCGTGGCCCGTCTTATCAGCACCGACGACGGGTACGGGGTCTGGTCGGAGACGTACGACCGAAATGTGGAGGACGCGCTCGAGATCCAGGCCGACATCGCGCGCGCGATCGCCGGCGCGCTCGAGCTCGAGCTTCTCGACCCTGCGGCCTTCGGATCCCTGCCCGGCCGCTCGGCAAACCCGGTGGCGTACGACCTCTACCTGAGAGGGCTGTCTCTGAGCCATTCGCCGACGGAGGACGGGCTCCTTCGGAGCATCGCCTACTTTCAGCGGGCGATCGAGGCCGACCCCGACTTTGCACTGGCCCATGCCGGGCTGTCCAGCGCCTATACCGGACTCGCGGCGCGGTATGGGGCCGGATACGGCAACTACCTGCCCCGCGCGAAGGCGGCGGCAGAGCGGGCCGTCCTGCTGGACGAGAACCTCGCTGAAGGCCATCACGCCCTGGGAGGCGTCAGGGCCTGGTGGGATCGCGACTACGAGGGCGCCGAGCGGGAGGTCCGGCGCGCGATCGAGCTCAATCCGAACTACGCCGACGCCTATGAGACCTACGGCGCATTCCTGGCGGTGATGCATCGCCCCGACGAGGGGATCGCGAACTTTCGCAAGGCCCTGTCGCTCGACCCCCTCTCGAACATTTACCGTGTGGACCTCGGGGGCTTTCTGATGTTCGCGCGCCGGTACGACGAGGCGATCGTCGAGCTTCGGCGGGCCATCGAGCAGGAGCCGAACAACGCCCGGGCCTGGGTGTTCATCGGGCAGAGCTACGCGGACATAGGGCGCTATACGGAGGCGTTCGAAGCGTACGATCGTGCGGCCGTGCTGCCCGGCCACGAAGCGCTCAAGCTGCTGGCCCGCGGGCACACGCTTGCCATCGCCGGACAGCGGGTCGAGGCCGAAGCGATCCTGGCACAGGTCGAAGCCAGCGCTGAATCCATCGCGTTCCGGTCGACGGGCTGGGCCGCGCTGGAGCTGGCGCTCGGCTATCGCGACAGCGCGCTCGACCGCCTCGAGCGCGCCGAGCGGGAGCGCGACCTCGACATCGTGCCCCTCCAGCTCGATCCGCGCCTCGATCCGCTGCGCTCGGACCCCCGCTTCCGCAGGGTCGTCGTGCGGATGGGGCTCCCGGAGGGTGGGCGTTCCATCCGCATGGGATCTTGATCGTCCTCGACCATGTGACTATTATGGTCACATGAAGACGGTCTCGATCTCGGAGCCGGCGACACGCTCGCGGCTCATCAGGTCCAGGGGCTCGTCCGATCCCGCGCTCGCCCCGAAGATTGCCGAGGCCCGCCAGCGGCTCGCCGGCCTGGGGTTCCAGTCCCGCGGCTGACTCGTCGGCCATGACCGAGCGCGACCGCTATCTCGCAACGATCCTCTTCACCGACATCGTGGGCTCGACCGAGCGAGCGTCGGAGCTCGGCGACCGTCGCTGGCAGGATCTCCTCCGGGAGCACGACTCGCTCGTCCGCCGGGAGATCGAGCACCACGGCGGCCGTGAGGTCAACACCGCCGGAGACGGGTTCCTGGTCACCTTCGAGGAGCCTGAGCGAGCGGTGCGCTGTGCGGCCGCGATCCGGGACGCGATGGGAGGGCTCGACCTCCGGATCCGGTGCGGGGTCCACGCCGGCGAGGTCCAGCGCGCCGGCGACGGGATCGGCGGCATCGGCGTCCACATCGCGGCCCGGGTGGCGGCCCTCGCAGGTCCGGACGAGGTCCTCGTGTCGCGGACGGTGCGGGACCTGGTCGCCGGGTCGGGTCTCGAGTTCGCCGACCGCGGGGTCCACCCGCTCAAGGGGGTGTCCGGGGAATGGCGGCTCTTCGCTCTCCGGGCGGAGTCGGACTTGGAGGCGGCATCGCCTTCCCGCCGGTCATGGCTGCCGCACGGTCGCAGACGGACGGTGCTGGCTTCAGCCCTGGCGGCGGCGCTGATCGGTCTCGGGGCGCTCTACGCCTGGGGCCCTTTCCGCTCGACGGATCGGGCCGGCGGTGGACCCGGGCCGACCTCCCTCGGCGACGCGCCTTCTTCCGTCGCCGTCCTGCCGTTCGTCAACGAGAGCCCGGACCCCGAGGACGAGTACTTCAGCGACGGGCTGACCGAGGAGCTGATCAGCGCGCTCTCGGGGATCGAGGGGATGCGCGTTCCGGGCCGCACGTCGTCGTTCGTGTTCAAGGACAGCGTCCAGGACCCGCGCCGGATCGGCGAGGTCCTCGGCGTCGGCCATGTGCTCGAGGGAAGCGTCCGCCGCTCGGGGGAGCAGCTCCGGATCGTCGCCCGCCTCGTCAGCACCGGTGACGGATATGGGGTCTGGTCGGAGACCTACGACCGGAAGGTCGAGGACGCGCTCCAGATCCAGGCCGACATCGCGCACGCGATCGCCGGCGCGCTAGAGCTCGAGCTGCTGGACCCCATCGGCTCCGGGACGTCGCCGCCCGGGCGGTCCATGGATCCCGTAGCCTACGACTATTATCTCAAGGGCCTGTACTTCAGCCATGCGCCCACGGAGGCGGACGCCCGGCGCGCCATAGAATATTTCCGGCTCGCGGTCGAGGCCGACCCGCAGTTCGCTCCCGCCTGGGCCGGTCTGTCCCTGGCCTATCAGAGCCTCGGGCAGCGCTTCGGGGCCGGACTCCAGCTCCCGGCCGACAGCAAGGCCGCCGCCGAGACCGCCGTCCGGTTGGACCCGGGGCTGGCCGAGAGCCATCTGGCCCTCGCGCTCGTCCGGACATGGCTGGACTGGGACTGGGTCGGAGCGGAACGGGAGTTCCGCCGGGCGATCGAGCTCAGGCCGGGCTACGCGACTGCCCTCGTACCCTACGGGTTCCTCCTGGCGGCCCTGCACCGCCCCGATGAGGGGATCGCGTCCGTGCGTCAGGCGGTTTCGCTCGATCCCCTCTCCAGCCTGTACGGCGCCGACCTCGGCGCTCTGCTCCTCCTGGCGCGGCGACACGACGAGTCGATCGCGCAGGTCAGGAGGACTCTGGAGATCGAGCCGGATATGACGCGGGCGTGGCTGATCCTTGGACGCGCGTACCAGGCGGCCGGTCGCTATCGGGAGGCGCTGGACGCCTTCCGGCGAGCCGAATTATTGCCTGGACAGGCCGGACGCAAGCTGACGTGGCTCGGCCATTTGTACGCGGTGACCGGCGAGCGGAGTGAGGCCGAAGCCATCCTCGCCCGAGTCGACTCGCTGGCCGGAAAGGAGGTCATCCAGCCTACCGACCGCGCGGCACTCGCTCTGGCGCTTGGCAACCGGGAGCGAGCCCTGGATTTAATCGAGCGGGCGGAACGCGACCGGAGCATCGAGCCCGTCCTCCTCCAGCTCGACGAGCGGCTGGATCCCCTGCGATCGGAGCCGCGATACCGCCGGGTCGTCGAGCGGATGGGGCTTCCGGAGGGTGGGCTTTCCAGCCCCTAGCGGGCAAATTACCCAGCCGATTCCGGCATGGGTCAACACCGGTCGCTATATAGCTCTGATCACTGCCTCTCCCCAGGACTTAGGTGCATGCCACCACCCGGCTACAGCCTTCCGGAACGGCGTCAGGACCGTGCGGCTCGGCGCGAACGGGGACTCGACCGGGATGCGGTTCACGAACGGCATGAACCGGGCCCTCGACGGCTACGCCGCCTGGCGTCGCGGTCGTCCCGAGGAGGCGCGGACCCTCCTCGACGTGGCGCGCCGATCCGCCACCGGCTTCGGCCCGCGAGAGAGAGTGAACGAGACGATCCGCGCCTGGCTGGCCGACCTCTACCTGGAGATGAAGCGACCGCACGACGCCGCGGCGGTGCTGGCCACGATGAACGGGTACGGACGGCCGGACACCTTCGCCCTGTGCTCGCTCGGTGACGTCAACGCCGAGCTTGGCGAGCGGGACAAAGCACGGCGTGCTCTGGACAGCTGCCTGCTCGCCTGGCAGGACGCCGACCCGGCGTTTCAGGCGCGCATATTTGAGGCGCAGCGCGTTCTCGCGCGCCTCTAGGTTCCCCCCGGCACATCGGGGGTCTTGATCGTCCTCAACCACGTGACTATTATGGTCACATGAAGACGGTCTCGATCTCGGAGCTCAAGGCCAAGCTCAGCCAGTACATCGACGCGGTGCGCACCGGTCACGAGGTGATCGTCACCGACCGGGGAACTCCGGTCGCGCGTCTTTCGGCCGTCGCGGGACCGCGGGGCGCGGAGGCCCGGCTGCGGGAGTTGGTGCGGACCGGTCAGATCCGCCCTCCTCTCCGACGCGGGCGCGTGGATTTCGATCGGCTCGAGCTTCCGGCCGATCCCGAGGGCCGGGGGCTCCACGCTCTCCTCGAGGAGCGGCGCGGGGGTCGATGAGGTTCTGGGACTCCTCGGCACTCGTGCCGCTCTGTCTCGAGGAGCCCGCGACCGTCACCGCGCGACGGCTGTATGACGGCGATCCCGGCATGGCGGTCTGGTGGGCCTCGCCGGTCGAGTGCGGATCGGCGTTCGCCCGGCTGCGCAGGGAGGGCGTCCTCGAAGAAGAGGAGGAGTCGGCTGCCCGTTCGGCGCTGGATGCCCTCAGCGCCTTCTGGCACGAGGTCCAACCGACCCTCGAGCTGCGGGCCCAGGCCCTTCGCCTCCTCCGTGTCCACGCGCTGAGGGCCGCCGACGCGCTGCAGCTCGCCGCCAGCCTGACATGGGCGGGGACCCCTCCGGAGGGCGAGTTGGTCACGCTGGACGACCGCCTCGCCTCGGCCGCTCGCAGGGAAGGGCTTCAGGTGGTCCCATCCCTGGCCACGCAATGAGGCGTGGCTCCACCATGGGCGCCGTCGTGTCCATGCTCACCACGTTTTCCTGTGCCCGCGGTCCGACGACACCACTTCCCCACGACCTGCTGATCGAGAACGGCACCGTGATCGACGGGTCCGGCTCGGCCGGCTTCCGGGGCGACGTCGCGATCCGGGGCGATCGGATCGCCGCGATCGGCCTCGATCTGGGCGTCGCCCGCGACACGATCGACGCGACCGGCCTCATCGTCGCCCCCGGCTTCATCGACATGCTCGGCCACTCGGAGTTCCGGCTCCTCGCCGACGGCCGGGCGATCTCCAAGATCACCCAGGGCGTGACGACCGAGATCACCGGCGAGGTGACCAGCGTCGTGCCGGCCTCCGAGCGGCCGCGGGAGGAACGGCGGAGCGAGATCGAGCCGTGGGGGGTCGAGTACACGTGGGACGACCTGGACGGCTACTTCGAGCGCCTGGAGGCGCAAGGGACGGCCATCAATCTCGGTACCTGGGTCGGGCTCTCGTCCCTGTGGCTCCATGGCGTGGGGCCGGAGGACCGACGCCCGACGCGGACGGAGATGGAGATCATGAAGGACGCGCTCGAGAACGCCATGGAACAGGGCGCCTTCGGACTCTCCAGCGGCCTCATCTACGCCCCCGGGCGCTACGCGACGAGCGACGAGATCGCCGAGCTGGCCGCGGTGGCCGCCCGGCACGGCGGGATCTACGCGAGCCACATCCGGAACGAGGGCGACCGGCTCCTCGAGGCGATCGACGAGGCGATCGAGATCGGCGAGCGGAGCGGCGCGCCGGTCCTCATCCATCATCTGAAGGCGAGCGGGCGCGCCAACTGGGGGAAGATGGACGCGGCGGTCGCGCGAATCGAGGCGGCCCGGGCCCGGGGGATCGACGTCATGGCGAGCGTCTATCCGTACACGGCGTCTTCGACCGGCCTCGACGCGGTGCTCCCCGGCTGGTTCGAGGGCGA
>Ga0299907_10000734_pt1 | contig 17004 bp, 13 predicted proteins | sample RVTome_16_FD_198680 | JGI IMG/M metagenome (GOLD analysis project Ga0299907, IMG submission 198680) | Soil microbial communities from uranium-contaminated site in the Upper Colorado River Basin, Wyoming, United States - RVT152D67 (version 2) ...
AGTGTGGTGATCGACCTGAACATGGTGTAGGAGGTGAGGGAGAAGTCGGGCAGGTTCCCTGCAGCGAACTCGATCTCGGCCAGCTCGTCGGGTATGCGTTCTGGGTGAGCTGCCGATGTCGGGTAGACAGTGCTGCGGAAAGAGTCGACGTCTTTGAACTTCATCCGCCGTATCGCTTTCTCCGCTATCGGGTTGCCCCAGAGGCGTATGAATAGGGGCACGTCGATCGGCAGGCCGGCTGGACCTCCAGCTAGGACCAAACGCCGGACACGGTCCGGATGTGCGAGTGCGAACGCAATGGCGAAGTATCCGCCCATCGAGTTGCCGACGACGTCTATTTGACGTTCACCGAGTCCGTCCGCAACTTCGCCCACCCACTGTGCCGCCGCGTCTCGATAGGTGTCGACCTTTCGATAGTCCACCGGATCGCTCAGCCCACAACCGGGACGATCGGCCACAACTATCCGGCCGTTGAGCCGACCCGCCAGCCCACCCCACACAGAGCCCTCAGACAGACCGCCATGGATCAGAACACGGCTGGGTGTGCCTTCACCCGACGTCATCACATAGGTGGATCTTCCCGTCCTACCGATGATCCTTTGCGGTTCGCATTCGAATCCCTGACCTGCCATGAACGCCAGCCTCTTCTGCTCGAAGCTGTCTCTGACCGAACCAGCGCTGCCTGTCTTTGTCATCGGAAACCTCTCAAGTCCCTGATCTCACTCGATGTCTCGGAACCGGGTAGCGCGAGGCTGACTTCTTGTCCAAGCTGCACATGCGACCCGATCCGTTCGAAGGATATGCGTTCATATCGTTGAGCGCTGCTGCTGCCGGGCTAACAGACGGCTGTCAGTCGGCAGTCGAGCAGACCGTCTCCCAGACCCGACCGAGGTATCGGACCGGTAACTTCCTTAGGTCTCGGGGTTTGAGGCTGCGAACGACAGCTCGAAGATGCTGAATCCGTCTGGTTGGGCGTAGGTGAGGTCTCCACCCATCAACCGGGCGAGTTTCCTCGAGATCGACAGGCCCAATCCAACCGATCCGGCCACACCTGGCGCGTCGTGCGCCTTTTGATATGACTCGAAGATACGCTCGCGGTCCTCAACCGGGATGCCGCCTCCGTTGTCAACTACCTGGATGCGCGGGAGGCCTTCCTCGATAACACGGACCACTACAGTCTCCCCTCCGTACCTCAGCGCGTTGGAGACGAGGTTCCGCAGGATCTGGCGAACCCGCCCCGGGTCGGCCGCGACACGACGCGTCGGACCCTCGACGCTGACCTTTGTGGCGTCCTCTTCGCGAAGGCTCTCGCAAACCTGGGCCGCTTGGGCTCTCAGGTCGACCGGCACCTCAACAACCGTGAGCGTCCCCGCTTCGGCCTTAGCCACAGTGAGCAGGTCTTCAACGATGTTGGACAGGTCGAGCCCCTCATCGACGATGGAGCGGATCATCGCTGCCCGATCCTCGGCAGTGAGATCGTCTGCTTCTCGGAGCACCTGGGCGAAACCGACCACCGCGGTGAGCGGGGTGCGAATCTCGTGGGAGATGGAGGCAATCAGTTCATTCTTGGAGCGGAGTGTCTGCCTGAGCTGGGCTTCGGCCTCCTCTCTCTGAGTCCGATTGCGAAGGGCGACGATGCCGTAGGCGAGGTAATCGGCGAATCGCTGCATCATCTCGATCTCGACGACGTCGAAGGCGCCAGGGTGGTCGGCATAAACCCCGAGTGCTCCAAGCAGCTCGTTACCGTAGTCGAGGGAGACGGCCAGCACGGACTTGTATCCACGCTGCAGGGCCATCTCGCGCCACTGCTCGAAGTCGGGATCGGTGGCGACGCTTTGAACTGCGGCGGGCAGCCCGGTGCGGACGGCTTTGCTGACCGGTCCCCGACCACGGTCGATGTCCGCCCACGTGATCTGGAGTCCGTCCAGGTAGCCCTGATCGTCTCCCCATTTCGCCACGGGGGTTACAGACTTTCCGATATCACGGCTGCCGAAACCTACCCAGGCCAGGGAGTACTCGCCGACCTCGACGATGGTCCGGCACACCTGCTCGAGCAGTGCCATCTCGTCGTCGGCTCGAAGTAGGACGTCGCTGCACTCGATCATCGCCCTCAACACCCGGTTCGTACTCTGCAGCGTCCCCGCCATTTGCAGTATGTGAAGCTCAGACGAAAGCAAACCCTGCACCAAGGCGAGGGCGATGCTGTCCATCGGTGCTTCCGTTCGTGGTTCGGACCATTCGAACACAACCTGGCCGAATGCGTGAGGTCCGAAAACGAGGGGAGCGGCGAGCATGGAAATGGTATGCCTGTCACTAAATTCGTCTTTCTCCGCTGCCGCCTCGGGTGGGAGCTGATCGACCTCGGGCACGAAAACGACCTCATCCCTGGCCACACGATCGCTGAGCCAGGGGAACGCGTCGGAAGGGATCTCTTCGAGCTGGTCGCGGCTTGGCTCGATTTCGTGGTGGCACCACTGGTACGCGACCCGCATTGTGGAGTGATCCTCGGATTCGTCGGTGATGCATGCCCGGTGGGCACCAAATAGCTCTGCCAGCTCACCTAGAAGGTGCTCGATCGCCCGGCCCGCGTTCGAGTCACCGGACTCTTCGATACCGGATCGGGCCCGTTGGAGCGACCGACGAGCAACGATCTCCGACAGGGTAGCGAGCGATGTCGGCTCGGTGCGGTCGGACTCCATTAGGGCGGCGGCTGCCGTCTTTCTCATCATGCTGCAATCCCGGTCTGTCTACGGCCGGTTGTCCGTCGAACGGGCTGGCCGATGACTAGTTATCGATATCTATCGGCATACCCGGTATCTCCTTGATGGGTTGAACCCGTTTGGCGTCATGCACGATGGTCTCCGATGTCGTGTCGCCTCGTCAGTCGAGGCCAAGGCGCTGGAAAGACACCACGGATGCGGTCTTCCACGCGGCCCAGGAGGTTTCGCAGTCGAATCCTCAAGGTGAGCGAGTAAATCGGACGGTCCTGGAGGTTTCGTAGTCTGCTCTCGCAAACTACTGTCAACTACTCCAATTGAGATGAGGGATCAGTGTTGGGGGTATTTGATCACATGGAACACGTCGCAGATCGTGAACTGCGTGGGGGGATCTCGAAAGAGGTTGCCAACCCGGTGCAAGCATGAGCCGTATTTCCCAAGCCCGGTCCGTTCTGCGCCGGAAGTTTCCGCCCGGAGCGGCCTATGAGGGAAGCGGCGGCAAGGCCTGGTTCGTCGGTTTCGAGCGGAATGCGCCGAGCATCGCCCCATTCTTCTGCGGCGACGACCTCCGCCCCGGCCACCAAGGCCGAGTCTGGCTTAACCGCGTTTCCGACCGGATCACGAAGATCGCTAGTGCCGGCGGACTCCCCATCCTGCACCTCCGCGAACCGGGACAACAGCTTGCCGCTCTCTTGCACCGCGCCATCGCGGTTCCGGAATTGGTCGATATCCACACGAATCTACCTACTGAGCCGGACGCCTTGCGGGCGCAGCTTTTGACATCGACCACCCGCGAGGACTTCCGGCGTATCCGCCGGGCGAACTTCAGCTACCGGATCACCACCGATCCCGATGCGATTCGCGAGTTCCATACCCGACACTATGCACCTCTCGTGGCCCACCAGTTCGCCGAAGACGGTCGGATCAAGACGGTCGGGAAGATGGTTAGCGATCTGGGCCGCGGCGGGGAGCTGGTCTGCGCCGATATCGACGGCGAATGGGTCGCCGGCATCTTCAACATCGCCGACGAGGCGAGCTACGCGCTGATAAGTCTCGGCATTCGCGATGCGGACGACGCGGTGCGCCAGAAACGGGTGGTCGCTGCGCTCATTGTTCGGAGCCTCGAGCGAGCGGTTGAACTCGGGCGGGATCGGGCCACGCTGGGCCGCTCACTGCCCTTCCTCGGCAAAGGGCCGGTGTGGTTCAAGGCGAAGTGGAGCGGAAATATCACCCGCGGTCCCGGGACCGAAGACCTGCACATGTTCATGGACCTCCGCCACGACGCCGTGCGCCGAATGTTGTCCGAGAGCCCCATCATCCACACCGAGGGCGAAGAGCTGGTGGTGTCGGCGTGGCTGGAGCCGGGGGATAAGCCCCTACAGGCCACGGCCCGTGACGCCGGGAGGTTCCCCGGCATCTCCCGGTGGTACGTCCTCGCCGAGCCGGAAACCCTCAATTCGGGCGCTGCGCAACTGTCTGCCAGTGAAAGGATCGTGCCAGTTCCGGTCACGCCGACCGGGGGCCATCCGATCTGGCTTGGCGAAGTCCTGCCCAGCTCCAAACGTTCGGCTTGACTCGAGGGATGGCCCTAAATGTGCCGCCTGCGGTGTACAACATCGATTCGGCGAGTGCCACGATCTGGCCCTGATTCAGTGCATCTTTTGCTCAGAGGCCAGGCGGGCCATTCTCTGCACTTCGTTGAGCTTGGCCAACATCTCCGCGTACAGGGGGAGGCGGCTCGGGGCACAACAGTCGATCTGAAGACTCCCGATCTGCGCCCCGGCATCCTCGAGTTTGGCGATCAGCTTCACCGTGACCTCGGGGTCGCCCGGTCCAATGGTGGCCAAGTACCACCGTGCAGATCGCAGTGTCGATCCCAGTGCCATCATCCTGGGGCTCCGTCCCGGCTCGCAGCAGTTTGCATCTAGGGATTGAAGTGCGGCACCAGCCTTGTCGAGTGCTGCGTACGCCCTATCGATTGGCATGAAATCTGTCATCGCGTAGACGATAGAGCCCTCCTGATCCTCAGCGACCCTGGACTTCGGGTGGTGCGGACCCACTGCTCAGATCGATACAAGCCTTTTGAGGGCCCGAACTCCGATCATCGACAGGATGGAGAGGGCAACACTCCAAACCAGCGCCAGCCCGCCCAGCGGCACGGTGTGGAAGAACGTGTTGCCTGGCCCCGTGTAGACCACTGCCATGTGGAGAAAGGTCGAACCGAGCAAGCCTCCCAGCAACAGCCGGCCGGGCCGACTGGCGCGACCGGATGCGGGATTTATGCTTCCAGCTCTGATGCTCAAGGCGTGGAGGAGCTGTGAGATGACGAGGGTGGTGAACGCCATCGTCTGCACGCCCGAGTGATCGAGGTCCAACACGAAGGCTCCGGCTGCCATGGCGAGCACTGCGGCGCCGGCCAGGATCATGCCTTGTGTGAGAAGGATCGTCAGGTTGCGGCGACTGAGCACGTCCCTGCCTCGGCCCGGTCTGTCCAGCATGGGGTCGCGCGATGGCCGGTCCATTCCCAGAGCAATTGCCGGGAGCGAGTCTGATATCAGATTGATCCAGAGCAGTTGAACGGCGAGTAGTGGCTCTCCGAGAAAACCAAAGAAGAGGAAGCCGACGAGGACGTAGAACACTTCCGATGCGTTCGCGGACAGCAAATAGTGGACGACATTGCGAAGGTTGCCGAAGAGTCTCCGGCCTTCAGCGATGGCGGCAACGATCGTGGCGTAGTTGTCGTCGGTGAGGACCATCGCGGCTGCCTCTCGGGCCACATCCGTGCCGGATCCCATGGCCACGCCGATATCCGCCCGATGCAAAGCTGGTGCATCATTCACACCGTCGCCGGTCATGGCGACCTTTGCACCGGCCGCCTGCCAGGCCCGGATGATCTTAACCTTGTCGGCGGGGTCGACCCGGGCGAAGACCCGATAGTCTCCGATCGTCTCCGTCAGTGCCTCGACAGTCATCGCGCCGAGTTCGTGCCCCTCCATCACCCGGCCGCCAGTAATCCCTACTGCGTCCGCGACTGCAGCCGCCGTGGTGGCATGATCGCCCGTCACCATCACCGTTCGTACGCCTGCTTCTGCGGCCCGGGATACGGCGGAGGGAACCTCGGGCCTGACCCGCTCGCGGAGGCCAATCATCCCCACAAACGTCAGATCCTCTTCCATTTCGAGCGGATCTTCGGGCCTTTGATCCAGCTGGCGGATAGCTATGGCGAGAGTGCGCATACCCCTCTCGGCCAGGTTCTCGGCATCCCCGAGGAGCCGGCTGCGACCGTCGTCGGTCAGGGCTTCGATCTTGTCGGCGGAGGCGATCGATGCCGACCTGGCGACCAATACCTCAGGTGCGCCTTTTGCCAACAACAGAAATCCGTTCCCGAAGGGATGGACAGTGGACATTCTCTTGCGGCGCCCGTCGAACCCCGCCTCATCCAGCCTCGGGTGCTCATCCATCAGCTGTCCTAGATCTGTGCCGGCATCCTCGATGGCTGCGATCAGAGCGATCTCCGTCGGATCGCCCGCCCAACCTTCCTTCGTCCTGTGTGCGTCGTTGCACAACGTCGCTGATGCAACCAGCCAGAGAGCTGCCTGATCTTCAGCGGATAGGACCTCCGTGCCCTTACGCCTGTCTGCCATCTGGATCTCACCCACCTCGAGCTCCGGAGCGGTCAGGGTTCCGGTCTTGTCGGTGCAGATGATGTCGACTGCCCCCAGGGCCTCGACCGCAGGGAGGCGGCGAACGATGGCGTTGTGCCGCGCCATTCTCTGCAGGCCTCCGGCCAGGCTCACTGTTACCACCGCGGGGAGCCCCTCCGGGATAGCCGCCACGGCAAGGGCGACCGCCGTGAGGGCCATGGTTTCGATCGGGAAGGATCGCGCCAGCCCTGCAGCGAATATGAGAGCCGCGGCCGCTCCGGCGACGACTGCCAGCCTCCGCCCGATTCGGGCCAGTTCGATCTGGAGCGGTGTTTTGGGCTGCGCGTCGGAGAAGAGGGTGGCGATATGGCCCATCTCCGTGTTCATGCCGGTGGCGGTGACGGCGGCTCGACCGCGACCTGAGACGACCGTGGTACCCGCATAGAGCATTGAGGTGCGGTCAGCGATCAAAGAGTCTCGATCCGATTGATCTTCGGTCTTGGTCACTGGTTGCGATTCGCCGGTCAGAGGCGCCTCATTTGCGACGAGACGAACCCCCCGGATCAGACGGGCATCGGCGGGCACCTGATCGCCTGCCTCAAGAACGATGATGTCTCCCGGGACGAGGGTTCGGGCAGCGGCGTTTGCAGTCAGTCCGCCGCGGATCACAGCGGCTTCCGGTGCTTCCATTTCGCGAAGGCGATTCAGCGCCGAGTCGGCTTTTGTCTCCTGGGCGTACCCGATGATGGCGTTGAGAATGACGATGGCACCTATTGCTGCAGCGTCAACCCATGCTCCCAGCACAAAGCCACTGGTTGCCGCTGCCGCCACGAGAAGCAGAATCAGCACGTCACGAAACTGGTTGGCAAGGCGCTGAGTCCGACGCCACCCCATGTCGGTGGTCAGCTGATTCGGGCCGTAGGTCTCCAGCCGTATCAGGGCCTCGGATTCGCTCAGGCCGAGCTCCGGGTCGGTCCCAAGCCGGGGGATGACTTCGCTTACGGGCGTCGAGTGATATGGATCGCCGTTGTCAGCTGGCTTGTTGGGCGTCTCTGTCACGCGGCGATGATTTGTTTGGCGGGGGGCGGGGTGCGGCGTGGCGCCGCCATCGATAGCGACTTTCGACCAGTACTCATGCGACTCATCTTCGCGCGACAACTGTGGCTTCATGCCCGGAGGGGATTCCCATTCCTAATGCATGGCGTCTCAAATATGAGATGGTGGGCATCCGGTACGGCCTGATCGGAACTACGGGCTGAACCGTACGCCGTAGCTATCAAATATGAGACGCTGCGCATTAGGAACGGGTCAGAGGGTGGGCCAGGCGGCCCACCCTCTTCTCGCTCCCAGCGTTCAGGACGCTTTTGTCCCTACCGGGATTCGCTGGGGCTCGATCGACTTCTCCTCTGGAAGTGTGATCTGAACCGTCAGGACCCCGTTCTCAAAGCTCGCTTCGATCGCATCGGGCGAGACCCCGTCGGGGACGGCGATTCGTCGCTGAAATGCTCCGAACGTCCGCTCATGCATGTAGCGGTCGTCTTCGGATATCTTCCGCTCCTCGGTCTTCTCTCCTTTGATCGTCAGGATGTCCCCATCGAGGGAGACGTCCACGTCCTCGGGAGCTATGCCGGGAAGCTCGGCGGTCAGCACCATACGTCCATCGGTCTTCACCACATCGATTGAGGGGTGAAACGCCGTGGTCTCGCGGACGAGCCGCGGGAAGTCGAAGTGCCAATCCTTGTCGATGTCCAGGAATGGTGACCACATCTTGAGTTCCATCCTTGCCTCCTTCCGGGCCAGTTTTCAACGCCCGGCGGGCGGCCCGCACCAGCCGAGCCAACATTGTGATCGTCAATGAAACCGGACGACCGGACCAGAGTCGTTTGGCCCTTTCCCCTCCGAAACAGCCGCTGTCTGCGGATCGCAGGCGAGGCAGGGTGCGGAATCAGATGTTTGACGACCGATCCTCAGTGGGGCAGAAATCGGACTGGATACGGTTCCGCGTCGAGCATCGCCGCAAAGGCAGCGATCTCCTGGAAAGTGATGGGGTCGGTCTCGAAGACATCGACGCTGACTCCTGTTGCCAACAGGACGGTGACGACTTGAGCGCTGGCGGCTCTGCGCTGGGGCGCGATGCAGGTTGCGCATTTGAAACGGTACGCATCTTCCCTGCCATCAGGATCCAATTCCAACGCCATGTCTTCTGGTGTCAGGAGCTGGACATCACCACAACGGGTGCACGTCAGCTTTATCGTTGTCATTCCCATCCGTTCGCCGTTACCTTCGTTATCGCCGCCAACTCGGATTGCGTTACGCCTCTTCTCCGAAACATGGCGGCCGTCCACGACTGGTGATTCATCCCGTGGCTGACCTGGCTGCTGAGTGGACTCCACGAAGGCGAGCGAATACGGCTTCAAACAGGCGACTTTGCTCCAGTTGAGCGTCGGATCTACCGATGATGTGGGATGCCGCAGGAAACGTCTATTCGCCAGCGCTCGTCGATCGAGAGCTTCCTCGACGAGTATCAGAAGATCCGGTTCTACCTGAATCTCGCCGGCGTCGTCCTCGTCGCAACCCTCTTCCTCGGCGGGTGGTGGCGTGTCGGGTCGCCGACAGTCTTCCTGGTTGCCCTTGGGGTCATGGGCTCACACGCTGCGTGGTGCCGGATGCGTGAGATTCGGGTCCCTAGAACGATGCTGTTGATCGACAGCACCATGATCGGACTGATGACGGCATTCTCCTCGGCAAACCCGGCTGAGATGACCGCCACACTGACCTTCATCGCCATATTGGTGATTCTCTTCGCCGAAGGGCGATGGATGGTCGGGCTTCTTCTCTACAACGCAGTTTGGTTTGTGGGCTCGTCGATCGCCGCAACCGGTACCACTGCGGAGTCGCTTGGAAGTCTGTCGGGAAACCTGTTCGTTCTGGGAGCTGTCGGAGTTGTCATCTACCGGATCCGCAGCTGGTTGGGGAGGCTCGATGCCAACCGCTCTCAGATGGTGGGAACGGTCAGCCATGAGTTGCGCAACAACCTCACCGGAATGGTGGGTTTGACAGATGTGGTGGTCTCGATGCCTGACCTTCAGCCCACCGAGGCGCATGAGCTGATTGAGATGGCGCATCAACAGGCCCTCGACGCCACCGAGATCGTCGAGGATCTGCTAACCGCGTCGAGGTTGGAAGGGTCTGCTCTCACGCTGAGCGCTGGCGAGGTAGATGTCAATGCGGAGGTCGTTGACACCGCCCGGCGTTTCCAGGGCACAGGAGTCGAGATCAGCTTGTCGCTAGAGACGGACCTCCCTCCGGCATGGGCCGACGCCTTGCGGATCAGGCAGATAATCCGGAACCTTCTATCTAATGCAACCCGCTACGGCGGACCTGAGATTCGAATCAAAACGAGCCGCGAAGCGGGTTCGGTCCGTGTCGCCGTAGTCGACAGCGGCGATGGTGTGCCCGCAGAGGACGAAGCCACCATTTTTCTCCCGTACCGGAGGTCGACGAAGGGAAGACGCGATGCGGCTTCGGTGGGTTTGGGTCTATGGATTTGTCGTCAACTAGCTAACGGGATGGACGGGGAGCTCATCTATCGCCGCGTAGACGGGCACACAGAGTTCATTCTGACGCTGCCGTCGATTGCCTCCCAAACCCAGCTGAAATCCGACCCAGCCTCCAGGGCCGCCCACGCTGTGGTGGCACCCAGTGGAACCCGATCAGCGTCGAAGTATGTCTCGAGGGCCATTCCCGTCAGCCACCTCGCGTAGACGGGCAACGAGGAACCGTCGTTCCGGCTCCTGACGCACCAGGCTCAACGCAATCTCATAAGCTGCCGCGGCCTGGCTCTTTTCCCCAAGCCGGCGGAGAAGATCGGCTCGAGCCGAGTGGGCGAGGTAATAGCCCTCGAGGTCGTTGCGCTCGAGAATTGAATCGATGAGGGCAAGCCCGGCTTCTGGGCCATCGATCATCGCGACAGCCACAGCGCGGTTCAGCTCGACAACCGGCGACGGGCTGGCACGGAGCAAGAGGTCGTAAAGCGAAACGATTCTTGCCCAGTCAGTTTGTTCTGCGGTGTGGGCTTGGGCATGAACAGAGGCTATTGCCGCCTGCAGCAGGAAGTACCCGGCGGAACCGGAGCCGACACCCTGCTCGATCAGAGCTGTGGCTTCTGCGATTGCCTCCTGGTCCCAGAGGGTACGATCCTGGGCGCTGAGGAGGATCAGCTCGCCGGAGCCGGTGGTGCGAGCGTCACGACGCGAGTTGTTCAGGAGCATGAGCGCCAATAGACCCGTCGCCTCGGAGTCGGGGAGGAGCTCGACCAACAGCCGCCCAAGACGGATCGCCTCGTCTGCGAGATCGGTTCGCATCAGAGAATCGCCTGACGACGCCGAGTAGCCCTCGTTGTAGACCAAATAGACAACCTGAAGGACTGCATCGATTCGTTCGGGCAGGTCTTCTTTCCCAGGAATCTCGTAGGGAATCTGAAGGTCGCGGATTCTGGACTTGGCGCGGACGATTCTTTGCGCCACGGTTGGAGGGGAGGTCAGGAAAGCAGTGGCGATCTCCTCGGTTGTCAGGCCGCACACCTCACGCAAGGTCATTGCCACTCGAGCGTCAGGGGTGACTGCAGGGTGACAGCAGGTGAAGATCAACCGGAGGCGGTCGTCCTCGATGTCGTCCTCGATGTCGTCGTCGGTCTCGACCTGGTCGCTCGCCGAATCGTCCAACCCAGCTACCAACTTGGCCAGAGCAGCATCGAACCGGCCGCGTCGGCGCAGGCGGTCGATCGCCTTGAAGCGACCGGCCGACACCAGCCAGGCTCTCGGGTTGGACGGTATGCCCTGCGTTGGCCATTGTTGCCAGGCTGCGGCAAAAGCGTCCTGCAATCCCTCTTCGGCGAGGTCGAAGTCTCCAAGCAGGCGAACAAGCGTGGCCAGGATCCGGCGCGATTCGGATCGAAAGAGACTATCGATCGCCTCGGTGGTTTCCGGGGTGAGATTCAGATCCTCGATCTTTCCCGCACCCTCCTCTCGAGATCCATCGCAGGCCGCACCTCGATGCTACCAATACGTGCCATGGGGATTGTGCCTGCTATCTCGATCGCTTTGTCGATGTCATCGGCTTCAATGAAGATGAACCCGCCAAGCTGTTCTTTGGTCTCGGCGAAGGGTCCATCAGTTGTTGATATTTTCCCGTCGCGTATCCGAATTGTCACGGCTGACCGTACGGCATCGAGGGCTTGGCCCCGAATGAGGTGGCCACTCGTGGCCAGGGAGGCATCGTTGGCGAGAGCCTCATCCTCCAGGGCATCGATCTCATCTTGCGACATCGAGTCGAATCGGGTCTCGTCGATGTAGACCAAGCACATGTACTTCACGCCGCACCCCCGTTGGTCGGGGTTTGTTCAGGCCGTTCCCGGACTTTCTTGTCCAGATCGACGGCCGGACGCACCTCGATGCTGCCGAGGCGGGCTATTGGAAGGTTGCCGGCGATTCGGATCGCGTCGTTGAGATCTGTGGCCTCGACAAGGACCAGCCCACCGAGTTGCTCCTTGGTCTCGGCGAACGGACCATCAGTCGCCGACATCTTGCCGTCGCGAACCCGGATGGTGACCGCAGTGTCGACAGGCTCCAATGCCTGGGCAAGTATCAGATGGCCGCTGTCGGCGAGTTCGTGGTCATTGGCCAGACTGGCATCATCGAGCGCATCCTTTTCGCTCTGTGACATCGACTCGAACGCAGACTCCTCGGTGTAGACAAGGCACACGTATTCCATTTCTCTTCGACCTCCTCATCGCGGTGGATTTGCCTGTCAACAGGTAGTCGTTGCTTGCCGGTCAGATCGACACTCAATCTCCAGTTCTCAGGGAATTTTCTCACCCCCCGATTCTTCGGATATTTCTTGTCGATTCTGGCGTCCCCGTGACGACCAGTAGCACGCGACGCCCGGTCGCGGCCGTCAGCCGTCTTGTTGTACGGAAAGGAGAACGCCATGATCGAACCACACCCGACCACCGCACAACCGCTGTTTGTGGGCGCCTTTGTCTCCTTGATAAGAACCCGTAGGAAGAACGCCAATCGGTCGAATTTTGGCGGTCTCCCTGGAGATATGAATAAGGGTGCCTCCCGGCGTCGAGGTGCCCGGGAATTCAGCCGGCGTGGCCCGAGGGGCAGGGCCTGAGGTCAGCTGATATCCCGATTTTCGGAGTCTGGAATAACCTGTCGGACGAGCGAGCTGTCACGCCCCGAATTTCGCCACCATCGCCCAAACCGCAAAGACGACAAGTGCCAAATGGGATACGGAGCTGAACGTGAGGATACGTCGATATTGTTGGCCATGCGCATCACCTGTCTCGGCAGCCATCTTCAGGCGGGGACCGAAAATCGCACCTTCGAGTGCCCCATCGACGAGGACCACACCGATTCCAATCAGCACAAATGCCGAGCCCCAGCCAAAGGCGTCAGAAGTCGACACCAGGCCCACTCCAGACAGAATTAGAAGGAGAACGGACGTGCCGAAGAACTTGCCCCCCAGAGCTTTCTCCAATTCGGCAATGCGCGTCATGCTGTTGGTTTTGGAGAGCTGCGCAAATGACAGAGAGGCGAACAAACCTCCTCCGATCCATGTGGCTGCCGCAAGGATGTGAATGGTCAGAAGTAGGACTCTCACGACCGGTGAACCTAGCACGATATGTCGTAGCCGGTGAAGCAGTACTGTCTTGGCCACATGAGGTAGATGACAACGGGGGACTAAAAGTGTTTCGGTACGTGCTCCCAGCGCTCGTGTCTTCTGAGGGGTTTGGTCGGAGCTTGTGGCCGGTCGCTGAAATAGTGGCGGTGTCTCTCCGGCCCTCGACACTCCTGGCTGCGTCGAAAATGCTCGATGCCGGCCGGCGACTGCGACTGCGCTTTTCTTCTTGCCAGATGGCGCCGATGACTCGGAGGCGCCCTCGCCCTATTTCACCGACAGACCACTGGGAAAGCAATTGCCGGATTCGCATGATTCGGGAATGACGGCACAATTATCGAAAGGGAGGTTTGAGTATCAGTGTCTGAACGAGTTGAAGTATGGCCGGGCAACGCCTATCCGCTCGGTGCAACCTATGACGGGTCGGGTACGAACTTCTCGCTGTTCTCCGAAGTCGCAGAAAAGGTACTTCTCTGTCTCATCGATGAAGGTGGGCAGGAGACGCGTGTCCCGCTCGAGGAAGTCGATGGATATGTCTGGCACGGCTACCTCCCCGACGTCGGGCCCGGCCAGCGGTATGGCTACCGGGTGAAAGGTCCGTGGGATCCCTCCCGAGGTCTCCTCTGCAATCCGAACAAGCTCCTGCTCGACCCGTATGCCAAATCGATCGACGGCCGGATCGATTGGGATCCGGCTTGCTTCGGTCACAACATTGACGACCCGGAGACCCGCAGCGAGTTGGATAGCGCCCCGCATGTCCCGAAAAGCGTCGTCCACAATCCTTACTTCGACTGGCGTGTCGACTATCGCCCGACCACACCTCTCCACGAGACAATCATTTACGAGACCCATGTCAAAGGCCTCACGATGCGCCACCCCGACCTTCCGGAGCATCTGAGGGGAACCTACGGTGGCCTGGGGCACCCCGTGATCATCGAATATCTCACCAGACTCGGGGTCACCGCCGTCGAGCTGATGCCGGTGCATCAGTTTGCCCAGGACGCCCGGTTGGTGAAGCAGGGACTCAGCAATTACTGGGGATACAACTCGATAGGCTTTTTCGCGCCACACAACGGCTACGCCTCCCGTCAGGGTGAGCAAGTCGAAGAGTTCAAGACCATGGTCCGCGCCTTTCACGAGGCTGGCATCGAAGTGATCCTGGATGTGGTCTACAACCACACGGCCGAAGGCAATCACCTGGGCCCGATGCTGTCATTCAAGGGCATCGACAATGCTGCCTACTACCGCCTTGTTCCCGACGACCCGGGGCACTACTTCGACACGACGGGCACGGGAAACAGCCTCAATGCGGGCAACCCGCACAGTCTCCAGCTGATCATGGATTCGCTGCGCTATTGGGTCACCGAGATGCACGTCGACGGGTTCAGGTTCGACCTGGCAGCGACACTGGCCCGCCAGTTCTACGAAGTGGATCGGCTATCGGCCTTCCTCAACATCATCCAACAGGACCCGATAGTCAGCCAGGTCAAGCTCATTGCCGAGCCGTGGGATCTCGGCGAAGGCGGTTATCAGGTCGGCAACTTCCCGCCCGTGTGGTCGGAGTGGAATGGAAAATACCGTGACACTGTCAGGGATTTCTGGCGCGGCGAACCTGCCACGGTGGCCGAGCTGGCGTCACGTCTCACGGGGAGCTCGGATCTGTACCAAGCCGACACCCGGCGCCCGGTGGCGAGTATCAACTTTGTCACCGCCCATGATGGGTTCACCCTCAAAGACCTCGTCTCATACAACGAGAAGCACAACCACTCCAACGCCGAGGACAACAACGACGGCGAGAATCACAATCGGTCGTGGAATTGCGGTGCTGAGGGCCCGAGCGATGACCCGGTGGTGGTCCGGTGCCGTCAGAGTCAACAACGCAACTTTCTCACGACGCTGCTCCTATCCCAGGGAGTTCCCATGTTGCTCGCAGGCGACGAGATGGGTCGCACCCAGGAGGGCAACAACAATGCCTACGCCCAGGACAACAAGGTTTCCTGGTTCGACTGGGAGGACATCGACGAAGACCTGCTCGCCTTTACCCGACGTCTGATCGCCCTTCGCAAAGAGCATCCTATCTTTCGGCAACGGCGTTGGTTCCAGGGGCGTCCGATCAGGGGTTCGGTAGATATTGCGTGGTTCCGCTCAGATGGCGAGGAGATGAGCGAAGAAGATTTCAACACCAGCCACAGGAGATCTCTGGGAATGTTCCTGAACGGGAAGGCAATCCAGGGCCGCGATCTGAGGGGCCAGAGTGCGCGTGACGATTCCTTCCTGGTCATCATGAATGCGAACGCGGAGAAGGTCGAATGGAAGCTCCCCTCCGCCCTCGAACTCGAATGGTCCGTCGTGGTTGACACCAGCGGAGACCTGGCTGAAGGTATACCTCTTGAAAACGGTTCGCTTCTCGTTGCCGAACGGTCGACAGTTGTGCTCACCTCCGCCGACTGAGGCCGCTTTCCCTATCTCAGTGTGTCCAGTATCCCGCTCAGCGGCACACTCACGAAGTCGGGCCGGTTGTTCACTTCGTATTCCAGCTCGTATGCGGCTTTCTCGACAATGAGGACATCGAGGAGCTCGCGGAAATGGGTGTCGCCCGCCGGGACGATCGGGGAGCCATCCACGGATTCTCGGTAGGCATTGACGAATTCTGCCGTCAACCAGCGGTGAATCGTCTGGGTCCAGTCCACCAGATGCTGTGGTGCCCCTTCGTCCCATCCGGCTTCGTCGACCTGGCGGGAGGCCATGAGGAAGGCATAGTGAAACGAGCGAATCATGCCGGCGACATCGCGGAGGGCGAGCCGCTTCAGCCGTCGCTCTGATAATGGGCGCTGGGGCTCGCCCTCGAAGTCGATGATGACGAAGTCTTTTCCGGTGAATAGAACCTGTCCCAGGTGGTAGTCACCGTGGATTCGGATACGATCGACGTTGATCTTCTCCGACATCACAGTCTTGATTTGCTGAAGGAGATCGTCTTCCGCCTCGATCAGCTTGGTCACCAACTCGGCATCGGTGTCTGGAAGCAGCGATCGTCGCCGTTTCAGTAGGGCCACGCTTGTCTTCACCGTGGAGCGGATCGACTGATAGACCGAGCGCATCTGCAACGTTGAGATGGTTTCGGTGCCGAACACCGGGTGGTCCGGTTCCGAGGACAGGGCAAGGTGCATTTCGCCGGTTCTTTGCCCGAGCAGCTTGACATCGGCGAGCAACGGGCCCATGAATTCGCGCCCGCGCGCCAGCTCGTTTTCGCCTACGTCGAGGAAGTGCCGTGGTGCAGGTGGCGGCCCGATGTCCTCTGAACGGGCGAGGACTGTCTCCAGCGTCAACAGAGCGTTGCCGAAGATGTGATCGAACGCATTTGCCTGACTCGGCACATATTCCTGGAAGAATGCGAGAGCCGAGGATTCACCGTCAACCTCTGCGAGAAGCAGCCCCCTGGTGGCAGGTGTGTGCTCAAACCGGGCGTTCTCGGTGAGGAAGCGCCCGACTTCGACTTCCGGGTTAGGCCCTGGCTCGATCTTCCGGAACAGCTTCATCATCAGTCGATCGCCAAAGAACACGGCGCTATTCGTCTGATCAAGGCCGACGAATCGCACCGGGACGTCATCCATTTCCTTCCCTGCGTTTCGGGAACCGGGAATTCTCCCGGAGGTAAGGCTCACCCGGCGACCCTTCGTCTTTCTTGTGCTACTGGCCAGGCGCAGCAACGACCGGGCGAAGGCGTCGTCACGCATGGCGTCGTAAAGCACAGCGTCACGCTCCTCGCCCACGGCATGCACATGGGCAATCACTGCCTCAGGAGTTTCCGCTTCGATTCGGTCCGCTTCCTCCTCTTTCGCCAATGCGAGGGGGATCACATAGAACTCAGGGTCCCCCTCCGTGTACTCGATCTTGAGGAATGCCACCTTCGCCTCGACCCCGGGAATGTCAAGCAGATCAATGAGCTCGGACTCCCTGAT
>Ga0299907_10000735_pt1 | contig 16993 bp, 17 predicted proteins | sample RVTome_16_FD_198680 | JGI IMG/M metagenome (GOLD analysis project Ga0299907, IMG submission 198680) | Soil microbial communities from uranium-contaminated site in the Upper Colorado River Basin, Wyoming, United States - RVT152D67 (version 2) ...
GCGCATCTTCCACGTGGCCATCACCCGGGGCCGGGACCGGGTCGTCGTCCTGGGGGATGCCGCCGCCCCCTCACCCTTCCTGGCCGAGCTCGTGCGCCTGGCCCCGGAAGGCCCGGCCGCGCCCCGGTCCGCGGCACCGTCCGCCCCGAGCGCCAAGCAGCCGGTCGCCGGGTCGGCGCCGGCGGCGGGCTCGACCATTCCCGCCCGGCCCGGCCTGGAGCTCGTCCTGGCCGGCGGACGGCCGGGCCAGGTCAGCCAACTGGGGCGGGGCGGGGTGGTGGTCACCACCGGATCGGGGTCGGTGACCGTGGAGTACGGCACCACCGTGCGGGTCGACGGGATGCCCGGCCGCCTGGTGGCCCCGCCCGCCCGGGTCGAGGCCGCTCGCGCCGCGCTCACCAGCTGGCGCAGCGCGCTGGCCAAGGCCGAGGGCAAGCCCGCCTACGTCTACCTGACCAACGCCTCCATCACCGATATCGCCGAGCGGGATCCGGGCACCCTCGCCCGCCTGGCGCGCTGCTCCGGGATCGGCCCGGCCAAGCTGGAGGCGTACGGCGAGGCGATCCTGGCTCTGCTGGAGGACCTGGACGCGCTCCCCGGGGCTTAGGTTAGAGGTAGCCGGAGTGGCGGTAGCCGCGGCGGCTGAGGCCGGCGGCCGGCAGGGCGAGAACCTCGGTGTGCTCCGGGTCGGGAGCGGGTGCCGGCGCCGGCGTTTCCTCCTCGACCGCCGGAGCGGGCGGCGTGAAGAGGGTGCGGCCGCCGAACTGGGCGGTGAGCTGGGGGCCGAAGCGCTCGGCGGCTTCGCCCACCGTTCCGCAGGCGAGGTGGAGGTCCTGGGGGTGGAGGGTCTCGGCCACCATCTCGGTCGCCACCACCACCTGGCCGTCCACCCAGAAGGCGCGGGCGCCGGTGGCGCCGACGTTGAGCTGGTTGAGGGTGTCGAGCAGCTTGGCCGACTTGCGCACGTCCAGGGCGAGGGGGGTCCACACCCGCACCAGGGGGGCGCCGGAATCGTCGAGGGAGACGTAGTAGCCCCCGGTGCCGGTGCGGATCGGGTAGGCGCCGCTCTCGTCGGGGGAGACGCCCTGGCCGAGCATCTCGCTCAGCAGCTTCTCCAGGTACGGCCGGATGACCTCGCTGCGCACCATGTGGCCTTTCCTTCGCCGTGTCTCAGGGACACCACGCCCCGGGATGGTCCTGTCGCCATATCGGACGAAAGCGCCTGCGGCTTGAGGGCGAAACGGGATGGCCGGACAAATCGCGCCCCCCCGCCGTTACCTTGGCCGGGGACGGGTGGTCGAACCCGTTGCCTGAAGGGAGTGTCATGCCGATCCTCGCCCCCGAACGTCCCGCCGAAACCGGCGCCTTCGCCAGCCCGCCGCCGCCGCCGGTCAGCGGCCGGCCGCGCCGCCGGAGGGCCCGGGCCCGGCTGGCCGCCGGCCTGGTCGTGGTGGCCCTGCTCGGCCTCGGCTTCGACCGTCTGACGGGGTTCCTCCCCGACCTGACCAACCCCTTCCGCACCGAGTCGGTGGACCGCACCGGGCCGGCCGTGCTCACCGCCCTGGCCGACCTGCACGAGTACCGGGCCGCCACCGGCACCTTCCAGGTCTTTATCGACATCGAGCACGACACCCGCTTCGTGCCCGCCTTCCTCAAGGGCGACCGGACCCTGTTCCTGGCCACCGGCACCGTCGACGCCGGCGTCGACTTCTCCGCGCTCGACCTTTCGGCGGTGACCGTCTCCGCCGACCGGCGATCGGTGAGCCTCACCCTTCCGGCGGCGCGGCTCTCCGACCCCCGGGTCGACCCGGTCCAGAGCCATGTGGTGGACCGGGACCGGGGGCTCCTCGACCGCCTCGGGTCGGTCTTCTCGGACAGCCCTACCGGCGAGCGGGCCCTCTACCTGGCCGCCCAGCCCCGGCTGACGGCGGCCGCCGCCGGCGCCGGACTGGTGACGCGGGCCGAGGAGAACACCGCCGCCATGCTGCAGCAGCTGCTGGGCGCCCTCGGCTTCGAGACCGTCGACGTCCGCTTCGCCTCGCCGCCCGCCCTCTAGGGCCGCCCCCCGGGACGGTATCGTCCGGGAATGGACTCGGACCAGGGGGGAGGAGCCGACGGGGGAGGGGCCACCGAGCGGACCCTGCTGGTGTGCGTCAACGTCGATTGTGAGGAGCGGGGTTCACCCGACGTCCTGGCCGCGCTCCTCGAGCGCCAGGCCGCCGGCCGGCTGGCCGGGGTCGACGTGCGGGAGTACATCTGCTTCTCGGCCTGCGAGAAGGGCCCCAACGTGGTCTGCGTGGAGGACCAGGTCTGGTACTGCGACGTGCAACCCGAAGATGCCGACGAGATCATCGACGCGCTCCGGTCGGGCACGACCGTCGAGCGCCTCACCCGGGGGACGGACAAGATCACCCGCAACCTCATCTTCTCCATGCTCGAGGCGGGCCTGCTCCCCGACGACGTCTAGTGGACCCTGACGGACGCTGGCCGTGAGGATCCTGGCCGCCGGCGGGCCGTCCCTCTCCGCCTACCGGGAGAGCGGGGGGTACCGGGGCCTCGAGCAGGTGCGGGGCGACGAAGGTGGCGGGCTGCGGGCCGAGTTGGTGACCTCGGGCCTCCGGGGGCGGGGCGGGGCCGCCTTCCCCGTGGCCACCAAGTGGGCGGCGGCCCTGGCCCAGCCGCCTCCCCGCTACGTCGTGGTCAACGGCGCCGAGGACGAGCCCGGCAGCCTGAAGGACCGTTACCTGCTCGCCACCCGGCCCCACCTCATACTCGACGGCGCGCTGTGCTCGGCCGCGGCCCTGGAGGCCGGGCATGTCGTCTGCTACGTCAACGAGGAGGCCGTGGAGCCCCTGGCCCGGACGGCGGCCGCCATCGCCGAAGTGCAGGCGGACGGGCTGGCCGGTGACGTCGAGCTGACGTTGGTGGCCGCGCCGGCCGCCTACGTGGCCGGCGAGGACAGCTGCGCCCTCGAATGCATCGAGGGCCGGGAGAAGCCCCAGCCCCGGGCCAAGCCCCCCTTCCCGGCGGAGCACGGGATCGAGGGCCATCCCACCGCGGTGAGCAACGTGGAGACGCTGGCCCATGTCGCCCTCATCGCCCGTCACGGTGCCGCCTGGTTCAAGGAGCTGGGCACCCGGGGCTATCCCGGCACCTTGCTGGTGACCCTGCCGTCGGGCTGCGCCCGACCCGGGGTCTACGAGGTGCCCGGCGGCACTCCGTTCGGCGACGTGCTGGAGCAGTGCGGCGGCGGACCCGCCGGCGCCGCCTTCCGCGGCGCTCAGGTGGGTGGCCCGGCGGCCGGCTGGCTTCCCGCCACTGATTTCGATGTGCCCCTCGATCCCGAGGCGCTGTCGGTGCGGGGCGGCATGCTCGGGTGCGCCGCGGTCCGCCTCCTGCCCGAGGACCGCTGCGCGGTGGACGCGGTGGCCGAGGTGGAACGGTTCTTCGCCGCCGAGTCCTGCGGGAAGTGCCCCCTGTGCCGGAGCGAGACCCAGTTCTTCGACCGGGTCCTGGCCGGCCTGCGGGACAACAAGGGCATCAAGGAAGCCCATCTGGACAAGGCCCTGGAACTGGCCGGCGTGGCCGCCACCGGCACCGACTGCGCCCTGGCCCGCTTCCCGGCCGCGCCGCTGCGTACCGCCCGGGAGCACTTCCCGGAGGACTTCGCCGCCCATCTCGACGGCACCGACTGCGGCCGGGCCCACCACGGCTCGGCCATGTCCATCAGCGGCTGGCCCCCGCCCTGGCTGTAGGACGTCAGGGCGTGAGGGCGTCGGTGGGGCGGACCCACCGCCCGCCTTCGACGGTGAACAGACGGGCGCTGGTCATCCCTTTGTGGCTCTCCGGCCGGAACCGGATCGGCTCGCTGGTGACGTCGCCGGTGGCCACGCCGGGGGATGTCTCCAGCTGCTGGCGGATGGCGGGGCCCGTTACCTCGCCCGCGGCGGCGGCTGCCTCGGCCGCGGCCACCATCGCCGCCGCCGTGTACCAGCCCTGGATGTAGTGGACGCCCTCCTTGTCGAGGTTGTCGCCCCGGGCAGCGACGAACTGGCGCATCTCCTGCATCCCGGCAGTGTCGGCACTGGGCGGGGCGAATGGCATCACGCCCACGGCGCCCTCGGCGGCCGGACCAGCCAACTTGGCGAAGATCTCGTCGGCGCACCAATTCAGGCAGACCAGGCGCATGTCGTAGTTGGTGTCGGCCGCGTTCTGGGCCAGCTTGGCCGCCACGCTGGCCACGTTCTGCACGACGATGTACTTCGCCCCCTGGGCCTTCGCCTGCTCCAGTTCCGCGGTGTAGTCCACCGCGCCGGCCGGCATCCGATAGGCCTGGTATCCGAGGTCGAGGCTGTGCTCGGCGATGTAGTCCCGGCCGTCCTGGACCGGCGACATTCCGAACGGGCTGTCGTGGTGGAGGACGGCCACCTCGGCGTGCTGCCCCGCCTCCTGCGCCGCGATCCACTGCAGCGCGATCCGCATCTGGTCCGAGTAGGTCATCCCGTCCACGAAGTTGTACGGGCTCTCCGCCGGGTCGGTCAGGGGCTCGGGATAGGCGGCGGACATGAAGGGAACCTCGTCGGCGTTGGCCCGGGTCCGCAACGCCTCGGTGTCGGCCGTACCCCATCCGATGAACGCCCACGCGCCCTCGGACACGTACTGCCCATACAGACGCTCGGCCTCCGGCACCTTGTAGCCGAAGTCCGCCCATCGCAGGTCGACGGGTGGGGCGTCCTCCCCCTTGGTGGCGTTGTACCACGTCACGTGGTCCGTCACCCCGTGGGCGTAAGGGGTTCCGATGTCCGACGTCGGACCGCTCAGATCGAAGATGGCGCCGATGATGACCGGCTCCCCGGCGGCCGAAGCCACCGGCGTCGACGGCATCAGCAGCCCCCACACGAGCGCCCACGCCAGCACGAGCACCCACGCCGTCCGTCCACACCACAGCCCATCAGCTCGCATGGTCCCTCCCCAGCTCTGGACGCCACGGTACCTGCCCCACCGGTGGCGGGCGACGGTGCTTTCCGGTCGAGGCAAGGGCGCCGTCACGGTGGATCGGGTCCCCTGCCCCTGCCTCGGAGGAGGCCGGCTTTGCGATCGCGGGCGGTTTTCTCCTGGTGGTGGGGATAGCACCGGGGTTTGAGGTTGTCGTAGGACGTCGGCCCCCAGTTGGCGCTCGGGTCCACGTGGTCCCATTCCAGGTGATAGCGCCGATCGCAGTTCGCCTCGGTGCAGGTCACCCCGTCGAAGTCCGGCACGGGACCGAGCTCGAGGGCGGTGCGCACCTCAGCGCTGATGTGCCGCCCGTAGTGCACCACGGTCTCGATGCGCTTCCCGTCGTGGAGGACGGCCTTGATGAAGGCGTCCTCGGCGACCTGGTGGACCAGGGACACGGGGATGGGCCCGCCGCCCACGATATGGCACGGCTCTCCGGGATGGGTGTGGCCTCGCCGGTAGGCCCGCAGGTTACAGACGATCACCAGGTCGGCTCGCGGCGCCTTGCTCTGGCCCGCCCCGGCGGCCAGCTTCATCAGGGCGTCGGCGGCGTAGGCGTCGCGGGCTTCGGCGTTCCCGTCGCGTTTCGCCTGGCGCCGCAGTCGGTCGGTCTCCGCGTCGAGGCGGTTCACGAACGGCACCCCGACTTCGGGCGGCAACGCGCCGGCGAAAGCGACCAGGCCCAGGTCGTTGCGCCAGTGGCGGAACGACCGTTCCTGATGCTGTCGCCGATGCAGGTCCTCCGGGTCGATCCTCCCCAGGCGGCGTTTCCGGCCCAGATCCTTGAGGGTCTTCAGAGTCCCGGTCTTGGCCGCCGCCAACAGATCGGCCTCCGACCCGGGGCAGTCCGCCTCGGTCTTCGCCAGTTCGTGAGCCTGAGCCAACGACAGCTCGCCCGCCGTCAGCGCCGCCTTCGTGTTGGGCATGTTCCCCAACGCTCGGGCCGTGTCCAGCTCGGTCCTGGCCTCCACCATCGAGATCCCCGTGGCCCGTGCCAGCCAGTCCGCCGTGTCGGCGAACCCCTTCTCGCGGTGCGTCCCGCATTCGCCGGCCCGGACCGCCGCCAGGGCCCGGGCCGCAGCACACGCCTTCTCCGTCGCCGCCAACTCCTCGACCACCACGGCGCAGTCCGCACCCGAACACAACGCCGCGTCGAAACCGACCAGCGCGTCGCGCAGCATGCGGGCCGCAGCCAGAACACTCGGGGGCACTGCACCTCCTCTCGTCGCAAGGCACGCACGTCCGCGCCAAATTCGCTTCGTGAGGAGGGCTTGTACTGGCCAGCCCTCGAGGCCGCCGCCATCATACCGAACACGCGTACGGTGTCAAGGGGGTTTCGTCAGTTGCTGAGGGAGGCGGCCAGGAAGTCGAAGGCCGCCGGGGTGACGCGGTTCCAGTAGCGGCGGGTGTGCCGCCCTGGCGCGTAGCCACCGGCCTGCGGCGGATCCGGGAGCGCCTCCTCCAGGCGGACCACGTGGTCGTACCAGGGATCCTCCCGCCCGCACCACAAACCCATCCTGGTGCCGCGCAGCGCCTCGACGGCGGAGAAGACCCGGTCGCCGGGCGACACCGCCGGGGAGAAGGCGGCGATGGCACCCAGGAAGCCCGGGAAGCTCTGGCCCAGGCGGAGGACGCCGTAGCCACCCTGCGACCAGCCCCAGCCCGCCAACCGCTGAGTGTCGAATCCGCGATCGGCGCACCAGCGTGGCAGCTCCTCATGGACCATCCGGGCCGGGTCGTCGCCGCTCGACGGTTCCCAGCCGAGACGGCTGCCGTCGGCGCCGGCCAGAACGAAGGGCGCGGCGCCCCGGGCCACGGCGTCGGACAGGAACCGAGCGAACCCGAACTCGGGATAGTCGGCCGCCGTCGCCGACGCCCCATGCAGGATCAAGCAGACGGGCAGACCCTGGCCGTCCCCATGGCCGGCGGGGACGGCCGTGTAGAAATCGACGGTGCGGTCCCGGGCCGCCGATCGGCGTCGCTCCAGCCGCTCGTCACCGACCGGCGCGTCCGGCACGGGTCCGGGTAGTTCGCCGGCCCCGGGAGACAGTCTTTCCCGCAGGGGGCCGGCGCCGGCGGCGACCAGGCCGACGGCCAACACACCCCCCGCACCCCCCCGCAGCAGGGTCCGCCTCGAGATCGGCCTCCCCATAGGGCCATCATGCCAGGAGTGGAAGACATCGACGCCGGACGTCTCACCCTCCGTCCGATCGACTACGGCACGGGTCGGAGGAGGCGGGCGAGACCGTCGACTTCGTCGCCTACGAGCTCGTTCGCTGACTACGTTGAACGAGATGGGCGAGCCCGACGACCCGGAGACACCGGAGCATCCACGGACCCTGCCCGACAACTACATCTGCCGTCCCTACCGGGGAGTGAGCGTCCAGGCCTGGGCCGGGCCGCTCGAGCCCCAGGCGGTGCGGGCCACTCTCGTCGGGCGTGAGGCCTATCGCCGCACCGAGTTCATCGTGTTGCGCCACGGGCCAGGGACCGCCCTGGTCCGGGTGCGCTACGCCGCCCAGGATGCGCTCTTCAACCCGATCACCGACATGGACTGGATCGCCGGTCCCGCCGACTGCGCCTATGTCGTGGCGCCCGACACCGACACCGCCAATGCCACCGCGCTGGCCCGGGCGGCGGCGCGGGCCGGAGGGGACCGGCAGGTCTACGTGATCGAGGGCCGCTACCAGCACGTCAACTTCATCCACCGGGCCCGACCGGTCACCATCCGGGTGGTGGAGGTCGTTCCCCCCGAGCCGCCCAAGCTCTACGACATGGCCCAGCGGGTGGTCGACTACGACGAGCTGCTCCCCCCCGTCCAGCTGGTGCTGGAGACGATCGATCTCAACGCCCTGGCCGGTGCGGCCCCGGCGCCCCACTACCTGCTGCCCTGCCGCAGTGGCGGCGTGGCCGTGGCCGGCGAGGTGTCCTTCCTCGACGAGCGGCCGGCCCACGCCGACTGGACCCTCATCGGCTGCGACCGGTCCCGCCAGCTGCACCGCTGGTTCTACGGCGACGAGCCCAAAGGCCACGTGGAGCTCTGCCCGGTACGCCTGACCGGCGACACCGACGAGCCCACGCTGCTCAAGTGCTGCCTCCTCGAAGAGGGCATGCGCTCCGAACCCGGCCGGGTCGTGGTCCCCTGGGGCGCCGACCTGGAGACGGTCAGGGCGGCCCTGCGGAGCCTGCTGTCCTGATGGCGTGCCAGACCCGCTCGGGCGTGAGGGGGATGTCGACGTGGCGGACCCCGAACTCGGCCAGCGCGTCGATCACCGCGTTCAGGACCGCCGGGGTGGCCCCGATCGTCCCCGACTCGCCGATGCCCTTGACACCCAACGGGTTGCGGTCGGTGGGCGTCTCCTGGAAGGAGACGTCGAAGAGGGGCAGCTCGGCCGCCGAGGGCATCAGGTAGTCGGCCAGGGTGGAGTTCAGCGGGTTGCCGTCGTCGTCGTAGCGCAGCTCCTCGAAGAGGGCCTGGGCCACGCCCTGGGCCAGGCCGCCGTGGACCTGACCCATGGCGATCATCGGGTTGAGGATGCGCCCGGCGTCGTCGCAGGTGACGAGGCGCTCGAGGCCGACCCCGCCCGTCTCGACGTCGACGGTCACCGCGGCCAGGTAGGCGCCCGAGGTGATCGACGGCCCGATGCCCTCGGAGACGAGCTCGACGGCGAGCGGCTCGCCGGCGTCGGCCGCGGCCCGGGTGATGTCCGCCCACGACACGGAGACGCTGGGGGTGCCGGCGACGTGGAACCGGCCCCGGTCGGCGTCGAGGACGACGTCGCCTTCCGCCGCTTCGAGCAGCCCGGCGGCGTAGGGCCGGGCCCGCTCCAGCATGGCGGTGGCGGCCAGGTCGATGGCCGTCCCGGCGCTGAGGGCGGACTTGGAGCCGAAGGTGCCGAACCCCACCGGGACGAGGTCGGTGTCGCCGGCCACGAGCTCCACCCGGGCCAGGTCGAGACCGAGGCGGTCGGCCACGATCATCCCCCACACGGTGGCGTGGCCCTGGCCGGTGGGAGCCGAGCTGGAGCGGAGGATGACCCGCTGGTCGGCGGTCACCTCGATGGCGCCGAAGTCAGGCGGACAGTGCCGGCCGGTGATGTCGACGAAGACCGACAGGCCGATACCGAGGCGCTGCCGGCCGCCTTCCTCCCGGAGCCGTTGCTGTTCTTTGCGCAGGTCGTCGTAGCCGGCGCTGCGGAGCACGCCGTCCAGGGCCGCGGTCAGGTTCCCCGAGTCGTGCACGGTTCCCGTGGCACTGGTGTAGGGATAGGCGTCGGACGGGATGACGTTGCGCCGGCGGATCTCGACCGTGTCGATGCCGATCTCGCCGGCCAGGCGGTCCAGGATGCGGTCGAGGGCCAGGGCCGGCTCGGGTCGGCCGGCGCCCCGGTAGGCGCCCGTCGGGGTGGTGTTGGTGAGGACCGAACGGCTGCGGTACCGGATGCGGGGGATGGCGTAGGGCCCCGTCGCCACCAGCCAGCCGATGTTGGGCATGAAGGGACCCAGGGCGGGATAGGCGCCGCAGTCCTGGAGGATGTCGAACTCGACGGCCTGCACCCGGCCCTGGCGGTCGGCGCCGACCGTCACGGTGGCCACCTGGCCCCGCCCGGTATGGAGCATCCGCATCGTCTCGGTGCGGGTCTCCACCCATCGCAGGGGCCGGCCCAGCAGGCGGCTGAGGTGAGGCACGAGGAGCTCGTCGGTGGCCGGCGCGCCCTTGGCTCCGAAGCCGCCGCCCACTGCCGCCGGCTTGATGTGGACCTGATCCGGCTCTACGCCCAGAAAGGCGACGAAGGCCCCCTTGGCCATGTGCGGGGCCTGGGTGGACAATCGGATGGTCACGCCGTCCTCGCCCCATTCGGCCACACAGCCCCGTCCCTCGAGCGGGGCGGCCACGACCCGGTGGTTGGCGATCCGCTCGGTGACCACCACCTCGCAGCCGGCGAAGCCCTCCCAGCCTTCGCCGCCGAGGTCGGTCGAGGAGACGACGTTGGTGCCGGCCTGGGGGAACAACAGGACCTCGTCCCGGGCCGCCGCCTCGGGATCGACCACGGCCGGGAGCGGCGCGTAGTCGACGGCCACGAGCTCGAGGGCGTCGAAGCCGGCGGCGGCGTCCTCCACCACCAGGGCGGCGAGGGGTTCGCCCACGAACCGCACCCGGTCCCGGGCCAGCACCGGCCGGCTGAGGCCCTCGACAGAGAAGGAGTGGCCCGGCAGCGGCATGGCGGGCCGGTCCGCCAGCCCGAGATCCTCCGCCGTGTAGACGGCGATGACCCCGGGCGTCTCCCGGGCCGCGCTGGCGTCGACCCGGATCAGGGCGTGGGCCATGGAGGAACGGGCGAAGATCACCTCGGCCGATCCGGGCGGCCGCAGGTCGGTGGCGTAGAGCGCCTCCCCCGTCAGCAGCTGGCGATCCTCGATACGAGGTTCGGCCCGTCCCAGGATGGCCATCGTGGTCCCCCCGTCTCGGCGGCTTCCTAGCCCGACTTGCCCAGCTCCCGGCGGGCGATCGTGCGGCGGTGGACCTCGTCGGGGCCGTCGGCCAGGCGCAGAGTGCGGATGTGGGCGTACATCTCGGCCAGGGGAAAATCCTGGCACACGCCCCCGCCGCCGTGGGCCTGGATGGCGTGGTCGATGACCCGCAATGCCATGTTGGGCACCGCCACCTTGATCCCGGCCACCTCGGTGCGGGCCGCCTTGTTGCCCTTGGTGTCCATCAGCCAGGCCGTGTAGAGGGTGTAGAGGCGGGCCTGGTCGATCTCGATGCGGGCGTCGGCGATCCACTCGCCGATGACGCCCTGCTCGGCCAGGGGCTTGCCGAAGGCCACCCGGTTCTTCACCCGGTCCACCATCAGCTCCAGGGCCCGTTCGGCCACGCCGATGGCCCGCATGCAGTGGTGGATGCGGCCCGGGCCGAGGCGGGCCTGGGCGATGGCGAACCCGCCACCCTCTTCGCCCAGCAGATTGGTGACCGGGACCCGGACGTTCTCGAAGGTGACCTCGGCGTGGCCCTCCCGGTCGGTGAAGCCGAACACCTCCAGGTTGCGCTGCACGGTGATCCCGGGTGTGTCCGTGGGCACCAGCACCATGGACTGCTGGCGATGGGCCGGGGCGGACGGGTCGGTCTTGCCCATGAAGATGAAGATCCGGCAGAGGGGGTGCAGCGTGTTCGACGTCCACCACTTGCGGCCGTTGATGACGTAGCTGTCGGCGTCGCGCTCGATGCTGGACTCGATGTTGGTGGCGTCGGAGGAGGCCACCGCCGGCTCCGTCATGGCGAAGGCGGAGCGGATCCGGCCCTCCAGCAGTGGCAGCAGCCATTGCTCCTGCTGCTCGGGAGTGCCGAACATGGTGAGGATTTCCATGTTGCCGGTGTCGGGGGCCGAGCAGTTGCAGGCTTCGGAGGCGATGGGGGAGCGGCCCATGATCTCGGCCAGGTGGGCGTAGTCGAGGTTGGACAGCCCCTCCGTCCACTGCGTCTTGTGGGGCAGGAACAGGTTCCACAGTCCCCGTTCCCTGGCCTCCTCCTTCAGCTCCTCGAGGATGGGCGGATGGCCGTGGGGATCGCCGCCGTCGGCCAGCTGCTGGCGGTAGACGGCCTCGGCGGGGACGATGCGCTCCTCCATGAAGAGCGACAGCTCGTCCCGCAGCCTGGCCGCCGTGGGGGTGAGGGCGAAGTCCATGCGTTCAGCTTGCCACCCGGGGGTCCCGCCGGGCACAGGCGGCGACGAAGTGGCCCACCGGCCCGGGATCGCCACCGGGGTGGTGGTGGAGGTAGGTGGCCAGCAGGGTGGGGGTGGCCCACCCCTCGGGCCGGGTCCCGAAACGGCTGGCCAGCAGGAGGGCGTCGCCGGCCGGCTCGGTGGTGGAGTAGTGGAACTCGTGGCCCCGGAACTCCTCCCCGGCGGGTCCGACGGGCGAGGGGCGGGCCGTGGTGACCTGGCGGTATCCCAGCGTGAGGCGCCCGGTCATGCGCGCCTCGGCCGGCAGCACCCCGGCCATGGCGTGGCCGTCGAGGCTCCGGCCCAGCCACAGCAGCCCGCCGCATTCGGCCCAGGTCGGCAGGCCGGCCTCGATCTGCCGGCGGACGTCGGCCAGCAGCGGCCGGTTGGCGGCCAGCTCGGCCGCGTACACCTCGGGGAAGCCGCCGCCGGCCAGGAGCCCGTCGATCCCGGTGGGGAGGGCTTCGTCGCGCAGCGGATCGAAGGGGACCGGCTCCGCCCCGGCGGCGACGAGCGCGTCGAGGGTGTCGGCGTAGGTGAAGGTGAAGGCGACCCCGCCGGCCACCGCCACCCGGGTCGGCCGGGCCGCGGGCCGGGGCAGGGGCACCGGCCCCGGCGTCCGGGCCGGGGCGGCCGACGCCAGGCGGACCACCGCCTCCAGGTCGACCCGCTCGGCGACAGCCGCCGCCAGCCGGTCGAGGGCGATGGCCACCACCTCGGGACGTTCAGCCACGGGGACGAGTCCGAGGTGGCGGTCCCGCCAGGTGAGCCGGTCGTCGGTCCGCAGCGCCCCCAGCACCGGCACGCCACCGGGTTCCAGCGCTTCGCGCAGCAGGATCTCGTGGCCGTCGGAGCCGACCCGGTTGAGCACCACCCCGGCCACCCGCACGTCCGGGTCGAAGGTGGCGAAGCCGTGGACGACGGCGGCCGCCGACGTCGACATGGCTGAGGCGTCCACCACCAGCACCACCGGGGCGTCGAGCAGGCGGGCAACGTCGGCGGTGGACGACGGGGTGCCGTCGGCGGCGCCGTCGAAGAGGCCCATGACCCCCTCGACGACGAGCAGGCCGGCCCCGGCGGCGGCCCGTCCGGCCAGGGCCGGGATCGTCTCCGGCCCGCACAGCCAGGCGTCGAGGTTGCGGGGCGGCCGGCCCGAGGCGACGGCGTGGTAGCCGGGATCGATGAAATCCGGGCCCACCTTGGCTCCCGCCGGGCGGTGCCCGGCCCGCCGCAGGGCGGCCAGCAGGCCGGTGGCCACCGTGGTCTTGCCCACCCCGGAATGGGTGCCGCCGATCACCAGCCGGGGACCGAGGTTCTCCATCCCGGTGAGGCTACGCTCCTGTCCCGGTTGGGAAGGAGGGGGATGAGCGAACGCAACGTGCTGGGTGGGGAGCTGGAACCGTGCGGCACCGACCCCCTGACCGGCTTCTACCGCGACGGCTGCTGCAGCACGGGACCTGAGGATCTCGGCAGCCACACCGTGTGCGCCGTGGTGACGGCGGAGTTTCTCGAGCACCAGCGCCGCATCGGCAACGACCTGAGCACGCCGATGCCCCAGTACGGGTTCCCGGGGCTGGTCCCCGGCGATCGCTGGTGCGTGACCGCGGCCAACTGGCTGCGAGCCCACCACGACGGTCTGGCGGCGCCGGTGGTGCTGGCCTCCACCCACGAACGGGCGCTCGAGATCGTTCCGCTGGCCGCCCTCCAGGAGCACGCCGTCGACGTCCCCGCCGATCCCCGCGCCCTCGAGACCTGAGCCCGCGGCGGCGCCCGCGCCCGGCGCGACGGCCTGACCAGCGGCTTCGGGAGATAAGGATTTCCTTACGCCGGTTGGGGTAGTAGGGACCGGTCCCGACGGCCGAATCCCCCTCGCGTGGTGACCTCCTATGATCTTCCTCTTCGCCCAGACCCCCGGCGCCGTTGGTCCCTGCGGCCCGCCGGAGGAGGCCGGCTGGCTGTGCGAGCTGGTCTATCGCTCCACCGGCAGGTCCGGCCTCGCCCAGGCCGCCGACGTGCTCGTCGCCCGTCCCCTGGCCATGGTGCTCATCCTGTTCGTGGCCTGGGTGCTGCACCGCCTGGCCCGCCGAGTCATCCGCCGGCTGGTCCGCCGCGTTCACGACGACGGCGCCACGAGCGTGCCCGCCACCACCCGCCGGACGCCGCGGACCGAAGCTCTGGGCACCCTGCTCTCCTCCGTGTCCGGTGCCGTCATCTGGACGGTCGCCGGCCTCCTGGTGCTGGGCGAGCTGGGCCTGAACCTGGGCCCGTTCCTGGCCGGCGCCGGCGTGATCGGTGTCGCCGTCGGCTTCGGATCGCAGGCCCTGGTGCGTGACTTCCTCTCCGGCATCTTCATGCTCGTCGAGGACCAGTACGGCGTGGGCGACGTGATCGACACCGGCGAGGCCACCGGCACGGTGGAGGCGGTGTCGCTGCGCAGCACCCGGCTGCGGAGCGTCGACGGGGTGATGTGGCATGTCCCCAACGGCGAGATCCGGCGGGTGGGGAACAAGTCCCAGCAGTGGTCCCGGGCCGTCCTCGACGTCCCGGTGCCCTACGGCACCGACACGCGGGCCGCCATCGACGTCATCGCCCGGGTGGTGGACGGTATGGCCACCGAACCGGCGTGGGCTTCGAGGATCCTGAGGCAGCCCGAGGTGTGGGGCGTGGAGCGCTTCGATGCCACCTCCCTGGCCGTGCGCACCGTCATCACCACCCGGCCGCTGGAACAGTGGGCCGTGTCCCGGGAGGTGCGCCTCCGGCTCAAGCTGGCCTTCGACGAGGCCGGCGTCGACCTGGGCCCGCCGTCACCGCGGCTGTGGCTGCCCGGGGAGCAGCAGGTGTCGAACCTGACCGGTTGATCAACCCCGGGCGTCGAGGGAGGCGAGACCGCCCACCGGGCTCCAGCGGTTGGAGCGGGGATTGAAGGTGGCCGCCCGGCGGGCGTCGTCCCAGGCCACGAACTCCCGGCCGGTCCAGGCCGCGGTGAGGAACGGGGTGGTCAGCGGAGCCACGGGGAGGAGCCGCCACCGGTTCCGGGTCGGGTCATAGGCCGCGCCGCGGGCCAGCCGGGCGCCGCCCGCCGGATCGGTTCCGCCCGGAGGGGTGTCCAGAGCGCCGTAGACGATCAGCTCGCTGCCGGTCCAGGCGGCCACCCCCTCGGCCAGGGCCACCGGCATGCTCGGCAGGCGCCGCCAGCGATCCTGGGCCGGGTCGTAGGCGGCGGCGTCGGTTCCTCCGGCCCTCCCGGGGGGCCGGCTGCCCCAGGGCCGGGCGCCGACGACCAGGACCTCCCGGCCCGTCCACGCCGCCACCAGGGGCACGCGGGCGCCGAGGGGGCCGGCCGGGACCGCCCGCCAGCGGTCGGCGGCCGGGTCGTAGGCGGCGCCGTCGGCGAAGGGGACGCCGGTGGCGGAGAGGCCGCCCCACACCAGCACCTCGTTTCCGTTCCAGATGGCGGCCGGATACGACCGGCTCTCGATGGGCCCGGGGCTGGTGGCCCGCCAGGCGCGGACGGCTGAGTGGTAGGCGGAGCCGTCCAGGGGCCGGCCCGTCTCGGGGCCCCGCCAGATCAGCATGCGGGTGCCGGTCCACACCGTGGTGTAGTCCTGGCGGTCCCGCAACGGGCCCGGCGGCGGCCAGACCACGCCCGGTTGGCTGGCCGCCTGCGCGGCGCGGGCCAGGACGCCGGCCGCCGGCGGGTGGGGGACCTCCCCCGATGCCGGTGCCGATGCCGCGGCCGCCAGCGGCACGGCGGGGGTGGTGGGCTCCTCGAGATCCGGGAGCAGGGAGAGACCGGCCATCAAGGCCAAGCCGGCGAGGACGAGCTCAGGCAGGCGCCGACGGGAGGCTGTGGCGGTGGCCGGCATCGCCGGGGCGAGGGTGGGGAACATCTGGCCGCCGACCACGATCGGTGCCAGCTGGTCGTCCCGCTCCGCTCCGCAGGCCAGGCAGGTGGCAACGGTTCCGGGGAGCCGCCTCCCACAGCCCGGGCAGGGCGCACCGCGCACGCACCGAGTATCCCCCGCCGGTCAGCGGCGGGGCCAGTTTGTCAGGCGGCGGCGTGGGCGTTGTCGAGGATGGTGCGGATCTCCTGAGCGTCGAAGCGACGGTGCCCGCCCAGGGTGCGGATGGCGGTGATCTTGCCGGCGCGGGCCCAGCGGGTGACGGTCTTGGGGTTCACCTTGAACAGTTCGGCAACTTCGCCGGGGGTCAGCAGCTTGTCGCTCATCGTCGCCTCCTGGAAGGGATCTTGGTCTCCTACCAGTGTGCGGAATGTCGGGTTTGCCGTACATGGCACGTTCGCGTCATTTTGCGGCTAGTCCCGAATGACTAGGCCCGGTAGTCACAAATGACTACAAACGTGTGTTCCCGAGCGCCCCCTTGCCTCCCGCTGTCCGCTCTCGTACGCTCGCTCTCGGTGTCGTCATGACCGCGAACCGGCCGCCAACTGCGGTACCGCCCACGAGCGGGAAGCGGCTGCCGGCCCCCCTGCGGGTGCCGACGCCCCTGCGGCCGCTCGCCGCCGAAGAGGTCGCCGACCACTTCGAGTTACTGGTCGTCACCCAGCAGGACGACGTGGTCGTCTCTGTACGAGGCGAGATCGACGTCGGCACGGCTCCGCTGCTCTGGGACGCCCTCGAGGAGGCCATCCGTACCGCCACTCCAAGGGTCGTGATCGATCTGCACGACACCGCCTTCGTCGACTCGGCGGCGCTGACCATCTTCGCCCGGGCGTTCAAGCGGCTCCGCCACCAGGGTGCCGAGCTGGTCCTCCGGTCCCCCCGCGCCAATGCCCGCAAGGTGTTGCAGATCTCCGGGCTCGACCAGCTTTTCACGATCGAGACCTGACGCCGCTCCGGGTCTTGGCCGGTGCCCCGCTCACGCCCGGCTGATGCCGGGCGGGCAGGGACGGATCAGCCGACGGCGTCCTTGAAGGTCTTGCCCGCCTTCACCCGGGGCACGGTCGAAGCCGGGATGTTGATCTCGGCACCGGTGGCCGGGTTGCGGCCGGTGCGGGCTGCCCGCTCCGCCTTGTCGAAGGTGAGGAAGCCGGGAAGTTGCACCTTCTCACCGGAGGCGACGGCTTTGGTGACGCAGGCCTCGAAGGCGCTGAGCATCTCACCGACGGCCGTGGCCGTCTGACCCGTCTCCTCGGCGATCGCCTTGACCAGGTCGTTCTTGTTCATTTCCGGCGTCTCCCTTTTCTGGTGGGGTCGGAAACACGCTACCGGCGGCGTGGGCCGAACAGGTGGACCCGACCTCGCCTAGGCTCAACC